>JADMIO011434927.1_pt1 | contig 123216 bp, 115 predicted proteins | sample 8958161 | NCBI WGS metagenome assembly JADMIO01 (sample SAMN16585339, study PRJNA669376) | soil metagenome | isolation source: Crop rotation soil | place: USA: Cullars Rotation, Alabama | collected 2011 | reverse complement strand
GCCGCGACTTCAAGTCACGTGAATTCCAAGCTTCGGATCCCACTGTGCTGGAAAGTGTAATATCACAAAACGGGAACGTGCTGACATCCACATCTGCATCAGGCAACCAGTGGTATAATGCCAGCGGTGCCATTGCAGGCGCTACAGGAAAAAACTTTAGTATTACTGCCAACGGCAACTATTATTGTATTGTAACCATAGCAGGTTGCGTGTCTGATACTTCCAACAAATTGAATGCTGTATACAATGGCATTTCAAAGCTAGACAATAACGAAAGCTGGCTCGTTTATCCCAATCCTGCTCCGGGTTATTTCTATTGTAATACTACCGGACTAAAAATGGACGATTTGAAATTGAATGTATATACCATAACAGGTGTGCTTGCAAAGTCTGTGTCTATTACGCAAGGAGAGCAGAAAATATCCACTGTAGAATTGAGCAGTGGTACCTACATGATCGAGTTAAGATCTAATACTATTGCGGAGAGGAAGTTGATCTATATTCAAAACTGATGCAACTCTATGGTATTTGATATCAGTCCGAAAAACTTGAAATAGAATAACTAAAATCGCATCTTTACCGCCCTAAACTTCTACTATGGGAAAACTGATCATATCTGAACATATTTCTATCAATGGTTTCGTTGGTGGGCCTAATGGCGAAATGAACTGGATAAACGTCAATGACGAGCTATTCGACTACGTTGGCGCAATTACCAGCAATGCTGGTACTGCATTGTATGGCAGAAAAACCTTTGAAATGATGGACTCTTACTGGCCAACAGCCGGCAGCGAACCTGGCGCAAGCAAACATGACAAAGAACATTCCGACTGGTACAATAAAGTAGGTAAAATTGTTCTCTCGAATTCTATGCTGGGGAAAGACAAGGATAAGATGCATTTCATAAATGAGAACATGCTGGATACTATTCGTAATGCAAAGCAAAAAAGCAATATAGTTCTGTTTGGCAGCCCAAGTGCAGTGCACACCTTGTTTGCACACAACCTTGTTGATGAGATCTACCTTTTTGTTAACCCGGTTTTACTTGGCGATGGCATTCCCCTGTTTCGCGGCATCAACGAAATACAAAAATGGAAACTGGAGGAAAGCAAAAACTTTAGTTCATCTAATGTAATAGTGCTCAGGTATTCAAAAAATTAATAAATGAACAAAGACATTAAAGCCTACCACAGCGCCCTAGAAAAGGGAGACAAAGCCATTTGCGAAGCTTTGCACGAAGTCATAGACGCAAGCATGCCAGAAGCAGAGAACAAAATATGGCATCGCCACCCGGTATGGTTTCTCGATGGCAATCCCATAGTAGGCTATCACAAGCTAAAGGACTGTGTACGCTTATTGTTTTGGAGTGGTCAATCCTTCGAAGAAGAAGACCTCGCACCTGAAGGCAGCTTCAAAGCTGCGGAAGTTCGTTATACATCTGCAAATGAGATAAAAGTCACACATTTAAAGCGCTGGCTCAAAAAATCGAAAGCCATACAATGGGATTATAAGAACATAGTAAAACGTAAAGGAAAATTGGAAAAGTTGAAATAATACTCAACCTATTGAAGCATAATCTTGCCCCTATACAGTTCGCCATCATGCTTTATTTCCACTGTATAAATTCCTTTTGCAATACCACCAAGGTCAAATTTCCAATCTGCAGTATTTGCAATTTCCTTTCTTGTTACTACCTGCCCATACATATTAACGATGGTCACAACGCCATTCTTTATTCCTGCAGGCACGTCGATAGTAAATACGCCTGTAGCAGGATTCGGATGCAAACTAATATGCCCGCCTGAAACAGATTGTTCTATAAAAGTAGCTATACTCGCAGTCCGGAATGTATCGCAATGCCAACCTGATGTGAGCGAACCGCAAACTGTCCTCACACAAAATTGATATTTCGTATTGGCTGCAAGACCTAATGCAGTTAACGTATCATTCATTATCATCGAGCCGCCCGGCGTTGAATTGCCATACAGTATTATATAATACTCATAATGGCTTGCGCCAGCTACAGTATCCCAATCAATAATAGCACTGTCTACACCGATGTGAGTAAAATGTATGACATGTGGAGAATCGCAAGGAGAAGGTGGTGGTGCTGGCGGGTATGTTGTTGTATCAGTTAAAGACCATAACTCTTCACTAATATTATCATAGTTGGCGCAAAAGTACATAGACGAATCACCGGGATACATAAAAAACTGTGCGTTAATAAGCGGGGCAGTTTTGAACGCAGATGCAGGAGCTATCATTTGTGTACCCAAAGTCGTACCATCTGTATACATTAACTGCAAATCAGTGCCTGTTGCACTTGCTCTGAAATAAAGCCGCTTCTTATAAACAAAAAGCTTGCTTACTACAGAACCGTTTGCACCGGGTTGTATGTCTTTAACCATTTTGGTACCTGCTGCCGTACCGTCTGTTACCCACAACTCAGCACCATTCGTATCAGTTGCCTGAAAATAAACTTTACTATTATACTCCGTAAAATATAGTGGGGATGAGCCATAGCCTCCCAGATTAATATCCTTAACCATTGCAGTACCTGTCACCGTTCCATCACTCGTCCACAATTCTTCTCCACTTGAATCCCCTGCCGAAAAATACATTTTACCATTAAAAGGTAATATTAATGACGGCATTCCACCATTAACACCGGGGAAAATATCCTTCACCATTTTTGTCCCTGTATCAGTTCCATCCGACATCCATAATTCTCCACCATAATTCCATGTGGCGGCGCTGAAATAAAACTTTGGGCCAAAAACACAAAAATTAGCCGGGTAAGAACTTAAAGTATACTGGTCGATATCTTTCACCATGGAAGTACCTCCCGCAGTCCCATCGGTCACCCACAATTCATTTCCATAGGCGGCATTCGCTGCAGAAAAATACACTTTGCCATTGAAGGCGGTAAAATTAGCAGGATCCGAAGAATGGCTGCCGGTGTAAATATCCTTTATCATTTTGGTGCCTGTATCTGTACCATCAGATATCCACAATTCCCTTCCATTAGCAACTGTAGTACCTCCAAATAGTATTTTACCATTCCAGGCAAACATTAGACGATCGGGAGAGTAAGGCGACATACCTGAAGCACTAACCATTTTTGTACCAATAGACGTACCATCTGATACCCAAATCTGTATTCCATTAACACCATCATCGGCATAAAAAAAAAGTTTATTGCCAGACACGCAAAAATATAGCGGGTACGATCCAGCCGCACCCGGCCGTATATCTTTGAACAATTGCGGACCAGATGCAGAAGTATCTCCTACCCACACCTCACCGCCAGTTGCCGGAGTGGATGCACCGAAAAAGTACTTGCCATTAAAATTTACGAACTGGCTTGGGGTACTAAAACCGGAACCCGGGTTTAAATCATAACTTTTGAAAATAAAAGGCGCCTGGGAATATCCATTGACAGCAAGCAGCGCTAATAAAAAGAATATAATTTTCATAAGGTTTTTCAGGCAGTGTTTTCAAATATACAAAAAACGCCCCTGAATCAGGGGCGTTTTTTACAAGTATTTTATTCATTAGCGTTCCAATGTAAAACGCTTAGTGTATTGCGTTTCGCCTGCACCCAATTTCATAGTGTACATACCATTCGGAATATCTTTTAATGAAACAGCAGTATTCACTTCATTGTTTGACACCTTAATAACTCTTGCGTAAACTACCTGTCCCGAGATATTTACCACTTCCAATTTCGCTTCACTTCCTGCTATCTTTCCTTTTATAGTAAAATTACCATCGTTGGGGTTAGGATACAGAGAGATGTCATCTGCATTTACCACACTTACTACGCCTCCCATATAGAAAATGACTACCTTATTACTGGTTGCGGAATCAGGATGACCTACAGCACCTGTATGTACCACACCTGTGATAGTATCGCCTGATGCGGTGTTCGTATTGTTAGCAATAAAAGTACTGCCTGTTGCACCCGCTATGATAGTGCTGTTCTTCTTCCATACATACAAAGGAGATGGACCACCATTACCTATTGTTGCCGTGAAGGTAATGTTTGAGCCCAGGTTGACACTTGGGCCAGGTGAAGGTGCAATAGTAATAAATGGCGGTGGCGGATTCCTGATATAGACATCCTGTTCCAGCGTTACATCCACCGGAGAAGTAGATACAATTCTCATTCTGCGCCATCCTACTGTTGTAGAAGAAAGCACATTACCACTAAGAGTACCTGCAGTTGTAGCTATTACAGTTGCTACAGTAACAGGACTAGCAAAACTTCCTGATGCGTCCGATAGTTGCAATGTAAATGTATTACCCGTCTTAAATGGTTTAGAAACGATATAGTTCACATTTAAATTAAAACCGGTAACGGCAGTATCGGGAATAGGATTGCCAAATTCCACACCGGTATCCTTTGCAGCTAATGAATAATTAATGATATCAGAATCAGCAAGCACACGGTTGTATAATCTCAGATCGTCCATCCATCCTTTGAGATAGGAATCAACGCTGATACCCGGGTTAAGGTTTAAATAGTGGCCTATATTTATATTCTGTGTACTGGTTCCAATAGGCGAGCCATCCCATGGATATGAACCCCTCAATTTCCCATTTACATAGGTCTTAAAATTCATGCTATCAAAGGTCACTACCATGCTATACCACCTGTTGGCATCAAGACCAGGGTCGTTTGCTGTGACACCATTCACCGGGGCATAAGTTGCAAAATTAGATAGCCCAATAAGACAATATTTATTGCCATTTGGAAGGCCAAGGTTAACAATAGAAGCACGATAAAAACCGATATAAGGGATTATTGGGCCATTGTGATAATGCTCCAGCAAAACCGGACCTGTCGACCAATCTCTTGCTTTAACTGTAGCACAAATACTAAAGCGCCTTACATTAACATCAGGTTGGTAAGTCGCATTCACCATCACAGAATCTTTAAAGGTGTATGCTGTGTTGGCAACACCCGTTACACCGGGCGCGTATCCCGGCACACTATATCCGGAATAGAACATAGATGCAGTGGCATTATGTCCATTGCTGGTCACATCATTAAGGTTGCCATTAAAGGGCCAATGCGCTATGAGACCTGCACTTAGTTGCGCGTTAGCTGCACAGGCAGAGTAAAGCAGCACCAGCGTAAATAGAGTTCTTTTAATGTTCATCTTTTAGGTATTTCCTTTAAAGACCGGCCAAAGAAATAAAAGGTTTGCCTTTAAGCTCTTTTTTAGCACCATATCCATATCACTATTTTCACACTATGTATGTTGTGCATATATAATTAGACCCCGCAATTCAATTTGCTTCAAACTATTAATTTTGAGTGTTATCATGAGGAGACTAATTATACTGTTACTATTTATTTCACTGCGTGGTCATGCCCAACCCGAATACTTCAACACCGAAGAATTCTGGAAAACGCTGCAATTAGAAGATAAGATAGCGGCGGATCCCGCAGATATACAAACAGGCATTATCGTCGCCAGCTCCAGGGCAAAGGCAAATGATAAGCTGCGTTTTATGAGTGAGCATAGCAGCAAAAATGGATTGAGCTATTTTTTTGTTTACGACTATCAAAACAAATGGCATGTACTGCCGATAAAAAACATCTCTGGTGCGCTACCATATATCAACCACAAAGAAAAAGACTGGGTAGTGTATACAGAAGGTATGGGTAAAATATTTACCTCTGATATAGACAGGGGTATGCGTATGGCCGAGCAATACCATGTCAATGTCATACTCTTAGATTATCCCAGTATTACTACTACTAAAGGCAAACTAGGCAATTACCGTTTCGCCATTCATCATGCAAGACAGTGCTATAAAGATTTTGTTCCCGTGCTGGATACGATCAAACAACTGCATCTGCAACATAAAATGGGCTACAGCAATGTGAGCCTGTTCTTTCACAGTATGGGCAATAACCTCATGCGAAAAATTGTAAGAAAAAATAAACTCGCATCGCTTAACGATACAACATGGGCTGCTAATATTATTCTCAATGCTCCATGCGTATACCAGCACGGCCATAGCAAATGGCTCTGCAAAATAAACTTTGCCAACGCCATCTATGTGCACTACAACCCATTTGATGAAACGCTGAAAGGAGCAAGGCTTGTGAGCTTTCACAAACAACTGGGCGAGCGGGTGAGAAACCCCATTTGTAAAAAAGCTATCTACATCAATTTCAACACACTCTCCGGAACTGACCACAGTAATTTCCTTACACTGTACGGAAGAACAAACACCAAACCCTCTGCTTATGAACACTATAATTTCATGTTTCACGGCGACATGGTACTGCTAAACAACCCGCAATTATATAAACCAAGTGCCTATCATAATATAGGCTGGGATATACTGCCTTAGATTTAAAAAAACACAAAAGCCGCCTGATAATAGTCAAGACGGCTCTTATTGTAGTTTCATATTGCCCTATCTCGCTGGCTGCAATAAGCTCACGCGATTATTTTCCGTATCCTGGAAAGATATCCAAAGACCTACCCCGGGTATCATCATCGGCTCCATACTGGGCTGACCTTTTTCATCCATAGCTCCAAGTATAGTACCACCGTTTGCTTCTACAGCTTGCATCGCATTTTTAATGTCGGGCACAGAGATAACAACTGATGGTGCATGAGACAGCGGGTTGTCTATTTTCTGATAGAAGCCACCATTAATAGTGCCGGGAGTTTTCACCATACCATTTTCATCTGTTTCTGCTGTGTGGGCTACAACATACTCACCCATCTCAGGGCCCATTTGTTGCAAATTCCACCCGAAAGAGTCTCCATAAAATTTCTTCATTCTTTCACGATCGAAATAGCCCATTTCAAAATGTATTACAGGATTTTTGCTCATACTGTTATATTTTTTTAGTGATTGAGAACAGTAAATATACCAAAAGCCCGGCATCCTCCCATTAACTATACGTTAGATTATTATTACCGGGCCCATCAAAATCGGTTTTCAATAAATTATCGTTTATGTATTTTTAAATTGAAATGGGTAAAAACCAGCCGATCAAAAAAGTACATCAAACAGCAAAAAGCCGAGATAGAACAAAAGAATTTTGAGCTACAGGAAACCATAGATGAACTGACCCGTGTAAAGGTGAGTTGGAAGGCCAAGGCTTTTACTTTTATACTTGCTATTGTGTTGTTTGTACTTGTAGACCTTGTACTTGAAGTAGTGCTCCCATTGCTGCCTAAAAACAATTTTTTGCTCACCCTGGGTGTAAAGATGTTAATCATCTTCTCGCTGAGACCGGTTGAAAATGCGATAGAACATTACCTGCTGAAAAAGGTTATGAAGAAGAGGCCGACGCTTAAAACAGCAAGTTAAAAGTACCGGCTTTGAAACCCGGCATCATATACATCGGCACTCTTCAGCTTTGTTATGCTATTTGGCTGCCAAAACGTCCAGCCTCTCAATTACCGGTGCAGCAATTAATAAATCAGGTGCATTTGCCATCAATGCTTCTGCAATTTTACCGCCAAGATGTGCATTTCTTCCATCTTCATTCGAAAATGTATCAAATACTCCAAAAGTGCTTTTATCGATACGGAAGGAATACCAGGTAATGGTATTGTTTTCTGCTTTTGCCAGCGCTACAGCGTCGGTAATAAATTGCTCTACTGCAGATTCTTTACCTGCTTTTGCTTCCAGCCTTACTAATAATCCCAATTTGATCATGATCTTGTTTTTAGTGGTTAATGTTTATGTTTTTAGAAACACAAAATTATTACCACTTCAAAACCGGGGATTAGTGTTTTAGTTCAAAAACTTGTGAAAAAAGCTCAGAGTGCGCTTGCTTGCTTCGGGCTTACGCCAAACTCCTTCTTAAATGCAATGCTAAAGCTCGACAGGTCGTTATAGCCATAGTCCATATAGATCTCAGAGGCTTTGAGCTTATCATTGCGCAATGCTTCCTTGGCTTTGTCCAGTCTCTTCTTCTGAAACCATTTGCCCGGAGGCGTACCATATATCTGCGTAAACTGCCGCTTAAATGTAGAAAGACTCATGTTGCACAGAAAAGCTATCTCCTCTATGTTCAGGTTAGAGTACACATTTTCCTCAACAATAGTTTTGAAAGAAAGCTCCTGCTTACTGGCTAATAAAGACTCTAAATAGGCTAAGAACGGTGCCCCATATTTATCAGTGAGATAGAGCATGATCTCTTCAAACTTCAGCGCCAATATCTTTTGGGAGATAGCACCATTTAATTCGAAGCTTTGAGCCAGGGAATCAATAAAACGCTCTATAAAACCGTCCTTCTCTATTTGGAAATAGGCACCCGCTCCCTGCGACTTAACTCTAAACTGACCGGAGTGCTTTGCTAAAAAATCACTGACTTGCCTCTGTGAAAAGAAAAAAAGCAAACATTTAAAACAAGTGCTGCCAATATACTCCGTCATCAAAAAATTACCACTGGCTATCAGCAGTGATTGGCTCGTATCTATCCTCACCGCCTTATCTGCAAACCGCACTTCCTTCTCTCCCTCCACCAAAAAGCTAATAACATGATGGTTGAGGTTGATCCTGTTTTTCATTACAGTATTGGGCACCTCGTAATTGAAAATAGCCGGTTCGTCCGCATTGATCGCAGCTTTATTCTTTAGCAGGTCTTGAGGAAGGTTGTAGATGTTCATTTTACTTACAGAAAGGCAAAATTAGCTTTTTTATCTTACCTCTTACAACAGTAGCTAACGCAGGATATGAGCTAAAATTCGCCTGTCATGCGTTTTTTTATGTATTTCATTAAGCCGGAATCAAATTGGATTGAACGCAAATAATTTTGGCATGGTTCATGCAACTTAACTTTTGTCACTTTTAAACCGGTATTATGAAAAACCTATGTATGCAGATGCGGCTAACTGCCACCATCCTTAATATTCTTTGTTTATCTTTTTACAATACACAAGCAGCTACCTATACTGCCATTAGCTCCGGCAACTTTAGTAGCAGTGCCACCTGGGCCGGCAGTCTTGTGCCCCCTACCTCTATAAGTGGCGATATTATTGTCATTCCAAATGGCATTAATATCAACATGAACCAGGACCTGGTTTTACAATCTGCGTCCTCAATTACAGTTAATGGCTCACTTACGGGGGCAACCGGAAAATTCTTATTTATAGGTAGTTCATCGCTAGGCGGTAACGGCACCATAGATGTAGATAGCTTTTCCGCAGACTTTACGAGCGGATTTAGTTTTACGGGGAATCTTAGTGCGGGCGTTTTTTATTCAACAAACGCGATGATCAACGCCGCGGCTACTGTATTGATTAAGAATTCCCTGCTGCTGTCAGGAGGCATTACCACAATAGCGCAAGGCAATCTTAATTTTTCACCCAATGCAACCATCAAACTGAGCGGGGGCACACTGTCTGTTATTGGCGGAGGTGCCGCTAATTTAAATACGGCATATAATGTAGTGTACAAGAATGTTGCCCCTATTCCGGGAATAGAACTAACAGGCAGCGGGTTAACTGACCTGACAATAGATATACCGGCTACTTCCAAACTCATGCTATCAAACAACTTGTCTGTAAATGGAATGTTGAGCATCAACTCCGGTATACTCGATCTTAATAGTCATGACCTTACCCTGGACACCAACGCAGATTTCTTTGCCTCCGGCGCGGGCATGAGTGGTGCCTATGGTGGTATGGATGTATCATCATCTTCTTCATTGTACATCAATGCAAAAAATGGATTGACAGGGGGATTAGAATTAGTGCCAAAGTCAACTCCGGCAACACCTTATGCACAACCACAACTGAAGAATCTCACTATCAATACAGACCCTGGTAAATTTGTCAGAATGGGCTCCCCATGGGACTTGCAAATATTAGGCGTTCTTGATCTCAAAAGTGGCTTACTGGACTATGGGCACATTACGCTTGTTGGCACTGCCACAATATCCGGCGGCGGTCCATCAAGCTATGTCGTTACATCACAGACTACTGTTGCCCCACCTTATGCGTTCACAAACTACTACCACCTTAGTATGCCTGTACCACAGGGTACTACCCGCACTTTCCCTATTGGTACGCTCACCCGGTATGCGCCTTGTACCATCACTAATAATGGTAGCAATATCAATACCATAAACTGGATAGCAGGAGTTTGCGACGTTGTAAGGGATCATGGCATGAACGGAATACTATGGAGCCCTAGTTTGCCTCTTGTGGCGGCGACATGGAGCATTTGGTCGGGAGGTGGCGCTCCAGTAACAGCGGACATTACAGTGATCTGGGATGCAGGCATGGAAGTCAATTCATTTAACCGTAACAACGCCTATGTAACAGAATATGATGACCATGGCGTTACCCTTAGTGGTAGTTGGGACCTGCGTCCTACAACCCCAGTGTCACTCGCCCCGAATGGCATGTATGGTATGAAACGCAGTTTTACAAATAGCCAGATGGGAGGTTTATACTCCGTGTTTGAACAAAAAACATTATCTGTGAATGATGTAAAAGCGACAGGCGATATGCATCTCTATCCAAATCCTAACAATGGAAGATTTACATTAAAAGGAAATACGCAAACAGATGAACAGCTAAATATAACCGTCATCAATGCAATAGGGCAAGTGATATACAGCCAGGACGCAAAGCCTTTAAACAAAACACTGAATAAAGAAATAAGCCTTAATGGAATAGCCTCTGGTATTTATATGCTGAAGGTCAGCAATCAAAATGGAACGCTCAGTAATATTAAAATGCAGGTAGAGTAAATCCTAAAACTTCCTCCCCACTTCTCTTCTATACCCACGGCGTCTTATTTCTGACGCGGTGGGTATATTGCTTTACGTATAGGTTAATCTTTTACTTTTTTACCCGCAGCATAAGCTGCCCGTGGTGGGAGGCCATATGTGTGCAGCGCGTAAGCATAATGTTCAGCTTATTGCGATGCGGTTCTTTTACAAAATCTTCGGCCGAAACAGCAGTGTGTTTTTCGAACCAGCCGGCAACTGTCATAGCATTGATCTTTGGAGTCATGTACGCTATTTGTTCTGTCCAGTTAGCACGAAGTTCTTGTGTAGAAGGCAGGTCAGCAACTGTTTTGTCTGGAGACTCAATGAAAGGCTTATGCAAGTGCGGGTACTGTTGGGGACCCCAATCCAGCAGGCGCAGCATATCATCATGCTCAGCTACCATATGGCCCAGTAACCAGATGCCCCTGTTGCGGCCCGGAACAATTTCTTTCTGCAGTTCTTCATCACTAAGTTCGCTTAGCACAGTAGTAAAACCTTTGATGAGAGAGAACCACCTGTCCAGCACCATCTTTACCATTATTTCATTTTGTTGCATTGCGTAGTTTTAGTTATTAGTCGTTGTAAAGCTATTGTCTTATGGTACATTTCTTCAAATAAAATTGCAGATGTCCATTTCATTGATAATTGAACAAAATTAGTTTCTCTGATGTCTATATATTTCAAGCCGACATACCAAGTCACGTGTTTTTTTTAATTCAACATGCCGCAATTCTTCTCTAATTTTAAGAGCTATCTTAGCTAATCTTAATGCCTTAGAATAGTTATGTCGACTTTCCTCTATAACAGCAAGCCCCACATATGCGCCGGCTTTGACCTGGCGAATTCTGCTCTTCTTCCCTAAAGCCAACGCAGTGACGTAGCATTTTTCGGCTTCAATAAAATTATTTTGACCAAGTTTTAAATCACCTAACATACGCCAATAAAAAGCCTTATCAGAAACGCGAGGAGTTTCGTGAATGGCATCAAGATAACACTTTTCAGCTTTATTGAATTTCCCAATTTTAGAAAACGTTATACCTAAATCACTTAATACAATTGCTTTATTCTTCTTATCTTTTAATTCATCAAAAAGCGTCAAAGCATTTTCATAATATACTATCGCGTTATTAAATTCTCCATTTCGATCACTAATTATTCCCAAAATTCTGATTGCTTCGGCCTCTTCAAGTTTAAATCCATTAATTGCCCATGCCTTAACTGCTCGATCAATCCAGGACTTTGCCTGAGTTAAATTTCCTTGATTAATAAAAGTAAATGATATGTCATATGCACGCCATCCTTGATTTTGCTTATTCCCCATAGTTTTCATCAACTGATAGCAAAGCTTATTGAAAGATATTCTTTCATCCCAGCGTCCACTGTACAGTAGAAATTGCCTAATATACTCCACTAATCTATCTAGTAAAAAACACACTTCCTTATGCAATTCAAACTTTTTATTATCAGAAAAGCGGGCCAATAGATTTATTGCAGAATCAATATTTGTCCATTCTTTTTCAAGTAAGTTGAAAGTTTTATAACTATTATTTGAATCACCTCCATATTTCTCAGCAAAACTGACCCAATATTTTGCAAATCTTAGCCCTACCTTTTGATATTCCTCAAATTCTAAAATCTCTTTCTCAACAAATTCTCGAGTAAGAGGATGAACTTTAAATTGGTCGTCGCTATCCTTCAAATCGAGTAGGCATATCCTCCCGATGCGGTCAATTGACTCTTTTACTAACTCCAGTGATAACCCAGCAACCTCACAAATTGGATTAATTCCGACATAATTATCAAAATAGGTTATTGCTGCTAACACCAACTTATCATTATGCATCAATTCAAGTCGCGCTTCCTGAAACATATACGAAATCCTTTCGTCTATTCCAGATTTTGATTTTAGCAACCGTAATGCCCCGTCAAATGACAAAGAATGCCGTACCCGAATCAACCCAAGCATGTGTTTAATAGCAAGAGGTGAACCAAATGTTTCCGTGTAAAGTTCTTTCCATCTACTTTTATGTCGATAAATTTTCGATCTCAAAACACTATCCTTTTCAGATTCGCTAAGAATAATAGCCTTAGCTGCCGCCCAATCGAGATCATTTAATGACAAATGTCTTCCACCAACGGCGCCTTGTCTTCTACTCGTAAGAATAGCTTTGCTAGTTTTCGGCAAGCCTATCAAAAAGCGCGCGATAGAATCTTGCCCAACCGACGATAGAGATTCAAGATTGTCATATATTATGAGTGTTGGCACTTCCTTTAATAACTCGAAAAAGGCATTTCTTTTATCACTTTCATTCATTTGAATTATATTGGGTTTGCCTAACACCCTGACTGTTTCATTAATGAAGTCATCTTCTATGGAAACACTTTTATAATTCTGTAATATTCCTCCTGGCTCAAGGGTCGTCTTCTTTGCAGTTATAAAAATGAAGGCCTCAAATGATTTTTTAAAAAAAGCTTTATTAGCTACGAATAATGCAAGAGAAGTCTTTCCAATGCCTGCGATGCCACTAATGAGCAGACCCCATTCATGAATGTTTTTGCTTATTGCTGAAGTAACAGTAGCAATATCATTTTCTCGTCCGTAAAACTCTATATTAGAGGGAAGGTTCGAAATTGGGTTAAAATTTATTGCTAAATCTTTTTTGCCTATTTCGTCTTTCCTTTGTAATTGAATTTCATTTTTGGAAAATTCTTCTTCATAAATTTTCGCTATTTTTTCTATTCTTTGAATCTCTACAATACTGGAAATTTTCTGCAACATGTCGTCCTTGTCAATAACATGTTCATCTATTGAAAAATGAAATTTCTCATCAAAATACGAGTCCGTTATATTGGCACGCGTTTTTTGCTTTTTATGCGTTATGATATAAATATAAAGAGTATCAAAAGAAGCATAGAGTTTGCTTTCTTTGAACTTTCTGAGCGTTTCTTTAATTTTCTTTAAACTACTTGTTGCTGTGATCTGAAAAGCTACTCTCTTATCCCAATCTGCTAGATCAATCGCAGGAAAATGTTTTTTGTGCGACGTGTTTACATTTTTAAGGGAAAGCTGGAAAATTTCATTTAAAACTGGTATTAAAAAGTTTTCAGCATGATTATTTATATCATAAAGACTAGAATGATTCAACCCCTCAATTTCCAATACAAATTGAGAGGCATATGCGCTAATCCGATGCAAATATTCAGCTCTTTTCACACGAGTATTTCAGAAAATAAAATACAAATGTAAGTTGAGATTAATGCATTACAATAATTAGTTCATTGAATTTCATAGAAAGGTGCGATAATTATACGCAACTTGAGAAAACTTACCAGGTGCAGGAATAAATCCTATACTATCCCCTAAAACCTCCTCACCACTTCCCTAATCTTTACCAACTTTTCTAAAAGCGGTTGTAATAAATCCAGGCGGAGCATGTTGGCACCATCAGATTTTGCTTTGCTTGGGTCAGGATGTGTTTCTATGAATAAGCCATCGGCACCCACAGCTATACCCGCGCGTGCGATGGTCTCTATCATTTCAGGGTTACCACCTGTTACACCGCTGGTTTGGTTAGTTTGCTGTAAAGAGTGCGTGCAGTCTAGTACCACAGGCACATCCATAGCGCGCATGGTAGGTATGGCACGATAGTCAACTACAAGATCGTGGTAACCGAAGGTAACACCACGGTCGGTGAGTATGATATTGTTATTACCGCTTTCTCTTAGTTTGGTCACTGCAAACTGCATCGCTTCAGGGCTCAGGAACTGTCCTTTTTTTACATTCACTATTTTGCCTGTTTGCGCGGCAGCCACTAGTATATCTGTTTGCCTGCACAGGAAGGCAGGTATTTGCAATACATCTACATACTCGGCAGCCATAGCAGCTTCATTAGCTGCATGTATATCTGTAACTACAGGCACACCAAAATTGCTTTTCACTTTCGCCAGTATCTTCAGCGCGGCTTCATCACCTATGCCGGTAAAACTATCTAAGCGTGTGCGGTTGGCTTTGCGGTAAGATGCTTTGAAGACATAAGGTATCTTCAGCTGCTCACAGGTTTTGATAACGCTTTCTGCGGTTTTCATCACCATTTCTTCACCTTCTACCACGCATGGACCCGCCATCAGGAAGAAGTTCTCACTGTTATATTTATTGCCAAAAAGCTTAGCCAGGAATTCAGTATTCATGTGTCAAAGATAATGGATGCCAACAACTAACACTCACTCAGGCTGATTGGTATGTTAGTGGCCAGGCCCCCCTCTGCTGTTTCTTTATATTTATGATTCATATCCAGCGCCGTCTCCCACATGGTATTTACCACATTGTCGAGCGATACACGCGCGTTATCCGGATTACTTTGTAGCGCCAGTTGTGCTGCTGTTATTGCTTTTATGGCGCCCATAGTATTACGCTCAATGCAAGGCACCTGTACCAATCCGCCTACAGGGTCACAGGTAAGGCCAAGGTGATGCTCCATAGCTATCTCTGCCGCCATCAGGCATTGGCGCACATTGCCACCCATCACTTCTGTAAGCGCCGCCGCTGCCATCGATGAGGACACACCTATCTCTGCCTGGCAACCGCCCATAGCTGCCGATAGTGTCGCACCTTTTTTAAAGATGCTGCCTATCTCCGATGCCGTAAGCAGGAACTGTACTATTTTATCTTCGTTATACCCATCGCAGAAAGCAATGTAATAATGCAGTACCGCCGGTACTACGCCTGCTGCACCATTAGTAGGCGCTGTTACTACCCTGCTGAAGGCTGCATTCTCTTCATTCACTGCCAGCGCAAAACAGCTCACCCAATCGAGTGTGTACTGAAAATGCTGACCGCCGCTGCGTATCGCATCTATCCACTCGTTGAAATTATTATAAGGTTTTCCTTTCAGTAATTTTTTGTTCAGTACTGCCGCGCGGCGCATTACTTGTAATCCTCCCGGCAATTCACCGGTTATGTGGCAACCGCGATAGATACAATCGCGCATCACTTCCCATATTCCCAGCACTCCTTTTTTTATTTCCTCTTCACTACGCCATGCATATTCATTCTCCATCACTACTTCGGATATACTGAGGCCTGTCTTCATACACCAGTGCAAGAGCTCCCCTGCGTCTTCTATAGGGAAAGGCAATTCCACCAAATTAGCTGCACCTGTATTCTCCTCTTCTTCCTTCACTACAAAACCACCGCCTATAGAATAAAATGTTTCCGCTATTTCTTCACCATTTTTGAACGAGCATAAAAAGGTCAAAGCGTTCGGATGATGAGGCAGGTCTTCCGTCATCAGGAATACAACATCTGTCTCAGGGTCGAAAGCGATCTCTCGCTCATGACCAAGATTCATTTTTCTTTGCTCACTTATTTGCGCGATACGTGGCGTGATCTGGTTTACATCAAAGGTCACAGGATCTTCCCCGCATAATCCAAGTATCACGGCCACATCGGTACCATGCCCTTTGCCTGTTTTAGCCAACGAGCCATAGAGCAGTACTTTCACGCTCTTCACTTGACTGATGCCTTGTTGCTTTTTTATGGTTTCGAGAAAACGCAGTGCCGCGCGCCAGGGGCCAAGTGTATGCGAACTGCTGGGACCAACTCCTATCTTGAAAATATCAAATACCGAAATGCTTTCTTTCTTGAGAACGTTCATATGTAGTCGTAACGGACAATAAAATTCCGGCTAAAGATACTATGAAGCTGCCAATTCAGAACAAAGCCGCCATCATGGTGTATCTCAAAGAGAAAAATATGATATTATTTAATTTTTCTTACTTCTATGGAGGCCAGCCCACGCATGCGCCTCATTCCGGCATTGATATCGCCGAGGGAGAAAACCTGTATACGCTCCTCCATATTGGTGATGTCTTTACCATCTTTGGCTACTATGAGATACAGGTGATTACCTGTTTCAGAGTTGAATAGCTCGTTCCACGAATAAACATTCTTATAATTATCCGAGGAAGTAAAGATGAAAATATACTGGCTGAGTTCTTTAGGCTTCTCCGCATTTAGCGCTACACTATCCAATATCGACTTTACAAGCACACCCTTCACTCCTTTCGATACATACTTTACTTCCCCTTTATGATTTTTCACGGGTACATCACCCAAGTCTACAGCTTTAAACTTTGTAATATCCTGGACGGTAAAGCTGCGCTCCTGTTTTACATCACCGGTTATTTTCAGCTCGTTGGTAGCAGGTATATCCTGCTGCGCAATGGCTATGCCGCAAACAAAAGAAAGGAGAAGGGTAAAGAAATATTTCATGTATGCAAAATAAGAAAAAGGCCCAACGGTACCGTCGGGCCTTTCCTGTACCTCTATGAAACAAAACCTAAGGCATCAACACATGATCTATTACATGTATCACACCATTGCTCTGGCGCACGTCTTTGATGGTCACTTTTGCAGTTGCACCTTTCGCATCCTTCACCCAAAGCGAACCACCTTTTTGCATGATCCAAAGATCTTCACCCTGAACGGTTTTCAGCTTGGCTGTACCATTTCCTTTTTTCACTTCCATCATCAGGGCATTAGCATCATAATTACCCGAGACAACATGATATGTCAATACTCCTGTAAGCGCTCCCTTATTCTCCGGTTTCAGCAGGTTATCAACCGCGCCTTTAGGTAGCATATTGAATGCGCTGTTTGTTGGTGCGAACACAGTAAATGGTCCTGCACTTTGCAATGTTTCTACAAGACCAGCTGCTTTTACTGCGGCTACCAGTGTGGTATGGTCTTTAGAATTAACCGCGTTCTCTACAATATTTTTTGACGGGTACATGGCCGCACCACCTACCATTACGGTCTTGTCTTTACTACCCGCTATCGCGAACATGGCACTAAAAAGAGCAGGAAGAAGAATGAGCTTTTTCATAAAATTTGGTTTGTTAGTTTTAAAATTGGTTTCCATATCATCTACGGCTGCTTATTGTTTTCGGATTTCGGGCCGGCAGATTTTTATCTGAAACAGGTTTAAATAGGCTGATAACTGGCTAAAAACCACCCTTTTAAGTTGTTTTGGCTGCATTAATTAAATAAGGTATCTTTGCCATGCAATGGCAAATTGCGTTCTCTGATTTGCATTATTCTTGATTTTCGCTTCAGTTCTGCTCTCTGCCTATTATTAACTTTTATTTTTTTTAAACATGAACATTTTTGTAGGCGGCCTAAACTACCAGACAAATGATAGCGAACTGGAACAACTGTTTTCAGAATTCGGTGCAGTATCATCGGCCAAGATCATTATCGACAATTTCACCAACCGTTCACGCGGCTTTGGTTTCGTTGAAATGTCAAATAACGAAGAAGCTTTAAAAGCTATCGAACAACTGAATGGCACCAGCTTTATGCAAAAAACCATAGTTGTGAATGAAGCTCGCCCGAAAGAGCGCAGCAACAACTCTTCTTTCTCTCGCGGTGGCGGAGGCGGTAACAGAGGTGGTGGCGGTGGTTTTAACCGTGACAGGGATTTTAACAGGGATAGAAACTTCGACAGGGACAGAGATTTCAAAAAGAGGTACTAATCCATCTACCAATATAAAATAATAAAGCCCCGCTAAGGGGCTTTATTATTTAAATTATGTTCAGTTGTTTAAATCCTATTTTATTTTCACCACGTTAACAGCAGTAAGCCCCTTGATCTCTTTCTTTATTTCGAAAGACACTTTATCTCTTTCTCTTATCGGCTCGGTAAGGCTGTTCTTGTGAACAAATATACTTTTCTGGCTCCTCAGGTCATTGATAAAACCATAACCTTTTTCCTCGTTAAAAAAGTTAACTATACCTTTTCTCAGTCCATCCTCATCAGGAATGATCTTAGCAGCTCCCAATTGTATATCCTCAAGCGCTATTTCTACTTTTTTGGTAGGATCCAATGGAGTATCGGAAATGTTTCCGTGCTCGTCTACATAGGCCATCATGGAATCAAGCCCCTTACCCTTATTGCTGTTCGCTCTTCTTTCTTCCGCCCGGGCAGCTTTTTCCTTCTTTTGCTGTGCTTTCTTCTTCTCTTTATCTTTTTTACCGCTGGTTTCTTTTGATTTGGCCATTATTACTTTTTACGTGATTTTGCGCAAAGGTCGGCATTTAATAGCAAATAGAGGGATTTATTTCCCTTTATGTGGCATTTTAACTATAAAATGGGGATAAAACTACTGTTGAGGGTTTTTTATGGTCTGTATTACTACCACAGACACAATGACTACCATAACTACAATTCCGGCAAGTATTTCAAGAAGCACTAACATCAGCTAAATTGGATAATAATCTCAAATGTACATTTTTTTTGCTTAATTTTTCCTTAAATACATATCGGGCTAATCTTGCATTAGTTTGTATAGAGATATATACTTTGGAAAATACCGGTTACAGCCGGGCAAAAACCACCATATTATCTTTATAAAATCTTTACACTCCTGCCATTTAATCTTATATAATACTTATACCATCCAATATACCTTTGCATTGTAATCGGGAGCGATGCAAGGATCGAAACACATAAAAAAACCACAACAATATCTTTTCAGCATATTGGCAATAATTGTTGTTTCCACAGTGTGTTATGGGTTTTCGCCACTAATTGGTTACCGCGTAGTGGCCTACATCCTGCTTATCACCGTATCGCTTATAGCAATGTTATTTGATATACTGCCTGTACTTCTGGCAGCTATACTATCGGCACTTATCTGGGATTTCTTCTTTATCCCCCCTCACTTTACCTTCCAGGTCAGTGCAGCGGAAGATGTCATTCTGCTACTCATGTATTTTATTGTAGCCATGGTCAACGCTGCGCTCACCTATAAAATACGCAGGATGGAAAAACAGGCCATACTGAAAGAAGAAAAAGAGCATACAGTAAAGCTCTATAATACCTTGCTTAACTCTTTATCACATGAGTTGAGAACACCCATTGCTGCTATTATTGGTGCTACGGATAATTTACAATCCAACAGCTCTAAACTCACCGAACTAAACAGGAATGAACTGGTAGGTGAGATATCAAAAGCATCATTCCGCCTGAACCAGCAGGTAGAAAACCTGCTCAATATGTCACGCCTCGAATCAGGTTTTATACAGCCCAAAAAAGACTGGTGCGATATCAATGAACTGGTATATGATACGGTAAAAAGAATTGAAGAGAATAAAATAACACAGGTCATACATATCAATATCAATCCGGATATTCCCTTTTTTAAATTAGATAAGGGTATACTGGAGCAAGTATTGTATAACATTCTGAACAATGCCTGCGCCTATACACCTGCGAAATCAGAGATAAACATTAACGCGCTCAATCATGCCGATGTGCTGGTGATCATTATTGAAGACAACGGTCCAGGCTTCCCTAAAGAAGAACTCGACAAAGTATTTGATAAATTCTATCGCCTTCAAAACACTAAAACAGGCGGTACGGGATTAGGTTTATCTATAGTAAAAGGATTTACCGAAGCACTGGGAGGCTCAGTTGAACTGGAAAATATAACTGAAGGTGGTGCCAGGTTTACCATAACAATAGCTGCAGAAACTTCTTACCTGAAAAATCTGAAAAATGAATAAGGCGAACATATTGGTGATAGACGACGAGGCCCAGATAAGAAAACTACTGGAGATAACGCTGCAAAGTAATGATTGCAATGTAACAGAAGCTATTACCGCAAAAGAAGGATTGACGGTTGCAGCCTTGCACCCACCAGACCTTATCATACTGGACCTTGGCCTGCCCGACCAAAACGGTCATGAGGTATTGAAGCAACTGCGTGAATGGTACACAAATCCTGTTCTCATTCTGTCTGTACAAGATGGAGAAGAGGATATCATCAAAGCTTTGGACAATGGTGCCAATGATTATTTGGTAAAACCTTTCCGTACAGGAGAATTGTTGGCACGCGTACGCTCTGCACTGAGAAGTGTATCGCATGAAATAACACCTCTTATCATCAATGGCGATCTGCAAATAGACCTGGCACAGAGAACAGTAAGAAAGAATGAGGAGATCATCAAGCTTACTGCAACTGAATATACCTTGCTTGCACTCTTAGCAAAGAACGAAGGCAAGGTGCTCACACATCATTATTTGCTCAGGGAAGTTTGGGGACCGGGATACATTACGCAGTCACAATACCTGAGAGTATTTATTGCACAGTTAAGAAAGAAAATAGAAACTGACCCTAACCGCCCCGAATATTTGCTCACCGAATCGGGAGTCGGTTATCGTTTTGTAAGAAAAGAATAACAGCCAACAACATATAATTTTTAAACAATGGAATCAAAGCATAAGCATTTGAACAGGGTAACTATTGCCAGTTTGTTAGTGGCACTGGGTATCATTTACGGAGACATAGGCACCAGTCCGCTCTATGCATTGCGTGCCGTAGTGGGCGAACGCAAAATAGATGATGTGCTCGTATACGGTGGTGTATCCTGTATATTCTGGACCTTGGTTTTCCAGACAACTGTCAAATATATATGGCTTACACTACAGGCCGATAACCAGGGAGAAGGCGGCGTGTTCTCTTTATACGCATTGGTAAAACGCTATGGCAAACACCTGGTAATACCTACCATCCTCGGTGCCACTACCCTACTTGCCGATGGTATTATAACGCCACCCATTTCTGTTGCTTCTGCCATCGAAGGGCTGAACACTGTAAAAGGACTGGAACAAACCATAGTGCCCGGCAATCATCTTACCATAGGCATTGTGATATTGATCTTATCAGGCCTGTTTTTCTTTCAGCGATTTGGCACACAATTGATAGGTAAAACATTCGGGCCTATCATGGCGGTATGGTTCACCATGTTACTGGCAATGGGCTGCATGCAGATCATGCACTACCCAGATGTATTGAAAGCACTGAGCCCGCACTATGGTTATGAACTGATAGTAAGATACCCTAAAGGTTTTTGGCTGCTTGGTTCTGTATTCCTCTGTACTACCGGTGCCGAAGCTTTGTATTCAGATCTCGGGCATTGCGGTATAAAAAATATTCGTATCACCTGGGTATTTGTCAAAATAAGCCTTGTAGCCAACTACCTGGGACAAGCCGCATGGATCATGCATCAGAAAATACAGGTACTCAATGGGGCTAATCCTTTTTTCGAAATGTTACCGCACTGGTTCCTGCTGCCCGGTATTCTGATAGCTACTGCAGCCACTATCATAGCATCACAGGCATTGATAAGCGGTTCCTTTACACTTATCAGCGAAGCCATGAACCTTAATTTCTGGCCAAGAGTAATTGTGAGACAACCTACCGACATCAAAGGACAGATATACATACCCAGTGTGAATACTATTTTATGGATAGGCTGTCTAATGATGATATTATATTTTGGCACTTCATCGCATATGGAAGCTGCTTATGGCTTTTCTATCACCATTGCCATGATGATGACCACCTACCTGCTCAGCTACTACCTGCTTTATAAAAGAAAATGGAACAAGTTTGCCGTAGGTGCTATAGTGTTGGTCTTTGCAATAATAGAATTGTCCTTCTTCGTAGCTAATACTGCCAAGATAAAAGAACGTTGGATGTTCCTCTTCTTCGAGCTCTTCATTTTTATGACCATGTATATCTGGTATTATGCAAGAAAGATCAACAACCGTCATGTAAAATTTGTGGACATAGGCAAATACATACCTATGCTCAAAGAGCTGAGCGAAGATGATGCCATACCCAAATTCTCTACACATCTTATCTACCTCACTAAAGCAAACAACCGGGTGCACATCGAGGAGAAGATAATGAAGTCAATTTTTTCAAAACAACCCAAGAGAGCAGATGTCTACTGGTTTGTGCACGTACACCGAACAGAAGAGCCTTTCACCCGTACCTATGACATCTCCGAACTATCGGACGATAAGGTCATTAAAATAAATATCAATCTCGGTTTCAGGGTACAACCACGTACAGAGTTGCATTTCAAGAAAATAGTGCGCGACCTCGTCGCCAATAAAGAACTAAACCTGCACATCAGGCCCGATGGCTCTACCAAATACAATGCGGAACCCGATTTCAAATTCGTGGTCATAGAAAAATTCCTTTCTGTAGAGAATGAATTCACGCTACGTGATGGCCTCTTACTCAACTCTTATTTCTTCCTGAAAGGACTTGGCCTAAGCGACGAAAAAGCGTTCGGGTTGGATAAAAGCGATGTGGCCGTAGAACAAACACCACTCATATATCATCCTACCCAAAACATAGAATTAACAAGAACTCCAAATTCATAAAAAATGAAAAAACTAATAATCACTTTTTTTGCATTCGGCACAATACACGCCGCTGCACAAAACACTGAAGACACAAAGGTCCCCTTTGCAGATATGGACATGACCTGGCAAAATGGTAGCGACAGGAGAAAAGATGCAGTACTACAAAACAAATACTTTACGGGCAGCGTAATGCTCGATGCCAACTACACTTATTCCTTCAACAACCCAATAGATAACACAGTAGTAGGTTCTACAGCACTTGCACGCAATAATGAATTTGAAGTATCGAGTGCAAATATCGGCGGCGAATTCAATTATAAAGATGCCCATGCCAAGATTATGACGCAGTTTGGTACGCGCTCAACAGTAATACCAAGAAATGACTACAGCCCCTATCGTGGCCAGTACGACATGGCCAATATGTACAGGTATGTAAGCGAAGCATATGCAGGTTATCATTTCAATAAATGGTATGGCATCAATCTAGATGCAGGTATGTTCATGTCTTACATCGGTCTCAACTCTTATTACCAGGTGGAGAACTGGGAATACCAGGCCTCATTTACTTCTGATAATACTCCCTGGTTCTTCAATGGGCTGCGCGTACAGATATTCCCTACCAAAAAACTGAAGATAGAACCATGGATCATCAATGGCTGGCAGAGCTATGGTAAATTCAACGAGATGCCGGGTTTCGGCGCCAATATCACCTGGTGCCCTAATGAAAACCTGAAACTGCTCACCAACGATTACTTTGGCGCTGATGCTGCCATGATACCGGATAGAAAACGTTTTCACTCAGATAACAGTTTACTGGTAAGGTATTATCACAACAAACACTCAAGAGGCATCAGCCAGATGGCATTCTCACTCACGGGTGATATTGGATTTGAAAACGGTGGAGGTGTAAAAGCTTTCAATGGCGACTCGACTACACCAACCCAAAATTTCATGAGCCTGATGTTTTATAACCGAATCTGGTTTCATAAAAACAAACTTGCATGGACCTTTGGTGGAGGATGGATGAGCAATCCGGGCCGCTATCTCGTGCTCTACCCTACAGGCGACGCCAGCCCTTTGCCCAATCCTAATAATCCTACGCAAACGGCAGGTACACATCCTTTCAGTGCTAATCCCGGAGATAAATTTGAAGGTTGGGATTGTTCCACCAATTTCGACTGGATGCCTAACCAAAGCCTGACAGTGAGACTTGAGTATGTGCACCGCGAATCGAGCGTACCATACTTCGCTGGTCGTGGTGGTGTTACTTCTCCTACAGGTTATACTACAACGCCATTACCTCCAAGCTGGACTCCAGACCTTGTAACGCACGAAGACCGCTTAATACTCGCAATACTATTCAGATTATAATTTAAAAAACACGCAAAAATGAAAAAGATGATCCAATTGCTGATCTTATCCTCATGTATATATTTGCAGTCTTATTCGCAGGCAGGGGTTTATTTATCAGCTTCTGATTACAACAATCATCAAATACAGCACAAAATTGATTGCCATACAGGGACGATAAAGTTGCACCGCTTCATGCGCAGCAACCCTTACCTCAGCATTATAGAAGGAGATGAAACACAAAAATTCTATGCAAAAGATATATACGGCTACACTGATTGCGAAAGACATACATTCAGGCTCTTCAACAACAAGGAATATTTCATTGCAGAAGCAGGAGATATTTTTATCTATATGCAGAAAGAGTATGTAGCAGAATACCACAAGAAAAACCATGCAGTCTATACCTATTATTTTAGTGTAGGCGCTGAAAGTGACATCATGGAATTGAATATAAGTAACCTGAAAAAGGTTTATTCTGATAATACCAAATTCATTGAACTGCTCGACCTCTATTTTCAAAACGGTGTCGTCACCGAATATGACGACATACACAAAATGTACAAGCTCAATTATGTGTATGACTTATCATTAAAGTAAAAATAAAAATAGCCCCGCGAAAAACTCACGGGGCTATTTGTTGACAATCGATGCCGCAGACGCGGTATCAGCTAGTTATTGATGAAATTGAATGGCAGCACCATCATAGCCTTACCATTCATTTCGCGCAGGTTCTTTATTTGTTGAACAAATTGATAGTCTGCACCCATTTGTTCTTTCAGCATCATCTTCACAGCTTCTTCAGTAGCATCCTTACCTTTCAGCTTTTTGATCATGTTCTCAAACTTATCAGTCACTTCAGGATAAGTTACCACCTGGTAGTCTTTAAGCTTAGCCATAGCAGCAGCGCTGGCAATGGCGCGATCAAGATTACCTAGTCCGTCTACAAGACCATTCTTCAATGCGGCATTACCTGTCCATACGCGGCCTTGCGCTATACTGTCTACATCGCCTACGCTCATCCTGCGGCCTGCAGCTACACGGCTCTTAAAGACCATGTAGATATTATCCACACTAGCCTGCATCATTTTCTTTTCGTCTTCCGTCATCGGGCGGAAAACGTTGGGGAAGTCGGCATAAGGTGCATTCTTCACACCATCAAAGGTCACACCCAGTTTATTATTCATCAGCTTCTCACTGTTGAACATCATGCTGAATACACCTATGCTGCCTGTTATTGTATTAGGCATAGCGAAGATGCTATCGGCCTGGCAGGCAATATAATAACCCCCTGATGCAGCCACGTTACCCATAGATACAATAAGTGGTTTCTTTGATTTCAATATTTGCAGCTCACGCAGTATCACTTCAGATGCCAATGCACTACCACCGGGAGAGTTCACACGCAGCACCACAGCTTTTATCTTGTCGTTCTTAGCAGCCTTACGTATTTGCTTTATGAAATCTTTAGCTGCTATCTCGTGGTCATCATCACTGCTTCCGCTTTTGATACCGCCCTCAGCTATCAGTACAGCGATCCTGTCTTCATTCTGTTTGCGATTATTCTTTACATGTTGCGCATAGTCATTGATGGTGATATATTTGATATCGTCTTTTTCTTTAGTACCCGACTTAGCGCGAATACGTTGCTCTACCTGGTCCCAATACAATAGACCATCTACCAGTTTATATTTCAATGCGTCTTCAGGGAATTGTATAGCACCCGTTGCAGCCAGTTGGTTGATGTTGGCAGCATCCATTTTACTATGTTGCGATACAGCCTGTACAAATTCATTCCAGAAGTCTTTTTGGAATTCTGTGATCTGCTGGCGGTTGGGTTCGCTCATTTTTTCTGCACGGAAAGGCTCAGTAGCGCTTTTGAATTTACCTGCGTAGAATATCTCAGGTTCTACTTCCAGTTTTTCCAGCGTTCCTTTGAAGAAAGCGAGGTAAGTAGCAAAACCTTTCAGGTCCATACTGCCAACAGGGTTTAGATACACACTATCCGCAGCAGAGCCTACATAGTAGCCACCCTGTGTAATATCCTCACCATAAGCATAAACGAATTTGCTGCTGGTACGGAAGTTTTGCAACGACTGGCGCAGTTGCTGCATGGTAGCAAAGCCATTGCTGCCCGGTGCCAGTTTTATCAGTATACCTTTTATATCATTGTCGGTTTTGGCATAGTCCAGTGCCTTCGACACATCGTACAAACCCGGCGCATAGGTATCATCATTATTAAAGATGGCCAGCGAATTGCTTTGGCCCTGCTCATATATCGTCTTTGACATATCCAGCACCAGTACGCTGTTTTTAGCCACAGTGTTCTCAGAATTATCCGAACCTGCTTTGGAAACTGCCGATACCACGAGGCCAATAATAACCCCCAGTACTATTACCCCTGCCACTATCATAGCCAGCAAAGAGGCGAAGAACATTTTAAAGAATTGTTTCATTTTGGTTAATTTGAAATATGGGTCAAAGATACTAGACCCTGCCTACCGCCGGTACTTAATTCGACAAACCCACGGTTTTTATCGGTAAAACTGCCTATCCCTGATCATAGAACGAGGCCCGTTTTGCCGTTTGGCGCTGTTCTGATATTTAGTATTTTTATAGAATAAACACTGTTATGGCACTATCTACACGTCTTTCCAATGGATGGAACATTGCTAAGGTCTGCTACAAAATGCTCAGGGCTCATAAGCAACTCATTTTGTTTCCTATACTTTCTACAATATCACTGCTGTTTGTCCTGGCCTCCTTCGTGATATATTCAGCGTTCAACTCCGATTATCTTGATTCGTTGAGCAGATCGGCTATTTATATGCTGTTTTTCCTTGGCTATCTTATCGCTTACTTTATCATCGTCTTCTTCAATATGGCGCTTGTGCATTGCGCAAGGTTGCATTTTGAAGGCAAGGACGTATCTATAGAGGTTGGGCTTCGTTTCAGCCTCAGCCGTGTAGGTACTATATTTTCCTGGGCCCTATTCGCTGCTACCGTGGGTACCATCTTAAAAATAGCACAGGACAATTTAGGTTTCATTGGCAGGATCATTACCGGCATCGTAGGTTTTGTTTGGAGCGTTTCTATATTTTTTGTTGTCCCTGTCCTTGCTTATGAAAACCTCGGGCCAGCAGATGCTTTCAAACGGTCTGCAACCATGATGCGCAATAAATGGGGCGAAAGTATTGCGGCAAGTTTCAGTTTTGGTTTATTCCAGATCATTAGCGGTGTTATCCTTCTGCTTATCGTCGTTTTTGCAATAGAAATTTCAGGTACGCTGGCTGCAATTTTATTCGGTATAGGGTTTGCTTTGATATCAGTTATATCAAGTGCACTCCAAACTATATTAACGACGGCTGTGTATTGCAATATCAATGGCGAGCAGATCCCCAATTTTAATCCTGAATTAATGGATGGCCTGTTTGAGGAAAAGAATAATAAGTTGTTTTAGGATTCAATTTCGGACAGATAATTACAATTTAGTTGCCGGTATCATCATTAGTAATGCCGCGTTTATTTTTTTTGATCTCCTCCTTCAGCTTACCGAAACGGCAATTCAGGCTGATTGTATAGCGCCTGTAATAGGATTGCCTAACTGATGTTTGCAAAAAATCGGGGCCAGTTATTGTTTCATTTGCATACCTGTATTTGGTAAAAGGATTGTTTACCGCAGCTGACAGCGATAGTTTCGATTGAACGATATCTTTGTTCAGGCTAAAAGACGACGCAACAAAGCCATTTGTCCTTCCAAGTGGTAAGGATATTCCACCCATATTGTAAGTGATATCTGCATTGACACGCAACGCTTTCTTAAAACTATACCCGGTTGAAGCATACACATAAACGTTCATACCTGAGTTCTCAACAGAAAGACCATTATTTGTAACACCATAAACCCAAACATGCCGGATATCACTATTCATAGTAAAATTCCAGTTGGCTGTAACAGGATAGCTCAAAGAAATATTGGTCTTGAGCACCCTTCCTTTACCATAATTCTCATTGCGGGCAAGCGTTATACCAGTGGCTGCATTATATACAGGGATGGCGTTGAAGACGTTATTAAAGAACATAGCGCCTAGTGAAACATTTAAAGTGATTTTTGCAGCTCTCAGGTAACTTAACTGGTAAACATTAGATGTAATAGGCAGCAGGTAGGGATTGCCACTCGTTTGGGCATAAGGGTTGGAACGGTCTACAAAAGGATTCAGCTCTGTGCCGGAAGGCCTTTGCACTCGGGTAGAGAATGAAAAAGACAAACTGTTGCTATTATTGAATTTCCGGCTTGCAAGAATGGACGGCAGTACATTGAGATATTGACGCTCCAATGGCATCGCACCCTGGCTATAACCTATCTTAATAATTGTTTCTTCCGCTCTCACTCCACCTTTAAACTGCCATGGCCCGGATTCGTAAGCATAGCTATTATAAGCTGCTAATATCTGCTGATTGTAATTAAAAATATTGGAGCGTACCGGGTCTGTTTCATATTTACCTGTTGCAGTATTCAAATTGCTGTACTGAAAATCGCTTTCGTTTGTCCTGGAAATACCTTTAATGCCACACTCTACTGAAAGTTGATTGAATGGGTGCACATAATCAACTTGCACTGTGTGCTCGGTATGCACTTCTGAATTGTACTGTTGATAATCAGGAATTGAATAGTTGATCTTATTAAAGAACACAATGTCATTATACAGTGATGCCTTGTCTTTATAATACCTGTAAGAAAAAGTCAGCAATTGATTTTTATTGGCTTTAAATCCTCTTTGATAGTTCAAAGAAGCATCTGATCTGTTGTCTTCGTTGCTATTGTCATTATTGAGCCGGTAATACTGCGGCAAATTGCTTCCCGTTAATGAAGAATTTTGCACCATCAGACCCTCTTGCCGATTGGTGTGATGTGTAAACTCACCCGAAACGAGGTTTAGCGAATCAATTTCACAACTTAATTCCAGTCCTCCATATATCGTATGACTATTGGACTGGTTAGTAGCCGCCTGTTCTAATTCTGTTGGATGGAGGCCTGCGGTGGATTGTTTTAGCTCGCTCCCCGTTTCCGGGATATTATAGCGATGTGATCCAACTAATGCAGACATACCTATTCTTGCTTGTTTTAAAGTAAAAGAACAACCCGCACCGGGGCCGCCAACAGGGCTTTTTTCACTGGCATTTATAGTACTCTTAAAACCATCACTTGTTTGCCTGGCAGTAACGATATTAATGATCCCGGCCAGTCCCTCCGCTTCATATTTTGCTGGCGGATTGGTGATCACTTCAATACTTTTGATGGTAGATGCGGCGATACTGCGCAATACATCTTTCGGATTACGCTGCACCAGTCCCGATGGACGGCCATTGATAAATACTTTATAACCTGGGCTACCATTAAGCAATATATTATCATCGCCGTCTACCGATAGGTAAGGCACTTTGCGCATCATATCGAGCACAGAACTCACTTTGCTTTGAGGGTCGGCCTGCAGATCGTAAATCACCTTGCCGGCCTCCTGCCGTATCAACGGACTTTTACTTACCACCGTCACCTCCTTCAGCCGCTTACCTGTCATTTTCACCGTGCTATCTTTTAGCTGCGCAAAGCACTGACTGGAAACAGCCGCCGACAATAATATCACTGTAGTTTTCATACCGTAAATATTATCATAGCTAAGGCAGGGAAAAAACGATGATGATATAATCAATATTGTCGCTGACAGAAATTACTTTTTACACGTCCAACTGTTTTAACCTGTTTATACAGGATTCGTCAGGATAATCGGGCATTTCGTCAGGCTAACTATATTATTACTAATTTCCCGTCCATCTTTGTATTCAATATGGACAGCTCATGGATATATAAACCGGTGGTCTTTTTCGGAAAGAGGATATATATCTTGTTTGCTGCCGTTATGTCTATTCCCGTGTGGCTGGCTTCCAATAATTATTTGAATGGCATGGAGGTACACGACGATGAGGCGGCTTCAACCGGTGTTACTATATGTTTTTTTGCAGGAATATTTACAGGGAGATATATAGCAGAGGTATGGAAAACACCACTGCAATTCAAATCCCGGAAATTCATCATAGGCCTTACTACATTTATCATTCTTTGTCTCTGCTGGCTATTCATCCATGCCGATTATCCTATCAAGGGGCATTTAGCTATCAACCTGTTGTTATACTGGCTGCCCTTCATGGCCATGAGTTTAGCTACAGGCATTCTTATTAAAACCGTCCGCAGCCTGGCACAAAAAGAATTAATGGAGGCCAAAAGCTCAGCCGCGCACAGTGAAAGCGAATTAAAATTGCTGCAGTCACAACTAAGCCCGCACTTCCTGTTCAATACGCTGAATAATATGTATGGCCTTTCTCTGACGCAACACGAGAAGGTCCCGCCTTTGCTGCTGCAGCTTTCAGACCTGTTGAGATATTCGGTCTATGAAGCGAACGAGGTGTTTGTGCCTTTAAAAGAAGAGATACGCTATATCAATAACTATATTGAATTTGAAAAAATAAGACTGGGGAAACGGCTAACATTGGAAACAAATATAGAAGGCGCGAATAATGATGACATCAAGATCGCACCTATGCTGCTCATCGTTTTTATTGAAAATGCCTTCAAACATTCGAAAAACACAAGCGACGAGCAGATCTTTATTAATATAAGCCTGAAGCTATGGAATGGGCTTATCCTTTTTTCTGTTAAAAATTCACACAGCAAAGAAGAAAAAACCTTTAACAAGAATAGCGGCTTCGGGCTCGATAATGTGCGGAAAAGACTGGAGCTGCTATACCCCGGGGCATACAAACTGGATATTGAAGAAAATGATCGCGAATATTCGGTAACGCTGTATCTTAAAAAAGAAAAACAATGAACCGGATAAATTGCCTTATAGTAGACGACGAACCGATCTCAAGAGAGATCATTGAGGGATATTGTAAACATTTACCCTACCTGGCCATTGTAGGTTCCTGCGACAATGCCCTTAAAGCAAAAATGGTGTTACAGCAGGAAAAAGTTGACATTATTTTTTTGGATATCAACATGCCTGTGATGGATGGCATTTCTTTTTTAAAGACCATGAAAAATCCGCCACAGGTAATATTTACTACAGCGTACAAAGAATATGCTCTTGACGCTTTTGACCTATCAGCTATCGATTACCTGCTAAAGCCTTTCTCTTTAGAGCGTTTCATTATTGCAGTAGATAAAGCAGCAGAAAAGATACAGGGCATGCAAATGCACACACCTGCAGCTACTGAAAATACAGACGCGGAAAATTTTTTCTTCATAAAAACAGAAGGTAAAATATTCAAAATACTATTTAACGACGTGCTGTATGCTGAAGCTAGTGGCAATTACACTAAAATAATCACAACTCAAAACACCCTCATGCCGTCCATGACCTTTACAGCGCTTACCGAACTGCTGCCTGCAAATATTTTCATTCGTGTTCACCGTTCTTTTATCATCAACAAATCAAAGATCGGGCATATAGAGGGCAACCGTGTCTACATCAACGATGTGGAAATACCCATCGGCAGTAATCATAAAGAAGAATTCCTGAAAGCTTTGGGATTTGACAGATCAGGTTCTTAGTATCTTCTCCATAGTCTTTCGTCAGCTAGTCTACCGTACTTACCCTGCCCCGGCAATTAATTAATAATATCTCCCTTGTTATTGGCTAACCGGTCACGCCATTTTTGCAGTTCCCCAGGGGCTTGTTTCGACCAATCTTCAACCTCATCAATGATCTTCAGAGGTGACTCAGTACGATAAGAGCGCGTCATGTTACCAGGGAATTTCTTGTTGGTAACGTTAGGGTCATCTTCAAAACTGCCTGTGGGTTCAACCATGTAAACACGTTCCCGCCCCTCACCTTTTGCTAATGATGCAGCAAGGCCCGCGCCGTTAGGCAGTGCAGTGAAATAAATATGGTTCATCAGAAGTTCATCCTTGTAGTTCGACATACGTCCTGCTGTCAACAGATCACCAACGCGTAGATCTGCTTTCGTTCCATGATAGAAGGGGCCTTTGTCTGACGGATTGCGAGTAACAGAGGCCGCTAATTCATGGTTCTTTTTTGCATTCTCAGAATCACCCAGCTCTTCATAGCATTTGGCAATATTTGAATATAGTACAGGAAAAGCCGCATGAACAGCATCGTCATTTATCTTTAATGCAAGTTGCAAGTCCGTCTCGTACCACTTCAACTTGTCTGAAACATTTTTTTGCTGCCTGGCTACATAATAGGCAGCGATAAATTTTTCAAGCTCATCAGCTGCTGTGTTCCATGCCTCAAGGAATATCCTGCCGGCTTCTCCGGCATCACCTTTTTCTTCCATGGCCATACCTTGAAGACATAGTTTAACAACGGGATTAGTGGGGCTAAATTCCATTTTTACTGTCTATTTAATTTGATGAATAAGTGATGTCTTAGCTTCTCAATATCTTCTCCATCTTCCTCCCATTCGCCACTTCGTCTACCAGTTTATCCATGTAGCGGACCTTCCGCATGAGCGGGTCTTCGATCTCTTCAATGCGATAACCGCAGATCATGCCCGTAATTTTTGTAGCATTGGGATTGAGCAGTGGTGCCTCTGCAAAGAAGGTCTCAAAATCCACCTTCTTGTCTATCTGCTTTTGTAGTGCTTTCTTATCGTATCCTGTAAGCCAGCATATCACCGTATCCAGCTCTTCTTTGGTGTGTCCCTTCCGCTCCACTTTTTTTATGTACAGAGGATAGACACTTGAAAACAACATTTTATATACGCGGGCATTATCCATGTTGATGGTTATTATTTAGAAGAAAATACTATGGAGTAACAATTACATTCCTGCCAAGAGTCTTAAATCTGTCACCATTTTTTTGCACAACCGTGATGGTAATATGACCGGTTTTACTCGTGTTGATATCGCGAACAGTGCCCGATTTCCCGGCATGAGTTCCGGCCACTACTTTACATTCATCGCCGTCTTTTAATTTTACTTCTTTGCTCATGAGATAAAGTTATTAATAAAAAACAATACTCTCTTTCAACACTTATCCCTTACTCCTTATCCCTTATCCCCGGTTTCTATCATTTAGCTCACAGCCTTTATTTCAAACCTCTTGCCATTCATCTCGAAGGAATATCCTGCCTTTTGCCCTAACATCTTTGAGGCTATAGGTGAATCGGAAGATACGGCGTAAAAACTGGTCCCGTCTGCTGCTGTGATCTTTCCGGCACTTATGGATATGTAAAAATTCCCGTTGCTGGTATACACCACTGAGCCTGACGAAATGGTAAGACCGGTTTGTGTGGGTAAGATATATTCCAGTGCTGTCTTTAGCTTATTCAATTCATTGAGTCTCGACAGGTTCAAGTCTATTTCCTGTTGTAGTACCTCACGCGCGGTCTCGTATTTATCACCTGCGCTACTTTTCGTCTCGTTGGCGGAGGATTCCCGGGCCTCGGATATCAGTTTTTTTATCTCTGCCTCCTTTTTGCTTAGATAGTCGCGGCACTCCATGTGTAGTTGTTCCTTTAAAGCTGACATACCTGCAATATTATCGGATTATCAAATCACTTACTCCTTATCACTTATCCCTTAACCCTCTACAAAATACATCTTCATCATCCCTTTATTCTTGGCTTCTATCTCACCACGGTAGGCGCAATTGTATTTATCTCTTACAAGCTCGTAAGTGGTTTGTGAGATGTTTATTTTCCCTGCTTCGCTTTTTTGTTCCATACGGGCAGCAGTGTTCACAGTATCTCCCCATATATCATAGGCAAATTTCTTTACACCCACTATGCCTGCTACTACATTACCACTATGTATGCCTATCCTGATGTCAAATCCGATGTCACCCAATTCCCGTTTTCTCGCCAGCATAAAATCTCTTATTTCTATGGCTGCGCTTACCACATTTTCTGCATGTTGTTCATCCGCATGCGGCAAACCACATACGGCCAGGTAAGAATCGCCAACGGTTTTTATCTTTTCTATCTTATGTTTTGCCGTTATACTATCGAAGGCAGTGAAACAAGTATGCAGCTCATCAACCAACTGTTTGGGTGTAAGCATTTCAGATACGGTAGTGAATCCAACAAAATCTGTGAAAATAACAGTAACCTCATCAAACAGCATCGCATCCGACTCACCCTTTTGTTTTAGCTCATTTGCAACCGTCGTCGGAAAAATATTCAACAAAAGTTCATTTGCCCGCGCCCGCTCTTTCGACATATTAGATACAAAGAAACTCGCGAATATAAATACAACCAGGCTCGACACGCCAATATTCATAGCAAGAAACACCAGCTTGGTGCCATCGCTTATATGGACGGCTCCGGCAGTAAAATAGTCGTTGAAATAAACGGTTATGAATATATTGACGAGGTAAAGAAAAAACCAGATCATTGATTGCCGTACAGAGAAAAAAGTAAGCGCCGTAACAGGACCGCAAAATGCCCATGCCATTACAAATCCCGAATCAAGTATGCCGCCCATGCGCCATTGAATGAGCGCAGTAACATACATGATGCATATTATTTGTGCGTAAACAGCCCAGTAATGATTTTTTGTAAAATGCGAGACAAGAATTGCAATCCCGACAATGATTGTAAATGCCAATGGAAGAAAAGCAGTAAAGCCTAAACCCAGAATCGCATAATACATTATGGCCCAAACAATACCAGCTAACGAACATGAACCGGATATTATTATAGCTGCCACTTTTTCAAGGCGCACAGCGTCTGAGTCAGCGGGATCAGCAGCAAATTTTGACAAAATCGACATATGCGAAAAAGCAAATATAGTGGTGATATTTGATTAACCTATAGCCCCCTCCACAAAATACATCTTCAACATACCCTTATTCTTAGCTTCAATCTCACCACGGTAGGTGCAGTTGTATTTATCTTTCACGATGTCGTAAGTGGTTTGCGAGATATTGATCTTTCCGGCTTCGCTTTTTTGCTCCATACGCGCGGCTGTGTTCACCGTATCACCCCATATATCGTATGCAAATTTCTTAACACCTACGATACCTGCTACTACGGGACCGCTATGTATACCTATTCGCACTTCAAACGTATCCTTACCCATCTCTTGTTTTCTTTGCAACATAAAGCTTCTTATTTCCATCGCAGCATTCATTACATTCTCTGCATGTTTATCATCAGGTACAGGTAAGCCACTTACAGCAAGGTAGGCATCACCAATGGTTTTTATTTTCTCGATGTTATACTTGCCTATGATTTCGTCAAATGCTTTGAAACAATTATGCAATTCCTCAACCAACTTCTGCGTACCCATTCTCTCTCCCGCACCGGTAAAGTTTACAAAATCGGTGAACAGTACCGTCACTTCATCAAAATGTTTTGCAGTTGTTGCGCCACGGTCTTTCAGCTCATTCGTTATTTCTGATGGCAGGATATTAAGCAACAAGCCTTCCGATTGTTTTCTTGCTTTTTCGGATTTGCCGCGTTCCTTTACAATAAAGAAAGAAAAACCTATAAGCAGCATGATGCCTGCCAAACCCAAGTAAGTGTAATTGCGCTGCTGGCGGTACTTCAGCTCCACCACCTGTCTTTGCTGTGCACTCTTCAAGCTGTCTACACTCATCTTGCGCATCATACCCAGCCGCATGATCTCCGTCTGCTTCTCACCATTGAATACTGAGTCTTTATATATGGTATGGAGTTTGTACGCTTCAAGGGCGCCGCGGTAATCACCAAGCATGGAATCAACTTCAGAAAGTGCTCCATAATTTAGAGTCAAACCTTGAAGATATCCAATCTTCTTTTGTATGACTATTGCTCTCTGAATATACTCTACAGCTTTATGCAGCAATATGCTCCTCCCTTGCGGTATCAAGCCATCGGGTATGTAAGCCCTATGTTGTAACTCGGGAGACGTTTGTACGCTCCCAGGATTATTGCGTTCTTTGGCAATCTCTAAATAAGTGACCCCGATGTTGCCAAGGGCTATGCTTACCCTATACTCATCTCCCACTTCCTCAGCTATCTTCAGCGCTTTAAATAAATGATCTGCAGCTTCGGTATAATTGTGTTGTTCTATATATACAACGCTCATATTGATCATAGAAGCCATAATACCCTGCTTATCCCCCATTTCTTCTTTCATCCTGAGCGACTTAGTATGATATTCCAGTGCCTTGGAGTAATCTTTTTGACTTGAATAGATGTTAGCCATATTGTCAATAGTGTAGGCAATACCCTGTTGGTCCCCCGTTTCTTCGTCCAGTTTCAAAGCATTGGAATAATATTCCAATGCTTTGGAATATTCTTTTTGATCTGAATAAATAGTGCCAATATTTAGATTAGCTGCCGCCATCCCGGCTTTGTCTCCTATTTCTTCATCGAGTCTTAATCCTCTGAATAGATAGGCTAAAGCCCTGGGGTAATCGCCTTGTCGGTTATAAACTTCGGCAATACCGCCGATGATACCAGCCATTCCTCTCTTGTTTCCTATTTTTTCAGCTATTGCCAAAGCTTTAAAAAAATACTCCAGCGCTTTTGCATAATCAGATTTAGCACAATAATTATGTCCGAGGGCAGCGGACGTCATACCAATCCCTGTTTCCCAACCCAACTTTTTAGTTAGGTCAAAACACTGCTGCCCGAATTTTAAACCTTCATCCGGATCTGTGTTGCGATATGCAAACGATAAATAAGCCAGCAGCTTCACTTTATTGGTGTCTTCCTTTTGTTTAGGAAGCTCTCTGAGCAGGGAATCTATTCTGGCCTGCCCTTGCTTCTGCGAAAATGCAGCTGTACTAAAAAACAATCCTAGTACCACCAATAATAAATAACGTTGCATCATTTTTCCGGGCTTTGAAAAGAGGTATAACAAGACAATATAGATGTTTAAATCTATAATTTTCAAGAAATATATGAGCTGCAGCAATTCGTTAGAAAATGGTTGATAATATCTTTAAACCTACTCCTAAAAACTAAGGAATAAACCAGGTTCAATTTATCTTTACCACAATTCTTTGTAATGCCTTGCGATCATAAATTCCGGAGCTACCTGGATCTTACAAAACTTGATTTCGAACCAACGACCCTTATCGTTGGCACCTTCAACCCTGCATGGCCGGCAAGCAATACTGCCGAATGGTTTTATGGCAGAACAGCGAGCGAATATTTCTGGGATGTATTGCCACGTTTGTATGGAGAAGCATCGCTGATAGATGCTACCCCTGCTGAATGGAAACAATTCTGCCACAACAAACAAATAGCCATTACCGATCTTATCAGCTCTATAGATGATGCTGACCCTGCTAACCCACGGCATGCAAGTATGCTCGGCGGTTTTTCTGACGATGCCCTCGAATATAATTTTGAAGATTTCAACTACGTCAATGTCGTTCAATTACTGCAACAACGGCCAACTATTAAGAACGTCTATTTTACCCGCGGTGTTACCGAAGCCTTCTGGAGATATTTATACAACCCCGTTATGCGCTATTGCAGTCTTCATCATCTTCATGAAAGAAAATTATTATCGCCATCAGTTAATGCGACAAATCAGCATGAGTTTTATAACGAACAGCATCCTGAAAATAAAATACAAAAACTGGAAGATTATATTTTAATGCGCTGGCAGCAGGAATGGCATTTTTAGCTGGCAAATACATTTCCTCCATAATTTTTGTAAATTGGTAAGAGTTTTCAGCTATGAAAAAAGCAGTTGCTATATTGCTTGTATTGCTTTGCAGTTTACCTGCTTATGCTAATGAAATAGACCAGTTGAAGACGCTCAACGATGTTCGACAATTTGCCTCAAAACACCTTACTTACAACCCGGATATCACAGGCTTTTTGAAAGCAGACATAGACAACAATGGACTTACAGACCTCTTCCTTAATGCAGAATTTCCTATTGCGATTTTAGACAACGGCAGCGATCACTACGAAATGTGTGAAGTTTATGCCGGAGTTATGGAAAAACAATATAGCCTTGTCGATGTAATACATACAAATAACACTTCTTTACTCGTAGTTAAAGTAAGCATTCTGTGCGCAGAAGATAGTATCGTTAAAAACGACACGCTGAGTTTTAGATTCGGCAGTATTGTCGAATACAATGCAAAGCCCAATCACAGAAGTATAAAAAAGGTGGTTTTCACATCGGACTGTGGTTATGGTGGAAATACATGTCTGGAACTAAAAATTGAGTCAAGTGGATGGGCTACCTATTATTGGCACGATGACGGATTGAGAATATTTGCCGGCATAATTGATAGTGCTTCTTTTGCAAAACTTGAACAGATAATTGACTACGTGAATTTACCTTCCTTATCCGATCATTATCCAACAGCCGGCTGGCAGTGTATGATGTTGGAACAGGCAAGTTATGGAATAGAAATAAATTTCGCCGATGGACAAGTAAAAAAGATACTAGACTCCGGAGGCAAGGGCACTTTGGGCCTCAAGGCCTTGTATGAGCAATTGTTCAAAGTAGGGAAGCAGTTGCCTGAATTACAATAACCAAATTAATAAAATGAAAATAGCATTTACATACACGTTCTTACTTCTGGCATTTCCTGCCCTCTGCTTGTCACAACCCAAATACAAAGTTCAGAAACGATACAAAAAAGCTGTAGTTGGGGGCTCAGTTATCGATGTACACGACCCAGGTATTTCCATCAGCACTTTAAATGCTATTTTTCTCGTCCCTATTGACACAATCGGAAACTTGAGTTTTACAGGAGTAATTAATGGCATAAAAGTTATTGGCAAGTTTAAGCCTCATTCATGCTGGGCAGACACAATAATGGTGATGGACCCCCTGACAAATGAAGGTGTTCTGATTTGTGATAGTATTTATAAAGTAGCAAAGCATGGAGAGTGGAATTATTATTGTGATGATGGTTTAAATTACAGGGAGTATTATGACAACGGGAACCTTATTCAAAGGGATTCATTGGAGAGTTCTTTCATAGTAAACAATAAAGAAATAAAAATTGTAGACAGCATGGAAAGAATCAGGTCAATAATTGACCTCTACATTAAAAGAGGCGACAAATCAGCTGCGCATTAAATACAAAGTTTTCAACAATAAAGACTACAACCCCACCATCCCATCAAACTGTGCTATCAGCGAATCCATTTTACCCGCACCATAGATCGAATAAGCATCGTATATGGTTTGATTTTTTATCAATGCGATGAACTGGTCATGAGTACTTTGCTTGTACATGAAATCCATAAAAGCACCACCCACAGGATAAATTACATCATCAGATACCTGGACATTTCCTGCCCATATGTCTGCAACAGTTTGAATGTTTTGCCCTTCCAGTCCTTTTCTTGCCATGGCTATTTTATCCCTGCCCGAATAATCAAAGGCGACAGCAACACCCTCATTAATGAACTTTGTTTTTGTTGTCGGTGGCACACCACCTGCCCAGTAACTAAGTATATGCGTCATCTCATGCCCCAGTGTCTGGTTCCTGTACGTCTGGCATTGGCATTTTGCCGGGATAGCCCAACCTAAGGGTCCGCCCAGTTTTTTTTCTGCCATTGCTTCATCAAGCCAAACAAAAAAATGCAGTTTACCCGGCATCTGGGCATTAAAAACCTCATCTATAGCTTTGTAAACAACATCATGTTCGTTTGCAAACAGGAAGACCCAATTGATATTATTTATCTCCGAATCATCCTGGAAATAATAGATGATTTTGTCGCTTTCGTATACCAGCCATGGCAGGCCCAGCGTATCGAACTTACGGATGTTTTCAACAGACTTGGGAAGTTGATTATCAGCACGACGGCATTGTGCAAACAAAAAAATACAAACTATCAAAACAATACCATAGCGCATGAGCAAATTATTTTTTGATAATTGAATCATTTAAAATTTAAACCCTAAAGAAATAGCCCCAATCCCTTCGACGTGGCCACCTCCTGAATAATACTGCTTATCAACAAAATCATATGTACTCGCATTATACCAGTTCATCATCATTTTCAACGATATATACGGCCCCCAGCCGCTTGGTGTTACACGACGAAAATACCCTAACCCGAAACCCGAGTAAAACCCATTATTATTAGGGACATGATATATCATATTCCCACTACGCAGATAAAGGTTTGTGTGTGTATAAAAATCTTTGCCCAGGTCTATAAAACTGAAGAACTGGTTCTTTTTTAACGAGCGTATATAAAAGCGCATATCTGCAGCAACCGCAGGAACAAATGTTGTAGCATTCGTTATTGTAGGATAAAAATTATATCCCTCAACACCCGCTCCTATACCAAACCATTTTGCAAATCTGTAATTATAAGCTACTGAGAACCCATATGTGCCCCATGGAATAGCAACATCTGCATATACATTATGTTCTTGTATAGGCGCTGCAGGTTCATCATTTTCGCTTTTCTTATCCTTGGTCTTATAACTACGCAGTGTGCCACGAGGTTGTATACCAAATGAAACACCAACTGCGAGTATTGGTGCCGACTGCAAACGCGAGCCGATATTATTCACTATTTGCTTATCAATAGGACTGCCGGATATTTGGGTGATCTTTTCTCCGCCCAGGGGAAATGAAACACCCGACTGCAAATAGAATCTGTTATATTTTTTGCCGATGTTAAAATACTTGTACGCCATAAGAGACATGGCAAAAAGCGGGTTATCTTTATATTCAACGTTTTCCTTAATGCCATTTACTGTCAGCAAAGAATCATTTGACTGACCTAAACCTGTACAATAAGCTAAGCCCAGGCCAAATGCCCAACCACGCTGACAAGGTTTTGTACGATACTTAATACCTCCAAAAAATTTACCACCCCAGGAACCTACCCCTATCCCTCCTTCCGCGGAGAATTTTTCATTCATCGGCACATCAACACTAATACCCAACCCTCCTGTATTATTATTAAAACCCGTACTGGTGGTTATATATGCAACGGGACAGTCTGCCGGTCGCTCCCTGTATTCGTCTTTCCTTTTTGCAGACGCATACAAGACCACCATACTCATTAATACGATAAGGGTTATTTTTTTCATACCTGCAGTTTACCCGGTTTGACCTCTATCAAAAATATAGACTTTATTTCGCATATCATAGTGTTACTATGAGCAGTATGTGAGTTTTAGCCCCAACCCTAAAGGGAGATTTTAAAAATCAAAAAAATATGTGCTTGTGTATTAACAACTCCCTTTAGGGTTGGGGCAATCTCGCGCTTTATCTAAGCTTTCCCGCCTTTTGTCGAATATTCTGTTTTATCGTGCCGCTGCTGATTAATTTAGCCTTGTTATGAGACCGGCATTCCAGCAAGCGATAGATTATACCAAGAGTCATTCACGCCTCTTCCTCAACATTTTGTTTTGGTCCATCATAATGGTGCCCAACTATGTAGGCATCCTGCGTGGTACCGAAAAGATGCCATATGGTATGGGCTGGGCACTCACCTTCGAAACGCTGGACTACCTGCTCATGATCACTATATCCTATGCCAATAACCTTTTCCTCATCCCTACCTATCTCGAAAAAAAGAAGCGCTTTAAATACATTCTTTCTGCGCTTGGCCTCGTATTGCTTTTTTCATTAGCCTTTGCATCCAAGTCTATTATTCTCTACGAGTTCTTCCCAAAGCTGAATGATTTTGTAACCATTACAGGGAATGCTAAGCTCACTTCGCATTGGCCTTTTAATATCTCTAAAGCATTTACCGTATTCATCTTTACGTTTATGGTGTACTGCGGCATGCTTGCTTTCTGGTTATTCATCTTTACAGCCGCATGGTATGTACGCAACTATACCCTGCAGCAAAAAAAGCTGGAAGAAATAAGAAAGAAACAAACAGAAATAGAACTCAATTTTCTTAAAAATCAACTCAACCCGCATTTCCTGTTCAATACACTCAACAATCTCTATTCGCTGGCATTGAAGAAATCAGACGATGCGCCCGATATCATCTTAAAACTTTCATCGCTGCTTCGTTATATGCTCTATGAATCGGATGCAGGAGTGGTATCCTCAGAGAAAGAGAAAGAAATGATGCAAGCCTATATAGATCTGGAGCTATTGCGCGTAGGCAATAAAGACAACCTGCATTTTACTATCTCTACCGATCATAGCTATAGCATACCGCCACTAATATGGCTGCCTGTGCTGGAAAATATTTTCAAACATGGCACCCGCATGATAGGTGATGATATGTATGTAGACTATCGTTTTTATATTCAGGACGATGTGCTTACCATCAACTCGAAAAACCGCGTGAAGAGCAACGGTGAAGAAGAAAAAGTACCCGGGGGCATCGGGTTGGACAACCTGAAGAAGCGCTTGGAAATTCTCTATCCCGGCCGTTACAAATTCAACAGCTTTGTAAGGCTGAACAATGCAGAAAAAAACAACGACTATATTACTGAACTCACCATAAATTTGAACTCATGATCCGCGTATTGATAGTTGATGATGAACCGCTGGCACAGGATGTGATGGAAACTTACATCTCCAAGCTCCCCGACCTGGAACTGGTTGGCAAGTGCAACAATGCCCTCGAAGCATTCAGCCTGCTGAACACTACGAAAGTAGACCTCATGCTCCTCGACATTAATATGCCCGAAATAAGTGGTATCGATTTTCTGAAGACATTGAAAAACCCTCCGCGTGTTATTTTCACTACTGCCTATTCTGAATATGCCGTGCAGAGTTATGAACTGGATGTGATAGACTATCTCGTTAAACCCATTTCCTTCGAGCGCTTTTTTAAGGCCATAGGTAAGGCCAAGGAATTTATTGAAGCATCAGCCTCCGGCCATCAAAAACAGGGAACAGTAATCGATACCAAAGAGAATTTCATGTTTGTGAAGAGCGATGGCAAGCTGGTGAAGATAGACCTGGCCAAACTCTGGTTTGTAGAAGGCCTCAAAGATTACATCCGCCTGTGGACAGACACAGGGAAAATAGTGGTTCACAGTACCATGAAAAATTTCGAAGAGCTGCTCAGTGAACTACCCATGTTCCTCCGCGTCAATAAATCATTTATCGTCAATATCAAACACGTAAGCGAAGTAGATGGCAACGTCATACGCATAAAAAATGAAATGATCACCATCGGCAATACCTATAAGGATAAAGTCAGCCAGATATTTGATGCGAATAAGCTGCTGTGATTAGTTAATTGAGTTAAATAAGGAAATTAAGTTAATTGAGTCACTCACGACTGAATTAACCCATTCAACCCAATAACTTATTTAACTAAATTTGCTCCATGAAACTCCGCCTGCTTACACTCCTGTTGCTGATTAACACTAGCTCTTTCGCACAGTTAGACGAAACCCTTAGTGTTGACTCCAAAACTGTGAGAGATGCCTACACTATATGGATGAGGGAACCACGCCTTGCTCAAAACCAGATGGGCTATATTGCCGCCTTCCCCGCCACCAAGGAAAAATTCTTCCACGTCTTCTACCCTGACCCTCTCGACCAACTCTATAAAACACGCAAACAATATATAGATGCCATGGAGCGCATAGCAGAAGAGCTGCCCGAGCGCGTGCTCTCAAAGATCCTCGGCACAGCAGTAACTATGAAAGCCAGCGACGATATAGTTGGACAATTACAAAATCTCATCCTCAAACTTTCTGTTGAGCATACCGATGTATTCATCACCACAGTAAAAAGCATGTGGCCCAAAGACCAGAATGCACTGGCACCCTTCATTGCTGATACCGATGATGCCCGCTTTGATACACTGGTGGAAAACCTAAAAACCGCCAAAGCAAAAGCATTGGCGAATCTGCTCACCAAAGCACATGAAGAAAGAAGCGAAGATTAAATTCACAACGACTGAATTAACTTATTCAACCCAATTAACTTAATTAACTATTTTTTGAATACTGTATACTTACTTCTCGGCTCTAACGAAGGTGATCGCCAATCATGGCTGCAACGGGCAATAGACCAACTCTCTGCAATCGGTAGTATTGTGCTGCGGTCGCATGTATATGAGACCGCGGCATGGGGATTAGAAGAGCAGCCTGCATTTTTAAACATGGCGCTCTCATTGCACACTCAGCTCTCCGCGCACGCGCTTCTCTCCGCTACCCGCAACATCGAACAAAACCTCGGCCGCCAGCGCACCCTCAAATGGGGACAGCGCACCCTCGATATAGACATACTTTTTTACAACGATGAAGTAATAGACACCCCCGACCTAACGATCCCGCATCCTTTTATACAAGAACGCCGCTTCGCCCTGGCACCACTGAATGAACTTGCACCAACATTGGTACACCCCATCTTCAAAAAAACGATCGCTGAATTACTAAGTATCTGTAATGATACGCTGGAAGTGAAAAAATTATAAATCAGAAAAATCACACATCACAAATAGCATATCACAAATACCCTACCCCTTCGGTATCACCACTACAAACGTGCTACCCGCGCCCACCACACTCTTCACCGTGATGGCGCCACCCTGCAGCTCTGCAAACTTCTTACACAGGAACAAGCCCAGTCCCACACCCTTCTCATTCTCCGTGCCGTAGGTCGATTTGATCTGGGGCGAGAACAGGTCTCTCAGCTTCTGCTCGGGAATACCCACACCCGTATCGGCCACTTCTATATAGCCAAAGCGTTCATCATTGCGAATGCGGATAGTAATGCTGCCCTCTGCCTGCGTAAATTTTATCGCGTTGCTGATGAGGTTGCGGAGGATGGCCCGCGTCATTTCTTTATCCGCATGAAGTATTACATTCTCTGTCCCGTCAAAATCTAAGGCTACATTTTTTCTTTCTGCTATCGATTTGAACATCATTAGCTTCTCCTCCACCAATTCATTCACGCTTACATGCTCCAGGTTGATGTGCATACCCTCCATCTGGCTTTTCGACCAGGTGAGCAGGTTCAGCAACATGACAGATGTGCTTTTTGTCAGGTTCAGTAAGTCTTTACGTACCTCGCTGTCTTCGCTGCCCAGCGGTGCATCCGATATCATCTCCAAATAACCCTGTATCACATTCAGCGGACTGCGCATATCATGGCTCACTATTGAGAACAGCACGTTACGCTCGTTTATCAGCTCGCGCAACTTCTGATTCTGGAACTCTACACTCTGCGCATTTTTTTCTGCCAGCACCTTTTCTGTATAATAATTATGTTTCAGAAAGCGGATAATGAGATAAGTGAATGCAAGGCAAATAAAATAAGTCACCGACCAATCTATGATATGCATCAGCTGCGTAGGATAATGAGCCGTAAACCACTGCGGCATATTATACTCTATCGAAAACAAGCCCACCATTACCACCAAATGCGTGATGGTAAGCCACAGGTAATAGCGCTGCGCAATGATGGCAATGAGCAAGAGGTAGGTAAGGAAAAAACCCAGCACCGTAGGACCCTCCATGCCAAAGTTCATAAAATAGCTGCAGATAAGCGCCGCATAACTCACCACCGAAAATGCGATCACCACCGACCTGTACATGCCCCGTACGCGCGAGAAATAATAAAGCACCAGCGCTATCAGCTGAATGATGCCCATCATGATGGCCAGGTGCCACAAGCCCAGCGCTATATTGGTGAGGAGTATCACCAGCAGCAAGCCTTCCGCTATTACGCAGGTAGCATTCACTGCTATGTGTGTATTGCTAAACTCGGGACGGGTACCGACGAGGCGGGCCCAAAGCCGGTTCAACTTAGTTGTATGTGTTGTTTTCCGCAATGTGTAACGACCTGTTTGTTTTGATGGTGAAGTTGGGAAGACAAATATAACAAAGGGCATCTATATAACAAATCCTCCAATATTTACCTGTCCCGCCTTATGCGGGAATAAGTACAACCACATATTGAAACAAGCTGAAAAGGCCCAATACGACCCCCCTCCTGTTCTTAGGAGGGGACAGACCCAATGAGTTCGCCTACGGCGGTACGAATGGTCAGGGGTGGTAGAAACTCGCGCACATCAGTACAGCACGAGCAAGCACCACGCGAGTATTTAACCACCCGGTTTTTACTCAGCTTCGCATTCGCAAAAACATCCCCTCCTAAGAACAGGAGCGGAGTCGTAGAAAAATAGTTATTTATTGAGCCACTCACACCCCTAAATCCCCCGAATGAATCGATGATTGTCTAATTGCCATCCTGAAGCGGGACTTAAATTGACGGCAGGTCTTTTTTATGTTTATTTAACTCCCCTCCTGTTCTTAGGAGGGGACAGACCCAATGAGTTCGCCTGCGGCGGTACGAATGGTCAGGGGTGGTAGAAACTCGCGCGCATCAGTACAACACGAGCAGTACAGCACGAGCAAGCAGCACGCGGGTATATTTAACCACCCCCGTTTTTACTCAGCTTCGCATTCGCAAAAACATCCCCTCCTAAGAACAGGAGGGGAGTCGTAGAAAAATAATTATTTATTGAGTATTTCCCTCTTCGAAGAGGGTGTAGGGAGATGTTATACTCGCGCACATCAGTACAACACCAGCAAGCACCACGCGGGTATATTTAACCACCCCGGTTTTTACTCAGCTTCGCATTCGCAAACACATCCCCTCCTAAGAACAGGAGGGGAGTCGTAGAAAATTTGATTTGATTATTGTCTTTTACTCATTGAGCCATTGAGCAATTAAGCCATTCAGCCATTAACTATGCACCCCCTCCAGGTTTGCATGAACCCCTGTAAGGGTAAGGCTCAGATACTCATCATGCAGCGCTATATAACCCAGTACCTGCAATATCTCCAGGTGCGGATGCAATTCTTCCTTCGTTTTTTGGAACACGGCTTCTAATACAGCCAGGTGGATGTATTCTTTCTTCACAACATTGGTCTTACAAAGTGTTTGCAAAACCTTGTGCACATCTATTGTAGTCACAAATCCCTCTCTTCTTTTGTTTGTTTAAGTAATGACCCTATCCGGCACAGCAAAGCTAATCTAAACCAACAGATTTGTCTTATTTATTATTTACAGATTACTGTATATACATTAGTTATAGCCACCCGGACCCCCAGCCCCCTAAAGCGGGACTAAGCGGACGGCAGTTCTTTTTGATTTTATTTAACTCCCCTCCTTGACTAGGAGGGGACGTTCGGGCTTGCGTGCGCAGCGCAAGTGCGAACCGGGGTGGTAGATACTCGCGCACATCAGTGCAACATGGGTAATCAACCACTTCCGGGGGAATGTTATTACAACAGCGAAAATGAGCCTAAGAATCTTGCAATAGCCGGGTCATGTTCTTTGCGCTTCACCGTTATTGCCTGCATCATATACATGGTATTCTTTACAAGATATGCCCGTGCCGAAATAAAAGCCTCCCCGTCCCGGAACGATATAGTGAAAGCCCTGCCGGGATATTGCTGAAAACTTATATTCTCCTCCGACAATAGTTTGCCCTTCACATTATTTACACCTCCGTCAATGGCATTACGAAAAACAGAAGCAATGATGTCTTTTTTATCGGAGTGTATCTTATCGGCGGGGTAAGTAGAGGTAAGCGCCATGTATACCATGCTATCCGTTTCATACATGTCGCAGGTGAAGAAGTTGATGTCCACCTTCCCTATTTCTGTATCAACGCTGTTTTTAGTCTCTTGCGGAGTTTTCGGGAACGCTAGTTTAAACCCCCATTCTTTTGATTCAAAACTGATCCATTTGTCTACCGGCATAAATGCCAGTAAAACAGGCAGGCAAAAAACGGCCACATACAGGATATACCTTCTCATATCGGAGCTTTTGACAAAGCTAATATTTATCTAGGCATAATAGGACAGAGCGCCCCCAGTTTGTCATCCTGAAGAATGAAGGATCTCTAATGTTGAGGAGCGCTTTGGTGACCAGCTACCACCCACTATTGAGCTGCCGTTGCAGCCTGCCCCGTTGAATAACGGGGTCGCGCTCTTGTGCGTTCGATTCATTCTTAAATTACAATAATTAAAATGCTGCGCGCGGCCAAAATTAGCTTTCTTCTTAGGAGGGCTAATACTACTTTTAGGCACTAGAAATTTCCTTAAGATTTATGGCGCGTTCGACTGTACATTATGCTGATAGCAAAACAAATAATGCTTTAAAAAAGCTTCATAATAAATTACGCCCTGCTGGCACTCCAGTGCAGCGGGTTGAATATATCATTGAATTACTTCTACTTCGCATTTTTGAAACCAAAATAAAACAAGACGAAGAATTCAAACCTCTTCGTAAATTATTCACACAAAACTTTAAATGGAAAAATCCAAAGACCGGCAAAGAAGAGTCAAATGAAAATCGCTTATTCTCGTATCTATCTACTGTTTCCAATGATCAAATACTAGCCGAGCTAAACGACAATTTTTTCCCTTTTTATTCCAATATCTTAAATGCTGCCAAACTTGTATTCAAAGGAAATTTACCTCAGAAAGTACAAGACCAACTCGTATTAATTGAAGAAGTATTTGGCAATTCTAATTTCACGAATAATGTTAACAGTGGTAATATAGGCGAGGTTATTAGCATAGTTGCAAATGATATTGAAGAAGCAAGACTTTTAAAAACAGACCTCTTAGGAGATGCTATAGAATCTGCTTTAAGTGAAACTGGCGGAACAAAAGATATTGGTTTATTCCGTACGCCCGACCACATTCGTCAATTTATGACGGCGTTGGTAGAACCCACATTTGACGATGTCGTTTTTGACCCTGCCTGTGGTACAGGTGGGTTTCTTTTTGACGCATTCGAATTCGTAATGCGTCGGGTCGATGGGGAACGAGCTTGGCCTGGTCCTAAGGCTCATTCTGAGCTACGAGAATGGTTCGACAATTACTTCAAATTCAATCAACTTGATTTCCCAACCATAGAACAGAGTTCTCAATTCTACCGAAATGGGGTAACAGGTATTGAGTATTTAGGTATGATTCGAAAAATGGCCGCCATTAATTTTTATGTACGCGGCTTAAACCCTGCTAATATTGAGCAGGGCGATTCACTAGCAAAATATAAGCATGTCACTGACCATGAAAGCAAGTCAGTTATTTTAGCTAATCCACCTTTCGGTGCAGAGCGAGACCAAGAGGCATATCCCGACGTTTGGCAAGAGTATAGTAAAGAATCCGAAACGACAATATTATTTTTGAAATTAATGTTTGAACAACTCAAACCTGGTGGCAGGTGCGCGGTAGTTGTTTCAGAAGGATTTCATACCTGGGATCAGTTTAGCTCCAAAGCTCTTCGTAAAATGTTATTGGAAGAGGCGCAATTAAGAGCGATCATTTCCTTACCTCAAGGACTATTTATTAGTAAAACCGGCCAAGGTCCCAAAACATCTATTTTAGTTTTTGAGAAAGGAGGAAAGACTGACTGGACATGGTTTTATAAAGTGACTAATGACGGCTATACCATGGGCACAAATAGAAGAGAACAAAAAGGGAATCAACTAGTTGAATGCCTTAATTTATATCATGAGTTTGTCAAACATGGCAAACAACCGCCAGAAACGAAAAATCAATTTTGCATACCGGCAGAATGGATTAAAACACTTGACCCTAGAGTGAAGGAGAAAATCAGAACGGAAACACGTGCCGACATGGAAATAAAAGGGAAAGCAGACAGGAAGAAAAAAGAAGTTGATCTTGATAAAAAAATAAAGGCAAAAAAGGCAAAAAAGGCAGACAAGCAAATGGAGTTAACATTGTATGACCAAATGCTTGAGAATCGAATACAAAATGAAATCGCCAAACGAATTGACAAAGCTTTTAACTATTCATTTAATTTAGCCAATTACAAGAGCACAATGAGCGCAAGTCAAATCACAGAATGGACCGAAGCGTTTAAGCACGTGCAGCCAAATGGGGTAACTACATTGGATGACATTTACAGAAAACTCACGAATAGAAAAGTCGAAAATATTTTACCTTATTTGGTCAAACTAAATCCGACGAATGCACTGGCAGCTGACATCGCACGCGAATACTTAAACAATATCGACCAAAAAATCATTAAGCAACATAAGGAACTTGATATCGTTAAAGGGATTCTCGAAAGTGGAGTGAAATATCCATTTGAAAAACTTGAAGGAAAAATAATACCCAAATACGTAAAAATAAAAAAAGACGATTACGATGGGAGTACTGATCTAGTAGACAAAATTAGCTTTAGCGATGGTAAAATCCATATTCGTAATGAAAGAGAAACCGGAATGGATTTATATCAAGCTGAAAAAGGAGATTTAATAACTTCTAAAATTAATGTTCACCAAGGTGCACTGGCATTGACAGATAGAAAATTGCTTTGTTCAACTCATTACCAAGTGTATGAAGTTAACAAGACCCAAATTATCGATGAATACTTGGTGATTATTTTGAGAAGTAACCAATTAAAAAAGAGAATTAGCGAAATAAAGAACAATGGAATAAAAAATGAACAAGGCGCCGAATTTCTACTTTCTTTAGAGGTGCCGCTACCTTCTCTTGAACAGCAAGCGGCAATAACTAGTCAGATAAAAAAGCAACATAGTGTTATCGATGGAGTAAACAAAATTGTAGACAACTGGGAAATTCCAAGTGATTTCTTTAACGACAGCGATGGAAAGACGGGCTATGTAATGTCGGAGGTTTGTAAGTTTACCGGCGGCTCCCAACCTCCAAAAGAAGAATTTATCCATGAACCCAGGGAGGGCTATGTTAGGCTCGTGCAAATTCGAGATTTCAAATCAGAAAACCATAAAACATTTGTAGCTGAAAATTCAGTAACAAAATTTTTTACAGAAGATGACATAATGATCGCACGCTATGGGCCCCCAGTATTTCAAATCTTGCGAGGCTTATCTGGAGCTTATAATGTAGCTTTAATGAAAGCAATTCCTAATGAAAACCTTGTGCTTAAAGATTATTGGTTCTACTATTTACAGAATCCAGTTATTCAAAATTATGTAATTGAAAGTTCTCAAAGAACGGCCGGACAGTCAGGCGTAAATATTGACCGTCTTAATTCGTTTCTAGTGTTTTTGCCAAGTAAATCAGAGCAACAAAAAATTGTTGACTACCTTGATAGTCAAGTTGCAATTATCAACAGTTTGGCAAATTTAAAAAATGACGCTTCTAAGAGAATAAGCGCGATTCTTGCAGATTTGTGGGGATTTGAATCGGAACTATCAAACAACATGGAGGCCATAGATGAGTAAAAAAATAAATGAAGCTACATCAACGGATCTGCCTGTTATTCTAAAATTGGTGAATGAATATGGCTGGAAAATAGAGGACACTCTTCTATATCAGCAGGCATACGAAGTTTCTGACCACCTGAAACTTGATTATCCAACACTTAGAAATATTCGCCCTGACATAGTACTACAGGATATGAATGGAGATATTCTAGGCATTGTGGAAAATAATCTCGACAACGAAAAGAAGGACCTCTTAAAGCTACGAACAATTGTCACTCAGCTTTTAAAGCCACGCTTTCTCTATGCCTGCAGTGCGGAGAAAATATTATTTTACGACAATACATGGAAAGGCCTAGATGCCGGCGAATTTAAGCAAGTAAACGGCTTCATGACTTTAGAAGAAATGAAGCTCAAAATTGAACAGCAAAAAAAAATAGCATCTAACAAAGAAATCACCATTGACACCACAATTGCAGGTGGTTTTGACCCAACTGTTGGCAAAGAGCGATACTATCAATTGCAATGCATAAGAACGATAATTGAGAGCTACAAATCGGGCAAACAAAAAATGCTGGTGCATATGGCTACGGGATTAGGTAAAACCCGCACCGCTGTAGCATTAGTTAAAAGCCTACTCAGTCATAGTCTAGCAAAAAGAATCTTATTTGTTGTTGATAGGCGCATGCTGGCCAAACAATCTGTCGACGACGGCTTTTCATTAATTAGCAAAGAATATCCGAGCAGTTGGATTACCACATCTAATTTCCGAACTAGGAAACATGCTAATATTCATGTCATCGTAATAGATACACTAGAGTTGTTGCACAGCGATTTACCTGCCAATTTTTATGACCTAATTATTGTGGATGAATGTCATAGGAGCATTAACGTAAATCGTAGATTAATTTTTGATCACTTTTTGTGCCCTAGAATTGGCCTAACTGCAACACCCAGAATTGCCATTCCTAAGGATGGTACAGTAGATGAGGAAGATTTGGCAATCATAGATACTTACAAGCTTTTTGGGTGTGAAACAGGTGAGCCGGATTTTCAATTTGACATGGAACGTGGAATATCCGAAGGGTTTCTAGCTCCATATAAGCCAATTGAATTAAAATCTTCTTTGGTAACAGAAGCGGAAGAGAATGGAATTGAATTTGACTACGTTTTAGAACCAAATGAAAAATACCAAATAGCACTCGGCGCTGAAAAGAAATTAAAGCTTGAACAACTCAATCGTAAATACATTTCGGAAGAGAACTGCTTACGTATTGCAGAGGAAATCAAAAAAAATACGCAATATGGTGAAAAGGTGATACTGTTTGGTGTGAGCCAGGCGCATTGTATCGAATTGGCTAAGGCCGTAAACAAAGTTTTTGAAAATGACAATGTTGAAAAACCATATTATGCTGAAGCTGTTATTTCAGAAAATTATGAACTCAATGACACGTTGAAGGCGTGGTTTAAGAAGCCCTATCAAAAACCTTATGTGGTTACTTCGGTCGACATTTTGAGCACGGGCGTTGATATTCCCTGTGTGCGTTATATAGCGTTTGCAGCACTCACAAAATCATCGGGTAAATATATTCAGATGGTAGGCCGTGGCACAAGACTCGACCCTAAAACGGGCAAATTTAGCTTTACAATCCTTGATTTTGTTGGCCTTTGTCATAGGATGGAAGACAACGGCAAGGGAACCCTCAAACCAAATAATAAAATAGTAAAGTCTGGTCGTGTATTAAGAAGTGTTGGCATTCCTCAACCAAAAGGAGATTATTTTTTGATTGACAATCCCGACCCGGCTAATTTGATCCAACGAGTTGAAATTCATGGCGACTCTATTACCATTAAAGACAATATTCCTATCGAGGAGGCAAAAAGAATATTTGAGCAGGAATTAAAAAATAGCCAAGAGCCCATAATCGTCGAGCTAAAAGCAAAAGCTCAACAGGCTGAATATCAGCCTACCGATCAGGAACTAATGGACTTAGTCGAATGGCTAAGTAAACCCAACACTTTCCTAGACGAAGGTCACTTGCAAAAAATGTATGACTACCCTGAAGGATCTATTTGGGATTTCCTACTACATGCGCTAGGCAAGAAGAAAATACCCACCCCTAAGGAGCGCATAGAAAAAAACTACCTTTCTTATGTTCACACTTACAGCTTTACGGATGAACAGATTGTAGTATTAAAAAAAATAAAAGAAGTATTTGCTTCAAACGTGGCATCAAAACGAAATATTACTGAAGCAGATATCTTCGGCAATCCTATTTATGAAAAGCTTATCGGCGCATACGAGGAAGTAAATAAAAAGTTCGATGGGAAATTTCACCAGGTATTGGAAGATTTGAAAAATACATTCAATAACAAACCCGCCGCATAATCCTAATCATGACGAGCAATGCGAGCAACGCACAAGAGTGCGACGCAACCGTCGCTCAATAATAAGGCTAAGCCTGCTGCATCACTTTATTCAACAACACTTGCTACGCTTTTAGTTACCTCGTTTATTAATGTCTTTTTATTGGTCTCGGTAAGCTCGCTTGCTGTGTGCGCTCGGTTCTTACATCTCCCCGAAAGGTCACGATTATTTTTTCAAGGCCATTCTACACCCTGTTTTTTCGCTGTGCTCAAAGAGAAAGTTCATAAGGGGGAAGTAAAGACTATCACGGAAACATAAACTCCCTGGTGTCGCAGCCGTTGAGGGTGATGATGGTCTTTCTTTCGGTGGGGGTGGTTACGAAGCCCGTCATTTGTGTGGCGCCCAGGCTATGGCTGCCTTTGGTCAGTAGTTTGGTCAGTATCTGCCTGGCACTGATGACATCGGTAGTGGCGCCGTCAATGTTTATGCTGTATTGGTCGTCGGAATTGTTGGTAAACTTTACCGTGCCTGTGGCGCAGCTGCTGTCGGTGGGGGTATCCGCGGCTTTTTTGCACGATGGCATGGTAGTACCCGCCATCGCTATAGCTATAACTGCCAGGGCTGCAAGAAGAATCGGTTTTTTCATGGATCAGGTTTGGGTGAAGGTAGGCTAATTTAAATGGCTCGACAGAGCGGGAAACAATCATTGAGCCCTTAGGTTCACTTCTATATTCATTAAATGTGCCACCGCCATTCAGCCAATCTATTAGTTATTTTAAAATACATTATGTTCCATGTGGAACAATTTGAAAATGAAATGATGTAAAATGGTGGTAAAAAATGGTGATCAGAAATTGATCATTTCGAAAGCTGCTCTATGTCATCAATATCTCTGTGTCGTCCCGATGCTTTTTTGGCTTGTATCAGGTTATTGATATGCAGGAAACGTATTACCAGCCCGCCTTCGTTGTAAAAAACAGCTTTGCCAAAAGCATCTTCAAAGTCCAGGCCTTTTACTGCCGTCATCAATTCTATTTTTACGGGCTCCCTGCCAAAACTCCATACATCGTATACATTGCTCATAAATCGCTCCTCTGTCATATCAAATAGCGACATACCAAACTGCTTAAAGGCGGCAGCAATGCGGACATAATTGTCGGGGGTTTTCTTTACCCAGATGTCCATATCGCCTGTGGTGCGCACATAGCCATGCAGAATTACGGCCATGCCTCCAACCAATATATAGGCAACCTCATGCTCATTAAAGCAACGGATAAAATCAGCAAAGTCGTCGTTGAAAATATTACCCATCTAGCGTTTCCTTTTTGCAAAAACTGTACGGTCCATTTTAATATTACCATCTAGCCTATAGGCATGCCTGATAAGAAACCAGGCAGCTGCCAGTCTGTCTGCATATGATCTGTCTTTCCAGTCGGCAGTATGGTTGGAGGCACTGGCGGCATCAGTAGCCTTAAAAACAGATCTGTCTAATCTGAAACTTGCATTCTGCGCACTATACTGAGGAGATGGTTCATTCAGCTCATTATTATCTTTCTCTGAAACCATTGTAAGCCAAATTTCCGAAAAAACCGGGGCATATTCTAATTAAATAATTTTACAATATATTATGTTCCATGTGGAACAATTTGAAAATGAAATGATGTAAAATGGTTACTGTCTCCATTTTTTTAGGACATACTATGGACAAGATTTGAGCAATAGAGCCATTAGGTCGACTTCTATATTCATTAAATGTGCAACTGAGCCATTGAGCTATTGAGCCATTCAGCCATTGACTTTTGCCCCCAAGCTTATTATATTTGTTTCCCACGCAATAAAAAAAAGAGCTAAAATGAAAAGAATACTAATAGCATTGCCTTTGCTTGCCTCCCTCATGTCGCTCACACCGGCCAAAGACCTATATGTGCAGTTTGCCGGTGCCAAAGCCAAGATGGAGCAATCGCCCTACAACGACCCTAACGTATACCGCATCTACTTCGATCGCCAGGGTTTCATCTACCCCGATTATAATATCACTGACGACCAGGTAAAGAGCAGCTACAGCATGCTTAAAGGCCTTTACTTCAACAATCCCAAGCTCTACACCGAGCTTTGCGCAGCATATAAAGTGAAACCAAAAGCAGACGTAGAAAACCTCTCTACCGATAACGATCCCCTGCAAGATGCTATAGTAAATGGTATTGCTGCCCATATCAACATGGCAAGCAAGAACTATACTAAGCTGGTGTTGCTCATCCACGGTGCCAACAAGGCTGTTATGAGCGAAGATGGTGCCGGTGCCGACTTTGATAAGATGCGTAATACCATCAGCAACCGCCTGCCGGGTGAGAAGATCATGTTTGTAGAAGTGTATTGGGATGGCTGTCACGATAACAGCGCCACTATGGCCAATATGGATAAGGTTTGGGAAAACGCCCAGGTAGCCAGCTGCAATGCAGGTATAGAGCTGCGCCGCATCCTCAATAAGGTAAAAAGAGACAAAGTATACGTTATGACCCACGACCTGGGCGCAAGCGTAGCTACTACAGCCCTCTTCAACGTGCACAAGTTCCGCGGCACTGCTGAAACCAATACAGATCTGGCTTTCGAAAAACTATATGATAATAGTATCTACCAAACACCGTCGGGCGTATATAAAGTAGGCATGCTGGCCCCCACCATCCCCGGCGAAAATACCTTCGACGATTACTATCAGCGTACCGGAAGGCCCGGCCAGATGAGCTATAACAACTATCGTTTTGTAGTGGGCTACAATGCCAATGACGAGATCATGAGCAAATACGTATCGGCCCCCGGTTGCCTGGGCAATACTACCCTTGGCTGTCAGCAAAGCCAGATCTACAGTCTTACCAACCGCTTTAACAATGATGTATTCAATTCAGTAGATTTCAGCAAAGACCCATTCGGCAATCCTCAAACCAACCATAGTGTTCAGGGCTATATAGGTGCTGAGGCCTTCAACCGCTTTACCACAGATCTTTTCCAGAATTAGGTTTAGATAAATAAAACGAAAAAGGGCTCTGCAACGCGGAGCCCTTTTTATTAATACCTTATTTGAACTAGTAGATGTTGTTCCTCGTTCCTTCAAAGCCTTTTGGCCTTACGATAGTAAACACGCGGGAGATATTAAACCCGAAATGCACACCACCGTCGCCCCAGTCACTCACTGTTTGCCCTATGAACGCACGCTGAGACATAGCGCTGGCATTGGTAAACACAAGCTGGAAAACGTGTCCACCTGTTTCTATATCAATGCCAAAAGACAGGGAATTATGGTAGCCTTTAAGCTCAGTGCTCTCAACCCTATAGTAATACTCGCCGGTCAATGAAATGCGGTTAGATAACTTGATACGTCCTCCCAGTCCTGCTGCGAAAGTATTGTTAGATTCTGCCGTAGTGGGTACAAGATTGTAATGCACCAGTGTTGGCATCACCTGCAATGACAACTTTTTACTGAATTTGCGGGCTATCAATACTTGGTTGCTATAATAAAGACGGTTGCTTAGGAAGTATTCCTGCCCTGCAGCCAGTATTGGTGCAGGCATGGTTTGTGCCGACATCGTGCCGGTATAGCTCAAAGTCAAAGGAATGTGATCGTCTTCAGTCTGCCTCAGGATGCGAACTTTAGCAAAACCCTCGTATTCCTTTTGGTACGTACTGCGGCTAACGCCCACTGCCAGCCAGTTAGTTACACCATAATCAAAGGCAAGAGCTGTATTTGCCCCGTCGAGGCCGAAAAAATTGGGTGCATCTTTCAGCTCACCAAAGCGGTGTAGAATGCGGAAGTCCAGCACGCCCTTACCAGTATTTTCAATGCTATGCCCATTGACAATACGTGTTGCCTTGAAAGTAGCCGAAACAGGTAAGGACGATTTCTTTTGGGTACCATCGTCCAGCATACTCATGAGGTCTTTCTCATCAGTGCTATCGGATTGGGCAATCGCAGGTAATGTATTAGTAAGTAATGATACTGAAAATAGAGCTGCAACAATAATGCGCATAGTCTTGTGTTTGTTGCCCTTGGGCTATGAATAATTATTTTTGGTCCATAATACTGTTCACAGTCACTTCTATCTGCTTCGCTATTTTACCTTCCACTAGCTTAGGTATCGTCACGTTATAATCTTTAGGTATTACGCTGAATTTAGTTGCTGCTGTTATTGACTTACCTTTAACGGTAACTGTTCCGGGAAAGCTAACGTCTTTGGTAACACCATGAATGGTAAGCTTCCCGGTTGTCTTAACATTGTAAGTACCGTCTTTGGCAAAGTTCACGTTTCCTATGTCAGTTATCTTTCCTTTAAAGTCCGCCCTTGGATATTTATCACTCTCAAGGTATTCTTCATTAAAGTGCTCCTGCATCAGCGCCCTGTCAAATTTGAAACTCTTAATAGGTACCTGGAAAGCAACATCCCCTGTTTTAGAGTCAACTATGCTTGCTACTTCGTTGTTAAAAGCTTCAATATTTTCCAGCGGAGTAGCAGAGTAAAAACTGATCTTACCCGTACGTGTCATATATTTCTGAGCAAAGAGTGTCGCGCTACTTAGCAAGAGTACACTCATTAAAACTATCTTTTTCATGTCTGATATTTTATTGGATTAATTGTTAGGTGCACCTTGGTTCACCCAACGAGTTATTTTGTTTATTGAACAAGAATCGAGTTTGGGTAACCCTTTAGGCATTGGGTTTGTTTCACCTGACGCTTGCTTTACTGTTCCAAGTAATCTGCCGTTAAGAGCAGCGGCCATTGCTCCTGTATATCCGGAGAAATCATAACCGTTGGAAGGAGTCGCCGCATCATGACAAGCACTTTTTGCACAAGAAGATAAGAGTATCGGCTTAACATCATTGCTATAAGTGACATTAGATGTGTCGCAGGGCGTAGCGGTTGTTGGTGCCGGGTAAAGTTTATCAGCTTTGTCGTTATAGCAACCGGCAAGCAAAACGACACAAATAATAGCTCCTAGTTTTTTCATAAACAGCTTAAAAAAATATTAAAATCCATTTGGGGCATAAATTAATTTAATTCCTTGACTATTTCAGTATACAATCAGTTAGCAATACGTCAAACATGGTATTGCCTGAACAGAACCCTTTTACAGTTATTACTTTCCCGTTATCTATCTGGATATCTTTATCCCTCATGGTGCATTGCACTTCTATGGTAGCTTCGTCTCCCAATATCGTAACTACGACCTGGCCATCCTGATTCTTACTAATATCAGTAACTGTGCCTGTTACTTCTAAAGCCTTGTTAAGATATAGTTTATTGGCCTCTACCTCATTATTGGAATATTTCCTGCAAAGCTCTGTGGCAGTGATGGCTATAGCCTTTACATCTTCGACTTTCTCATGAGGTTTATTCCATAGATAATAGCCTATAATGCTACCACACGCTATCGCTACCAGAATGGCCAAAATGATAAACTTTTTTTTCTTGCTCATAGTAAAGCCCAAATTTAATTTTCAAATACTCTGTTACTTATCAAAAATAAGACGAAACGGGAAAAAATAATGATGAAAAGTACATAGCTCTATATATCAAAACTATAGTTATAATTCGCCTGCCAGCCATGATTTAAAGTCTGCTGCTCTTTCGGAGCTTACAACAGGCTGTTCTTTTACAGCCGGCTTCAACGTAATGATAACTCTAGCCTTACTATAAGTTTTCATTTCATCTATTGCTTTCAGGCTAATGATATATTGACGGTTAATTCGAAAGAACTCCTCTGGTGGCAGCATTGTTTCTAATGTATCCAGGTTGTAGTCCATAGGGTACGTCCTTCCTTCAAATGTCCTTGCAAATGTTGCCTTATTTTCACTAAAACAATAAGCAATTTCATCTACCGAAAGCGTTTTTATATGTTCCCCAAAGCGAATGACAAATCGTTTTTTATAGTCTTGAGTAAGTGCCTCCACCAATGCATCACCTGATTGTGCGAAAATCTTCCTGAATTCGTCAAGTTTTTGAATTGCAGATTTTAAGGCATCTTTTTTAACCGGTTTCAATAAATAATCAATACTTGCGGCCTTAAAAGCCTCCATAGCGTACTGATCATAAGCAGTAGTAAAAATTATGGGACATTCTAGTTTTACTCTTTTAAGAAGATCAAATGCTGAGCCATCAGCCAGGTGAATATCGAGGAAAACTATATCGGGTGTTTTATTTTGAGTAAACCAGTCAGCAGCAGCAGTAACACTATCGTGATGCGCTATTATGCTTGCTGCAGGAATAGTTTCTTCTACCAGCTTTAATAAGCGGTTGTATGCTGGTAATTCGTCTTCAATGATAACAATATTCATAATAAGGGTAATGTTACAATATACTCATTATTTTTTATACCAAAAGCAATCTGCTTTTTAGAAAGCAGTGTATAGCGCTTACGGATATTTATCAAGCCCAATCCTGCACCTTTCTCTTTACTTATCTTTGGTTGTAATGGATTACGTACAGTTATCGTTTCTTCAGTGGCTTCTATGGTAATAGTTAACGGTGTAGACTGAGAAACTATATTATGTTTAATGGCATTTTCTACAAGTAGCTGCAATGCCAACGGGACTATTTTCTTCATGTACATTAGCTCATCGGGTACTTTGACAACCATATCCAATGCTTTTCCAAAACGACTCTTCTGGATGTACATATAGTTTTCCAATATTTCCCACTCCTCATATAAATAAATAAGATCCTTGTCCCTGAAAGAAAGCATATTTCTATACAAATCTGAAAGACGGGAAGTATAATTCATTGCAATGTCTCTATCTTCTTCAATAAGGTTAGTAAGTGTATTTAAGCTATTGAATAAAAAGTGCGGATTTACCTGGCTCTTCAGGTGTTCATATTCAAACATCATTCTTTCCCTTTGTAAGGAGGAAACTTTGCGCAGGTTCTCTTCTCTAAACCTGATGTAACCGAGTGCAATGCCTATTACTAATGCGCTCATTAACAAGATGAACCAAACGCGCCGCCAAAAAGGTTTTGCTATAGAAAATGAATAGCTTGCTTCTCCCTGCCTGCTAAAAGTATTATTTAAGGATGCTTGTACCCTAAATTTATATTTACCTGTAGTAAGCTGAGGAAAGGTTACTGATTCATCATTTGTTACTATCCATCTATCGTTATAACCCTCCAGTTTATAGCGGTAATGCAAATGTTCAGGGTTTGCAAAATTCACACCGTCAAATTGTACGCTAATATGACTTTGATCATGGTCGAAGTCACGTTTTTCAATAGGCACTGACTTGAAGAACACACTAACACCAGAAATCTCAACAGAAGGTCTGATATCATATGGATACTTGAGGTTCTTGAATACTACGAAGCCTTTATTAAACGGTATATAAACATTACCAGCTACATCGTTGGCCATTAGTTTCAACACGTTTGATGTGCTATCAATATTTATCAGGTTAGGGCGTTTATTATAATTGCGAAACTGCCCGCTATTGGGATACCAAACGTCTATCCCTTTTGAGTGTACAACCACAACCTGCCCTGTAGCATTAGCTGCAATTGTCGAAATGTTCAGATCCTGCAGACCTTGTTCGTGAGAGTGTTCCTGCCATTTTTCTCCATCAAATCGATACAGCCCTTTCAATAAAGTTGCAGCCCATATATTACCTTTGGCGTCTTCTGTAATCGTATATACCACCTGGCTATTTAAACCATCAGCCGCGCTCCATCTTTTGTAACGACCCTCGCCATACATACATACACCGCCACCGTCTGTGGCCATCCATATGCGCCCCTTTCTATCCGGATAAAGCTGGTATACATAGTCACTACCTAAACCGGAGTGCTTATTGTGTTTACGCAATAAGAACATCTTTTTGGTATAAGTACCGGGATAAGATAATTCCTCAACACCATTAAGGCCAGACACCCAAAGACGATCGTAAGTACCATTGATGTCTAAAATATTTTCACCTTTCAACGGTTCAATGTCTGTCACCGAATTTACAGCACCTGTATTTTCTCTGTATAACAAGCCGGCTCCAAAAGTGCCTATCCACAATCGTGCATTATCATCAGCATACAAACAGGTTATTGTTGCTGGTGCTGTCCAAACCATTTCGGGTTGGGCATTGATCCGATTCAAAGACATCCGAAATAATTGCCTATCCTGGGCATACCATAATGTATTTGACTTATCACAAGTCATTGCCTTCACTTCACTGAGTTTAAATGCAGATGGCATTTGTATATAAGACATATACTCAGCTGTTATCGAGGTTAACCCCAGATCTGTAGCTGCCCATATAACACCTGACTTACCAAGCAAAAGCCTTTTCAGGTTTTTTCCCTGGTAGTAATATGGTCTTGTTTCTATACTGTTACTATCTCTTAATTGCACTTCCAGCATATATCCTTCACTTGTAGCTATCCATGCTCTGTCATCTCCCATAGGTAAGATATCATTTACCTCTCCCCATTTCCATGCTGTGTCCTTGCCATAAGGCGAGTAGACTTTTCTTGTTTCCGCATTATAAATAGCAATACCCCCTTGCTGCATGCCTATCCAATATTCAGACTTATCAGGCATGGGCTTCATTACGCGCACAATATTATCCGGAAGGCCATTCGCAGTGGAAACAATAGTTGTCCTGCTTCGGCCTTTTTCTATCCATGCTTCCGTGATACCTCTATCCGTCGCAGCAATAATTCTTTGATCCTGCAGTACAGAAGCCATATACACAAAATTATCAGAGAGACCATTATTGGAGTTAAACGCCACACCAACGCCATTAACAACAGCAATTATTCCTTGCTGTTCTGTACAGATCCAAAAAACATTGTCAACATTAGAATATATCTCGGTAATAGCAGAATGCGGTGCTATATTTTTAACAACAACACTCCGAACAATGTTATCTTTTACATAACCAATAGTTCCGTTAGCGTATCCTGCCCATATTTTGTCATTTATATAAGCTAATGCCGTTACAGGTTTGCCTACATTATCTTTTACAGCTGTGAATGTCCTTCCATTAAAATAGAATATTCCGATATCAGTACCAGCCCAAATATAACCGGCTTTGTCTTGTACGATAGTGTTTACCTTAACGGGTGCGTTCGCTTCATTAAGCCATAAATCCCTGCTAAAAGGGTCTTGCGCATTCGCGCAAAAAGAAAACAATATCAATATGACAATGAGAACTCGCATTATTTAGACACCAAGGTTGCAGTTACAGTTACACTAATATTGTTTGAAAGTTTGTCATACACAACCCTGGGGATTTTAATACTATGATCGGTCAGAGGCACCAAAAAAGTAGAAGCCAGGCTGATCTTACTTTCTTTCACTTTTACCTTTACATATATTATTCGTTCTTGTTCAACTCCATGAATTTTTAATCTTCCTTTAGCGCGTAAAGTATAGTCTCCATCTTTTTGCAAATCGATACTCTCAATTATCTTTCCAGTAAATGTTGCATTTGGATACAGTGGGGTTTCCATATAATTTTCATTGAAATGCTCCCGCTGTAATGGGCTATTGAAACCTGAAAAAGAAATGATCCCTATCCTAAATGCAAATATCTTTTTCTCCACATTCACAATCCCCCTCAATTGATCAGACCATGCATGTATCAGTTCCTGTGGAGCGCTGGAGTGAAAATCTACCTTACCCTGGGCTACCTCGTACACCTGGGCTATGGCAGGTTGTACAAGGCACATCATCATTATAACCGCTAATACTCTATAAATCATCAGATAATCTAAAAATAATCTTTTTCTGCGTTATTAATATGATTGCCTTTGATAATATAAAGAGTTAACTTTACTTCAAACCTCTCTTATGCGTTCGATACTGTTTTGCGGCGTAGTGCTATTCTTGATGGCTTCCACAGTTTACGCACAGCCTGCGACTGGGCCAGTGGCTCACTGGAATTTTAACGGTAATGCTAATGATATTAGTGGTAATGGGCATCATGGTACAATACACAACGTAACCCTCGCTCCCGGTGCCAGTGGAGTATCAAATACTGCTTATGCATTTGCGGGTGACCCATCAAGTTATATTTCAGTTCCCTATGCTACCGACCTAAGCTTAGACAGCTTTACAATTTGTGCGCTTGTAAAACTTAATGGCTTCTATACCGACCTTTGCCAAATCAGCACAATAGTTACAAAAGGAGGCGAAAATACTGCTGGTAATTACAATCTCCAGTTTTTTGATAATGCCTTTGATAGTTCATGTGTCATTACCGGTGACACTTCCAAATTTGTATTTATCTCAGAATCGTATGGTAATTGGGCATATCATAAATCACTACAATACACGCCAACCACACATACTGGCAACTGGTATTGCATAATAGCTACTTACAATGGAAGCGTTTATAAAACATATGTCAATGGTACTTTAATGTGCACCGCATATCCCTATGTTCACTATGGCCACAGCACTAACAATGACGGATTAGCAATAGGTTGCAATACTTGGAGCACACAATACCCATATTGGTTTAAGGGCATAATGGACGACTTATGTATATATGGCAGAGCATTCACTGATTCCGAAGTTAGTTCTTATTGTTCTGAATCTCCTTCAGACACTATTATCAATAGTGAAACAGCCTCAATAAATGATGATGACGATTTGCTCAGCATTAGTTTATCGCCTAATCCGAACACAGGCAATTTCACTTTATCCGGTACAATTAATAGCAACAACGACCCAATTACAATCAGTGTGATAAATCTCATGGGACAAACTGTTTATTCAGCAGGGGTATTTACACAGAAAAACAAACTGGACCAAAAGATCACACTTGACAATAATATCGCAACTGGCTTATACATCATGCAAATCAAAACCGGCAAAAAAAGCACTATGCTCAAATTCATTTTACAACGATAAAAGCTAAAATTAAACTTATGACGAAAAAACTATTCTCCATTCTCACTATCCTGATCCTAAACATTTTTGGTGCCTATGCTCAATCTTCTGTTGGTCTTGTTGCCCATTGGGCATTTAATGGCAATGCCAATGATACAAGTGGCAATGCGCATCATGGCACCATGCATAACGTGACTGCTGTTGCCGGAATAAATGGAGCCCCGGGAACAGCTATGCAATTCGCAGGTGATACAACAAGCTATATTACGGTGCCTAATAGTACCGCATTTGATGTAGACAGTTTTTCTATTTGTGCATTGCTGAAAGCAACCGGCTTTTATACTGATCTATGCCAGGCTAGCGTAGTACTGAATAGGGGCGCTGGGGGTAGTGGACATTATAACCTGGAATTAACTGACGTAGCTTTCGATAGCAGCTGTACCGTAACAGGCGATACCAGTCATTTCGTATTTCATTCAGAAGCTAACAATGCGCCATACAAATTTAAACCCATCCAATATCTACCAACCATACGAACCAATCAATGGTATAGCGTCGTGACAACCTTTAAAGGTGATACACTTAAAGTGTATGTGAATGGAACATTAATGTCGTCAGCTGCGTCTAACAGCACCGGTCCGATAGGTATAGGTGCACAAGGTATAGCAATAGGAAATTCACCATGGGCAGCAACGACATATCCATATTGGTTCAAAGGAGTAATAGACGATCTGCGCTTATATAACCGGGTACTAACGCCGGCTGAAGCAAGCCAATATAGTTTACTTGGTGTAGAAGATAAACATCAAAGCAAAATTGACGTTAGCTTATCTCCAAATCCGGGCAGTGGGAAGTTTGTGTTATCAGGAAACGTAAATATCAATTCAGCTATCAATCTTGAAGTTTACAATACGGTAGGACAAATCGTCTATAAAAAGACAACCACTTCTAACAATGGCATTTTGTCGGAAAAACTGGAATTGAATGACGTGCCAAACGGCTTGTACATTGTTCGCATCAATGCAGGCGAAGAAAGCAAGTCGATAAGATTTAGCCTGCAACGATAAAATGTTATAATTCATTTAAAAGAGCTCTCGAAAGAGGGCTCTTTTGTTATAATATGTTCGCTAATGCTAACTTTGGCATAAGGCTTGTTCAAATATTAGCAAATGACAAAAACAATCTACCTATTAATATTTTTTACTTTCTCGGTAATAGCAACAAGAGCTCAATCAAATGCAGCGGGCAATGGAGATACCATACTTATGGTAAACATGCCCGCAGTAAAGGTAACAGCAGACCGTGACTGGGGGAATGACACCATACGTTATCAATACAACCAGATGAAATATTACGTAACAACGATACTACCCTATCTGACTGCTGCCACCAATTTATTTACAGAGTTAAATCAAAAAGTGAATGATCCAAATATTAGTAAGCACGAAAAGAAAGAATTTGTACGCACCAAAGAAGATGAATTACATACCAGGTTTGAGGATGAGATCACTAACCTCAATGAAACGCAAGGAATATTGCTGCTAAAACTGATAGGCCGACAAACAGGAGTTAATATTTACTCAATGCTTAATGAATTCAAAAATCCTTTTACGGCAATAAAATGGCAGACCTGGGCAAAATTTCATGGCTTTAACCTAAATAGAAAATACGTACCCGAAGATGAACCTATGCTCGAAAATATTATGCTCAGTTTAAATTATCCATTGCCTGTTATGTATGGCGACAATGTACCTATTGGTATGAAAAAAGAACAGGTAAAATACCAAAGCAGAAAGTGGTAGTTATTCCTCTACCCACTTCCTGAAGGAAGATGCCTTTTCCTTACTAACGACAATTTCAGGAGATTGTGCCAATTTCATTTTCACGATCACTTTACTCGTTTCATCACTCCTCATAGATTCGATATGCTGAAGCGAGATAATATACTGCCTGTTAGCACGATAAAACTGTCGGGGATCGAGTAGCTCTTCTATCTCATCCAACGAACGAAAATCAGTAATGAACTTCTTTCCTTCTTTATGCACCAGGTAGATAACTTCTTCCTTTGAGAAATAAGCTATATCGTCTACGTGTACCAATAGGATATTGCGACCATAATGTGCAGTAAACCGTTCCTTATATTTTCGGCTATTCTTAAAATCACTAAACAGTTCAGTTATCTGCTGCAGGTAAGTATCATTGCCATATTTCGATTGCAAAAGATAGAATTTGTCAAAAGCAGATTTTAGTTCCTTTTTATCAATGGGCTTCAACAGGTAGTCAATACTATTGACCTTAAATGCCCTTATAGCATATTCATTAAATGCCGTAGTAAATATTACCGGGCATTGGATCTTTGAATTTGTAAAAACATCCAGGCTTATCCCATCTGCCAGCTGTATATCAGCTATAACTAGGTCAGGAGTATCTCTTGTTAAAACCTGTTTTGCCTCTTTCACACTGGTGACCGGCCCTTCTATCACAGCATCGGGCTCCAGTTGCCTGATGATCTTCATCAAACTTTCTGCAACAAGATGCTCATCTTCCAATACCAATATCTTCATATTTCTAAATTATAGCAAAGGTATTTTTATCGTAAAATGTTCGTCGTTATTGTCGGCTATCACTGCTTTGTCAGTTAGAAAACTATAAAGCTGCGAAAGCTGTTTCAATCCCAGCTGGTTCGAGGTTTCTATTTGCCTGCGCAGTTGTTTGTTATTATATACAATGAGATATCCCTCCTCATCCCAAATAACAATCTTTAAGGGGCTCTCTTTCTGCACTATATTATGCTTAACCGCATTATCTATCAACATTTGTAAGGTTACCATTACAATGCCCTTCTCCCGGGCATTTTCTGATATGTTATAGTGAATATTCAACCCTCCATCGTAGCGTATATGAAGTAATTCAATATAGTGCTCAATAAATTCAATTTCTTCATCAAGACTCACCACCTCATTTTCCTTATGCTGCAATACATAGCGGTATACCTTCGACATATGCCTTACAAACTCTGATGCCAATTCAGGATTGGTGTGAATAAGTCCATCCAAAGATGTGAGCGTATTAAACAGGTAGTGTGGATTTACCTGGTTTCTTAGCTGGTGATATTGCAGGTTAAATTTTTCTCTTTGCAGTTCTGCTGCTTCCACTTGCAGCTTGGCTTTATCTTCAATAGACTGTTGCCAGTTACGAAAAAAGTAAAACGCGAAAAATGCAAAATTGAACAGGAAAATAACGATCACAAATAGCATAACAGCGATCGCGATGAATTGCTTACTTACAAAGGCAGGCGCGTATGGTTTAATTATGTACCCAACCGTACCAACAATAGGAAGAAAAATAGAAAGTGTAACAGCTACCTGCAATGCTATTCTCATTACCGGCCCTTCTTCAAATGGGATTCTTTTATCAAGGTAATTATTTAAGCCTTTTATAAGGTGCCATATCAGCGTCAAGGTAAATGCCTGGAGTATGAATAAACCTGCATGAATTAATAAACCCCACTCAGGCAGCATATAAAAACGCACGAAGGTAACTGCTATTGAAAACAGGATAATAATAAAATAAGGCGTGTACCTGAATTGCAGGAACATGATCTGCCTCTGTTGTTTGCCTGTCGCCAACTCTGGATAGATATTGTTTGTCATACAAAGTACAAATTAACTGTTACCGATCGCAGCATGAGGGTCATGTACACCTATTATCTTCCCATCTTCCATTTCTATGATACGGTCAGAGCCATTTGCAAAATCCGGATCGTGAGTAACGGCTATTATCGTTTGATTATTATCAGTCGTTAATTGCTTGAAAATATCAAATACCCTTTGTGAGTTTGCCTTATCCAAATTACCGGTAGGCTCATCACACATTATAATAGCGGGGTCATTGATTAAGGCCCTGGCTATCGCTACCCTCTGTTGCTGTCCTCCTGATAATTTTGATGCATGTTTACCGGCATATGCGTCCATATCAACCAGCTTCAGCTTTTCTATTGCACGATATTCTATTTCCTCCGTGCTATACTTGCCCAATTTCATGGCAGGCAACATCACATTTTTAAGCACAGTAAATTCAGGGAGCAAATAGTGAAATTGAAATACAAAACCCAGATGTTCATTTCTAAAAGCAGCCAGGTCATTTTGCTTTTTACCCGTTAACTGTTCGCCCCTTATCTTCAATGTTCCTTCATAAGCTGTATCCATAGTAGAAAGTATGTAAAGCAATGTGCTCTTCCCACAACCCGATTTACCAATGATAGACAAAAACTCTCCTTCCTTTACATCAAAATCAATACCCTTCAACACTTGAAATGGTTCAGGCTGATAGAAATACTTGATAATATTATTTGCTTGCAATACCGTTTGCATACTAACCTCTGATTATTTGTACAGGATCTATTTTTGAAGCACGCTTTGAAGGAAAATATCCCGCAAACAGCGTAGTAAGAAAACCAAAAAACAATCCTATCATGTAATGTTCTATTTTGAAATTGACCGGGAAAGTGGAGAGCCTGAAGAATTCACCGGCAGGGAATGGGGCTTTAGACAACAGGTAACTAAAAAAGAAACCGATCAACAAGCCGAGGCCACCACCGATAATACCTATGATAACAGACTGAAGTAAAAAAATACCCGTTATATCGTTACTTTGGAAACCCGTTGCCTTCAATATCGCAATGTCTTTCATCTTATTAATGATGTTCATGTTCATGATATTGTAGATACCGAACCCGGCAACTACCAACAAAGTAGCAGATACGACAACTAACATAATATTCCTGATCTTCTCACCCGCAAGGAAAGAAGCGTTAGCCGTTTCCCAATCTTCAATATGAACGTCTTTTAACTGGTTTTCCAACCTTTCTTTTATTTCAGGAGCCAGGTTGATATCTTTTAATTTTACGTTCAGGTCGGTAATATAAGATGGATCTTTCCCTAATACCTTTTGTACCGTAGCCACGGTAGCATAGCATCTGCTCTCATCCATCGACACTATACCGAATGAGAATATACCAACCACTTTAAAAGTTAAGTTATTGCCCTCAGGTGTAGTAAGGCTCACCCTGTCGCCCATATTCACATTCATCTTCTTTGCCAGTCCCTTACCCATCACTACAACGTCAGAGCCTTTTAGCAAATTATCAAGATCACCATAGTCCATCTTCTTATCCAGGCTGAACAGTTCTTCCTGCTTTTTTACATCGATGCCTAATATATTACCCGGTATTTGCACAGGACCATTATTAAAGAATACCTGTGACGCTACCTGTGGTGCAACACCCAATACCTCAGGCATAGCTTCTATTTGCTTCATTAGCGCCAAACCATCTTTTATCTTGGGTGGTTCATTCTTAGGCTTTTGGTGTTCTACCACGTACCAATCCTTATCCGCTATAGTTTTATTTGTAGCAACTATCTTATTTTCCTGTAGTTCTATTGGCTTGTAAATGCGCACATGCGGTGTGTTATCCATAGCCATGTCTTCTGTAAACTGGTTTACACCCGTCATAAAGCTCACCATAATAATGAACATGGATATACCGAAGGTTACACCCAGCATAGCAATAATGCTCTGCTTCTTTTTGGTAAGCAGGTGTGTTACGGCTATTTGTGAGGCTAATTTCCAGTTCATTATTTGATGATTATAATAGTTGACGTATCGATTCCGTTTAACACCTCAACATATTGGTCGTCCTCAATACCCTTTTTTATCTTGATCTTAGTTTCCGAGCCATCTTTCTTCACAATAACAGTATCTCCTTTTTGCAATGCTGCTTTGGGTATTGCCAGCACTTGCTTTTTCTCAGCAGTTACAATATTTGCTTCAAGGTTTAATCCGTACATACCTACAGGCAGAGGGTCATCAATAACCGCATCAGCACGGAATGATTGCTCTACTTTACTAAGCAATGGATATATCTTCACTATATGTGCATTGAATACTTTATCAGGGTAAGCATCCATTGTAATAAGCACTTTTTGCCCCAGCTGTATTTTTTCCAGGTCATTTTCGTCTATCAGTAGCTTAGCAAACATCTTACCGCCTCCTATCAGCGCAATCGGCTGATTCGGAGCTATAAGATCGCCCTCTTTTTTATAGACATCATATACAACGCCATTTACAAAACTCTTGAGATTACCCACGTCAGATTGGGCTGCGGCAATTGACAACTGATTCTGTGCTTGCTGCAACTGTATTTTGCTTGCAAGTCTTTGCTGTTTTAGCTGCATGTCAATACCTTGATAATCCTTAGCAGAAGTTTGATACTGCAGGTGGTACTTTTCGTAATTACTTTTTGAAGTAGCATTTTGTTCGAATAAGTTTTTGTAACGGATATATTGAAGACTGTCTTCATGTTTTTTCAAACGTGCTACTTCCATCTTTCCTTCCAGGTCACGTATCAATGGTGCATTATCTGTAGCTGTCGGGATGGTTTTTTGCACCAGCATATTTGCACCGGCTTCCTGTGCGTTACGTACTTCACTGCTTACACTAAATAATAGCTGCCCCTTGTGAACAGTATCTCCTTCCTTCACCAAAGCCCTTACCAGGTAGCCATCTACAGAGGAGATCACTTTATATTCCTGCTCCGGCACCAATGACCCCGAAGCATATACTGCCGATGTTAAATACTTGGTCTCAGCATGCACTTCCTTCTGCTTTTTAGAACAACCGGTTGCAATAACCGCCAGTGAAAGCCATAATAGCTGTCGCTTCATTATTAAAAATTTTGTGTACTTAGTAAATAAAATAATATTCCGTCTGAAAGGTTTTGCAGGTAATCTATCTTGGCCCTGTTGTATTCTACAAATATGTTGTTGAATTCATCAAATGCCATTACATTCTCTTTCACACTCAATTTAGCTATGCGAAGGTTTTCAGAAGCATTTTGTAACTTTTGCTCTAATGCTGTTTTCTTTTCAAAAGCTGCCTTATAAGCATCAAACCAATCACCTTGCTCCTGGCTAATTATAGCGCGGGTATGTTCCTGGTCCAACTTTGCCGATTGGAGCTGGAGCTTGCTTTTTCTCTGTAAAGAACGATAATAATTACCCTGGAATATCGGCATGTCCAATCGCAGACCTACATTGGCTGCGTTAAATTCTACGTAGTTATTGACTGTTTCAAATTTGCTCTGGTAGTTATAAGTATACCTGCTGTTAAGGTTCAGCTTGGGCAATCCCCCTTTGCGGCTTTCACTAAGCATCAATTCTGATGCGCGCACTTTCAGATCTGCCTCTTTCCACCCTGCCCTGTTTGCAGCATCCCCCTCGGCCTGCAATAAAGGCCAACTGAATTGGGAAATAATTTCATGCAATACAACACTATCTGTATTAAGCATCATGTTCAGGCCATTCACGCTTTGTTCCATTACCTTACGCGAGTTGACCGAAGCCGTTAAAACATCGAGTTGGAGATTTTTAGTGCGGTTATAATCTACCGGTTCTATCACTCCCTGCAACTGACGTTCATCCATAATATGCAACACTTCTACTACCGTTGCCTCATTATCCTTGTTTAGTTTCATTACCTCTTGCGCAATGAGTGTTTGATAATAGGATTTGATCAATTGTATATGATAGCCCTCCAATGCTGCCTTGCCGCTCCACTCAGCCTGGCGATACTGCGCACGTGCACGCGACAACTGCGCCCATTTATCAAGACTAATGACAGGTATACTCAATTCCGCCCCGGCAGTAAAAACATATGGTAGTCCAAATTGAGCTTTGTAATAAGTCCCTTGGGGACCTCCCAATACTTCGGCCGGTATCACCTGCGTAGGAATAAGAGGGTAATAATCACCCGTACCAAAAACATTGATACGAGGATATAAGGTTGATGCCTGCATTCTTACATCTTGCCTGGCTATTTGGGGTTGCAACCTGGCTTGTTGTGCAGCCGTGCCATGCTCATCGGCATATTGCAGCAGACCCTCAAGGTCATCTATCTGTACCTGCGCAATGGAAGCCTGGGCAAAGAGTAAACATAAAAGCGTATACAGAAAACGCATTGATAATTATTTTCTGCAAAGGGAATACAAATCATCAATATATTAAAACGACTTTCAATAAAGCGGAAAAACAGCACAAGGAAACGGAAGGAAAACCCGCAAATAAGCCTGAAAATGCTGCTTGCCACTGATTTTGATATAAATTTACCCCACTGCATCACATATGATTGTTTTAGGTATTTCAGCATTTTATCACGACTCCGCCGCTGCCATTATTAAGGATGGCGAGATCATTGCTGCTGCCCAGGAAGAACGATTTACCCGCAAAAAACATGATGCGGGTTTTCCGGCAAATGCTGTAAAATATTGCCTTGATGAATGTGGTATCGAATTAGAAAAGCTCGATGCCATAGTTTTCTACGACAAACCTCTGCTCAAATTTGAGCGATTGCTGGAAACCTACTATGGTTTTGCGCCTAAAGGACTACGTTCTTTCATCACATCTATGCCAGTATGGATGAAGGAGAAGCTATTCCTGAAAAAACTCATAAAGGACGAACTGAAAGAAATAGGAACCTTAAACAAACAAATACCTATCCTTTTTCCCGAACACCATTTATCACATGCGGCCAGTGCATTTTATCCTTCGCCTTTTAAAGACGCAGCCATCCTTACCATTGACGGAGTAGGCGAATGGGCAACGGCGTCGATATGCCATGGAACAGGACCGGATATTAAAATATTAAAAGAACTTCAGTTCCCGCATTCATTGGGTCTACTCTACTCTGCTTTCACATATTTTCTCGGCTTCAAGGTCAACTCCGGTGAATATAAACTCATGGGGCTGGCACCATATGGAAATCCTGATAGTGAGCAAGTAAAAGAATACATAGAAAAGATAAAGACAAACATTGTCAGCATTTACGATGACGGTTCCATCTGGTTGAATCAAAAATGGTTCAACTATGCTACCGGGCTAAAGATGGTTGATGATAACAAATGGGAAAACCTGTTTGGCTTCAAGAAAAGAAAACCCGAAGATGCACTTGAACAGCACCATTGCAACCTGGGGCTGGCGATACAGCATATTACCGAAGAAGTTGTTATCAAAATGGCAGCACATGCCAAAGACCTAACAGGGGCAGAATACTTATGCATGGCGGGTGGTGTTGCGCTCAATTGTGTATCGAATGGCAAATTATTAAACACCGGTTTATTTAAAGACATATTCATACAGCCTGCGGCAGGCGATGCGGGAGGTGCACTAGGCGCTGCTTATTGCGGATATTATATTTACGACAAGCATGAACGCATAGTAGATGAGCATGACAGCATGAAGGGCTCCTATCTTGGCCCTGAAATATCAGAAAGAGATATCAAATCTGTCATTAGCAAATACAATGCGGTTGCAGTCAAATGTAATAGCAATGAAATAGCAGAGAAAACAGCCGCCCTTCTCAACAATGGAAAAATAGTAGGATGGGTACAGGGACGTATGGAATTTGGCCCACGAGCACTGGGTGGACGCAGCATACTAGGCGACCCGCGTAATGCAGAAATGCAAAAGAAACTAAACCTGAAAATAAAATTCCGCGAGTCATTCAGGCCTTTTGCGCCATCGGTATTAGATAGCGACTGCAGCCAATGGTTTGAGCACGATGGCATCTCGCCCTACATGCTGCTTGTAAAACCAATAAAAAAAGAACTTCGAAAACCGATACCCGAAAACTATAACGAACTTGATGTGCGCAATAAGCTATATCACGAACGTTCAAGCCTCCCGGCTATTACCCACATCGATTTTTCGGCACGGATACAAACAGTGCATGAACAAACAAATCCGGCATACTATAAATTGATAACTGAATTTAAAAAGCTGACGGGCTGTGGTGTGGTTATCAATACCAGCTTCAATGTGCGTGGTGAGCCTATTGTTTGCAGTGCAGAAGATACCTACCGGTGTTTTATGCGTACAGCTATGGATGTGTTGGTAATTGAAAACTACCTTTTCTTGAGAGAAGCGCAACCCGAATGGCAGGAAAAAGATAACTGGAAAGAAGAATTTGTATTGGATTAACTTTGCGATCATATATGAAAGACCTGATCAATTTTTTACTGAAACGCAAGAAATTCTGGCTGATACCCATTATTGTAGTACTGGTATTGCTGGGCGTTATCATTGTTTTAGGAGGCTCATCTGCTATCGCACCATTTATATACACACTGTTCTAACTTATGGATAGCAGAAAAAACAAATCAACTATACTGGTCATTGTTTTAGGACTAACAATCATTGGCTTAGCCGGCCATAAGCTTCCAATTGTATGGACTGGTGTGGGTGTAGGTTGTTTATCGCTGTTATCTCCTGCAATAGAAAAAGCTATTATCTACCTCTGGATGAAGCTGGCACATGTGCTTGGGTGGATCAATACGCGGATATTATTATCACTCACTTTCTTCCTTGTTCTTGTGCCTATGAGTGTTTTAAAAAGAATCTTCTCTTCCGGCGATAGTCTGAAATTAAAAAAACCGGCAACTACAACCTGGGTAGATCGCGACCATCTCTACATTAAAGAAGATGTAATGGAGAGTTTTTAGTAATTATCTTTTCTCCAGTGCAGTTTCTATCTTATCTATCCTTGCTTCCAGCAGTTTTATCTCCAGCTTTTGAATAGCTATATCTGTTTTGAAACCGTAGTAAACACTTAGTACTGTAGATACACTTACGGTAGTACAAATAACTAATGCCCAGATAAGTCTTAGGTTGATACCCTTGAGTTGCTTGTCAATGATATTAATTTCGTGATAGGTCATGGGGAATTAGGTCTGATTATGGCAAGGAAGTTAATGCATGTATATAGTAGATAGACCCATCAACGTCTATTTCCAAATATTTATTGCTGTCAGAACCAATTCGAATCTTACCTATTTTAAAAACACCGGCACCATTGGTTGTTGGCTGTGCGGTTTTAAGGCTAGCAGCAAAAACACCATTTCCAGAACCGTCTAAAGAAAACAGCTCAGTAGCAGTACCACTAATAACTTTATCCATAACTATTTTTGTCTGATTAGCTGGCCTATATATGCGCGTCTCGGTTGAAGTGCCATCCATAAATCGTATCTGTTGATCAATTGAGGTACTACCCACAATTCTTATCCTTGCAGCGCTTGACCCAATTAAATAAAGATCGTTACCAGAAATTGTGTGAGTACCTCCACTATAGCTATAAAAATCGCTACCTGTATATTGCATGCGAAATGCATTAGAAGCGTCGAAGCTCATATTTAAAGCCAAATTGCTACCTGGATTTCCAGAAATGGCCCACCCCATCATTGTATTATTGGGCATACCTAATACTGCGCTGGCCTGGTAGGCACCTGTATAGCCTCCAAGTTTTATACCATTTGAAAGGTTTACCACATTATTTGATGCTGTAACTGTAATGGGCGCAACGCTGGTTGTATAATTATACAAACTGAAATCATGACTGGTAGCAGCTGCACCCATATCCCATCGATTAGTAGTATGTGTACTGTTTTGCTTGAAGTTGATCAGGGCTTGTTGATTATCGTCTGATGCTAACATGAGCTTTGAAGCGGCAGATGTTTTATCAATCGTCAATGCTGCAATTGTAGCAGTATTTGTAGAGGTATTCCCGTTTGCAAGTACATTATCCAGGGTCGCTGTATGTGTTAAAACGCCTGTAGTGCTATTGTACCCCAGCCCACTACCGCTTACAGATATAGAACTTCTGGCCCTGGCATCTGTATAGTATTTGTTCGTTGTTCCCTCAGTAAGGAAATCAGTCGTCCATGTACGGATAAACCATTTACCGGTTGTGTCGATCTTTCTCAGGTAGGGGCTCAACATTGCAATGGTATCATTCTTCCTTAAATACGGGTTAAGCATCACTGCTGTATCAGAATAACTCAGCTTCAGATTAATGCGGTTATTCAGGCTTGCAGTATCTAGTTTACGCAAGTATGCAGATAACATTGCCACAGTATCTGTATAACTCAATTTTAGATTAATTCTGTTACTGAGACCAGTTGTATCAATTTTCCGAAGGTAAGGACTTAGCATAGCAGCGCTGTCAGTGTATTTTAGGTTTTTTGCATTCTCTGTGTTGACAAATAATTTAGAAGCCAGGAATATAGTATCCTTAAAGGTCATATAGCGTACTCTTTTAGTTCCATCTATATGATATAGCACCGAGTCTTTAAGATCATAAACATAAAGTCCACGTTTGGTAGTTGTAACACTATCCAGTATCACCTTAGGAAATAGCACTCCTCTTTTTGTTGTGTCCTTACCTATCTGCAGCCAGGCGCTGGTATCTGCAAATTTCTTATCATTTCCCAACGACAGAGAGCCGGTGATATAAAACCTGTTCATCAATACGCCCGTCTGAGCATCACAAAACAAAGAGAACAGTATACAGAGTATAGTTAGTGGTTTTTTCATAGCAGGTTATTTAAAATAGAGTACAGTTATTTTTTGCCCTTCGATGAGTTGTTCATTAAATGTGAGCGCACCTGTTGCCGTATTGAAATGATATTCGTCAGCACCATCGCCCTCCTGCCTGATGGCACCTTCTATAAATACCACTATCTGTAAAGCATTGATAAAGGCATTATTACCTAGTTCAGTTTGATCAGCAGTAGCAATGAATTGTTTCTTTCCGGCTTTCACAGGGCTTGTCTGATTTCCCGTATTGCCTCCACATTCATACTCTATATCAGGCAGCATAGGCACAGTGGTCATAGTAAAGCAGGTTTCGTTAAACCAACTATTGTCTGGTTTGTAGAGCTTGAACACATAAGTGTAGTTTTCATTGAGCGGTAGCGGTACAACAATATTCTGCCCGCTAGTTGCCTGGAAGAGCGAGTATTTATACAGCCCATTGAAGCTCGTCATAAAGCCCCAGGTACCGGAAACATCAGCCACTAAGGGCAATGGTGTTCCTTCTTCAGCTATTGGCACTTCGCCAAGAGCGGTAGTATTATTAAAGCAATTCATAGTAATTGGTTTTATAAGGATCGGTGATACAATCGGATGGAATAAATGTTTTAGAAACTTGTAGGGTCAGTTTTACAATGGTTTCATTTTTCAGGCGCTGCAAAACAGCTTGTATGTCTTCAGCTTTCATTTTCGCCAGCTCTTCGGTAACGATCTGTTCCCTGTTCCAGTTACTGCTAACAGGTTGCACATTCATATCCTCATATTGCATGGCTGTATTGCGCAGGTTAGCTATCAGTTTATATGGGTCAGCGTCTTTTACTATAGCAATGAGATAAACAGTTATAGAATCAAGAAAACTCAACCGCTGTGTACCATTATCGCTCAGCCGCTCAGCCATTTGCGCTTCATGCCTGATGCCTGCCTCATTTCTCAGGTAGCAATAGTTAGCAAGCGTATCATCAGGCAAAATGCATTTCAGGTCGTTACCGGTTTTTACATAAATAGCATTCGTTGTGCTATCCTTGTAAGCGTTGGCAAAGCCGTAGTTGATATAACTATTCTTTGCCAGAATGAAATCTTTTAACTGTTCAAAATCCGCTCTTAGCATGGTGATGGGTTTTAGAAAATGTTTTACGTATCAATTTAGTTGCCTGCTTGCGTTCTTTCTTTATAGTAGTCACTTCCTGCTTATGCTTCTGCTCATTTGCATTTTGCAAGAGCTGCTGCATATAACTCCCATACTCCTCCATCGATAAACTCATTTCTGAAACAGTTTTACAATGAAATACAAGGAGAGATTGGTAGCCAGGCTTATATATACCAGGTACCAGATAAGATTAATGGTAATGGTCACTATCATATTTGGCGATATTGCCGATATCCACAGGCCTGCTACTTTATTCATGAACAGCACATATGCCCAGAAACCTATAAAGCTTAGCACATGACTAAAGCACAGTTCGCAATAACCACCAATCTTCGCAAGAGATCGCAGACCTTCCAGGTCCCATCGCAGCAACCTATTTTGCCAGCCAAGCAGTTTATCCAGCCACTGGCCTCGTTGAATGCTAATGAATAAAATTTTAGCAAGACTCGCATTGGAAATCAGTGCTATAATTGTATATAAAAGAAAGATTATCATTTTTGACTTTTTACTTTTGAATTTTGACTTAAATATTAGTTACCCACCTCACCCCATTACATACCAGGCAATCGTCTTTGAATTGCTTCAGTATGCCCGGCATGGCATCTACAAATACTTTCCATTTTTCCCGATACTGATTTTCTATATCGGTAAGGTATTTCTCAGTTTCTTCCCTGCCATACACTACCCAGTTGCTCAGTCGGTTGGTACGCAGGTGTTCTTCCATCAATAGCACCCTTGACTTCAGCCAGACTATTTCTCCTATATAGGTTTTACTCAGGTCACACAATAATTGTTCATAATCACACTCGCAACTGAAGTCTACGTTCACACCAAAACCTTCTTTGCCGCTTATCTCCTTATCATCGTACCAGCCCTTGGTATATCCACAATCATTTGGCATCGATCCATTGCAACCTGTATAGCAGGTAAGAAAAGAACTCACCACAGGTAAATCTGTACCATCCAGCAGCACACGGGCAAATGTTCCTTTGATCTCGTAGGCAACATTGAAAGTGTTTACCTGGTTTGCAACGAGATTAACATTATAAGTTGATACTGTTCCGCCTGCATAATCATCGTATATCTTCAGCACAGCATCGGTAGCATCTGCCAAAGGATAAATATTAATGCGCTGTATCTTGAGCTTGCGCAGTGTTCCTTTTATCCTGCCGTTTTTATATACAGTCAATCCACGTTCCTTAGACTCAGCCGGAAAGGTTACAGCTGTTTTAAATTCACCACTGCTAAAAGTTTTATTAGACAGGTCGGGAATAACATGATTGGCTGCCAGTACACTCATCAGGTCATTGCGCACTAACAGTGTTGCCTGTTCTACTTTTTTCTTCGCAAGGTTCAGGCCGGTTACATATTCTTCATTGGCAATATGCGCCAGGTTGAGCACCGATATCTCAGGTGCATCCATCAGGTCCAGCCCGCTGAGTGAAGTATGATCACAATCGCTGCAGTTCACATCTCTTACTGAGATAATGTTATTAAGTTTCATGACAGACTTTTAGGTTTTGACTTTTTACTTTTGAATTTGGGAGATAAAAGTTCCCCTGCACTAACAACAGAGGAACTTAATGGAGATAGGACAATTAAGGGGTTTGAACGAAGGAAACGTTAGTAGAATCGTTTACATGTCCGCTTATCGCAGCGTAGCCTGTATAACGAAGTTTAGTACCTGTTACGCTAAACACGTAGCCATTCACACTATCATTGAAAAGATCTTTCAACTGCGTGATATTCGCCACCGTCACATTAGGATAAGTGGTTTGGCCTGCCACATCCAGTTCATGAACATAGAGCGGGAAGTCGATATCGGTATCTGTATCCCAATCATAAGTATGACTTACTGCAGGAGTTTCAGGCGTACCACCGGTAGGGCATTCATACTGCACAGGTGCGCATGTAGTGAAATGGAACAAACCAGTAACACCGGCCAGGTTGCATACAGCAGGAGGCAGGAAGAAAATATCCCATTCCAGCTTCCATTGGAAGGTCCAGCGATAGTTGCATTTATCATAATTCACATTCAGGTCCCAAAGCAGGCCTGTAACAGGATCTGCCATCACACCTTGTATGTAGTCTGTACCGCCACGCTGATAGATCGTATCGATCGCGTCGATGTTTTGAAGATCTGTTGCAAAGATGCCGGCATTGCGGTTGAAGCTTACAAATTTCAGCATTTGCGGATCGAAGGCCATCACATGCTCCGTAGTATCATCACCAAAGGCATCATTCACCAGGCTATCATAATAAGCATTCGAGCGGCCCATCTGGCTTACGTTCTGTCCTTTATCACTAATGCCGCCAATCTCTACTGCTTTTCTCCAATGAAAAACATCTGTACCACCTACGATGAAGGGATTTGAAAAACCACTATCACGGAAAGTGCGTTCTACTTCCCACAATCCCATGGGATTCACAACCCCATTTTGTTTATCGAGAAAAGGAAGCATGCGCTTTGCATTCCCATCTGGCAACAAGCCTACATTAGCTGTCATTTTATTAGCTATGGCTACAGCCAGCTTGCGGCGCACTGCCGGTAGCGCAGCATTGATAGCAGCCTTAGCATGATCGCTGAAGCTATAAGCACCATCTACAAAACGGATATCATCCCTGTTGAGCTGGTACACAGCCGATGCTGTACTTTCTTTTATCTCAAAGTATTCCTGCTTAGGCGCTATCGATTGCCCGCTATCGCACAGGTTCTCAGTGCCCGTGCCATTATCCGTACATATAGGCGGATAGTAATTTACTTTCAACTGCCTCTTCTTTCCTTCATCAGAATAAAGATCAGCTTCTGTTATTGTTGTATTGAACTGGCGCGCAGCTAATACTGCAGCAAGTATCTCGTACGGACGACCTTGCTTTGCATATTGCAGTATGGTTTTCTGCGTCGCCTGCATTGCGTTTTTAAAACTCATGGTTATAAATATTTAGCTCCCGTCCCGGTGGGAGTGAATAAGGTTACAAGCAGCGGGATAACTGCCATCATAAATCGATCAAGGGGGACCACTCGTCAGAGGGTGAATGTATTATTTGAATAGCCGCATCCGGCTGTGTGAGCAACTCTATGAGCCACTTGCCCAGCTAACTATAGCATCCATGCCGTCGTTAGCAGGTTCATCATTATCAGGAATGAGGATACCGCTTGCATATACACCTTGCTGACCTGCCTTTACATCAGCGGGAGAAATATGCCTGGTATCGTGTACAAGTATGCCTGCCTTCTCGGCCCACATACGTGCAAAATCTTCATCGGTTACCGGTTGGCTGTTGTCCAGCACAGCAGGTTTACCTTCTTTATAGAATTCTAATCTTTTAGTTTCTTCATTATATCGCACTTCATAGCTGGTCTGCATTTTATAGCGCAGCATATCTGCCTGCTCCTGCAGGTCGCCACCTTTGCGCGGCAGTTTCTCGATGATAGAAACGCATCTTGCTGCTATATCGCGTTGCATGTATTTGGCACGTTCTTCATCCAGCATTTTCTCATAGCCACTCTTCACTTGCTCCAGTTGGGTTTCATAACCTTGTACGGTTGTCTCCAGTACAGATTGTCTTTGCTCTTCAGTAAGGTTGTAGCGAGATTCTATGGCACCCTTGCATTTAGCCAAGAGCTGTTCAACACTCATTTCCTCTAGTTCGCGTTTGGGTACATTGAATACCCTTTGTGCAGCACTGCGCAGGGTGCCGAGGTGCCTGCCTGTCAAAGATGGCTCAAGAGTGGTTTTTAATTGTTCTTCAAGCGAAGGCTTTAAAGACTTGCTTACAGATTCGTTGATACTGATGAGCAGATCATCTGTATCTATTGTATCTGCTTCGTCATTATTTGCCACAACTACCGCACCTGCGATGAGTTCGGATAGTAATTTGCTGGCTTGTTCTATTGAGATTTTCATAGTGGGAAGGATTATTGTTGTTTATTGAAGTTTTTTTTTGAGCCTGTATTTAGCTTCGTCGCTGTAGTAGCGTTTATAGCTTTTTTCGGGATAGAAGAATTCTGAGCCCTCTTTATCTGTACCATCTTCATTAAGCGCTACAAGTAATACATAGCCCCCAGGCACTTCTATTTCAGGTTTGGCTTGAGGTACATCTGCAGCTATAACCAGGATAGGTTCAAGAATATCAGGTAGTTGTTCATTTTCGTTTTCCATGGTTTATGCGAGTTTATATTCATTCGGGAATTTGCTGGAGAGAGAATTAGCCGTTTTGAAACTCATATCAATGATATGACCCGTACGTAGATTGTGCAGCTTTACTACTTTTGGTTGAATACCGGGGGCTGAGATTGTCTCTACTTTTACAGGACTAATATGCTGAACAATTTCAGTCTTTTGTTTCTTCAGGTTGGACTTCTTACGTTCCATGGTGTAGGTTATTTTTGTTTTCCTGTACAAATGTACAAGTGTTTTTAAAATAACAAAAATATTTTTTAAAAACTTTAATTGTCATGCAACAATGTTGCACAATTTCCCTCTGAAAAATTGAAAAAAATATTTTTGAAACTATTTGCTATTTTTATTTTATGAGGTATGAAATTCCATTTAACACAGAGCTACGCAAACGGCAACTACGTTTGAATTTTGACGAACAAGCCAAAAAAAGTATGCAGCGTATCAGAAAAGGATTTGCGTATGGAATTCTGTTTATTATTTTAAGCCTTATCGCGCACAATGGTTCAGAATTTCTGTTTTTTATGTGCTTTATGACCGGGTACAGTTTTTTCTTTATTTATGGCTACTACTATCTATCACAGAAAAGAAATGAGAAAAAATATTTTGAGAATGCCCAAGCCCAAGACGACCTGGAATCAGGGAAAAGTCATTTCTTTTGGGAATTTACAGAAACCCATTTTAGCTATTTGGGAAATGTCATTGAAGTGAAACTAAATTGGGCTGCTTTAACATCCTTTAAAATAATGAGTCAAACCCTTTTTTTAACCTTTGCAGTTGCCAATACTGTTTATTTGCTATCCGAAGAGGAGGTTGGTTCGGAAGAATTTCAAAAAATAATAGCTTTCGTAAAAACTAAGGCTCCAAACACCGACGTCAATCAATAGACTAAACCCCTTTCACCACCTCATAACAAACCAGCATCAGGCTGACGCCCACAGATATGACCAGTAAATAACTAAGGAAGGCAAAGAGTTTATCCTCTTTCCGGCAAGCCAGCAGTCCCGAACACACAAACACACTAATTAATACAGGTATCATTGCTCCATCTTCACTATACAAAACTCGTCCAAAAACAGTACCGAACTCTTTAAGAAAAACTTGTTTAGCAGATATTTAACAGCGAGGCATTAAACCCCTAATTTATAAAGGAATGTACCCCCGTTACCTGAAGTATCACTAATAATATCACAACGACAAAAAGTTTGGATACGGCATAGGCCTGCATGGAGCGATAGACCAATAGCCATTTATTTTTATAAAAAGGATGGAAAAACTGCCAATAAAATCTGATAATATATATAAATACAACCGGACTCATCGCCACCATTATCCCATAAGTAATAGTTCCACTTTTTGAAACAGCGTATACAATAACTGCAATAGCTGTTGCAATGGCATTAATGACCAAAATTCCCCCTTGCAAATATGTATTTAATACAAGATGTTCGGCATAATTCAATTTCGACTTTTTGAAAAAAAGAAAAGATGAAAACGCAGCAATTGGCAACTGACCAAAAACGATCAGCTTTTGGTACTTCTCCATATACTGCCAAACTAGCTCAAAACTGTCTCTCCCCTCGCCCTTGACCGCCATCATATCTGCCATATTAACACCGGAGGAGGTCAATATCAGGTGATTAACTGCGACCATCAAAATAATAAACGCAAAATAATTATAGTGATTCACCCGCTTACCTTCGATATATTCACGTATAGCAGCACCTGGCCTTCTTATAATTTCTTTAACAGTATAGAAAAATCCTCTGTCAAGGTGGAATACACCATGAGCCAGGTCGTGAGTAAATATGTGGTTTACTGAGAATTTATGTGTAGCAGCTGCTTGCCCGCAATTAGCACAGTATTGGCCATGCAGTTCAGCGCCGCAGTTCAGACAGTGGTTGTGGTCCATCTACCAAAAATAACAATTGACAGAAAATAATCAATGTTCTTTAGGCAGGCTGAAGTACAGCTTGTCAATTGCGCTGGTAAGCCTGTTCAGTATCTCGGGGTTGATCTTTTTTGCCGTAGTTAAGGTATGGGCACCATCAAGAATGGAAAACTCGGTAACGCCTATTCTCTTAAAGATCATAGCCAGGTGGTCTAAAGTGTGCGTTAGCAGGATATACTCTTCTTTACTGATAGGTCTCATACGGCAGGCGAAAATAAACGCCTTTTCTCAACAGGCAGATTAAAATCTCTTAAAAAAGAGCTTAACGAGACAGTTATATATTCAGGCTTGTGTGTATCTTTCTTTTGTATTAGTGCTCCGATATTTTATTTACCTTAGTAAAACTATGAATCTGACACTTTTATTAGATATGCCCGGACCTGTTTGGGGTACTGCTATGCTGCTTACTGCAGTAGTCATTATCTATTCTATTGCTAAGGCGCTGATGCGTTATAACGACAATCATAAAAATGAAAAATAAAGGGCGCAGATCATGCACCCTTTTTCCAAATAAAAACAATATAGTTCTCAGCGTTCAACAACAATAGCTATAGTATTATTTCCATACCTGATCCAATAAGTACCCGCGGGCAGATCCCCGGTATTTATCTCTGTTTCTTTTGCATTCGCCACCACTGACCTCACCACCTGGCCTGCAGCATTATAAACATTCAATCTCTGATCCTTGCGTAGTTGTGATATGCTCACATGCAGTACTTCTTTTGCCGGGTTGGGATAAACTACAATTGGAGCTTCATTTCGAACTGCATTGGCAACGCTTCCGGGTTGCACGCCGGTGCTGCTTACTTTCAGGCCGTTACCAAAACTGGTCACCCACATTTCTGTTTGTTTGTACGGGTTAAAATACACACGCTCCGGCTGACGGAAAGGATAACTATTCACCAAACTCCATGTTGGTGTTGCGGTATTCATGTTATTACTGAACCATAGCCCCTGCATTTCCGTTGTAAGGTAGGCCTCTTTTGCATCCAGCGGGTTGAACGTAATAGAAGTAACCCTGTCAAATTGTGTGGCTGTAAGTTTGGTCCATGCAGTGCCGCGATTGGTTGTTTTATACAAGCCACCCTTCCCGCCTCCGGCACTCGATCCCCACCCGCTGAATACGCAAGCATACCAGGTATTTTGCGTAGCATCTGTAGGGTCTATTATAATATCTTTGGTCCAGTATTGCATGTTGGCATCACTTACATCAGCCCAGCTACCTCCGCCCGATGGATCGTAGATAAACACGCCGGAGCTTGCTGTAAACTGGCTGCTGCCGTTTATCCTGCCTGAGAAGGAGCACACAACTTTACCATCATTCAGCACTATTATACTTGCAGGATGACCTTCTGTGCGCGGCGGTGCGGGCAGTTTCGTCCATGTGCTCGAACCGAGGCTATTCAGGTTGTGTGTAACCCATATACCGCCCTGCATACCACCACCTCCACCACCATAATGAATAACGCTCGCATACATGGTATTGCTGTCATTAGGATCTATTGCCAGCCAAAACACAGGATGACCGAAAGAATGTAGTTGACCCCAGGTAGCACCTTTATCCATCGAATACATGACCTTACCATTTCCGTCTGCTGCATCAAGCTGGGCATCTTTCAATCTCGTACTTTGATACATATCATGCACATTAGATGTGCCGGCGAACATGGTTCCTCCCAGTGTTTTTGCAATACGATAAATAGAGTTCACACTCATACCGCTATATGTAAATCCCCAGGCCTTACCTGAATCTGTACTGCGTATACCCCCTATGTCGCTAAATGCAGCCATAACATTATTACCATCCTGCCAGTCTACCTGCCAGCAGGTTGTGTTCTCCAGCCCTATGGAATGATAGGTTTGTTTTGCCGGTGTAGCTGCGTTCGCAGGATGCTGGTCCGCAGTATTTACATAAGCCTGTTTCCACGTAACACCACCATCTGCGGTAGTGTGAACAAAACCAAAATCACCAAATAGAACTTTATTTGCATTATTGGCTGCTACAGCTATACCGAATGTAGTTTCTCCCCAGCTCCAGCCTTTGTCTCCATTCTGGCCGCTCCATCCCGTTTTTATATTTTGATTGCTTGCAGTATTGAATACTTTATTCCATGTAGCACCTGCATCCACTGATTTGTATACAAGTGCCCCTCCGGTAGATGCGTCATTACCACCCAGGTAAATTGTCATTGGGTTGAACCTGGCCATACCTGTATACATCACATAGTCATTGCTGAAGTTAATACCTGATGATTTTGACACCCATGTACCATTTGCATTGTCCATAGTATAAACCCCTTTGGCATGTCCCCAATAATCCCATGGCATGATGCCATTGTAGGTAGACGAGCCCGTAGAAGCGATACAAACAAATTTTAGCAAACCTCCGTTCTTCCCGGCAGAGAAATGCCAGATCACTTGTCCCGGTGTCATACCGGTTGTAACCATAGGCGCAAAACTTGTTCCTCCGTTCGATGAAGAGAACATACCTTCATTACTGGCTACATAAATATTGGACCCTTCGAACCACGCACCCGCGAGTATGATACCTACACCATTATTCGCAGCAACTTTCACGGTTTGAAACGTTGCGCCACTGTCGTTGCTGAACACTATCTTCCCATAATAGTTCATCAGCAATTGCCTGGGATCATCATAATTCACACAGATACGGTTCACCATACCGGCACTGGCATCAAAACCGGGAAGCTGTATCCATGTATTACCTCCATCATTGGTTTTTACAGGATAACCTTCATTGCCATCGTTATAAATAGAATATGCAACATTAGGTTTGGTTGTAAACTCATAAGTAGAAACATTCATACTGGTGAGCTTACTGAAATGCAATTGGGAGTAAGTACTGCCATAATCAGTAGAGTGAAACATCTCGCTCATATCGCAGGCAATGTAAAATTCATTGTCGTTAACCGGGTTGATAGTTGGAAAAAACAGCGCGCCGCCTCCGCCTACTCCTCTCGAATCGAAGGCAGTAGGTTGTGCCCAAGTTTGGTTTATAGCTAAGACAAGAATGGTAAAGAACATGTATCCTCTTTTCATGTTTGTTAGTTTTAGCTCATGCTAAATTAACAAAACCAATGATATAATAAAAAAGAGCGCAGGAATGCGCTCTTCGAAACCGGCTTAGTAAACCCTATGCCATTATGAAAACACTATGAACCAGTTGCCAGTTTTACTATTATATCATTCTTTGTTTCCAAAAACCATTGCGTTCCTTTCTCTCTTACTAAAGCATCTAAAGACAACGGCAGCTTTCTTGAAAATGCGATCTCTTCGTCTGTGATGATACGCCAGTTCTTCATGCGTACTATTTCATCGGCGCTCAGCACACTCAGGGGGTCATATTCCATAATAAGCTGTGTTTTCTTTTTCATCAGCTCATCACCGCTGTATTGCTTGTCTACAAAATCAAGTGCCATACGCTGACGAATAAAAGAGGGCATATTTGCTTTAGTGCCTTCATTGTATTCACTCAATAAGTCGGCAGAGGTTTTGATGCGAAATTGTGTTGGCTTCACCAGCCTGAAGGGATAACGTGCAGGCTGCACCCTGCCCTTGGCCCCCGATACATTCCTGTATGCAATGATATCAGTAAGTGTATCTGCCATTATTTTATCAAACAGGTCGTTGGAGATATTGCTGATGAATTTGTACAAACGCTCCTGGTCTATTGCTTTAGCCACACCGCTTTGTGCTTCTTCCGTCTTGTGCAGGTGCAGGGCTTCTGTTATCAGTTGCATGACCTGTGCACACACTTGCCTGTGATGCTGGTTGATAGTTACGTCAGGGTTGATGATCTGTATCGGCGAACCGTCTTTCAGCTTATCCTGCGGCACTATCACGTGCTGACCGGGATTGCGGCTCACCTGCCCTGTACCATGACACACGTCACAACCCACAAGATCAATACCGGTCGTACATTCTTTGCAATCGCGCTGCACAGTGCCTCTTCCGCTGCACTCGGGGCAATCAGTACTTGCCTCTACAATAAAAGGATGCGATGCTTCTTTATCTACCAGCTGTGCCGCACTATAAGAACTGATAAAATCATCTGCCGCTGCTTTCGCTTTGCTGAAATAACTATCATAATAACCCTGCGTGTTCCAGTCGCCACCGGCAATGGTAATAGGCAAACGCCCCAGCATATGTGCATAATAGCCTTTACTGTCTGCGGCCGCGAGATAGTATTGTTTCTTTTCAGCAGCATAACTGAAGCGCCATATGGTTTCCTTATCTATCCACCATGCAAAGCCATCGTGTTTGAAAATAATATCCTCCTTGCTACACCATAACATATCTTTTGTGTTCACAAACCATATATCCACATCTACCTTATCGCTCTCTTGCAGGTAAAAAGGTTTAGCAGGTATGCGCAGGAAAAAACCATTCGGATCTTCTATAATGTTGCGTATGCCAATATTGGCAAAATACCCTGTGATATTATGGCCGGAGAAATTGTTCTGCCAGATATAGCGTTCATCGTCTTTGTCGGCTACCTCCATCGTATAATTCGAATCCTGGAAGATGGCACCCGTCACCGTTTCCATCACTTGCGAAAAAGGAGCCTTGGTAAGCGGCCGGTACTGGCTGAAACGCCAGTTACGCGTAGCATCACTCTCGCGTGGGTGACGGCTCAGCAAAAATTTATCGAACAGTCTTTGGTACTCAGCACCAAAATATCCCGAAGGATAAATAATACCTCCACCTGAAAGATCTTTAAAATAGGGACAGGCACCTGTAGTGTGCAGGCTCATACCATAATACACATCACGCCACCGTTGCAGCATTTCATTCACAGCGCGGTTGGGCCTGGCAGTTTTGTTGAGGATGGCTAATACTTCATTTATTTGCATGGCAATAGTTTTAGGTAAAGTCAAAGACCAGGTTTTGGCCTTTGACTTTTGAATTTTGACTTAATTAAATGATTCCCGAACAATCGCTGAGGTAGAAGATCTCATTGCTCGATGTCAGTTCAGGTTTGTTGAAATCAAGAGGGTCGCCTTTGAATTCAAGCTGACCTTTCTTTATCTCCAGCACATACGAGTTGCCTCCATTGCCCTGGCGTTCGTAAGAGAGGAATACATCAAGACTGGCTGCCAGCGGTTTGCCTGTTTCATCTTTAGGCACAACCACGCTGCCGTCGCAGAACACCAGCATATAGCGCATCATTGCGCGCTTGGTCTTCTTGTCCTTCCAGAAATCATAATCGAAAAAAGGATTGGCAGGAACGGGCGAACCACCCGTTACAGCAGGAATGTCAATCGCTATCCTGTCTTGAAAGGTGATAACGCGGCTGGTAGCTACCCTGTCGGCAGGGCGGCAATCAGCAATTTGTAGTTCTTCAAATGTAGGGTCTTGCACTTCTATATTTGCAAGGGGGCTGGAAAATGTGAGCGTATTAGCGTCCACCAATCCCTGCAAACCTGCGCAGGTAAAAGGTGAGGGCAGGTCAACGCTGCAAGGGAAAAAACCGATACGGTCAATGTTTCTTTTGCGCACTTTCAGGTCGCAGCCTCCCGGCTGGTTTGTAGTGACCGTTATATTGGCGCAATCTGCAGGACAAAATGCCATGTTTAAAATTTTTGCGGTTAAACAATTAGTACCGCTTACATAGGTGGGAATACCTGTTACATTTTATTTGAATAGCAATGTCTTGCTATAGGCAGGAATTATTAGTACAAAAATACAATTATTATCTCAACATACCAACTAGTTTATTGGCAGGTATTTCAAAATGAAAATATTTAACCTCATCGCCCTTGGTTTTATTTTTAATGCGACATGGAATTACGCCCAGAAAGCTTTTTATTTTTAGTTTTCTCTTATCCCAGAAAAATGCCCTGAGGTCTGCAGCATCAGTTCCCGCAAGGTCGTATCTTTTAAAGAAGACAATAGACTTTCCTTTTGTAACGAGGTAATACTTTTTCCCATTTTCGCTAAGCTGGGGCATTTTATCATTAGCCATCCAGAAATCATTATAGTATATCTGAACACCAAGAGGCGACGGCACCGGTTCCTTACTCAACCCTGTTACAGGTGGTTTCTTTTTTAAAACAAAAATCGCAGTATCTCCATCCTGTATCGATTCCTTTATAATGAAAGGACTAATATCTTCTCTGGAAATTAAAGCAAAATCAATATCCATATTAGTTTCGAAGGTCAGGGTGCACTGAACTAAAAACGCATAAGGGTCGTATGGCGCTGCAAAAACACTATCACATCTCACTTTGCAACCATAATAATTTGGATCTGCCAAACAGCAAACCGAGCGGGTAAGGAAAATAATGGATAAGATGATGATTAGTTTTTTCATTTAAGGATAATATTAAACAAGTTTGATTTTAAAAAATATTCAGCATAATCGTTGTTCTCAATATCATTACCAAAAAGTAAGGGAATTGACATACCATCTATTCTTAACTCTTTACCAGCAACTAAGTGCGCCCGAATGGCTTCATAATAGGGAAAATCAAGTCGGCGATATAAGGATACTGATTGCCCTTTAGTTAAATGGTAAAATCGTGTCACCATTCTGTAGGTGCGTTTTGTTTTAACCTGCTTCAGCTTACTATTATTGTAAAATATTCGATAGCTCTCACTTTTATAAAGCTTCAAGGTCTTTCCCACCAGTTTGGGGAAACTAAAATCACCGCCGCCTACTATTGACAAAGTATCTTTTAAGATAAGCTTATGCGACGGCATAAATTCTGCGATGCTATAACGACCAGGCATATCAATATGCAACCACTGAAAGTCTTCCCTTTTAATAAAGACATCCTTATTCGAGTTATTAGTAATATTTAGCTTGGCAAAATACTGATGGCTATTTACCGCAGATACAAAAAACGTGTCCAGCTTTACATCCAGCAGTTTATCGATCTGCGCCTTTGTTATAAAGGGTAGCAGTAACACTAACCATATGAACACTAATATTCTCATTGTCTTAAAGTTAATCCAATTAAACCTTCATTCATAAATACTACACATCATTTTACCCCAGCATTACACTAAAAGGATGACTCACGCCACAATCATCAGTAATACTGCCTGTATACATTACTTCAAATGGCTTAGACGGACTAGTGGGATGCACCAGCATAGAATATAAATAACTAAGCGGTGCAGGTGAAGGCAGGTTAAAACTGAATGTACCACTATCTGTACCTGGCAAGGCCTCCTGGTAAGAGATAAAATACGTTTTAGATGCGGGCACAGAATTAATGATCTGGAACCTGATATAATAAGTATTAGGATTATTCGAAGTAGGACCATTATAGATCATATCAATGCCTGTCAACTTTAATGGCACGCAGGGCGGTGGGGCAATAGGAGAAATATCTCCCTGGTAGCAGTATTTATAATCGCCATTGCAAAGATTAGCCCGCACCTTCACCACCATAGCAAGATTATTCACCGAGAGCGTGATGCCACCCATAGGCAGTGTTGCATAAGGAATGGTCTTAGTGCCTGTATTGTCTGTAATAATGACATCCCATCCGCAGGGCGGGTTGGTAAATCCACCCGGCAGAGTGTACGCAATATTGAGATTGTACACAGAACCGCTTTGCGCCAGTGTAACCGTAAAATCTATACAGCTAAAATCAGCCACTACGGTAAACTGCTTATAAGTAGCCGGGCATTCAGTTTCATCCGCATTCACCAGTATCACTTCCAGCTCATAATTGCCGGTGCTAAGTCCAGTGAGTGTAAATGCTGCGTTGGTTCTATTAGTATAACTGCTCCATGTGCCCGAGGGCAGACTGCGATACCTGGTTTTAAAATGCTGGCCTGCTGTAAGCAGCGGCAGTGGTATGGTTAAGGTTATATTCGCCATTTCTTAGTTAATTGAGTAATTAGGTTAATTGAGTTAATTCAGTCGTCTGGCATTATCAAATTATCACATCATCAAATTATCAAATTGAATTGTCGCATTGACTCATTGTCCTATTGTCGCATTAAGAAGGAGTAGCTGTTCCCGAAGCGTAGGGACTATCCGCAAAGCCCGAAGCGGTTGCTTTCACACGCACATGGTAGAGTGTACCATTGGTAAGTTCCGTAATGGTTTTATTACTCACCGTAGTAGTAAAGCTTTGATACATGACAGTGAAGAGCGGGTCAGTAGCTATCTCCCAAACATAATTGGTAGCATCCGTCACATCATCGCAGTTGGCGGCAATTTCTGTATCGCCCGGTGTAAGGCTAAAACCCGTTGGTGTATCAAGTACAGGAGAATCAGTACTTGTGTCTATCACCAATGTAAGTGGTGCACTGCTGCTGCCATTGCAGCAATAACGTGTGATGCGAACATTGTATACACTGGTATCAAGCACATTATTCAGCACTACCCTATCTGTAAAGGCCTTGAACGAATTGTAAGCAGTCTCTGTACTGAGTTTATACTCTACATTATAGTAGGCAGTGCAATTATCTGCGTGGTCGGTAATGGGAATGGTTATTTTTTTTGACATGGTGTTGATTGGTTAATTCAGTTAATTTGGTTGATTGAGTTAATTAAGCCATTTCATATTGAGCTATTGAGCAATTCAGCCGTTGAGCCATTAGTTAAATAGTGTACTTCAGTCCGGTCAGCGAAACCGTTGCTTCATTAGTAGTAGCAATGGTCAGTACTCCGGTAAACCTGATAGCACCTGTATGGTCCACGATGATATAGGTATCTGCAGGCATGCCCACGTTATTATTATGGTCGAGAATGGCAAACGATTCAGGTCTTCCTGCTACACCTATGGTACCAATAATAGCATTCGCAAAACTCATCTCTTCATCCACATCAGCTATTATAGAACTGTTTACTGACTTGATGCTGAAGCTCACTTCATTGCTGAACAGGCTGGCTTCCGTTGCTCCCGTATCTACTATCCAATCGCCATAGCTGCTGATGCTTATTGATGTGGCGGTAATAGCTTCGATGATCACAGCATCATTCACTGGTGCATTACAAACCATGCTGCCAACAATAGGCACATCGTTTACAGGTTTCTTGCAAAGACTCACACCAATCACAGCGCAAATCCCTTCTGTGCTATCCGATACCCAGGCGAAGGAGCGGTTCATAGCAAGGGGGAAGTCATAATATATGGAGCCGGGTAAACTATTGATACCCTCCACTTTCGTCACTGCATATACAGCACAATCTATTGTGCCTGTGTCTACATCTTCCACACTCGTTACACCGTCCTGCGAACGCAGCCATTGCAACAGACCTTCATAGTCATCTGCCACTTGCATTCTACTTTCACTAAAGAAGGCACCACCCGCATAGGCCGATGGCACTACAAAATAGCTGGCGCCTTTGTCGCTGCAGGTCTCACAACCGAATATCTGCCGCTGCACGCAATCCTGCACTTCCGCCTCCAGTTTGAAGAGCTCAAAACATTTATGTACTTGTTTGAATGCCTTGCCACCGTTGAACTGGTATTCTTTGTAAGTGTGATAGTCATCTATCCAAATGTGCTTAGCATGCAGCTGTCCTTCTATCTCCATCATCTTCCAGTCGGGGAAATACTCAAATGCTTCCAGTAAATACTGTGGTTGACTTTCCACCAATTGCAGTTTGCAGTTGTAACTCACCTCGCGTTTTATGTCACGAGGTCTGCGCACTATTCTGCCCTTGCAACTGGTAACCTTAGTATAAGAGAAAGACGCAGTACCACTCAGTACATTACTGCTATCGGGTATGCCATAAAACACGCTGTTGAATTCATCCATACAATCGTAAGTGGAGATAATTCTTATCAGCGGTTCACCGCAATCAGATGTTGGCAACTGGGGCGTTGCTGGCATGGGCACATCAGTCACTTCTCCAATATCAGCGCCAGTACTCACCAGTGCGTCCTGGCTATAGCCAATTCCTGATGCTACGTTACAGCAACTGCTCTGGCAATAGCGCTCCGTAAACTTGTCAAACAGCGTAATGCCACTTTGTGTCACTACAGCTCTTATCAAAAAACATTTATGCGCACACATCTCGGGACTGTATGACTTCAGCCTTGCATTGAAGAAATGTGTACCATCCGGCATCTTCGCGAAATAGTAATCGAAATAACTTGTCGCATCTTCATAGGATGTTAGGCCATCTGCACTATACACATAAAAATGTATGGCATAGCTACCGTTGCCATTATAGATGCTGCCCTGTAATTGCATATCATTAGGATATACCAGTTCTTCGCAGTAGCAAGGCAGATCTTTGGCTGTCTTATAATATTGCAGGTCGTAAATATTGTCAAACCAAATCATGGTTAATTGAGTTAATTAGGTTGATTAAGTTAATTGAGTATCATTATCACCTTAAATTGAGCCCTTGAGCTATTCAGCAATTGCGCCATTATTAAAGGGTACCTTTCAATTCTATATATTGTCCATAAGTATCAGTCGGGTCGTAGCTCACGGTTATTTCGGTTATCCTGCCGTCGGGATAGTATTTGGTGGGCAGTTTTACTTTTTCACCCAGCGCTATTTGGCCGGCATCATTAAATACACCCAATCGCCTGTTACCATTGCTATCATACACTTTCAGGTCATCGCAACACAGTTCCAGCTTCACACTCCATTTCTGATTTAATACAGGATTCAGTCTTGGGTCGTCTATCCAATGAAACCAATCCCATAGTGTATCATAAAAACCAGTATCGAATGACATGGGATAGTTAACAGTTCGAGCCGGTTGGTCGGCTATGATATTGCCGGCATATTGCACGCGATATTTACCATCAGGATTGGCTTTTGCCTTAGACAAGGATAGATTACCGCCTATGACAAAGGTTTCAGGTTTATGTTTGGTACTCCATACCGTGCCATTGAACTTATTATTCATCTGCGGTTCCACCCCTGCAGCAGCGTGGCCATAATAATATCTCCCGCATTTAGCATTCTCATAGCTCGCACCATCCCATATCAGTATCTTAGGCAGGGCGCATGTTTCATCACGCAGTAAAAGAGCATAGTCTGCATACTCTTCTATCTGTGGGTAAGCACTCTTTATTATACCCCCCACAAAAAAATTCAACGAGTTCGAGTTGATCACCACTTGCATAGCATCGAAAACATAATCGGTACTCGCGCCATCCAGCCTGAATTTCGTAGCACCAAATTGAGCGGTCTTATCCAGCACACCACCAAAGCTTGGGTTGTCGTCTACATTGCCAAAGGAGATGATATCATTCATTTGTATTCTTGCTTCATTGCCGCAGGTATCAACAGGGTCGGCCTCGTATATGCCCTGGCAATAAGCGGGGGTTGTTTTTCCATTCCACTCGTAGCAAATGCCTTCTACTATTTTCATCCTGTCCACACCATTTGTGGTCAGGTCGTAGATATAGTTACCCGGACCTTGATAGAAAAAATCTTTACGTTTAAAATAGAGATGAGGCACTAATTGCCCGCCTATATTGATGCTCTTTATCATCCACTCAGCGTTATAAATACTTTTCAGTTGGTCGAGGAAGAGATCTAGCGTGAGAATGGGCGCATTGTCCTGCAGCCAGTAGTCTGATGTGTTGGGTTCAGTGCGTCCAAACAAAGCACCAATGCCAAAATTTCCAAAGCGCCTGACACCTCTTTTTGTTTGCGGAAATAAATAACAGGCATTATAATGCGGATTGTCTGCAGTTACCACACCATTATTGCTATCGGGCCTGTCTGGATTTGAAGTTTGTATCGTGATGTTTGATGCGAAAAATATATCTGCTGTTGTAGCGTCCACTTTTATATTGCAATAGCTGCAAACATTTTCTACGTAATCGCGGATAAGAGGCGCCGGATGCTCACGGCCACAGCCTGCACTTTCTACAAATTGATCTCCCCATGCTTTTTTTAAATCATCAAACGAAATAGTTTGCAAAGGACTGCTCAAGCTGGCTCCAAACGCTTTGTTGATGAATGAAATAATACCCTGTATTAAGGTCACAAACGGGTTCCACATCAAAATGAGCGAGGCGACAAAACCGAAAAGGAAGGTTACAAATATCGCCATATTGAACCACTGCACTACCAGCTTGCCATTAGGTCTTATCTCGTTGCAGTAACTAAACCTCGGGTGTTTTTTTGTTATCGTGTTTCCCTCCCTGAACCAGCCTTGATGGTCATGCCATATCATAGTGCGTTGTATGCAGGCCAGCGGTTCATCTCTTTGCTTCAGCGTCACGTCAAATGTGCACTGTGTGCCTTCGCACCAGCGCAGGTCGGTAGCTTTTATGGCATAATTCTCATACACACCACAACCTACATGCTCTATACTCACATCCACACTATTCAGCGGCGCAGAAATATCATCTATCAGCCATGCTTTGAGGTGTTTATAAGCATCTCCTTCAAACGTCAAACTGCCGCTGCTGCTTTTCTTAGGTTGCAATGCACCCGGCATAGACACACCCGAACTATCACGCTCGGTTGTCCAGGTGAGTTTTAATTTACTCAAGTCACCGGCATCACCTGTTATGTCAATATAATTCCCATAGTTGGGCCATTGGCGTAAAGGAGGCAATGTTCCTGTAGTAAATAAAATACTCTGCGGGTTATTAGCGGTTTGAGGTTGATAGTAACCTTGCGCTCCCGTCTTCGCCTGGTACTGTATAGCCTGTTTTATTTTTATTTTCAATTGCATGTTTTCAATGTGATGATTTGATGATGTGATAATTAGATATTTCTATCTCCTAATTGAGCTATTCAGCAATTGAGCCATTATTTCCACCTATTCCTGTTTCTCGCTGATGTTTTCTCTGTCATTGACAACCAGCCATTTTCATCCATACGATTGTGCACTGTGGTATGGTTGCTGCTCACTGCATCTATCAGGCTATCCAGTTTTTCTTCTACGCCTTTCATCTCGGTCTTAGTAGCAAATGCCGCATTGTTATGGACAACGGGTGCTTTAAGTGCAGGATAAGCCAATGCATTTTTGTGATAAAGCAGTTGATATACATCCTGCCCTTTGTTAATAGCTTCCAGCAGGGCTTTGTTCTTTTGGGTTCCTTCCGCAGTTATCACACTCTCTCCGCTCGATATACGTACCCAATTGGCATCGTCTTTCGGTCCGCCCTTACCCTTGAAGGCTACAACGCCCTCGGCAAACGAACTGCTCTCGCGTGTAGCTGCAGACACAGCAGCATAACCGGCAATGATAGCAGCTATAACCGCCGGAACTACAGCGATCGCGCCTGCACCTGTTTCACTGGCCGCTTCAGCAACGGCTACAATAGCATCAGATACAGCCAGTGCTGCATTGATGATCTGCTGCCTGCGCGCATATTCTTCGCGCTTCTTCTGCGCCTTGGCCATTCTCTCCTCTTCTATGCGCAAGGCTTCAGTATTGCCACGCTCAGCTAATTTGGTGGCTGCATCAACTCTTTGCTTTCTAATTTCTATTTCCGCATCCAGTGCTTTTACCTGCGCCTCATAGATTGAATTGAACGCCTCAGCAGCGGTATGAGCCAATTGCTGGTAAGTAGCAACAGTTTTAAAAATTTCTGCGCGGTGTTCTTCTTGTGCGGCTTTTCCCCGTTCTGCAACATCTTTTTCATCTTGTTCATTTTTTTCCTTTGCTTTTTTTGTGTCTTCTCTCAGTTTCTTGCTTTCTTTCGATTCTTCTTCCGCAGTGAATTTTGGCTTTAATGTATCAGGCAGGTCATCGTCAGAGGGCGAAGGGATGGAAACCTTTAATCCGCGACCACCGGCTTTTGTCCCTGTCTTTTCTTTGCGCGGCATTGAACTGTGGTTACTTCGGGGCGTATCTGCCTGAACAGGTATCTCAAATATATCGCCCGCCTTTATCTTCATGTCAGCAGCATATTTGCGAATATTTTTCAGGATCACTTCAATATTGCGCGCATAGTTTACAGCATCTTCATACTCCAGCTTCGTGTTCTTCACCCTGCTTTCCAGCCTATCCTTTTCTTCTAAGCTACCGGTAGTAGCCAGCATATTCTTTGTCTTATGCTCGTATGCTGCCTGTGCATTCTGCGCTATCGCCAGTTTTTGTGCACTGCGTGTGCGCGCATCATCAAGCTGGTTTTGCAGATCCAATTCGGTTTCCAGGGCCGCGTTCGAACGCTCCCTGGCATCTATCTGACCATATATTTGTTTGATAACCTCATCAGCTTTCCCTTTCTGAATATCTGCCGCTGAAAACTTTTTTAAAGCAGGCGCCATGTCTTGCAAAGCTGCCAAAGCCTGTTTATTTCCCGTACTCTTTACAATATCAAGGTCACGATTGAAAAGATTGGTTTGTTGCCTGGTTCCATCTTTCGCATTTTTTACATTACTCTTGATCTTATCTAAAAAACTATCAAAAGATCTGTCAGCTTTATCCGCAGCGTCCGCTGTTTTGAATAGCTCAGTGGCAAAGGAAGCCACCAGTGATATTGCTAAGGGAGCAATATTAGTGAATGAGAATACATCTGTGGCCAGCTTTGCCAACGAACTTCCGTCAAATTTCTCAAGCCCGGCAAGTTTTTCTACAAGGTCATCTGCAAATGCCCCGGCCTTCCTTTCTACATTGGCCACCTCGCCTAAACCAGCCGCCAATTTTGTGCCCAGCTGCAGGAATATACCTTGTATACTACCGGCAGAGCGCTCCATTTTCCGTGTCGTATTTTCAACATCCCGGGAGATTCTGTTAAACGCCTCACCACCCCGGTAAGCCGTTTGAGACAACTGAAATTGTAATTTCTGCAATTGCCCGTTTAGCGATTGCAGTTCAGTTATCTGGGCGCTGATCGCGTCAGCAGCTTTTTGCAGCGCCGCATCATTTACCTCGTAAGTTATCTTATGAATTACTTCTGTGATCTCCGCCATGAGATACAAGTGTTATAGTTTTGAAACTTTGCACTTGCAGGCGGCAATTTTACCTGTTGCGTAGAACTGAAAGGAACGCCTTCCTTGAATAATTACACAACAAAAATACTGCTTTTTCTAAAAAAACAAAAAATATTTTCAAAAAATATTTTCTATATTTATATCACATTGATATTGCTATGAGAAAACTATTTATTCTTCCTTTTCTGATTTTTATTTCCTGTAATGATCAAAGCAAACCTGCTGCAAGTAATAACAAAACACTACTAAATGATCTAACTATCTGGGGGCTTAAAGGAAGGGTGAAAAAAATGACCTTGATACAATACATGTCCGGCAATATTGCACAAAGATCCGGGGCATGGGCACCTATAGACAGCTCAAAAGCTTCGATAGATATTTTCGAATTTGATGCAGATGGCAATTTGCTGGTCAACTACCGCATAGTCGATACTGATCACCCGCTAGACACCATCAAAACTGTTCTTCAATATACAGACGGCAGACAATCAGGTTTTGAATCATTTGCTTCGGGGAAAAAACAGGGCGGTGGCAAAATAAGCTGGACAGATAATACTGAAAGGACAATAACTACTTTCAACACCAGCGGCAAAACCATATCAGAAGAGATAAGCAGTTTTGATAAATTCAACAGGGTCGGACGCTCAGAAGATAATAGTTACAACGATAGTGGCCGGAAGATCTACAGCTATACAAACATCCTGCAAAATGGTCAATACGGATCTCCTTCAATGACGATATTCATAGATAAAGAAACCGGTAAAGCCGACACTTCAGTCACCGAGGTATTAACACGCGATGCTCAGGGAAATGAGACCGGTACCTTATCGAAAGATATGCCCAGCCATCGGGCTCTTGGCATTCATGTCTGCAAGTACGAATACTACTAGCTGCTTTTCGCCAGTTCATTGTGCCACTGCAGATAAGCTGCCTTCTGTTTCATTCTATAGTAAAACATAAAAACACTGGTATCCATAAAATGCTCCGCGGCTTCCACATTGCCTTCATTGTATTTCATGGCTATATCCCAAAAGCCGTCATACCATTCATCTACCCGCTTGTCTACAGAATCGAGCTTTGAGGCATCAACGCGTTGAGTGCTTCGGTCCTTTGACTGAAATAATTCAAATCGGTCGAAATATCCGATCGCTCTTTCCATGCCGGTGTGAATGGCAGACCAATGCTCAAAAAAAAAGCATACAGCTCCGGGTCGGGCTTGATGTTATGAGTACTATCACCTTTAGCCAGCGCCAGTTTCTTCCTCGTCCAGAAATCATCTGTCACATCGGGATCTTCTCCATCAATAAATGTATAAATAGCACCCATACGCAGCGCACAATCTTCATCTACCGGGTAGCTGAGGCGATATTTGATATTATTAGCCAGTGTGGCAATATCTGTTCGCAGTGTTTTTACGTTCTTCTCATCATTACATAGCTCCAGCATTTTATCCATCATGGCACCCAGCAATTCTTTGGTGGTGCCCGATGATGCATAAATATTTTGCGCACCCGCAGCCACATAACGGCTCATGTGATAGCCATTGGCAATGTCTTCGGGCATGTAAAAACGAATATTGTGTACGGCAGAATGGAATACTTCCCTGTATTTGGGGTTTTCGTGGAACATGGTGTTTTTTTTAGTGGTAGGATGACAAAAATAATTATCAATACATCCGAGTGATAAGGAATAAGTGATAAGTTGTCTTATTTCATAATGCAAAAATACAATTAATAGAATAAAAACAAAAATTATTTTACCGTACAGGTATTATCACTCCTTATTTCTCGAATGGAGTCTAACTATAATTAAGGTCACCTTACCCCTTACCACCTTACATACCAATACATGAGCAGGCACAGTAGTAAAGTCACAATTGTTATTACAATAGGTTTTGCACGCGCCCATTGATATTGTTTTTTGCTGTGTTCTATTTGTTTTTTTATCTTTTGCAGGAGCTCTTCATTCTTACCTGCAAGTTCGGCAAGGCGGTTACCCACACGGTGCATATAAGCATAATGCAGGTTGCGTGTCGATTTGAGTATTTCTGTAACAATAGCCGTATTGATCGCTGCATCATTGGTTTGCAGCAATACCGACATATGCGCATCACTAACTAAGAGTGCAATATATTGTGTCAATGCACCATGACTCATACGGTAAGTATCAACAGTGTCAATATGTTTGCTTAACCGCACACACTCCTTCAATATCCACGCAGGTGTTATCACTACCTGGTCCCTGGCACGTGCACCCATGCCATTAAGCCAGCGCTCTTCATCATACACTTTACGACTACCGGGATTTGAGAGTACATCATAGGCTTCTTTTATCTCCCTGAAATGCACTTCAGCATAACCAATGGAAGTATTTTTGTCCGGATGATATTTCATGGCCAGTTTACGATAAGCCTGTTTTACCTCCGGTAGTTTTGCTGAAGGCTCAATGCCTAAAGTGCGGTAGTGATCTTTCAGTTCCTGCAATCCCATACATCACTAAATTAGCAAAATCATTCTGTGATATATAGTACACTAGCATTGTTGCTACAATAGATACTAAATATTCTTCTCGCTTTTTTAACTCTGTTTCAATGTACTGTAAGCGCACTCACATAATGTGGAAAATCTGCGTTGCAAATTGTGCCCCGTTATTCTTTCTTCATTTACATTTGCTTTCTGGTAACCCCACAACCATAGTTTATGAGAGAAAAGAGAGCAAACTTCCACAGGGAGGGATTCAGGTATAGAGCTGATGAAATTGCGGCATTCGCTTATTTTTTTGATTCCTTTATTATCATCCTGAAAAACGGCAATATCCTCAGGCATCATGCCAGCGACCCCGAAGGATTTTATGAATGGCTGGAGCAAAACCGCGTTGCAGTAAACAATAACTATATCAGTCAGCAAATAAGACCCAGCGAGCGCATTTCTTACCTGCTGGAACCACCGCTTTCCTGATAAAAGATTATACTACAATCGGTTGCGATTTACAGCATTTTCTGTGCCAGAAAAACTTTGTTAATGTAGGGCGGGGAGTTGTGAATTCTGGGAATTTATTGTATAATTTTATACAAAATTCAGTTGCTTATGAATACCCAACAGATTATTGATTACATCAAAAGCAGCGTAAAAAATACGCAGCATGCGTATGAGGAGCATGATCTACCTTATGATCCGCAAATCATAAAATCAGCGATGGTAAAGGAATTAAGACAGCTTGACAATTCAGTAGACAAAGATCAATTCGATCACGCTATTGACGAGTTGGCAGCAGAGGGGTACGTGGATGCACGAACGCAGAGTTTCGTTTATTTTAAAGAGAACATTCTAGCTTAACACTTGGAAAATGATTATTTCGAATGCCGGCTTAGTCCGGCATTTTCTATTATTGCTTCTGCTGTTGCTTTAGTTCAAGAGCAATATACTTAGCCAAAGACCTCGCCTGCGATTCCGAGTCAGCCTTTACAATGACAAAACTCAGCAACCCATTCCTCTGTTCATAGTATGGTGTTTGGCTAACACTTTCGTCCGTTTCCTTACAGGATATGATCCTGTTCTTCACAAACACAATGCGGTAATAAGACATAGCTGGCCGTTTTAAAATCCTGAAAATGTTAAAAATCCGTGCCAAGCGGGCTTAAACCCAAAAAAATATGGTGTACTCAAAAAATAGGGCTAGATTTATACAGCGGAGCAATTCGCAGATGATTTCCGGTTCCAAGAGGGGCGAATCCGGAAATTAAAAAAGGACATTGTTTTTTCAGTGTCCTTTTTACTTATCAGCAAGCTGAGGAGCTAATTATTTGTTCGGATTTTTAATAGACCTCACTCCCAGGTAAATAATAATACCCAGTACTATCACCACAATTAAAGCAATTTCAACACCGCGCATTCTCTACTCGATTTAGTATTAGCAAATATCAGATCACCCAGGTTTATTCACCGGGTTAGTAAGCGTAACGTTCTCTCTGTCAAAATCTAAAATGCCTGCAAGTTTTAGGTCTACAAGGTAACATATCAAATCAGGTCTGCCGATATGAAGTTGCATTGCAAGGCTATCTATATTTATAGGGCTGGTTTTGGATTGGTTACTGCTTAACTCCTGCAATTTCTGTACAATTTCGCTGGTCGTCAAGTTTCTGTTTGATACAATATTAATTAATTAGTTTTTAATCTGCAATACACCTGTCAATTTTTAATCCCCTAAAAACCACAGTAAACCAATCCTTTAACAAATGGTTATTGAGATTAAAAATCGTATCTTCATAGGAGTTTAACCATCTATATGAAGAGCACTACCTTATACCTTACTGCACTGGCAGTTGCCGCGTCATTAGCCGCCACGGCCCGTAATGCACAGCAGCACAACCCGCTTTATTTCCTTGAAAATAAGGGCCAGGTCGTAGACGATCACCAACGCTCCATACACGAGATACAGTATAAGCTGGAAGCACCGGGGCTCAATGCTTTTATTGGCAACGGTACTATCAAATACAAGTTCAGCAAGGGTAATGCGGCACACTTCCTCGAAATGCACCTCGTTAATGCCAACCCCAAAGCCGAAATAGTGGCCGGCGAGCAGCAGGAATATTGCGAGAACTACTACCTGCCCTACTGCTACGGGCAAACCGCAAAAAGCTACAGGAAGATAACCTATAGGAATGTGTACCCTTCAATAGACTGGGTACTTTATTTCAATGATGATGCGCTGGAATACGATTTTGTGGTACACAAGGGCGGCAATGTTAAAGACATAAAACTCAAATACAATGGTGCTGCTTCCCTTCAGTTAAAAGATGGTGCGGTAACTGCCTCTACTCCTTTTGGCCATATCAAAGAACATGCACCTTACACTTACGATGCTGTTACACAGCAAAAAATAGCTTCTTCATTCAAGCTAAAGAATAACACGCTTAGTTTTAGTGTAGCCAAACACAAGGGAGATATAGTTATCGATCCTTACCTCAAATGGTCTACTTACTATGGCGATAGTCTTTTTGATCTTGCGTATGGGGTTACGGTTGATCCGACCGGAAATATTTATATGGTGGGCTATACCAACAGTAAAAAAAATATTTCGACACCCGGACTGTATCAGGATACTTTAACAATCGGAGTAGGCAGCGATGCTTTTATTGTTAAGTTTAACAGTGCAGGCCAAAGAGTATGGGGAACATATTATGGAGGCACTGCCAGCGATTACTTTACCGGTGTCACCTCCGATAAAAATGGCAATATATACGCGTTGGGCAATACAACCAGCTTCAATTTAGCTACAGCGGGAACTCACCAACAAGTATTCGGGGGCGGTACAGCAAATGATGCTTTATTGGTAAAATTTAGTAGCAACGGAATGCTACAGTGGTCTACCTATTATGGAGGTGCCGGAACAGAAAATGGGAATACAATAACTTGTGATAACGCCGACAATATATATATTGGCGGCAACACCAACACGACTACGTCTGGCATCATTGCGACTACCGGTTCTTTTCAACCCACTACTACAGCTGGTACTAGCGGATTTATTGCCAAATTTAACCCGTCCGGTACAAGAATTTGGGGCACCTATTATGGCAGCTCTTCCAATGTTAATGTTCTTAAATGCGATCAATCAGCCAATTTATATGTTGGAGGAACTACAACTAATGGGACACCTAACGCGATCAGCACACCCGGTACGCAACAACCGAATTACGGAACGAGTGGTCTTGCAGATGGGTTCCTGGTTAAAATGGATTCTACAGGCTCTTCTACTTCCCGTAAGTGGGGCACTTACATAGGCTCTATCGCCGCCGATGCTGTTACTTCAATTCAACTAAGCAATACCGGCAGCATTTACGTTGGGGGGTCTACTGCCAGCTCAGATAGCATTGCAACACCCGGCAGTTTCCAAAACAGTTTTGCGGGTGGTCAATGGGACTGCTTTATTTCAAAATACAATGACTCCGGGAGATTTATCTGGAGTACTTACTATGGCGGGAGTGGTTCTGATCAAATTAACAGCCTCTTGTTGACCCCTTCAGGACATTTATTTATGTGTGGTGTCACAACCAGCCCGTCCGGTATTTCTTTACCAGGCGGACATCAGAATTCTTGGGCAGGCAACAATGATGCATTTCTAAGTATGTTTGACACTACGGGCAAACGTTACACGGGCACTTATTTTGGAGGTAGTAACGGCGATATAACTAGCGGCTTAGCGTATTCAGCAGGCAATATTTACATGGCGGGCTACACGCTCAGCACTTCAGGCATTGCCACTCATGGCAGCTTTAAAGACACACTTACAGGAACACTGAATGACAGCTACCTCGCACAATTCAAAGAAGACCTCTTTACTGTTAATCAACCGTTCAACGATACGTTGCATTGCCCGGGCGATACTGTACATTTGGCCTATACAGTGCATAGCACTATGATTCCCAGCAATACGTTTACGGTACTCATGTCCGATTCCCTGGGTTCATTTGCTTCTGCTGTTGCCATAGGTAGCATCAATAGCGCAATATCCGGCACTATCAATGCCGTCATTCCTTACAATACTGATAGCGGCAATAATTATCGCCTTCGCATAGTCTCTTCCGACCCAATAGATACTTCCGGTGTCACCATTAATCCCATACGTATTAAAGCGGGACCGCACAAACCCATCGCTATCGTAAATGATCCTATCTGCGAAGGCGGAGCAGTACATATTTCTGCATCAGCATTGGCAGGTTCTACTTATTCGTGGCAAGGGCCGGGTGGTTTCAGCACATCTGTACCTAGCTTCAATTTCTCAAATGCCAAGGCATCAGATTCGGGTAACTATATTATTACAGTTACACTTGGCAGTTGCTCTGCAAAAGATACAGCGGTTCTCTTAGTGTATCACAAAACCACCATCATTCATCCTTCCAGTAATGGTCCTTTATGTGTAGGCGATACATTGCGACTCAAATCTTCTGATAACAATATCAGTGGTATCAGCTACACCTGGACGGGTCCAAGCTTTTCAGATACTTCGCGCAACCCTGTAAGATTGCATGCAGCACTTACTATGGCGGGCGCTTATAAAGCAACAGCGACTTTTATCAGCTCATCAAATGTTTGCGGCACCGATAGCACCGTCGTAGTTATCAATCCTTTCCCTGCAGATGTGGTAGCTACCAGCAACACGCCAATAACAGAAGGCGCTACACTGGAATTACATGCTAGCAGCAGCACAACCAATGTATCATGGCTATGGTCAGGTCCCGGCGGATTTACCTCTGCCTTCCAGGATCCTACGCGTGGCAATACTATTCCATCTATGGCCGGGCCATATATCGTAAAGGCAACAGCAGATGGCTGCAGCACTTATGATACTACACTTGTAGCCATAAATGAGGAGAGCAAAAAAGACTTTAATCTCTATCCCAACCCTACTAAGGATGAATACATTACTTTAGAAGGTGAGGCACTGAGCAATGATATCATTCCCTTCATCATCATTGATATACGCGGCAAAACTGTTTACCAGGGCGAGATAACACCTGTGGTCAATCAATTCAAAAAGACGATACAGATCAGCAACCTGTCGAACGGTGTTTACCGTATGCGTGTAAAGATGAACAATAGCACCAAGGTGTACAGCTTTGTTGTAAAGCGATAGATCTAAACCGCATCGTCGTGCGGATTCTTAATAGAATTGATAGCGAAATAAAAAACTACAGACAGTAGCAGTAATAGCAACAATAGTATCTCAATAAAACTCATCGCCTGGCTTTAAGAACATTAAGATCTTCTTAAAAAACCATGCCGTACTCTACTGTCTTACCATAAGGAAATAATAATCAGAATTGGGCAGGTAAGCCATGATACTGTCTGCAGCACTGCTGGCATAATTGGGCTTAGTACTTGTCGGCAGCCTGCCACCTACCATAGAACCTTTGCTGGTATTACCGCTTCCCATAAATTCGATATAAGCATCTTTGCTATTGTGCACCATGAAAACAAGCTCATCAGTAACTACACTACCTGAAGCATCCTTGTATTTATATTGGGCGGTAAAATTTTTGTTCACAGTCACTACACGGTACTGGCCGTTTGCATCAAGGTCGTTCCAGTGTGGTACATAGCCCGCGCTGCTTTCCGCATAAGCGCCTACCGCTTTCCATTCTGTGAGTGATGCGTTCTTCTTTAAAAATGTGGTACGGTTCGCACCCTGGAATTCGGGATTGCAGTAATAAGTATTGTTATTGGCCACGGGCTTGATACCCACTTTTGTATTACCTACAGAATAATCGTCATTGAACCAGTTACTGTAATAATAGTCATCAGTATACCAATCCATATAATAGGTCTGGCCCGATTTAAAAGTATTACCGGGTAAAATTGCTTTCTCTCCGGGTTGCAAAACCTTGCGCAAAAAAACATTGCTATTGCCGGTATAATCTTCAATTGAGGGATAAATATCCAGGGTCACATTTTGGTTCACATTGTTCAAAAAGGTCACATCGGTACCATCTTTGTCGCTTTTTTTACAAGCGGTAATGAAAGTACAGGCTAAAATAGCAGCTATGGCAAGGCGGTTAAACATCCGTATACATTATTTGTGTTGCCGAATGTAAGAAATATTTGGCACTTGCCGTTTTAACCAAAAGCTATAGCCCCTTTACAAACTGTTCAATGGTAAGAGCAATGATCTTCTTACATTCTTCTGTCAGGATATCGTGTGCAAGACCACCTTCTTTTTTGTACAATTCTATAAGCCATACACCCCGGTCTATGAGCATTTTATCCAGCTCTACCAGTTTCTCTTTTATCTGGTCGAAACCGGGACGCTCCTTGTACAATAATTTCATTGCTGCCACCTCATGCATATAACGCGCCGAGATAGCATCAGCCATTTGTCGGAATATCTCAATGGCCTGGTTCTCCTTATCCATGTATTGGTATATGAAAAAATAAATTTATGAAATCCCCCAGAGAAATCCTAGCGTCTGTTAATGCCGGCTGATTAAATTTCCATCAATATACTACCTTTAGACGTTAAAAAATTTTGATGAAAAGGATATTAACCGCGCTTATTGCTATTGGTTTCGCGCCCACCCTATTTGCTCAACCGGGCATTACCAAATATGATATTGTTCCGGGCCTGGGCAACTCATACCCCCAACACCTTACACCATTTGGCAATAAGCTTTGTTTCTATGCCAATGACGGTGTAAAAGGATGGGAACTGTGGAAGGTAACAGCGCCTGCCGCTGCTGCAATGGTGGCCGACATTGGTCCTGTAAATGCGATACCACCTGCCACATATGCTCATCCCGCGTGCGAACTGAACGGCAAATTTTATTTCAGCGCCAATAATGGTATTGCCGGGCAGGAAGTATATGTGTACGATGGCAGTGCTACACCAACACTGGCTGCTGATGTAGAACCCAACGCGGGTAGTTCGTATCCCGATAATTTTGTTGCGGATAACGGCGCACTCTATTTCAAAGCTTCAACAGCTGCGAATGGTTCTGAACTTTGGAGTTATACACCGGGTTTGCCCTTATTACGTCGCCTTACAGATATCAATGCAGGAATAGACAGCAGCGTTACGGGCAACGTGGTCGCGTTCAATGGCAACATTTATTTTACAGCATATACTGCTGCAAATGGCAATGAATTGTACCAGTACAATGTCATACTCGATAATACGCTGCCTGTAGCCGACATCAACAGCGGCCCGGGATCTTCAGATCCTAAAAGCCTCGTTGTTGTCAACGGCAAATTATATTTCAGCGCTTATGAACCCGGTTACGGAAGGGAATTGTACGCTTACGATGGGGTGAATGCACCCACGCGTCTTACAGATGTATCGCCTTTGTTCCTCGATGGTTTGCCCAACTACAATTTCCCTGTTATTGCCGGACTAAACAACAAAGTATACTTCAGCGCTACCAACCAAACCGAATATCATATTTATGTTTATGATCCCGGCACAGGCAATACGGCACTCATTGGCAGAATAAACACTATAGGCAGCAGTGAGCCCTCATGGTTCTGTAACTATGGCGGTAAAATATTTCTTACAGCACAAGACAGCACCAACCGTTTCGAGATCTACGCTTTCGATGGCTTCAGCGCATTGCGCATCTCCAACCTATGTGCTTCAGGTATTGGTAGCCAGCCAAGTGAACTTACCCCGATAGGTAATGACCTCTATTTTAAAGCGAATGAATGTAATGGAACGGGTATCGATCTGTTCAGCTACAACCCGGCAAACATCAATGTAGAAAATGTACCTGCTGCAATTGGGGTTCAGGTTTATCCTAACCCTGTAACTGACGAACTATACATACAAGCCAGCACCAAAAATGCGACATTATATATTTCAGATATGATGGGCAGGAAGATCTATCAAAACTCCACTTTCAGCAACAAACAGATCATCAATACAGCTCAGTGGGCACCGGGCAATTATTTGCTGCATCTTATCGATGCCAGCGGTACCACCACTACTAAACCGGTAGTGAAGGAATAAGTACAAAAAAATACCCCCTTGCAGTACAAGGGGGTAAAATATATTATCTGCAGCCGGTATTAATCGAGCTTACAGTCGTATGCATAGTTATTAACCTTCAGCTTCGTCTGGTATTCTTCGCAACGGTGTTTTGCCGAAGTTTTGCTGTTATCGCTCAGTTGCATTTCAGTATTCGTAGTAGCAGCATTACCCGTGATATTTGGCGTTGGTGTACACGCACAGTTATATTTCTTAATGCAAGAACAAAAACACAGGGATACTATTACGACAAAGAGTACATTTTTCATTTTTCTCATTTTATTATTGACCGCAAAATAAATAATAAGTTCAGAATTAAGAAGTAATGCACCGCATTACAACAAAAAAAGCCACACAAATGGCAAAAAATGACATTCTTACTACTTATTTGCTAACAAAACAAAGCCCCGACAGTACCGTCGGGGCTTATTCATTATGTTTATATGATGCTTAGGCGTCAGATATATCTTTTCTTGTAATAGTGGTTTTGCGCACCACGGTGTCAGATGTACTACCACCACGTATCATAGCTGCCAGCAGTAAAATAAATACTGCCCCGCCTACTATCCATACCCATGGTTCGGTATACCAATCGGTAGTAGTTGTATTAGTTGCTGTCTTCGTTACCGATTTTGTGCCTGTCGTTACCTCATCCTGTGCAAATGCTATCACAGTATTAAATACTGCGAATAATATCAGCATCAGGGTATTCTTGATCGTTCTCATACAATTTTCCATAGCTTATGTTTTTGTTTCACAGGGCTAAAAACTATGCCAACATCAGGGTCTGTAACTATTCGTATTGTTAAGATTGCCATTACCATTATTATTAACTTTTTGATTTTCATGATCTACACTATTTTGTGGCGCATGGTAGATAAACCTCCTGTTGATCTTGTAATGGTCCGGATCACGGGATTCAAAACTCTTTTCCTGTATATACCTGTCTATCGTATCATAGATATTTGAACTTGCTTCTTTCTGCCCGGCTTGCTGAGGCTGGTAATGACGAGCATGATAATCCGCGCTTAGCACAGACGGTTGCAGGGCTCCGTTACTGCTGGCATTGAACCCCGTTTGAGCAGCTGCCTGCAGTACGAAAAGTACGGGTATGAATAGTATTAACTCCATACCTGCAACAGGAAAAATTTCCTGCCCTTAGTTGCTAAAATAACTGTAAAATTTATCGCAGTAGTGTGAAGGCAACAACTCTTGTTCTGCCATCTGCTTTCAGGCGTATACGATAGTCACCGTTAGCCAATCCTCTGTCGGGTGTAATGACCGTATACAGAATATTATTGGCTGTAACCGCTTTCTCTTCCTGCACCATTTTGCCCGACGCATCATATATTTGTATGGGTACGGTTTGACCGCTTTTCGCAATACCGCTCAATACAAAACTTGTTGTTACAGGATTGGGATATACCAGGAAAATATCTTCATTACTGATATTGATAAAACCTAAACCTGATGAAGAACAATCGCCGATAGTTACCAGCAGTTTGTAGGTACCCGATGCTCTTGCCGAAACCCTGTCTAACCTCGGGTTGGCTTCGCTCGATGTAAACCCATCAGGGCCCGTCCATGCAAACTTTGTTCCCGGCAATGTATCTCCTGCATTGATCTTCAGATCTTGACCCGGCCATAGCGGACTGTTACTGGTGATCACAGGTTGCAGCGGCCGTATTTTAATGGTTGCTTGTATAGAGTCATCGCGATAACAAAATCCGAGCTTCGATTTTATATGATACATGCCCGACATGTTCTTATTAATATTCAGTCGCATGGCATTCTTTGCCGTATCCCAAAAGCCATCAGGGCCGCTCCATTCATAACTCACGGCAATAGCAGCTGTATCGGTCACAGTAAACTTCAATGTGTCTAGTTCACAAAGCGGTGCATTGTTTGTAATGCTTTTCAATGGCGGTAAAGGAAATACTTTTACACGCACACTGTCATAAGCATAGCACCTGCCCATCTGGGCCACCAAAGTATAAGTACCTGAATCCTGGAATTTCATACCACCTCTTGTACCATTCGCGCTGGTATCTATATAATTACCCGGTCCAAACCACAGGCAGGATATACCCGCTACAATATAGTTGGCATGCAGCACCAGTTCATTGTTCTCGCAAACGGGAGAATTACATATAGCATTTGGTATCACCGGAAAACGATACAGGTTTATGTTGTTTGGATAAACAGCGGAAGTATCAGCGGGGCCGTCTGCTATAATGCGTACACGGTAATACACACCCGAGGGATAGCTGGCTGGTATTTTGCAACGTATGGTATCATCGTGGTTCGATTGTACGGTACCGATAATTACAGGATGTGAAAATCCACCTGTACCATCTGATAACTCGGCCCTGAAATTATTGGTAGTAGAAAAGTAGGACGGAGTTACGGTAAATTTTATCAGCATAGAGTCACCAACACAATAGGCAGTATCTGCATAAGGTGCCATGAAGAAAACATGCGGTGATGCCTTCAGGAGGAAGGGTAACAGGATAATACAAATATTCAGTAATGCCTTTTTCATTAATACCTTTCGGTTGTTGGTTTATAAAATACTTACAAAAAAGTGCATTGTACAATGAATAGCTTCACTTACCTCTACCGCCATTCATTGTACAATTGCACATCAAACTACTTATCCAGTATAAAGCGCACGAGCTTTTGCTCTTTCTCACCCCTAATACGCAATATATACATGCCATCAGGCAGGTCTTTTCTCAGGGAAACCTGCTGATGTAGCAATCCGTTTTTAATTGCAGCGTTATCGCTATACACCACTTGTCCTACAGCATTCACCACTTCCATATTCACTTCACGTTCACCCGGCAGTTTTGCCGTAATGGTAAATACTCCCGTGCTCGGGTTAGGATACAGTTCTATCTCTTCATCATTCCATGTGTTTTTCACACCCAGGTCTATCACCAGTGGATCCGTACAACCCGAAGCGGTATCTGGATTAGTGCATTGCTCCACGCTATGTATCAGCACACAATATTTATCTCCTGCTACTGCGTCTACACCGGGCAGGAAGACGAATATCTTGGATATGGCACCGGCTATAGCTGTGCTGTTCTTATACCATTGATACAAAGGCGCAATACCACCGAAGGTATCTACCGCTGTCAATACCACCTGCGTGTGCGGACCTATCTTCATACCCGGTGCCACGTCTATGCCCACCTTAGGTATCAACAAGGTCTTCACCTGTATCGTTATTGGAGTACTCGTATCTGCCGCTTTGGTAAGACAAGGTCCGCTGCCTATATACCTGCAGGTTATCGCGTCACCATTCACCAGGCCCGATCCCATATAGGTAGCATTTGTTTTACCTGGAATAATATTTCCGTTCTTCAGCCATTGATATCCCGGTGTTGGTCCGCCATTACTACCATAAGCGGTAAACAAAACAGAATCGCCGATACAAATTGCGGTAACACCATTTTGAGTAGCAATAGTAACTGCAGGCGTACGTGTTGGATTTACGGTAATGAATATTGAGTCTTTAGCGATACAACCCAATTGCGAATCAACAGCTACATAATAACCTGAGCCCGCTGCAGAAATATTTGCAACAACAGGATTTTGCACGCTCGATGTAAAACCTGCCGGTCCTGTCCATCCCCAGGTTACACCCGGTGTAGTACTGGTAGCGGTAAGATTCAGCGAACTTCCCGAACATAAAGGCGTATTACCACCCACATTAGGTTTTGCTGGTGTGGCATTGATCACCACATTCAAAGTATCTTTTTGTGTGCAACCATTTTTAGTAACGGTCACATAATAATTTCCGGCGTTAACGGTAGTAGGTGTAGTAATGACCTGGGTTTGCCCGTTTTGCGAGAAGCTGGGGCCTGTCCAGCTATAAGAAACACCACTGGTAGATGTTGTTGCTGTGATCACAAGGTCTGCAACAGAGCTGCATAACGGACCATTATAACTTGCTACCGGTTTCTGAATATAATTCACAGCTATCAGCACAGAATCTTTTTGTGTACAGGTACCCAGTGTATCTATTGCCACATACCAGCCGCCATCAAACTGACCTACATTAGGCCTGCCCGGATTTTGTACACTCGAAGCAAAACCATTAGGACCTGTCCAACCCCATGTTACGCCACTGGTGCTCGTACTTGCAGTAAGCGATAATGTAGAACCTGAGCACACAGGCGTATTACCACCCACAGTTGGTTTTACCGGAGATTGATTGATGACCACAGTTTCTGTATCCCTTTGCGAGCAACCATTGAGTGTAACAGTAACTATATAATTACCACTCTTGTTTACAGCCAGGGAACTGATAGAAGTATTTTGAGTAGCCGCGGTAAAACTTTGCGGACCGGTCCACCCCCAGGTTACACCGGATGTAGTGGTAGTAGCTGTCAGATTCAAAGGTCCTTCAGCACTGCAGAGCGGCGTATTACTGACGGCCACCGGCTTGGCAGGCAATGCGCGAATAGGTATATCCGTTCCGTTGTCGAATGAAGTAGACGAAGGTACCGTACTGGTGATGCGTATCCTGTAACCATTACCCAAAGGCGTTGTAGGCGGAATATATCCCCTGAGTATGCCGGGGTTAATTGACGCGAGATACCCGATCGTTACAGGACTCGCGAAACTGCCCGATGAGTTTGATAACTGCAGCGCAAACACATTGCCCGGACGGAATGTACTGGTGATACCATAGGGGACAAAGATACTATCGCCCGCGCAGGCCGTAGTAAATGTGAGCGGTGTGATCACGTAGGCAGAAGTATCTGCTTTGAAGCGTGCGAGGAATGCATCCTGTGACCCTGAGGAAACATTTTGCTGATAGCTTCCTGATGTTGAAATACCTGATGTACTGTTTGAAAAACCTGCCAGGTACAGATCTCCTTTCGAGCTGTATTTGAGACCATAAGTAAAGTCTGTAGCAGGTCCGCCAAAATAAGAGCCATAATACCTGAATCCGTCTATGGTGAAGATGGCAAAAAACCCGTCAAAATTTATACCTGTACCGGGATCCTTGGTAAATTGATAAGCGCCCGGTGTTGCCAATCCTGTACCGCCGGTACTGCCGGTAAAACAAATATTACCAAACGCGTCTATGGTCATATCGCCGCCGTGATCCACTGCCGAAGACCCGAAGAAAGTACTCCATACCCTTTGACCATTGGCATCAAACTTCGCCAAAAAACAATCGTTAAGACCCGGGCTGGCATTCGAAGTTTGAAACGCACCCGAAGTAGCGATATAGTTATTCGTATTGTCGCTTTGTGTAGAGCCCGCTATGTAAATATAGTCGCTCGCATCTGCTATTAATCCCTCAAGAAATTCTTCATCGGTTCCGCCATAATAAGTACCCCATTGGAGTGCTCCTGACTGGTTGAATTTAGCAATGAAGGCATCTTTTTTTATCAGGCCGGTAGGATTGCTCGTGAAGCCCGGCTTATAGGTGCCGGATGTGCCCAGTCCGTTACTATCAGCATCACCCCCTACATAAACATTGCCTGAAGCATCAAAGGCAATTTTTCTTGCTTTGTCGTTACCGGGGCCACCAAGATATGTTGCCCATACCCCTGCGCCGTTAATAGTGAATTTTGCCAGGTAGCCATCGCACCTGTTGGCTACAGCTGTGTTCAATGAACCCTGGTATATACCGCTGCCAAAAGAAATGCCCGAAGAGCTTTTCGTATTACCACAGAGAAAAAGATTGTTTTTTGAATCGCAGGCAATACATGTTTCATATTCAGAACCTGTAGCGCCCTCGCTACCTGAGCCACCAAAATAAGTTGCCCATATTCTCGTGCCATCCACGGGATTAAACTTCACGATAATATTATCGGAGGCTCCGGCGAAAGAGCCCTGGTAAACAGTGCCATAACCTAAGCCTGAGCTGGAAGTAGTGCCTGCAAAATATACAAAGCCGAATGTATCGATCGTGCTGGAGAAAAAATCATCAACTCCTGCACCGCCATAATAGGTACCCCATTGCCTTGCCCCGGCCTTGTCAAATTTTACAACAAAGGCATCATATCCAAATGTTGAATAAGAAGATTGCGCGGTGCCGCTTGTTGCAATGAGGGATGAACTGGTGGTGAACCCGCCAAAATATACATTGCTCGCGGTATCGGTAACGATGGTGTAGCCGCTTTCCGAACCACTGCCACCGTAATATGTAGACCAGTCTATTGCAGGATCTATTACCAAAGTACCTTCGTGATCTTCTACGTCAAAAGAAAGTTCTTTTTCGTTTAGTGCGTACGATGCGGTCACCGGCTTTTTTGTTTCCTGCTCATAACACACAGGTTGTTGCTCTGTAATACTGCCCAAAGGAGTGACAGCAGTAAGCGCCCCGTGTTTTATCTTCAACCCTGTAGTACCACTGTAACTGAGTTTGATATCAGAGGCATTACCACCGGGATGTACAACAAAATCATATTTCAGCGTTTGTGCAGCCTCATTATCGCCATGTATATACAATACCCAATCAATATCGGGGTACACATTTTTGTAAGTGATCTTGCGATAAGCGAAAGCAGTAACTCCGTTAGGACACTGTGGTAAATAGTAGTTCTGTGAAAAATCAAGTTTATCCTCTACCACCGCAACAGCTTTGGTGTTAGCACCGGCCAAAGACACATCCATGCGATAGATATCGTATGCGCAATCAGGATGATGAACAGGACGCCCGTTAGCGCCTATTTCCATTGGCTTACCCTTTGGCTTGCTCCACTGATAATGCAGCGCCGCGCTTCCCACAAAAATATTCAGTCCACTTCCCGCGATGCAATAATCAATATCATTGCGGTGCTCACCAAATTGGTTGATTATCTGTCCCTTGTTTTCAATGAAACTTAAAGAAACAGGTTTTAATTGCTGATTTTTTATTGATTCTTTAGCCCATAGACTTAAAGGAAAGATCAAGAATAGAATAGCAATACAGGTTGTTCGGTTACTAGTAAAAAGGTTCATTATTTGAATTTAAATTAGGGCGTAGTGAAATTACTTAAAAAGGACGGTATTTCTAGGGTAAAAGTTAGAAAAAACCACACATAAACCCAAACGGGAATAACCAGTACCGAAAGCGGAAAATACAGTACTGAAAATGAGGCAGATAAGCGCGTTACGCAGTTGTTACGTTAAGGAAAAAACAGCTCCAATTATTCCTCCACCACTATCCTCACCACACTCATATTACCCTCACCGTCAATATACTTGCCTACATACACACCGGCACTTGTTGCCGAAGGTAACTGTATCAGTGTTTTTGCCTCGCTGATAATATAATTTGTAATTGTTCTTCCCTGAATATCGCTGATATTCAAACTTCCCCTCTTGAGAGGGGCGTAGGGGTGTGTTGTCAAATAGAATTCCCCCCTGTTCGGATTCGGATATATCGCGAGTTTTACCCCTAAATCCCCTTGGAGGGGACTTAAACCCGTAGGCACTTTCATCTTCAAGCAATTGCTCAATGTACTTTTAGGCGTGGCACATGCATCGCTGCTGGTAACCAACAGGCAAACACTATCACCATCTTTGAGTGTTGTAGTATTCCATTTACTTGCGGTAGCTCCTGCTATATTTTGCCCATTTAGTTTCCATTGATAAGTTGGTGCACTGCCACCGTTGGTAAGGTTGCTGATGCTGAAACTAACATTGAGATAAGGCCATACATCTGTGCCTGGATTTGCAGCTATAGTTGCTGCAGGTGGTGGTGTAGCAGGCAAGGTGGTGATACTAACAGTATTGCTGGATATGGGTGTGTTGCAAGCTGTACCTGCTGTCATCATTACATAAAACCCATCTCCGCCATTTGGTGCAGCAGCAATATAACTTACGTTGGTTGCACCGCTTATTGCATTGCTATTGAGATACCATTGATAGGTAGCAGGGTTAGTACCGATATTGAATGGCACAGCAACCAATGCTACCGATGCACCCGTACAAATAGTAGAGCCGGGGTTGGCATAAACAGAAACCGAAGGGCCTGAATTCACTACCACATTTGTTGATGCTGTACCTGAATTACAATTCGCATTAGAAACATATACTGCATAGGTGCCTGCGCCAGATGTTTGAATATTGACGATAGCAGGATTTTGCAATGTTGATGTATAAGACGGGCCCGACCAATGATACACAGCACCAGGTAAACTGCCAGACGCAGTAAGATTAAGAATACCGCCTACACATACAGGACTATTACTGCCCGCTGTGGGTGTAGCCGGTGTTTGATTGACCACTACAGTTACCGTGTCTTTTGATATACAGCCATTATTAGTAGCAACAACTATATAATCACCTGCCGCTGCTGTTGTGACGTTGGTAACAAAAGCAGTTTGTGAAGTTGCAGCAAAACTATTGGGGCCTGACCAGCTCCAGCTGACATTACTTGTGGTAGTGGTTCCGTTTACACTAAGATTGCCGCCGGTACATACAGGGCTGTTACTCGTTGCATTAAGACTGGCAGGGTGTTGACCTATTTTTATGTCTATACCTACATCGTAACTGGTATCTATGGGACTTGATGCAACCACACGCAGCCTGTAGCCTGTGCCGCTTGCGAGGTTAGTGGGCACCTGCCATGCTATACTGCCCAGTGTATCTCCATTTACTGTAGCTATATTGCTTGGGCTGGCAAAACTACCCGAGGCATTGGATAGCTGCACACTGAACACATTAGAGGATGTGAACCTATGGGTAACATCATAAGTTAAATGCAGGCTATCTCCACCACACAGTGCAGTATCTGTATACGGCTGTTGTATATACACTAATGTATCTGATAGCTCTAATGCTAACAAGAAGGCCGGACCGCCTGTGCTTGTTTGATAAGCGCCTGACGTTGCAGAACCATAACTACCTAAATTGCAAGCCAGGTATATTCGGTTTTTGGTACGGGCAATGTCTATTCCAAAATCCGTTTGGTTACCACCCAGGTAAGTGCAATAAGTACGCTGCCCATTTATATTGAATGTGGTAAACATTGCGTCGTACAAGCCACCACCATAAGAAGTTTGATAAGCACCGGTCGTAGCCATCCCACTTTGTTGTGTTGAACTTAAAATAAGTAGTTCGCCACCCAAACCACAAGTTACCGTTAAAGTAGTTGCTGGGCCATAATCATAATAAGTTGCCCATTGCCGTACACCTGCATTATTGAAAGTAACGATAAAGTTATTTTGCGCGCTGCCCATATAACTTGTTTGATATGCACCTGAGCTGGCAATTCCGCTATTACTAAAAGTAGTTCCAACAGCGACAACATTACCATTCTTAGATAATGTTATAAAACCACAAGCATCAGCACTATTACCCCCGTAATAAGTGCCCCAAAGTTTTTGGCAATTAGTAGTAAAAGCCATGACATAACCATCTCCGCTACCTGCTAAAGCAGTTTGGTAGGCTCCTGTAGTAGCTACCCCTGTAGTTTCATATGTACTCCCGCACACATACATATTAACTCCGTTAATTATAACTGATTCAGCAATACCATTAACATAAGTACCCCAAAGTCTTATTCCAGATCCATTAAATTTTGCCAGGAAACCATAAGAAGGTGTAGTTTGATATGCACCAGTACTGGCAATATTATTCGTGCTTGAATCCTGGCCACAGATATACACATTCCCTGCATTATCGCAGGTCAATCCCCAAATATCATCATAGCTACTCCCTCCATAATAAGTAGCCCAAAGCCTATGCCCCCCTGTATCGAATTTAACAAGACAACCATCATATGTCCCACCACCATAGTTGGGCTGATGTGAACCTGAAGTAGTAACACCGGAATTATTGTTTGTAGTACCTGCAAAATAAAGACCACCAAAATTATCAGCAGCGATCCCATCTATCGTTATGCCGCCGTTAATCCCTGCATAGTAACTGCCCCATATCCTGTTGCCGGCACTGTTGAATTTGGCAATAAAATCAGAAGATGGTGAAGTAAAGCTGGTTTGATAAGTGCCGGAGGTAGCTATGTTATTGCTACTGGTAGTAGTGCCAGCTATATAAGCATTGCCAGATGCATCCGCAGTAATGGAGCGATTAAATTGGTTATTAGACCCCCCAAAATAGGTAGCCCATTTTACGGTAGGGTCTATTATAAAATGATTCACCCCCGATTGACCTTGATTATTTTTCCGCCAATCTAAATCCCCTTGGAGGGGACTTATATAAAAACTGAGAACATTATTATTGAGCACAAAAGCAGAAGCTATTTCCTGTTTGGTATTGGCATTGTAAGTATAAGGCGCTTGTTCGGTAATGCTGCCGAATGGGGTAGTCACCCCTAAATCCCCTGTCAGGGAACTTAAATTCACAGAGGTGGCACCATCGTAGCGGAGTTTGATATCATTTACATTACCACCTTCATGCACCACGAAATCGTATTTTATCTCACTGTTTTTTGTGTATAGTACCCAATCAATGTTAGGGTAAATATTTTTGTAAGTAATTTTTTTATAACTGCGTGCTGTAGCACCGTCCGGGCATTGAGGCAGGTAATAAGTTTCAAAATAATCCTGCGCTTCTTCTGTTACCAGGTCAGCATTTTTATTAGCACCTACCAATGTAACATCAAGGCGGTAAGCCTCGATTTGTTGATCTACAATTTGTGATTTATGATTTGAAAATTGCGAACTGTTAACTGCTGACTGTAAACTATTATTTGTACCCTGTTCACTGTTCACTATTTTATTCCATTGATAATGCAGCTGCCCCTTACAGATGAAAATATTCATACCCGGTGTTTCCAGCTTCAGGTCAATATCATTTCTCTGCTTGCCATACTGGTCCACTATCTGCCCTTTGTTTTCGATGTAAAACAGCGATGAATTGTTTGACTTAAAGCTTTCGGATATTTTGGCAAAGACAAGCTTAGGTAGCAACAAAATTGTTGCTGCAACAAATATGAATGCGATTGAGCTTTTCATAATAGGGGTGCTGGAATATTAAAGATACTCATATTAGAATAAAAAGACAGTAAAAAGCTCCCCTCCTGTTTTTAGGAGGGGACAGAAAATCAAAGTCCGCAAGGAGCTTTGGTTTTCAGGGGTGGTTGACTCGCGGGCATCAGTACAGCGCGAGTATTTAACCACCCCTGACCATTCGCACCGCCTTTGGCGAGCTCAATAGGTCTGTCCCCTCCTAAAAACAGGAGGGGAGTTTTTTCTAACTTAGCATGATGCGACAGAAGCAAGTAATGAACAGGACTTATCTAAAAGACACGCGAAAAGACTTGAGAAGCAAACTTACTCCCGCTGAAGCTGCATTGTGGGACTTGCTGAAAAATGGAAAACTAAAGGGTAGAAAATTCAGAAGGCAGCACAGCATTGAAAACTATATAGTCGACTTCTTTTGTTCCTCAGAAAAATTGATTGTTGAACTGGATGGACAAGTACATTTTAATCCGGGAGCAGCATTGATTGATGCCGGGCGAAACGACAGACTTATAGAACTGGGTTATACTATATTAAGGTTCGAAAATAAATTTGTCTTCTCTTCACAAGAATGGGTACTAGCTGAAATTGAAAAAAATTTCCGCGAATAAAACTGTTGCAAAAAAAACAGAAGATCAAAAACAGGCAGCTTTAGAAAAGGTTAAGTGGGATTGAATAAAGTCTGCTGTTGTAATACGATCTTTCTATGGTCAAATTAAACCGCGATGGCCAGCCTTGAAGCTACTTGTTTGCGGTCTTCGTAACTACGCACCACGATAGACTCTGTGTTGCTGAAGATGAACATCAGCTTTACCGGCGAGTTCTCCTGGCTGCTGATAAAACGTCCGTCAGCGAAATAATTCACTGCCTGGTCATAGTCCAGCCTGCGCATGATAATTACGTTGTTAGAAATTTCGGCCTGTACCATGGCCTTTCCTGTAAGAGGGGCGCAAAGCACCGCCATTACGAATTCTCTGCTTAGCATCTCAATGTCCTCCTTGTTTTGTTTTTTGTTTGGGATTCTCTCTATATGTAATAACCTAAAATTAAAAATTTATCCACATAACATACAAGCGATTAAATACATTTATTTTCATCAAATATATCAATACTGTCGCGTATTCTGAGAGCGGGCAGTAAAAACACGACCATACTTCAATATGCTCACATGCAGAAAACGAGCTCAGCAGTTGTGCATAAAAAGCCTCAGCTGCTCGGAACTGGTTATAAGACCATGAATTACAACGATTTATGATCTCGCTATGCGCTTTGTTTTATCAAAAAACAAAAGGACTGCCAGGAATGGCAATAGCCAGATCACCCTGCACTGGTACCTGCCCACTACGTTGGAAAAAGTGGCGCAATCCCAGGCATTGATGAGCATAGCGGCTACAATGATGGTAGCCAGTAGAACCGTTTGCCGGCTCAACTGCCTGCGTTTTACAAACAGCATGATGCAAATGACCAGCATGGAGGCTATTACAACTATATTAAAAAATGTATTTACCGTTGTGATATTGTTCAACAAATTCCATTCATTTTGCCTGCTGCTGTCAAACGCTTTGAACTCATGTGGGAAAAATTTTTGTACGCTCGGGTATACGTTCGATACATTGATATTGCCCTCACCAATGATGAAGAAGGAGAGCTGTTTACCAGTAAAGATTATCACTTGCCTGGCAAAAAACAGCAAATACTTTGGCGTCCATAGCACGTCGTGAATGATGGCATCGTATTCAGGTTTCACAGCTTCCCATCCCCCCTCTTTATACAGCGGGCTATTCGAGTCCCATAGAAAAACATCGCTTACGGGTAGTTGGTCTTTGTATTTGCAGAGGTTGTAGTGCCTGGTGGGGCATTGCTCGTCGAGGTATTTTTTCAACACCCCCTTCTCCAGCATCGATGCCACAAAGAAAGCATGTTTGGCCTTCGCTACTGCGCTACCCATGGTAGCAATACTGGCAACCGTAAGCAGTAATAAGATGAAGACTGTTTTTGTTTGCTTCGCAGTAGTGAAAATGTATTGACGCAGCAGCAATAGCAGCATCAATAATATAAAGAATATTACTATATGAGAGATATGCGAAGAGACAGAAAAGACGTAAATAAAATAGGACAAAACCTTGACAAATTTTGGTTCTTCACCACCAAGCAGCACTATAACGCAAAGAATACCTATAGGTGTGTATACATCTGCTATCAGCTCACTGCTCACCCACGACAAACCCGTGCACAAAGAAAGGAAGGAGATAGTAAGAAGAAAATAAGCAATAAACCTTTCCTTGCTTCCATAAGACTTTATCACTCTCGACACTAACCACGATACTATTAATGACTGAAAAAATATAGTACACCATAGGCTCAGACCATTAAGGCTAAACAAGCGTAATAGCAATCCATACATGATAGGCCTGTCGAATGGAGTTTCCAAAGTAAAGCCCGATATCATATAGGTATTCGTATCAGGATTGGCAATCTTTCCAGCACATTGGGATCCTAAGCTTAGAATTCCACGTGGACAAGTTGTCGCGG
>JADMIO010803606.1_pt1 | contig 123240 bp, 110 predicted proteins | sample 8958161 | NCBI WGS metagenome assembly JADMIO01 (sample SAMN16585339, study PRJNA669376) | soil metagenome | isolation source: Crop rotation soil | place: USA: Cullars Rotation, Alabama | collected 2011 | reverse complement strand
GCGACTTCAAGTCACGTGAATTCCAAGCTTCGGATCCCACTGTGCTGGAAAGTGGCAATATCGTGAAGGATCGCGGCCCACCTTAGCCAAAGGTCATCAGTAACGGTCGCAATATTATCCAATACCTGCAACGTATGATAAAAATTATCCTTATGCCCATGACCATCTTTGTACTCGGCACCAGCAAGGTCAACCATTGTGGGAAAAATAATTTCGAGCAACCCGGTCCTGAAAAGCAGGTCAAAACCTAAAGAAGGCCTGGGTGACAAGACAATCTTATTTAATTCGTCCGTTATCCTTTCCTGTGAAATAATTTTGATCCGGATTGCATTATCGATAATAGCCTGCAACGTATTTTTTTCGATGACGAAATTAAGTTGGGTTGCAAACCGTATCCCGCGCATCATCCGGAGGGGATCGTCGCTGAAGGTTTTGACCGGGTCTGCCGGCGTACGGATTATTCCCTTATCAAGGTCCTTTATTCCATGAAATGGATCGATCAATTTGCCATAGTTATTCTTGTTAAGACTGATCGCCATCGCATTGATCGTAAAATCCCTTCTTTGCTGATCATCTTCGAGACTGCCGGGTTCAACCGTCGGGTTGCGCGAATCAAACCGGTAGCTTTCCTTCCTGGCCCCAACAAATTCGATATCAAAGGCTCCGTCTGAGCCTTGTTCCGGCATTTCTGAAAAGTCCTTTTTGTCGGACAAATTCACTTTGATGTGTGCCGTTCCGAAATTTTTAAAATAGCTAACCTGTGAGGCCGAATTAAAATATTTAGCCGTCGCGGTAGCCAGTTCAATTCCATCGCCGACACAAACAATGTCAGCTTCCTTTGTGTTACGACCGAAGATCTTATCTCGCACAAAACCACCAACCAGGTAAGTTTCCACTTTCAGTTCCGCGGCTGCTCGTGCCACTTTCTCAAGGATCATCAATTCCTTTTCTGTGCATTTGATTTCCATCATCGCAAAGATAAGAGGCTAAAAATGTTTGAGGTTTACGGCTTGAAGTTTAAGGTTAAATGGTCACCTTCCAGCGGGAACAATTAAGATCGCAAGATTGTTACGGTCGCATCTTTATTCCACCGTATAACCATTGATGGTGATGCAATGCTTTTATCTTCCTGTCGGTATTTGACAATGTAGTCGACTCCATTTTTAATCTCTTCCGTTATTTCTGAAAAATACCTGGCTGCCGGTTGACCGGAGACATTCGCTGAAGTAGAAACTATAGGTTTACGAAAACGCTTAACCAAATGTTTGCAAAAAATGTCATTAATGATGCGGATAGCCACGCTCCCGTCTTTGGCGACAAGATTATCCGCGAGTCCAATGGCACCTTCATAGACCACGGTTACCGGCCGTTGCAATTGCTTTAGATAATCAAACACACGTAAATCGGTATTCGCTGCATGTTTCAACACATCAGTTTCATCAGCTACTAAAACGATCATCGCCTTTTCGTCGGACCGTTTTTTCAATTGAAATATCCGTTCCACCGCTTTTTCATTCGTAGCATCGCAGCCAATACCCCATACGGTGTCGGTAGGGTAAAGTATGATCCCCCCGTTTCGCAATATTGAAATGCACTGTTCTATATCGTCGTTAAAATCAGTTTGCACTTGATTGTTTGGATCCGCGATGTAAGTGAATCAGTTTATAGTATTTTAGATAGGCCTGCCTGGCGGTATACCTGGCGATTCTGAAACCTTCGACACCATCCAGGAATCCAAGCTTGATAACATAGCCTTTTATAAAAGCCCAGGCAGGATTAACCAGCATCCTGAGGTACGATGGCTTTTTACCTCTGTCGTACAACGCTTTTGCAGCGATCGTGCTGAATCGTTCCATTTGTCTTGCGTGCTGCTCAATGGTCTGGTAAGTATAATGCAGGAGATCTCCTGCCAAATGTTTTATCGTGGCGTTTTCAACCATGATTATCTTATCGTGCGGATTTTGCCCGCCCCACCTGCCCTTTTCCAAATCTAATAAGCGAAGCTTTCTGTCAGGATAATAGGTGCCGTGCCTGATCCATTTGCCACAATAATAATTATAGCGGTTCATCGTATACCCGTCCGCGGGAAAGCCTTTCTCTTTTTCCTCCTGCACCGATGCCATCAACTCCTCGCTTAGCGCTTCATCCGCGTCAAGACTTAAAACATGCTCAAACGAAGCCTTTGACAGTGCAAAATTCTTTTGCTCAACATAACCAAGGAAGGGTTGCTCAATGAAAACTACCGAATGCGCAAGGCAAATTTCTTTCGTTTTGTCGGTCGACAATGAATCAACAACCACGATCTCGTCGGCCACCCGCCTGACCGATCGCAGGCAACGTTCTATGTGTTTTTGCTCATTGAATGTGATAACCGTGACTGAAAGCTTTTTCATTACCGGGCTTTGAAGCGCCAAATATAACGCGTCGCTCACAACATTTTATACGCTAAATTTGCCTCCCGATCACAAAAAATTTACCGGCATTATGGAATTAAAAGAATTAATACTTGCAGCATGGAATAACAGGGAGCTGCTACAAGAAAAAAAATATGCGGATGCCGTTCGCGACGTAATCGAAGAAACGGACAAAGGAAGACTTCGGGTGGCTTCTCCCTGCGCCACCGCTGAAGCTGAAGGCGACACGCGGTCCGAAAAAGGATGGATCGTAAATGAGTGGGTAAAGCAGGCCATACTCATGTATTTCGGTATTCAACAAATGCAAACCTGGAGTATTGAGCCATTCGAGTTCTATGATAAAATGCTATTAAAGAAAAATTATAAGGACCTCGGCGTAAGAGCTGTTCCGCATGCTGTGGCCCGATATGGTGCCTATGTCGCAAAAAATGTGGTGCTCATGCCCTCTTATGTAAACATCGGGGCTTATGTCGACGAAGGCACTATGGTGGACACCTGGGCGACCGTAGGAAGTTGTGCGCAAATTGGCAAGGGAGTTCATTTAAGCGGAGGCGTTGGCGTTGGCGGTGTGCTGGAACCATTGCAGGCTTCACCGGTTATTATTGAAGATGGTTGTTTTATTGGAAGTCGCTGTATCGTTGTGGAAGGAGTGATGATTGAAAAAGAAGCAGTATTGGGCGCGAACGTGGTGTTGACACAATCCACAAAGATCATTGACGTGAGCGGCAAGGAGCCGGTTGAGATGAAAGGTCGTGTACCTGCGCGAAGCGTCGTAATCCCGGGTTCCTATACAAAGAAATTTCCTGCCGGTGAATTTGGAGTCGGTTGTGCACTGATCATTGGTCAGCGCAAGCCAAGCACTGATTTGAAAACTAGTCTCAATGATGCCCTGCGCGATTTTAACGTGTCTGTATGACGATCGGGATCATTTCCTATATTTGCAACCCATGATTTTTGATTGAGATTTGATATTCAAACTCAACCCGAACATTAAATCTCAGACAATCCCAGCCCGGGTGGCGAAACTGGTAGACGCACCGTCTTCAGGTGGCGGCGTTCGAAAGGATGTGCTGGTTCGAATCCAGTCCCGGGCACAATACCCCCTTTTTTGGGGGTTTTTCATTTTCCCATCACGATGCTGAAGCATTTAACAATAGTAAATTTCAACAAGGACCTTTGAATGCTCTTTATGTTGAAAGCAGGGTCCAGACGTGCTGAGGGATGTCACGGTTCGGATTGACCAGTGTCATTATTACCCCAAGTCCGAAAAAATAAATTTGTAGCATCAAATTTTGATTATGAGTGAAGATATGCCTTGACTCACGTCCCTGCGCGATTTGATTGACTACGAAGCGTAAATTAACCGGTGCCGGGAAACTGGTTGAAAGTGTGTTACCCGATTGGATAAAAAAAGCAAGTTCATTGTCCCTGAAGAATATCCTGCAGAAATACCTCGGCGTTGTAATAGACAATCTTTAGGCCGCAAAGACCTTTGTCAGAGAAGAAGAGGTGCAACAGCTTAGCTGTATTGACAGTGTGATGCAGGCATTTGTCCTCGAAACCAGGCAAAAAATGATCAATTGCACTGACGCTGAAGAAAGGGACCTCTGTTTGCTTTCAAGCATCCTGGACATCAATCATTATAAAATACCTATGCATGGAACTATTGCCGCATTTGCAAAGACGTCGGGAAACGAGAAGTTCGCCGACATCTTTCACAAGGCAAAATTGAACGAAGAACAGTTGGTGGCAGTCTGTCGCAATTGGCCGGGCAGGAAATTAACAGCCGGGCAAAAAACACCATTTTCCCGGCGAATAATAACAATTGAGCCATCTTTGAAATGATATTCTTTTAGTCATTAAACACGCGCAAAACGTAACAGATATTCTTTTTAAAAAAGTATTTCCACTTATGACAAGTGGGTTCAATCACGACGGATAGTGATCAGCTGCAATTTTCAAATACTCCAAATAGTTGCCAAACGTCATTGGGCAAATACAAGGTGGGCTATTCTTATAATGGAAGTTTCGGCCTCGCCTATAAATTATATGGATTAGACAAAACGAATAGCAAGGCATTTGAACGTGCCATCGTCTTACATTCTCTGACTCAAGTTCCGGATTCGGAGACTTACCCCGATGAGATTTGCAATAGCGCCGGGTGCCCGATGGTAAGTCCCTCTTTTCTTGCAATCCTGGGCCGGTACATTAAATCGTCTCAAAAGCCAGTACTGTTGTGGATCTATAAATGAGAAAGTACAGAGACGAAATGTCTAAAATTTGGGCCCAATAGACCAGGTAGTTCTATAAAAGCGCTTGATGCCTTTTACCATCGACAACCTCATTCACTTTGAACCAGGATCACAAATTCAAAATTAAATGGACCTTCGGCGGCACATTTATTGAGTCATTAAGAAAAGCTCATTATGGAGCACTTTGACGTGCCGGATGAAATGAAAGTTCCTCTTGACTATTCTGATAAACTCCTTTCCCCTGCCGTAAGAACCTTCAAGCCCATACTTTTCCAGGATGGCGAATGGTTCGGTTGCGTGCTCGGTCCTAATCCTCAGCATGGTATATTTGGATTTGGCGATACGCCGGCAGAAGCGTTTAATGATTGGGAAAAAAACCTGAAGGAACGTATAAGACATCCCCGGAAAAATGACGAAGTCGTCAAATACATATTTGAAGTTCTACGGGGAACCGAATGATGAAAGCCATAATTATTGTTCCGTTTTCTAAAAAATTGATTTTCCTGCCAGGTGATCAAAACGCACGAACAGGCCCTGTAAGAAGATCAAAGCCTCTAATGCCAACAATCTACAAATAAAGAAAAATTTAGCTAACAGGCGTGAAAGCTCTGCGGCGCGAAAGGCAAAAACTCGCAGGAGTATCGTTTTGAATGTACGTGCAGGTTAATATACCTGGATGGGAAAAAATCTCCCTTCCCCTCACAGATACGAGTAATCCTGGCAACATTGAGATGCGAACCAGTTACCATGGCAAATTATTTTCACGAACTAAGATCTGATAGCCGGCTGAACGGCAAATGCAGCAAACCCTCCTGCAGTATATCACTGCATGAAACCTTTGCCAACCATCGACAGGACGAAGGTGAGCCACTTATTTAGAATACCACGGGGAAAAATGACTGTATTTATCCTAAACTCTTTAACCAACGTATTAACTCGTCTTTAGCCTTTCCGGTTTTCTTCTGAACTCTTCCCCAAAATTCGTCATCTTTCCCTTCATCATACTTCAAATCATCATCTGTCAGTTGGCTATATTGCTGTTTGAGTTTCCCTTTCCAAACATTCCAGTTTCCTTTTAATTCCATCTTATCCATAACAGTAAATTTTAATGATATGGATAAAAAATTATGCCAACCCAAGCAGGTATAGACCTACGGCCCGTGGCCCGCAAAGCGGAATATGGTTGTGTTATTGTTTCTTAGTTTTCCGGGCCATAATACCGACATTTTTGGGGATTTTTATCTTTGGCTCAATGAAAGTGGGTTTGGTTGGTGACTTCCAGGATTGTGAAAGTTCTCTTACCTGCCGGAACCTGCCATCTTATTTTCTGGCCCTGGCTAAAGCCTATAAGTGCTGTGCCGACGGGGGCTAAAACCGATATCTTCTTCTCTTTGATATTTGCTTTGTCCGGAGTGACAAGCATCAACTCCATTGTTTCGTTCTTGTCTTCTGATTTTATTGTGACCCTGGAGTTTAGCCTTACAACATCGTCAGGAAAATCATCCTTGCTCACAATCTTAGCTTTTTTTAACTCCGTTCTCAGGTCTTCCGCGTTCTTTCGATCAAATGCAGTTTTGCCCCCCATTCCCCGGAGGTATGAAGTCAGCAGCTTATGATCGTCTTTAGTAAGAACAAGCCTCGAAACTATATTTTCCATGGTAAATAAATTTTATAGTGATTTCATTTTATTTTGTGCTTCTTTTGTTTTGAAATGGATTTCCTCCAAAATCTTTGATAATGGGTCACCCGTTATTCTGCGAGACTTGTTTGTCATGCTTAACTCTAAAAGATTGAAAACTGTAAAGTGATCAGGGCAACAAACCTGACTTACGGAATTTTGGATTAGTGCCGTGCATAGGCTCCTTCTAATCCGCCAACATGCTTGCCCAAACCTCAGCTTTTTCTTTACCCAGTTTAGTCGAATTTGGAACGGTCATTTTGGAAAGAATCATCTGCCATGTGCGTGCATTTCTTTCGAGCACAGCCAAATCATTGAAATTGCCAACACCGTGCTCATAAAAAGTTAAAGAAACGGGCTTCCTTTCATCCCTGTATTCAAAGTATAGCGCGATCATCTCCAAAAAATCCTCCAGGTCTCTTTTAGTCAAATCTCCAGGCCTAATAGCTCTATAATTTTTCTTTACTGATATGGCCTTCACTTCATCCAGGTGTATTATGCAAGGCAAGCTTGTTGCATCTTCGATATCGAGCACCAACAACTTCCTCTTAATACCATCGACAGCAATCAACCTGGTCCCTATTAGCATGTGGCTTGAAAAGGATAGATTAAGTGCATATTCAATTTCCCTCAACTTCGCGTACTTATCTTGATCGTGTCTTTTATTCATATCTTTCATATCACAAATTTTAGTCCCGCAAATACAAAGTGTTAACAAGTGTAAAGAGCCTTTAAGATCCGAAGACCTTAAATATTCCTCTACGCCGATACCAAAACGGAAAAGCCTTTAAACGCTCTGAAAAAAGTGAATCAGGCTGAGTTTGAGCCCCAGCCTATGAAAATTAGAAGGCTGGGGAATAACTATGAAAGTCCTTACAAGTTGCGAAAAAATTCAGTTTTGTGCTGAATTCAGCATTGTTACAGGCGCAACACTCCTGCACTGCCAATCGCTGCAGCTTACAGAAACGATCATTATGTGTATATGTTCCAGGCATTAGTTCAAAGATACAAAAATATACAGGTCAAACGAGGTATTGTTCCACTGGTTATTTGTTAAAACCCTGATTAAAGAGATAACTCATCGAAACCGAATTTAGCCTCCTAATTAAATATACTGGATCCATCGCCTCACCACTTTCCACCAGGCTAATCACTTGTATAATTTTTCAAGTCCCTTAGTAGGAATAATAAATACGGGCAGCGAGCTCTCACGTAAAACATTCTCCGCAACACTTCCTATCAATATTTTTTCCAAACCCCGCCGGCTATGGCTCCCCATAACAATTATGTCAACGTTCTTCTCCTTTGCTGTGTTCAAAATGGTTTCAGCTATGCCGCCCTTCTTAACCACCGTTTGAATGGCCTCATCATTCAAATATTCTCTGGATTTATCAAGGTAAGCCTTTGCAGCCCTTCTTAATGTTTCAGAACTATTTGTTTCCATGGAATTGTTGAAACCTCCAAAACCCATTATGGGTGAATAGTTCAATGAGGAATCGTAAGCGTCCCCGGGAATTACGTGCAATAAAATAGTTTTTGCTTTCATTGACAAAGATAATTCATGACCTATCTCCGTCACCTTTTGTGCGGAAGGATTATAGTCCAGCGCGATTAGTATTTTCTTCATTTTATCTTATTTATTCATTGCAATCGATTTGTAAACTACCGGTTTGTTGACAAAAGCATTCTTTTATAACAACGGCTTCATTGTGTTCTTTATCCTTTGCGCCATAAACCAAAGTGACGATCCCTTTCTTAAGTTCTTCTTTTAACAGTGAAAGCTGATCTTTATTACTCCTGAGCTCTTTTCGATATTTTTTTACGAATTCTCTCCATTTGACGGGATCATGGTTAAACCACTTTCGAAGCTCCGTGGTCGGCGCAATTTCCTTTAGCCATAAATCAATCCGTGCAGCTTCTTTTGTCAATCCTCTCGGCCAAAGCCTGTCAACCAGTATACGTTTACCATCCTTCTTTTGGGGCTTTTCATACGCTCTTTTCAAGTAAAGTTTCATATCACACCTGGTTTAACTAATAATATCTTCGGGATATCTAAAGATTTTTATCGCCACTAAAACCGACCTTTTATGGTACACTTCACGAAATCTTACTGTGAATTCTCAAATTATCTCCCCATATTGTTTGTTTAATCCTATTCGCAGCCCTTCCAAAAAACCATTAATTGCTCTTTTTTTTATACTCACTTCTTAAACAGGTGAAATATCCAATTTGGTGATTACCATCCAGCTTAAAAGTTAGATTCACTTCATTGAACCGTCAACGTTCCTTTCATTACAACATGGATACTGCAGAAATAGTTTGTGCTTTGTGTAACAATTAAACTCCATGATTGACCAGGAGCCAGGGCGGATGATGTCCACTTTTTACCCCGTTCTTCTGTAACATCATGTACAACAATGTCCTTATTTACCCATACCACAGTATCTCCTTTTTGTACAGCAAGCTCGGCTGGCTGAAATTTCATTTTTTTGATTTCAACAATGTAGCTTTTGTTCGGAGTCTTTATAAGACTGGATGGCTCTTGCTCGTGCGCTTCTGGCGAAGATTCGCAATTGCTTAAAAAAAACAAGAAACATAAAGCACAAATGATTTTTTTTAATATGATAAACCGACTGCGCATTACTTGGTTATTTTACTTTGCAGCATGATCGCATGCTCTAAATGAGTTTTCAGAGCCGGAACAACATTTTCAAGCAGGCTTTTTAGTTCCACGTTATCAGATTCAGGAATTAAAAGATTCTCTACGGCGGAAATCACCTCCTTATGATATGCAATTTCATTATCGATGTATGCCTTATTAAATGCATGTCCAGATTTAGAACGCAGCATTTTCATTGTTTTTTTCGCACCTGCTTGCAGCTTTTGGCTTACAGCATTGTCCTGCGGAGTGACATTTAACTTAGTAACGAGTGCCACCGACTGTGCGATCACCGCCTTATGATCATTGATCATTGTTTCTGCAAATTTCAAAATGTCTGCATTTTTGGATTTGAGTTTTGCCACCTCTGCATAGTCGATGTCTATCTGGTTAGCGGTTACGGCCACCGAAGCAACTTCAGCGTCAGAAAGTTGTCGATTTTCTTGCGAATAAGCTGCCAGCGAAAAGATAACCACCAACAAAACAACACTCGTTGCTCTTGACTTGATATCATTACTAATTTTCATAATCTTTTTTTTTACTGTTACACTAATTGGAATCAATGGAGGGGAATACCTTTCTGAACTGGGGAAACCGGGCACCGGCACATTTTTCCTTATACGAACAAATTGCCTCGTCCATTGGTTAGTTCCCATAATTCGACTACCCGGTTTTACTTTCGTTGTAATATTTTTCGGCAAGCAATACTGCCCGGGGAAACACGACCTGGTTTTCAAGATTTATATGCACACTTAAATCACTTTCAAATTTTTTCATTTTCATAAACAAATCTTTATGCCAGTGAGAGGCACCCCCGGGCGGCGTAAAATCGTTGGTAAGCTCCCGGAACTCATTCAACTCTGCATTTATGGTGATATGTTCCTTCATCATTAATCCTGCCGATTCTTTTATTAACTCCAAAGTTGTACCGAGCTTCTTCAGCGTACAACTTTTAGCTTTCCCCAATTGCCTGATATTTTGAAATAGAATTTGTTCCTCTTTCCTTAAATGAAATAACAAGTCATCCAGGAACAGGAATAGCGCGGAAGCAAGTTTTGACAATCTTGGAACACTTCCCAGATGATGATATGCGGCCTTATGGGCCAGGTCATGAATAATAATCGCATCTTCCTTTAAAATCCGGTGGTGTACTTTGACAATATAATCGATCAAGGAATCCAGGGACCAAGTACCAAAAGTATTGCCGGCCGAATTCGAAGTTGTTCCAAAGGGTTCAATTTGGATTTCCTGTTGTCCTGCGGTCACACCAGTATTTCTGGAAACTGAATTATATTCATCAGTGAAGCCCATAGTCGGTTCACTAAATAATCCAAACCTCGGATACTCACTGATAGAATGCGCCGGATATACCGGAATCGATTGTGTTGAATTCATAATATTGTTTTTATTTTTCCTCTTAATAAGGAATCAATGAATGGCGGGAATTGCAGTTTTCAAATCCTCCCGGGATTTATTGCTGCAGTTGACATCCGCACATAAAATATTAAAGCCGCTTTTATGAAGGGCAAATCAATTTCCAGGCGTATTGAAACGAAATTAAACCTGGTACTCCAGGGCCATGGATCGGTCAGGCCCGGCCAAGCGTCTTAAAGTCTTTGAAATTAGAGAAGCAATAAAGCTCACGGCAAAAAGGAAGGAATTCGGTAAATGAACAGATATAAGAGTTCATTGTATCAAAAACAATATGCTCTTTGGAGATTGTTAATGTCTTATATGGTACTATACCTGACATGGATTCAAATTTACAACTAAACTTTGAATATTGTTCAAATTGAATTTAATTCTTGTCGATAAGACAAAGTAAAATTCAGAAAAACCTGATGATCTTATTTTTTAAAATGTTCCCATATAGCAAAAAGCATTAATGGCACAGTTATTACCAATGCCCCATAGTATTGTTCATTTTCTACGTAAGCTTCCTTCAAAAAAATAGAGTTCAGAACAATCAAAAACGATATGACCATTCCGCTCACGGACACTTTCCTTTCATTTCGTATCATCAGTATTTTTTTTAATGGTTAACAATGTAATAATCCGATCTAGTGATTGCTTCGTTTTTTCTTAGTTCAAAAGTGGCTTCTTTTCGAATATGGTTCTGCGATCTTTTACACGGATTTCTGTTGTCAGCCGATTTGAGACCAAAGATTGCCATTCATTAGCTTTTGCTTCCAGTGCTCGTCGTTTATAACCAGAATCCGTTCCTTTTTCATAAAAGGTCAAAACAAGAGGCGTGGAACCGCTTTTATAATTCAACCGGAGAGCAATCACCTTGACGTAAGGCTCCATATTCGCGCGATATTTGTCATCAGATTTACCGAGGACATAAACTCTTTTAACTGCGCTGCTGCTGACCTCGTCCAGGTTAACAAGATATCCCTCGCGCCCATCGGGGGTTACAGTAAAAAAAATCAACCTATTGCTATTATTATCCAAAGCAATCATCCGCTTCCCCAGTGCCTCCTGCTTGGAAATATAGAATTTGAACTGTGCCGCTAGTCCATAAAAGTCGACAAGCAATTTTTTAGTTTTTCTTTCGCGGATAATGTGATTTATTATTATTGCCGTCAGTGAAACTGAAATTACGATACCCATTATAAGTATCGTGGTAAAAACTTGTGTCATATTTTGTTTTTTTCGAGTGATAAAATCCGTTACGTTGTAGGTTGCTTTCACGTCCAACTACAGCAAAGCAGTTGCACGGGAAGCTGTTTCTGAGACATAAAAACATTTTACCTAAATCGAACAAGGAAGAAAATAACGCGGAGCTTTAACGTTACCGCTGCCCGATAAGGCAACGATAATTGAAATTTTTGTAGCTGGAGTAATAATAAAGCGCCGCACAGAATGGGATAAATTCTTTAAAAGAGCAAGTAAAACTATCCGTGGTATCAAGCACCTCGTACCCGATCGAAATAATCTCTCTGTTATTTTGTATAATACTTGCCATGATTTCAAATTTACTAGTTAAATACCAACAAATCTGTTAAACTTATCATTGAAGCCGAATTCCGCCATCTAAGAGTTAAAAGCGCTGGCTTTTCGATCTTTCAATTGCGCAATAACTTTTTGTTCAACCGAATTCATTAAGGTCTTCCAGTTCTTACCTGACCCTGAAGCAACAATGTCCAGCACGGGATTGCGCAGACGCACTTTAATCGTACGGGGTGATGTTACGTGTCTCGACGATTGCTGCATATGGAAACAGGCAGAACTAATCTTCGCGAAATAATGTTTAAATTTTTCAAGCATTCGAAGTATCCGTCTCTGTAGGTTCCCGTTGATTGTCATACCAACGGCCTGAATGCCTATAAAAACTCCTTTGGGTATTCTTTCGTTGCTCATACAATCATTTTTCGTTGATCACAATTGATTAGCTCCGTCTTATTGACAAAGCAACGCTATACCCACTATTATATCTACTCATTGCGTTTAGATAATAAAAAACGTTGATTTTTATCAACGGCCTCAAATTGAAAAATTGTTTTACCTCTCATAAATGCGAGACGAGACATACTAATGGAACTAAAAATCCATTTGAACAAAAAGTCTTTTACTTAAATATCTGGGATCTTTTGCCGAAATGACCAGTCAATCTAAAAAATGATTGGTCCTGCGCACCAACGCTGGATGTATGTGACTGCTCCGTTTGTGTATCTTTGAGAAGGCTTAATGCATTACTTCTTGAGTATACTACCCCGTAAAATCTTTAGGGTAGCGTCAAAAAAGGAAGAATGAGATTATTATTTTAATCAAACACCCTGGTAGATGAATTCGCTGTTCCCTTTGAGAAGTATAAAAATCAAAAACCACGCTTTAAAATGCTACCCTGGTTATGGGTCACTTACCAAATCTCATTATTGACCTGGCCCTTATAGCCGTGATGTCGCCCCCTGGGTTATTGTTTTTGATTACAATTATAGACGTGTATGTTGCGAACCTTTAGCAGCAATTTTCCAACGCCGCAATATTGGTTCCCATATTATCGGAGCCAGGAAGATTGGCGATAAAGGTATATTTATAGGCGGACAGGACTAAATTGGGCTTGTTGTGCCAATAAATTATTTTCATTACAGCAGCACTGTATCAAACCAATCTATCGGATGGAAATCATCAAGTTCCTTAATATCATAGGTATTACTGCTTTCAGCATTGCCGGCGCATTTGCTGCAATGGAAAAGAAGTTTGAATTTTTGGGAGTCTTTGTTATTGCGTTTGTAACTGCATTGGGAGGAGGCACCCTTCGTGATTTACTAATGGGTCACTTGCCGGTGAGATGGATTTATGACATTGGCCAGGTGGTGATCGTTTTATTGAGCGCCCTGGTAGTCTTTTACTTCACAAAGCTGGTCCATAACTTTAAAAAGATCCTTCTGGTCTTTGATTCACTGGGGCTCGCTTTTTTTACCGTGGTGGGAATTCAACAAGGCATTTTGCTTGAGCTTCATCCCTGGAAATGCATCGCACTCGGAACTGTCACGGCCTGTTTTGGCGGGGTGATCAGGGATGTATTATTAAACAATATCCCGCTAATTTTTCAAAAAGAAATTTACGCCTCGGCCTGTATTTTCGGAGGCATCATTTACTTTATTTTGCTTAATGCCAGCATGCAAGCAGGGCCGCGGGAAGCGATTTGCATCATTGTTATCGCAACAGTCAGGCTCTTAGCCACCAGGTATAACTGGCAATTGCCTCAATTAAAATACTCCCAACATGAAAAGTAAAAGGATTGATCGGTTCCCTATTACAGAATTTAAAACTTGAGTTAGATGTACGAAAGATTTTTCCAGGCACTCAAAGAAAAAGTAGATTTCACCGAAGAAGATTTCTCGGTCATTAAAAAGCAGCTTACCCCTAAAAAGCTGCGTAAAAAACAATATTTCCTCCAGGAGGGCGATGTATGCAAATTTATAGCCTTTGTAGAAAAAGGATTGCTAAGATCCTACAGTATTGATGAGAAAGGTACCGAGCGTATCCTACAATTTGCCTTGGAAGGCTGGCTGATCTCCGATCTTTTTAGCTTCCTGACTGCTGAACCTTCTTCCTATAACATTGACGCTGTTGAAAATTCCGAACTTGTTTTGGTTAGTAAGAAAGCACATGAAGATCTGCTAAACGCGCTACCCAAATACGAAACATGGATACGACTGCAGATTACATCGGCTTATATCGCTTTACAAAAACGAATAACATCCGTAATTAGCCTCAGTCTTGAAGAAAGATATGAAAACTTTACTTCGATCTACCCGCAAATCGTTCAACGTGTACCACAACATATGATCGCCGCCTACATGGGCCTGACACCGGAAACCTTAAGCCGCGTACGGAAGAAAATTACCGCGCGTAAGTAGGTTGACCTGCCGCAACAATTTTCATTGACTTTTATCAATGCTTTTTACTGCTCAAAAGCAATGGAGCGGGGCATGCATGCATGGTAGCTTTGCACTATCAATTTAAAAAGAGATGAAAACAAAACAAACAATCGCGATCATAGGTGCTACCGGTAATATGGGCTCGGCTATTTCAAGATCGCTTGCAAGGGGCAACTACAGACTGTTATTGAAAGCAACACAACAGCGAGACCTGGAAAAACTCTCAAAGGAAATCAAAGACAAAATCCCTTCTGCAGATATAGAACCAATGGCTTGTCCAACGGAGGCGAGCTGGGAGGCTGATATCATCATCCTTGCCGTTCCATTTGAGGCGGAAATGGAAATTGCTGAAAAAATCAGGGAAGTTTCCAATCAAAAAATTGTAATCTCTATTGCTAACCCTTTAAATCAAACCTCCAATGGATTGGTAACCACCCCGGACACAAGCGCGGCAGAAGAGTTGCAGAAATGGCTACCTGGTTCGAAGGTGATAAAGGCCTTCAATACCACTTTCGCAGCCAATTTTTCCACACCCGTTATCGACGGAAAGCAAGTGGATGCTTTCATAGCAGGCAATGATGAGGAAGCTTTGGAAACGGCAAAAGAATTGGTAAGTATTGCAGGCTTCAATCCAATTGTTGCTGGAGACCTTTCAATAAGCAGAACACTTGAAAACATGCAGTTATTACTGATACAACTTGGAATGAAATACAATTACAACTGGCTTGCCGGCTGGAAAATATTGCACCATTAATAAAATAGTATTAAATAAATAAAATTAACAACATGAAAAAGATAGCAATTATTCTTACTGGGTTTCTTGTACTGACTGCATTTACATCGTTAACTAATATATGGAAGAATGATCCTGCTCACTCCCAGCTTGCATTTACCGTAAAGCACCTGGGCATTTCAGATGTTTCCGGTGTGTTCAAAGATTTTGACGTAAACGTTCATTCCTCAAAACCTGACTTCAGTGACGCCGTATTTGAACTTAATGTGAAAGTGGCATCTATTGACACCAGGGTGGAGGCAAGGGACAATCACCTGAAAAGCCCTGACTTTTTTGATGCAGAAAAATACCCGGCGATGAATTTTAAAAGCACTGCCATCAAAAAGTCAGGATCCAGCAACTATCGCCTGACTGGTGACCTGACTTTGCATGGAATAACGAGACAGGTAACAATGGATATGGAATACAGGGGAACAATTGAAAATCCAATGGACAAAAAGCAAACGACGGGATTCCAGGTAACAGGAGTTATCAAGCGTTCCGACTTTAATCTCGGCAGTGGGTTTCCTCCTCCGCTGATCAGTGATGAGGTGCGCATCAAGGCTGATGGCGAGTTTGTGCAATAAGTATAATTAATTAATGAATGAATGATTATTTCACTTTAAAATATGAGTATATGAAACTATTAGAAAGGAAAGTAGCCATTGTTACCGGGGCAGGCTCCGGTATTGGTAAGGCAACCGCTGAATTATTTGCAAAGGAAGGCGCTAAAGTGGTTGTGTCAGATATCAGCGATGCAAATGGAAAAAGCGCAGTGGATGAAATTAAAAAACAAGGAGGCGAAGCCTTTTTTATTAAAGCTGACTCCTCAAAACCGGAAGATAACGAAGCCCTGGTAAAACAAACCATTGAAAATTACGGTGCCCTGGATATCGCGGTCAACAACGCCGGCATCGGTGGACCCTTTGGAGCTACGGGCGAATATCCCGTTGACGGATGGCAAAAGGTGATCGATATTAACCTATCGGGTGTTTTCTATGGATTACGTTATCAGATCCCCGCAATGCTCAAAAATGGAGGTAGCATTGTGAATATTGCTTCGATCCTTGGTAGTGCCGGAACAAAATTTTCTCCAGCCTATGTGGCATCGAAACATGGTGTAATTGGTTTGACAAAAGCTGCCGCGCTGGAGTATGCTGATAAAAAGGTCCGCATTAACTCAGTGGGCCCCGGGTATATCAAAACCCCTTTGGTCATGAATTCCCTTGACCAGGAGGCGTTAGATGCCCTCGTCGGCTTGCATCCAATTGGCCGGTTAGGTGAAGCTGAAGAAATCGCCGAATTGATTTTATGGCTGGCTTCTTCTAAATCATCTTTCGTGACAGGCGGCTACTATCCGGCGGACGGTGGCTACCTGGCTCAATAACAAACTGTAATGTTACGCACTACCTCAAACGAATGCCTGACCTGTGAACATTACTCTTAAGGTAGTACGTAACTTCTTATGTCATTTTAAACTTATAACAATGAAAAAATTATTTGCTACAGACACAAAATATTTGAACAATGATCTTGCCCTTTTAGTAGGGAGGATCGCGATTTCGGTATTGATGTTGTCGCATGGGCTGCCGAAAATGCAAATGTTATTTTCGGGTGACCCCGTCCAGTTTCCGGCTGTTTTTGGTATGAGCGCAGAACTGTCTCTGACACTGGCTGTGTTTGCAGAAGTGGTTTGTTCTCTATTAATCATCGCGGGCTTTGGGACAAGACTGGCCAGTCTGCCGTTAATGACGACCATGCTGGTTGCTGTATTTTCCATTCATGCCGCAGATGTGTTTGCCAAAAAAGAGCTCGCAGTGCTTTACCTGGCAGGCTATGTTGTGTTGTTCGTTGCAGGAAGTGGAAAATATTCAATTGATCATGTTTTACAACCAAAACCACCAGTAAAGCATCGCGCCACGTTTATACCCGAAGATCCAACTATATCAATATATCAATAAGAAAAATCAACTATCGTGCAAAGTAGGTTGCAAAATTGTTATTGATCTATCGAATGCCTACCCGACTTCACTAAAATATTTATCTCATCAATAAAATGATTTTTATGTCACAAATAAATATTGCCGGTCAAACAAGAACTCGTCCCCACGTGCTGGCTATTTTTCTAAGAATTGCGTTAGGCGTAATTTTAATTTGGAAAGCCATCAATTTCGCACATGACACCGCCGCGCTGGAATTGTTGATGGGAAAAGAAGATGAAACCCTGGTTACAAAGAGCGATGCTGTATTTGTCCTGTCGCTTAGTGTAATAACAGTCGTCTGCGGTGTTTTTATTTTGGTGGGACGTTTTACCCGGGTCACTGCCTTCGCACAATTACCGGTCTTTCTGATTGGAACGTTGTTTATACACGGTGGGCATATTGAACGCTATGGATTTGAACTTATTCTTACGGCCGTTGTTCCTTTTTTACTACTTGTATTTATTACAAGAGGCAATCATGCGCTGACCAACAATGAATATTCCCGAATGGAAGACGAAACGAGAGTTCGCCGGCCTCGCGGCCAACTTGTTTATTAAGCAATAGCTAAGAAAATGACCTACAATTAACAAATAAGAAACAACATGAAAACCTATAACACACTTTCCGAAACCATGAACGAATTGCGTCGGGAAGGCTATACGGAAGACTTTAACCTTCAACAAAATTGCCTTGAGTGCCGCAACGGCAAGTTTAAGGTTTTTACGGATGAATTTAAAGTGGACAAATATTTTCGGTTTGAGGGAGCCAGTAATCCCTCAGATGGAGCCATTCTGTACGCCATTTCTTCCGATAAAGAAAACCTCAGGGGCTTATTAGTGAACGCTTACGGGATTTACAGCGATCCTATAACCGATGAAATGGTAGAGAAACTGAAAATACGCAGATAACGTACCGCGCATAAATGGTGGGGGCGCGAAGTCTATTTTAAGATTAATCAAATAAAATATTATGAAAGAAAATAAAAACGACAAAAGAGCGCTTCGCCTACTTGTCTTTTCAGTTGCGATGCGGAAAGATTCACTCAACACCAGGCTTGCGAACCTTGCGGCTGGTCTTATTGAAGGTCACGGAGGCATCGTTGACTTTGCCGAGATGAAAGAGTTTGATGTTCCTTCATTCAACCAGGACATGGAAGTGAACTCCACGCCTCCGAAAGGTGCGGAAGAATTTCGCAAACGACTCCTGGCGAATGATGCTTTCATAATTGCATCGCCTGAATACAACGGCTCTATGCCCGGCCTGATTAAGAATGCTATTGACTGGGTTTCACGATTTCGTCCGCAACCGTTTAATGAACGGCATGGTTTATTGATGTCTGCCTCACCATCCATGGCAGGAGGAAATCGCGGTTTGTGGTCGCTTCGAATTCCGCTGGAACATTTAGGCGCAAGAATTTTTCCGGATATGTTTTCTCTTGCAATGGCGCACCAGGCTTTCAACACTGGCGGTCAAATTGCAAATACTGTTTTGGCTAAACGCTTTGACGAAAACATCGCAGCATTTCTCAATTTGGTCGAAGCAGCGAAGAATTATCCATGCATGAAAAAAGCATGGGTTGAATTTTTAGGTGAGAAACCCGATCCTGTTACAGAAAGAGTGGAATAGCCCTTAAGCAGGCCCCGGGGGCAGATTTGAGTTCGATGACATAAAGTGAATCCACTAGTTGCAATTACTTCCCCGTTGCGATCAAAGCAGTCAAATATGAAACAATAAGATAAGGAGAGGTTGATTGTTTTGCTTCCGGGCTCCCGGTATTTTAGCGTACGTCTTTTACTGCGCACTCAAAACAGTATTTTTACAACATGAACACATCTGCCGAAATAATACTTGACCTGCAAAGCGTAGATGACATGCTCCTCAAAAAAACGGGTCCATTGAATTGCAGGCGGATATTAAATGATGCCACCGAAGAATTCATTGTGGAGGAAGCTTCTAAACTCCCGCGGAGCAAACCCTTCTCTTTTACGGTGCGGGTGCCACTTCACGAAACTAAAAGAGCCAACGAAATAGTTTTTGCTATCCACAAACACTTTGCTTATTGCAGGAGAAAATCGAAGGCAAAGGTTAAAAACACCCTGCTGACCGGATGGAGATCCCTGGCGATTGGATTTGTGTTTCTTCTGCTCGCATATTTCCTGGTTGAGGTACTCCGTCCTTATTTTTCTGAAGGGAGTCTTGCGATTACTGTACGGGAGTTATTAATAATTCTTGCATGGGTTGCCTTATGGCGGCCCGCTGAATTGTTACTCTATGACTGGTATCCCTTTCTTAAGGACACAACCCTATTTCGCAGGCTTGAACAGAGCACTGTGGAGGTTACAGATAATGTTACAAAAAATTGATAGATCATCCAGCCACTGCAGCAAAGCATGTATTTAGAATAGACCGGCGGCTCCTAGATCGGAGAATTCCATAAACTCCAACATAGCGGAAGGTTCATAGGGGTTCACCCTCATGTTCTCACAAAAATTCTTTTAATTTTAGATTGTCTTAATACAAGGAAGCATATGACAAACGTGCTTGATTTTATAAAGGCGAACAACTTCTATAAGAAATTTGAAGTCGACGATCTGCTGTTCGTTGAATTTAAATGCCCATATGAAGAAGGTGTGAGCGGCATCTGGTGGCACAACAATTTGTTTGCTTTCATCATCGCAGGAGAAACATTGCTGAAAACGCCTCAAAACGAATTCCGCTTAAAATCCGGCGATTGTTTTTTTGCCAAAAAAGGTTGTGTGCTTACAATGAGTGAAACGGAAGAGGATTTTTGCGAATTGTTAGTCTTTTTGCCTGATGACTTTATTAAGACAGTGATCCATAAATATAAGGTTCCTTTATCGAAGGTAGCGTGTGACGATAAACCAGACACCATTATTCCACTTTTAAGTGACGACGTGCTCCGGGTTTATTTTCACTCGTTACTCAGTTATTTTTCCATGCCGTCCCCTCCTAAAGCTACGCTCCTAAAACTGAAATTTGAAGAGCTGATCGTACAAATCGTTACAGGCAATCTCCATGATTCGCTGAAATCCTATTTCCGTGAAGTCTGCATGCATTCAAAGCCTTCGATCAAAGAGACGATGGATGCCAATTTTTTCAGCAACCTTTCACTGGATGAATTTGCAAGGCTTTGCTCCAGAAGTCTCTCAGCGTTTAAAAAAGAATTCATGGCTATCTATCAAACTACGCCTGGAAAATGGTTAACGGAAAAACGTCTCGAATACAGCAGGTATTTGATTGAGACCACCGGTATGAATATTGACGAAGTTTGCATTGAAAGCGGTTTCCAAAATCGTTCACACTTTATCAGGGTTTTTAAAAACAAGTTTGGATTTACACCAGGGAAGTTTCTGATGCAGGGAAATTCCCGCCAATCAAAAATTCATTCCTGAACGTCAAAGCATCTTTTTTTAACTTTTCAGCAAATTGATTTAATAGGAGGCTTATTAATTTGAGGGCGGGAAAGCATAATCCCGGTATTTCTAACGCTCAAATTTCTTAATATGGAATCCGTTAAATCGAACAGCATAGCCGAGCCATCAAAAGAGACTGAAGAATTGCAAAGGGCCTGGAACCAAATTGCACCGGGCTATGATAAGTTTGTCACTAAAACAGAAGTATGGCTCGCAATGGAAGCACTGACGCGGGCAGGCCTTCAACCTGGAGAATATTTTCTTGACGTTGCTGCCGGCTGTGGTGGTTTGAGTTTACCAGCAGCAAGAATGGGTGCAAAAGTATTGGCAACTGATTGGTCACCGGAAATGATCCGGCTTTTTGAATTGCGCGCAAAAGAAGAAAATCTTTCTTCCGCAGAGGGAAAAGTCATGGACGCGCATCAATTGCAACTTGCAGATGAGTCTTTTGATGTTGCCGGTTCGCAGTTTGGAGTAATGCTTGTACCGGACTTGCCAAAGGCATTGAGCGAAATGGTCAGGGTAACCAGGCCCGGCGGAAAAGTCATCTTAATTGGCTACGGTCCACCCGAACAAATTGAATTCATTCATTTCTTTATTAAAGCACTTCTGACTGTAGCCCCGGAATTTCCGGGTCTTCCTGATAATCCACCGCCGTTGGAATTCCAGATTGCCAATCCTGACCTTCTTCAGCGTCGTCTCGCCGAAGCCGGGCTAAAAGATATTAGAGTTGAAACTGTAAAGGAAAAACTTCAATTCAATTCGGGTGAACAGTTGTGGAATTGGATTTTGCACGGCAACCCTATTCCGCAACATATTATAGCCGAGCTTGGACTTTCTGACGAACAAATTGAAAAAGTGCAAAACGAATTGGATATATTGGTCCGTAATCGGATCGGCAAAAACAAATATGCGGTACTTACCAATCCGGTTAATATCGGAATTGGAACGAAATAGAAAACCCTCCAAAGGTTCTATTATAATTTTATCAACTTTCTCCGCGCTGTTGTCTTTTTTGTCGTTATTTCCAATAAATAAGTGCCGCGACTTAGAAAATCTATATTCATCGTTCCTTTTATGATATTGCCAATATCGCGGCCTCCTTTACTATACATTAGTCTTCCGTTCAAATCAAAAATCTTAATGGTATAGCTACTTGCCGTAGTACTCTTTAGTTCATAAGATAAATTTCCCCGCGCCGGGTTGGGAAACACGTGCAGCAGGTAGGAATTGTTTGTTATGTCATTTATTCCAGTTACCGGGTTATGAGTTTTAACGATAAAACCGCTGAAACCGGTTGCATCGAAACTAACCTCCCAACGATTGAGGCTGCTGTTCCATACAATGTCGGCATCATTTGGATCGATCAGTTCAGCCGGGCCCTGGTAGCTGCCGGGCAACCCGGTTCCATCGTTGCTAACTCCTGGATATTTGGTTACTTTCAGATTAGCAATGCCCGCTGCGTCGCTTTCACTATTCGGTAGGTCATTGGTATTTCCGGGATGCTCATTAAAATTGTCAAAATCCTGCTGGGTAAAATAAAGTGTAACCTTAGCAGTCGCAGTTGAAGCGTTGAGACCAGGTGTGATTTCAAAATGTCGCGAAACAAATGGCTCGTTGTTGTCCACAGGAACTGAAACTTCATTCCACGTTTTTGCTTTCACAATACCACGGACAGGATCCGATCCCTGTGGTTTAAGTGTCGCAATAAGATGACAACCACCATTGGTTAATAAAGAAACCGGTGCATCCCCATTAATATTCACTGATGCGCTGTCATGCGCAACTGCAAGTGGTGCCGATATTGGATGAAGAATATACACGACATTGTGCACCGCCTGGCCGACGATCAAATAAGGAGGATCATCGGAATGAGAATAAGTGAGCTTCGCTCCGCTGTTAGCGACCTGGCCAATGACACTATTACAACCATTTATGATGCCCGTAATACCACTTGTGGTGCTGCCAAGAGTGACTGCTCCACCATCAATGATAGCGCCGTTATCAAAACGGGGGCTGACGACGACGTAATGATCATTACTAAACGAGAAGCCTTCGCCAATACGATCATCCGGAGATACTCCCATCAATGAATTATCACTGTTGACAATACCAACTGTCGCGGCCGACCCATTTCCCCATGTTACTGATCCAGCCCACGTGCCCGGGCTACCAACAATTATGCCGCTGAGCACTAAATAGTTTCCATTATTTATTGGAACTGCTCCTGATATAGGATTGATGGAAGGGTTACCGATTAATGAATTGCTGGCGGTAACGGGTCCCGTAATTCCGGAGTTACCATTACCCCACGTTACCGCACCGATCATTTGGGATACATCATTCGACAAGGGACTTGAAACAACATAGTTGCCATTAGTCAGGACGGTAACACCGAATGAAACACGTGCGCCCGTTGTTGTTCCGACTAATGAATTGGTACTGCTCACAACCCCGGTAATTCCGGTCACGCCGTTACACCACGTAGCCGCGCCTGCATCTTCGGTAGTACCATTATCCCAATAAGGGCTTCTAACTACATAATTGCCATTATTCAAAACAGTCACGCCAAAATCAAAAGCGCCCGACCCAACATTATCGTTGGGTTGTGATCCAACTAATGAGTTGCTGTTGGTTAGAACGCCGGTTGTTAAGCCCGTTGTACCATTTGCCCATGTAGCTGCGCCGGCATTCGCAACAGTGCCGTTGTCCCAATTAGGGCTGCACACTACATAATTGCCGTTAGTGAGAGCAGCAACGCTCTGACCCACCTCGTCATTCGCTTTGGATCCAACAAGTGATGTGCTGGCATTGATTTCACCTGTTGTACCAGTATTACCATTTCCCCAGGTGACCGCCCCGGCATCTGCTAAATTTCCATTATCCCACTTTGGTGTGCTCACCACATAATTACCATTACTTAGGGGTATAACCTTAGCACTATTTTCAAAATCAAAATTAGTACTGCCCACTAAGGAATTCGCAAGACTCACTTCGCCGGTTATCCCTGTAGCACCATTTCCCCAGGTTGCAGCTCCAACGTAATCGCCGTTGCCATTGCTCCAGTAGCGGGTGATGATCACATAGTTGCCATTGGCAAGCGCAACAACTCCCCCACTTCCCACCTCATCCTGCACCGAGCTACCCACTAACGAATTCGTGGCGTCGATGATGCCTGTCACGCCGGCATTTCCATTTCCCCACGTGACTGCGCCGACGGTAGCATTGAATTCGTTAAGCCACCCCGGACTCACCACAACGTAGTTGCCATTAGACAATGCTACTACTCCTCCCGTATCCAGGCCCATTCCCCAGCCTATCTGCTCATACTGTGAACTGCCCACAAGCGAATTATTGATACCGATGACACCAGAAACGCCAAGAGTGTTACTTCCCCACGTAACCGCGCCAACATCAATAAGTCCGGCGCCGGCATCATCCCACTCAGGATTAATCACTACAAAATTCCCGTTGGTAAGTTTTTTTATCCGGTACTCGTATGGTATTACGTCATCTAAAAAATCGCCCGTAGTTGTTCCAACCAGTGAATTGGCGCTGCTCACCTGCCCGGCTAACGTAATACCGTCGCACCAGGTGATGGCACCCGCATTGACTGTACTTCCATTATTCCAACTGAAACTTCTTACAATAAAATGGTTGTTATCAAGCATAAATATTCCATCAGATCCTACCCTGTCATTGGCACTGGTTCCAACCAGGGAGTTTCCCGAACTGATAATCCCCGACGTTGGACCATTGCCGTTTAACAATGTAACGGCGCCGGCATTGACGACTGACCCATTATCCCATCCGGGACTAACGACTAAGTAATTGCTATTATCCAAAACAACCACACCCCCAACACCATAGTTGTCACCTGAACCCAGGCTATCATTTGCAGCTGTTCCAAATAGTGAGTTGGCAAGCGTTACCTCACCAGATAAGCCGGTGATTCCATTTACCCAGGTAAGTGCACCGCAATCGATTATTAAACCATTGTCAACAGAACGGCTAAACACGAGGAAGTTTCCATTGGGTAATGCAACCACCCCGTCTCTTCCGACAAAATCGCCACTTTTTGCTCCCCGTAAGGTGCTGATGAGCGAATGCGTCCTGCCGTCATACAAATAGACTGCTCCTGCATTCCCGATTGCTCCATTAGAAATAAACGGATCGGTAATGACATAATTTCCATTAGTCAGGGCCGTGACAGAATATCCAAAATCACCACTGCCAGTTGGCCCATTGATATTGGTGACTTGTGCATTTACGATACTTGAATAGAGTACGACTAAACGTAACAATGAATGTTTGAGTCTAAGCATAATAGACAATTTCGTCAAGATGAATTGAATTACAATGTAACGCAGCAATGGTGTTACTTGAACGCCCGGGTAAGATATCTCCTCTTCGGGATTGAACAGATGATCGCTGATATTTGGAGCATTGATGCCTATCAGCTTTTCCGATAAAACCGGTATATGATTTCCATTTTCCGGGCCGGTAAGGATGCAACATAATTAAATCGGGGGCTAGAACCCTTTGTGAGTACTGGATTAGCAATTGAATCGGCGAGGGCATCAGAGCGATCTAGCCTCCTTCGCTATAAAACGACCAACTTTTTCCAGAAGGTCATTCATTTCAAAAGGTTTTGCAATAAAGTCGTCGGCTCCTGCTTTCAGGCATGCATCCTTTGCATTGGGATGCGCGGAAAACATCAGTATTGGCACCTGCGCAAGTGTTTGGTCGTTCTTAAGTCTGCGGCATACATCCGTTCCGTCAGTTCCGGAAAGAAGCATATCCATTATAACGAGATCAATTTGCCTTTCGGCAAGGATGTTCCTTGCATCTAGCTCATTATTTGCCTCTACCGCCGCATAACCTTTATACTCCAGCATCATCTTGATCATAGTACAGAGATCGGTGTCGTCGTCAAGAATTAATATTAGCCTGTCAACTTTCATCAATTATTGCAAAATTGGTAGTGTAAATGTAAAGACAGATCCTTTACCTTTCTCACTTTGAACCATCATTTGTCCGCCGTGTTTTTGAACAAATTCGTGGGCTATAAATAAACCAATACCAAACCCGGGATAAGTCTGCTCTTCTCTCCCTTTTGCCCGGTAAAATCGTTCAAAAATTTTACTTTGTTCCTCTTCTTCAATGCCGATGCCATAGTCTCTTACGCTAAAGGCAATTTCGTCATTTGCAGCGCGGTGTACGCGGACGTCAATCTTGTTGCTATTTGGAGAATATTTTATCGCATTTGTCAAAAAATTGATCATCACCTGACCAATTCTATCCTTATCGGCAAGCACATATCCCCTGAAATCATGCAGCAGGTTAATGGTATGAGTTGTATTTGTGTACAAAATATCTTCAATGGTCTCGATTGCCAGTTCATTCAGGCTAAACCTGTCGTGTTTCAGCTTTAATGTTCCCGTTTCGATATTGGTAAGGTCCAGCAATTCGGATATTAATCTTGTCAACCTCGTGATTTGCTTGTCGACGCTGATCAAAGATGAACGAATAAGTAGTGGCGACAAATTTTGCCCCTCCTTTTTCTGGTCAAAGGCATTTAGCAGCAACTGCACGTATCCTTTTATAGACGTGATCGGGGTTTTCAATTCATGGCTTGCCATTGCAATAAAATTATTCTTCTGAACATCCTTCAATTCCTGGTTGTGCAGCAGATCAATGGATTTTTGCAGCTCATGATTTTTCTCCTTCAGTTCTGTTGTGCGTTCTGCGATGATGTTTTCCAGTTGACTTTCACTCGCCACGAGCTTTTCGTGATTCAAAACTTTTTGAGTGGTTTCTGTACATGTGACAAATACCCCGGAAATCTCATCTTCGTCACCATATACCGCACTATAGCTGAATGTCCACCAGACATCTTCGATTTTCCCATTGCGGAATATAGGAACGAGCTGGTCCTCAAACCAAACCGGTTCACCGGTGTTCATCACTTTTTCGATTAATGGTCCGATAAAACCCCATATTTCGGGCCATACCTCTTTTCCGTTCTTTCCTACTGCCGGATGTTTCCCATGCTCCCCAAGACTGGGCCGGTAGGCGTCGTTGTAAAAACAAATAAGATCCTTTCCCCAGAACAAAAACATTGGAAACGCGGAATGCAACAATATTCCTAAAGTCATTTGCAGGCTCTTTGGCCATTGATCAATTCGACCAATTGCTGTTTTTGACCAATCATATTCCCTGGTGAGCTTGCCCATCTCTCCACCACCTGACAAAAAACCCCGCCTGATGATATCAACTTTAACTTTGGAGGATGAATTCATATAATGGCTGGTATAGATACGAACCTAAACATTGAATTTACGACTTTTGGCAAAACTTAAGTAATTGCCAACCTGGAGCGTTCAAATATTTGAAGGGAGCCGTATTCTTTTTCATTTAATTCGTTGAATAGTATTTTCCGAAAAGGTAATTATTCATTCTATAAAAGTATATTTCCTCTTGTCTAAACTTACCACCTGGTCTATGTTTACATTAGAAGTTGATTGATATAACTTATCAATCCATCCAATATCCTGAAAAGCTTATCCAGTTCCTGTAAAACCAATTACTGCTAACCCGAATCCAATATCAGTCAACTTCTATTTTTATTTTCCAATTCCTAAGAAAGCTAAATTCCCCCGGAGCACTAATTGTGGCAACAAAACTGACTCCATTGCAAGTGCAACCAGGCCCGGCTTTAGGACGTTGACGAACTGAGGTCGTTATTTTCTTTCTTCGACCCATTATTTCAATTTGTCTTTAAATGCTTTCAAATATTAATACCCTATTAATTTCGGGTAATTGAATATGTTTTTCCTTTGACCGCTTTAAAAGCCACTACATACCCAATCGGTGATTTCTTTGAATGAACACCCAGCCCACCGATGATGACAGGATGATTAGTTCGGACAGTACATTGCCCACCCTGTCTCGCAAATAAAGTGGCATTGCTTAATCTTCCATTATTCCAGCTTATATTCACCTCATATGCTCCCCTGGCAACTAAACCCTTTACAGTTCCTTCTTTCCATGCACCTGGCAGCGCAGGCAGCAAATAAATTTCACCTCCCTGGCTTTGCAATAGCATTTCCATTGCACCCGCTGCCCCTGCAAAATTCCCATCAATCTGGAAGGGTGGATGCGCGTCAAACATGTTGGGATATGCTCCGCCACCACGATTATAGGCAGTGTTGTTTTCCTTAGTCAGGCGCAGCAAATTTCTGTACAGTGCATATGCGCGGTTACCATCCAGTAATCTCGCCCAAAAGTTTACCTTCCATGCGAGACTCCAACCCGTTCCTTCATCTCCCCTTATTTCGAGTGTACGACGTGCGGCTTTAGCAAGTTCAGGCGTCGTTACCGGTGAAATCAATTTCGCGGGATGTAGCGCATACAAATGGGAAACGTGCCGGTGATGCGGGTCTACATCTTCAAAATCTTTGTACCATTCCTGTAATTGTCCCCTGCTGCCAATAGCGAACGGATACAATCTTTTGGTTGCCTTATTTACAGAGTCACGAAAAGATGCATCAATATTTAAAATCCTGGAAGCATCAACCACGTTTTCAAACAAATCCCGTATTATACCCATGTCCATAGTAGTGGCAACTGAAAGTCCCGTTGTCTTTTTATCGGCGTAATAGTAGTCATTCTCAGGCGAAGTAGATGGTGCCGTAACCAGGTGTCCGCTGCTGTCGGGCACCAGCCAGTTGAGCGTGAATAGGGCAGCTGATTTCATCAAAGGATAGGCTGTCTGCTTTAAGAAATTTTTGTCGGCAGTATATAAATAATGTTCCCACAAATGACGGCTGAGCCAGTTGGCACCCATCGGCCAGTTTGCCCATTTCGGATCGCCCTTGCCAAGATCCCCAACGGGATTGGATAATGCCCATATATCTGAATTGTGATGTGTGACCCACCCGTTCGCATTGTAGAATTCTAATGCCGTTTTGTGTCCTGTAACGGAAATATTTTTTATCAGACCTATGAGGGGTTCCACTAATTCAGTTAAATTCCCAGCTTCTGCCGGCCAATAGTTCATTTGCAGATTGATGTTAGTGGTATAGTTGGAACTCCATGGTGGACGTAATTCTTTATTCCAGATGCCCTGCAGGTTTGAAGGCACGTTTGCAGTACGTGAGCTGCTGATCAACAGGTAGCGTCCGTATTGAAAATACAATGTTTCAAGCCCGGGATCCACCCCTCCCTTACTGTAGAGATCCATTCGTTCGTCGGTGGGTAAGTTGCTTTTGCTTTCTTTGTCCTTGTTCAACTGCAATGAGACCCTTTTAAAATACTTATGAAAATCGGTGCGGTGCGCAGATGATAATTGCGAGTAAGTTTTAGCGACCGCTTTATTCAAATAGAGTCTTGCAATCGCTTTTTCGTCTTTGCCATCTTTATCGGGACATTTATCAAAGCCGTTAAAGCTCGTTGCTGCTGACAAATACAATATTGCTTCCGATGCCCGGCTTATTTCTATAGCGCTGTTTTCCGTTTTAATTGTTCCATCCTTGCTGGTCGCCTTAATCATCAGGACAAAGCGCATACCGCGGCATCCTTCAGCATCATCGTAAATAACCGGTTCTTTGTTGTCATTGAAATAACTTGGATCAACGTGAGCCGGCGCCCTGCCGCTCAAGGTCAACACACTATCGTGACCAATTTCTATAATGTTACGAAGAATACTTTTGGAGCTAACAACAAGGTTTAATTGTTTTGGCTTGCTTGCCGACAATCGGACAACAACAACCTGGGCCGGCGCTGAAGCAAAAATTTCTCTTTTGTATTCGGTACCATTAACCGTAAATTTTGTTACGCATACAGCATCCTCTACGTTCAGATCCCGATAATAATCAGAAGGCCGGCCTTCTCCAAAATTTTGCCTGATGACTAAATCACCAAGCGGCATAAAACTTTCAGAATACAATCCCTGCATTTTTCTGACAAGGGCATTCGCAGTGTCATATTCTCCTCTAAACAGGGCCTCCCTGGCTTTCGATAAATATTGGGGCGCTCGCGGATTGACATTTTGTTTTACCGGGCCGCCACTCCATAGTGTCGCTTCATTTAATTGTATCAGTTCTTCATCCACGCCACCAAATACCATCGCGCCCAGCCTTCCATTGCCAACCGGCAAGGCTTCCGTCCACACGGCTGCGGGTTTATTATACCAAAGCTTTAGGTTTTGCTGTGCCATTGCAAAACCTGGTACCAACAGGAATACAACCGAACAAAATTTCTTCATGTTACTACAAATAACGATTCAACAAGAATTCAAATTATTTTATTTACCAAAAGACGGAATATAAAGCCGCAAGAACTCCGCAGATGATCACTGAACCAATAACGAACCCGGTTGATACTTTAAACCATGATGTATCCATTATAATGGAATGAACTTCTTTTTCGCTTTTTGGCTTTACAAGGCTGATCACGATCATGATAATGGCCACCGCGAAAAACGTAATGGTCATCCTGTCCAAAAATGGAAAGTCGGGAAACATACCATTTGTCCATGAAGGTAAAAATTTCAATACCGCTGAAATGGGTATTGTCAACAGCGCACCGGCCAGAGCAGCTTGCGCAGTTGTGCGCTTCCAAAACATACCAAGCAGGAATATCGCGAGAACTCCCGGTGAGAAAAAGCCGACATATTCCTGGATAAACTGGTATGCCTGGTCCAATGATTTTAATGCAGGAGTAACAATAGCCGCAATGGTCATTGAAATGATGACTGCCCAGCGTCCAATGCCGACTACTTTTTTCTCCGATGCCTCTTTATTGAAGTATTTTTTATAAATGTCAAGCGAAAAAATAGTCGAGATACTATTTGATTTACCCGCGAGGGATGCGACTATTGCGGCTGTGAGCGCAGCAAATGCGACGCCTTTCAACCCGGCAGGTAACAAATTCATAAGCGTTGGGTAAGCGTGATCTGGTTTTAAAGCGCCGTTAACGTCTACCATTTCCTTTTCAAACATTCCATTGTTATGGAGCACATACATCGTGATTCCGGGCAATACCGCAATTACGGGTATCAGCAATTTGAGAAAGGCCGCAAATAAAATTCCGTTCCGTGCTGTTTTTAGGTCGGCCCCCAGTGCCCGCTGGACTATGTATTGGTTGCATCCCCAATAAGCAAGATTGTTGACAAGCATGCCACCAATCAATACCGAAATTCCCGGTAGTTCTTTGTAATGCGCATTCGATTTGTCAAGTACCATGTGAAAGTGTCCAGGAGCTTCTTTGCGCAAGACGCCCAGCCCTTTTATAATATCACCATCAAATCCAAATTTGTCGGCCAAAAGTGAGAGGGCCAGGTAAGTCGTGACCAATCCACCTATAATCAATACTAAAACCTGTATCACATCGGTATATCCTATCACCTTCATTCCACCCAGGGTCACTATAATGGAAAACACACTTAGTCCTGCAATGGCAGCTTCAAAAGTCACGGTGGAAATAGAAGAAATGGCCAATGCTCCCAAATAGATGATCGAAGTAAGGTTTACAAAAACATATACCAATAACCAAAACACAGCCATAATGGTGGCGACCTTATCGTTATACCTCTGTGCCAGGAATTGAGGCATGGTATAGATTTTATTTTTCAGGTACATCGGGATAATGAATACCGCAACTAGGACCAGTGTAGCCGCCGCCATCCATTCGTAGCTCGAGATAGCCAGCCCGATCGCAAATCCTGAACCACTCATGCCGATAAAATGTTCCGCAGAAATATTTGAAGCTATTAACGATGCCCCGATTGCCCACCACGTCAAAGAACCCTCCGCAAGAAAAAAATCCTTCGAACTAGTGGTGGCCGCCTTCTTTCTTTTGTAGATATAGTAACCATAAGCAGATACTGCAAGAAAATATATAAAGAAAACAATGTAGTCGGCGGTTTGCAGTTTGTTCATTGGCAGTTATTATCCCCGTGAAGTTATGGTTTGCTGTATGAAAATACGCGGTATTGCTATTATTAAACAAAACGACTGGATGAAAACCCGATCACTAAATTGAAGATCGTGCAACCGGCTTTGGATATTCAGGCCAATGTAGAAAAATTTACCCCGGAAGTTTATTTGCTGGCATCGATTGAAAATTTCAATTCCGTAGCAACAGCCTTGTACCTGGCGTTCGTGCTCAACTGTTCGGCAGGTAAACCGTTGATGGCAGAGGCCCGATATTTGTTCAGAGATCACGGACTTATTCTAAACCTGTCTGCTGGTACTGTCAATAAATATTGTAACTTAAATGCGGTACTGGTGTTAAGTAAGTGCCACGCTTAAACAATAGTTATGAAGCTAATATGCATATCCTTTGCAATTGCTATTGGGTTTACAGTTGAATGTATGGCTCAAACCGCCAGGGATTCCGTAAAATCGGCGGCGTCAGCTTTCAAAATAAACAACGGAAGAGTTTTTTGGATGGGCGCCAATTATCGAAAGGAGTGGAATATGCCCGTTAAGGCGCCTGTGCTGGATATGGCAAACGAAAAAGGTGGTTTAAAGCCTGTAAAACTTGGTGGCGGGAAACAAACGCGGTCCCTGCATATTGAAGACGCCAGCGGAGAAGAATATAAGTTACGCTCAATTAAAAAATTCATCACCTCCAAAACCCTACCCGCCGATTTACAGAGCGAAGCAGCAGAGGACATAGTAGCCGACGGCGTTTCCGCATCCTATCCCTATGCTGCATTATCGGTACCTACATTGTCGAAAGCTGCAGGTGTTCCTTATTTGCCTGCGAAGCTGGTTTATATACCAGACGCTCCTGAATTAGGAGAGCATCGCAAGGATTTCAGAAACCTGATTGCCTATGTAGAATACAAACATCCCGATTCGGTAAAAAAGTCTTACGATACTGAAGAAGTCGTGAAAGACATGAAGCACGATCACGCTAATAGCATCGACCAGCAAGCCTTACTTCGTGCAAGAATACTTGATATGTATGTTATGGACTTTGATCGCCATGAGGGCCAATGGGACTGGGGAGCGGTGGATAAGGAAAACGGAAAGCAGTATTTCCCGATACCCAAGGACAGGGACCAGGCATTTTATATCAACCAGGGAGTAGTTCCTCATATGGTGCAATGGGCCTGGCTGGTCCCCCAGCTCGAAGGACTAAAGCCAAAAACAAAAAACATCAAGCGGTTCAACTTTGCTGCCCGCAATTTTGATCGTTTCTTTCTAAGTGGCATGAGTGAAAATGACTGGAAGCTTGCTGCCGAAACGTTTGTTGCGCAAATGACCGACACAACGATTGAACAGGCGTTGGCGGCGCAACCACAGGAAATCAGGCATATATCGGGTGACAAGATTGTAAAAACTCTCAAAGAACGTCGTAAATATATCGTGTCCGACGTCATGGAATATTACCGGTTTATAGCTGAAATTGTTGACGTCTACGGAAGTGATAAATCAGAATTATTTGAAATAACCCGAAATGAAGACGGTTCGGTACTAATACGCATAACGGCCATCGATGCAGAAGGCGGTCAGCAGGCAAAATTGTATGAACGGCTTTTTGATCCGAAAGTGACCGAGGAACTTAGGTTATACGGTTGGGGAGGCGAAGATAAATTTGTCGTAAACGGAAATAACGATAAGATAAAGATCAGGATGATCGGCGGAAAGGGCGTCGACAATTTTGAAAACAAGGGATCAAGTGAAGGTGTGATCTTATATGATAGCCTGCGCGAAAACAACAAGGTTACCGGTGGATTCAAAAATAAGATGTCGAACCATCCAAACGCTAATGCATACGACCTCCTCTATTATAAATACAACCAGGTAATTCCCTTTGTTTCTCTGGGCTACAACCTTGATGATGGAGTGTTTTTCGGTGGTTATATGAAAATTATTCAACATGGTTTCAGGAAATCGCCTTATCGAAACAGCCATACGTTTACGATTAATCGTGCAATAGCTACAAAATCGTTCAATTTTCGATACAATGCCGAATTTATCGGTGCTCTCGGTTATAAGACGGACTTATTATTTGAAGCTGATTTTAAATCTCCCCATATCACCAATTTTTTTGGATATGGAGCAAACTCTGTGTACGACAAAACAAAGCCGGGTAAGTTCAGGTACTACTGGACCCGCTACCGCCAGGGCGATTTTACATTACAACTTCGCAAAAATTTTTCGAGCAAAGTCATCCTGTTATTCGGTCCTACATTTCAGCTTTATAAAATGGATTCCACAGATGAGAAAAACAGGGACCGCAACATTGTGCAATCACCTCCGGATGGCATAAATGAAGCGACTGTTTTTGAGGGTCAATCTTATGTGGGAGCCCGTCTTTCAGTGATCGCTGATACACGGGACCATCCCGTGTTGCCGAATAAAGGAATTTTCTGGGGTCTTACCGTGCGCCACCTTGCGGGAACTAACAAGGCCAGTTATGATGTCACGCAGCTCAATACGGATTTTATTTTTTACCTGACTCTCTTGCGAAAAACGGCGGTGCTCGTGAATCGCACCGGCTATGGCCACAATTTTGGTGACTTCGAATTTTACCAGGCACAATATCTCGGTAATGAAGACAATCTGCGTGGCTATCATAAATACAGGTTTGCGGGTCATACTAAGCTTTATAATAATACCGAACTGCGGGTCAGGCTCGCAAATTTCAAAACCTATCTGTTTCCCGGTTCGCTTGGCCTGCTTGGTTATTTTGATACAGGAAGGATCTGGGCGGATAACGAGGACAGCAAAAAATGGCTGAGCGGTTATGGGCCGGGACTTTGGATATCTCCACTAAGCAGGCTGGTGTTCACTGCTACCTATGCAATGTCAAAGGAGACCAACTTGATACTGGTTGGGTTGGGTTGGAAGTTCTAAGTTTTTGGGCGATTGAGCGCATGCAGCGAAATATGGAGGAAAGAACTGCTTCGAATTTCAAGTCGTAAAAAGCGAAGATATTCCGGTGCTAGTGAATAGAGCAGCAGTATAACGTGCAATGTTTCGCATGTTTGCTGACCGGGTAAAGTAAATGTTGCTTGCACTAAAATAAATTTCAACTCTAAATCTTACCTTCAGCCTCCAAATTTTTATTGGTCTGCCGGAACATTCTCAGTTTCGGACAGATTTTTTGGTCAGCGTTTTACTCTTATGAATAAAAAAGGTTTAGCGGCTTTATTAGTAAGCACGAGTTTTGTTTTTGCCTGCAACATGCAGCAAACCGCTTTTGATAGGGATCTCTCATTTTTGAAGAAATACGACAGCGTTGTCATTCTCTCGAGCGGAAGTTCAAAAGTGATTGTGTCTCCAAAGTACCAGGCTAAAGTTTTCACCTCCACCGCCGGTGAAGGTTCAAGTTTTGGATGGATCAATTATGATGTTTTTACTGCAGACCCGGATCCGCATATGAACGCATTCGGGGGCGAGAACAGGATCTGGCTTGGACCGGAAGGTGGCCCTTTCTCCTTATTTTTTCCGGAAGGGTTTGTTATGGACTTTTCCAACTGGAAAATTCCAGCCGCCTTTGATACGGAACCGTGGGAAACAGTTTCGGCATCTGATACTGCGGTTGAGATGAAAAAAGATATGAACCTGAAGAACTATTCCGGGTCAGAACTGGCGATAACAGTCGGACGAAAGGTGAAGGTGCTTGACCAGGCCGCTATCAAACAATCGCTGAATACAAGCTATGATAAGAGTGTAAATGCTGTGGGGTATTACACAGAAAACATTCTTACTAACTCAGGCAATAAAGAATGGAATGACAGTACTGGTATGCCCTGCATCTGGATCCTGGATATGTTTCCTCCGTCGCCCAACACAACGATCATTATACCTTTCAAAAACGACAGCATTGCAAAGCCCGCGAATACGAATTATTTTGGAGAAATTCCCGCAGATCGTATAAAATACAAGAACGATGTCCTCTTCTTCCGGGCGGATGGAAAACATCGTAGCAAATTGGGTATCCCGGTACATGCAGCAAAAAAAATTGCAGGCAGTTATGATGCTGATAAGATGATATTGACGATTACAGTGTTTGATATCGATCCAAACGCAAAGTATTTGAACCAGGTATGGGATTCACAAAAACCTCCGTTTGGAGGAGATGCCGTCAACGCATATAATGATGGTCCCCTGGAAAATGGAAAACAGCTTGGACCTTTTTATGAGCTGGAGTCGGCTTCTCCCGCCGCTGTGCTTGCCCCGGGGCAGGCGCTGACGCACCGGCACAGTGTCTTTCATTTTACAGGGTCTGAAGAAGCAATAGATCCGATCTGCAAACAAACACTCGGCGTTTCTTTGCAAGACGTGAAGCATGCGTTTAAGTAATGAACAATTGGCGATACGCAAATGGCAATAAGGTGTCATTGGACCGCGACTGCGAGCAACGTGAAGCAAAAGCAGGTAACAAGGCATTGGGCAATTAGCAATAAGCAATAGAAATAATTTATAAGGATGATTAGGAGTACGACAGGCAAAATGAACTTAATAAAGATTTGCATGTGGGCTGCTATTATCCTGGCCCTCGGATCATGTAAACAGGCGGCGGACAACACTGCAAGCGAAGAGTGGATACCTCTTTTCAATGGAAAAGATTTGTCTGGTTGGGATATAAAAATAGCCGGCCATCCATTGAACGATAACTATAAGAACACTTTCAGAGTAGAGGATAGCATGCTCCGTGTTGTTTACGACGACTATGAAAAATTTGACGGCAGATTTGGACATATATATACACAATCGACATACTCATTTTATAAATTAAGGTTTCAGTATCGTTTTATGGGCAAACATTTGGCAGATGCACCTGTGTGGGGCGACAGAAATAGCGGCGTCATGGTACATTCCCAATCTGCCAGGAGTTTAGAGCCAAAACAGGATTTCCCGATTTCACTCGAAATGCAATTGTTGGCCGACACTGGAAAAAATGACCGGCACACAGGTAATATTTGTACACCGGGCACCCAGGTTCATATTGAAGATAGCCTGAGCCTCGATCACTGCGTTAACTCCAGTTCAAAGTTTTATAATGTCGGTGACTGGGTAAGCGGCATAGTGGAAGTATATGGTGACTCAATTGTGCGACATATCATCGAGGGTGATACGGTATTAACTTATACCAGGCCGATTGTCGGAGGAGGTTTTGTCGGAAGTGGTTTTGGCTGGGCCTTTGGTCATATTACAGACAGCATGGTCTGGATCAACAAAGCCAATACGCCTTTGACTGAAGGTCATATTGCACTGCAGGCAGAAAGCCAGCCTATAGACTTCAGGAATCTTGAAATCCTGAGTCTTGTCGGTTGTATGGACCCCAAGGCAAAGAATTACAGGTCGTACTTTGTAAAAAATGATGCGAGTAAGTGCAAGTATTAGGACTTGTATTTTCAATTGAGCATTGAGCATGGAAAAATGGATATTGAACATTTATTACTTAAGAAAAAATGTTCAGTACTCAATGCTCTTGCAGTCAAAGCCGAAGCAATTCCATGTTCAACGAAAGAAAGGTTAATCAGTGTTTCGTCCAGCAATTGCAACATTTCATCGGCATTAGACTTATTAAAAACCATGGGTGGTTTAATCTTTAAACCATTATGTTGCGGGCCATCTGTCATTTCTTCCGCAAAATGAATGTTCAATGAAATCACTGATTCACCAACTTCATTGCCCCATCACTGTATCGTTGACCAATATCAGGGTATTTGGCCAATAGACTCTCTACCTGGTTGAGGTCTTCCCGGGTTAATTCCACGTCGACCGCGCCGGCATTTTCTTCGAGGTATTTTCTTTTTTTAGTGCCGGGTATTGGAATAATATCATCACCCTGAGCAAGTACCCAGGCTAAGGCGAATTGCGCAGGCGTTATATTTTTCTTACGCGCCAACGCCGCAAACTCTTCGACGAGTCGTTGGTTGTTGGACCAATGTGAGTCATCAAATCTTGGAACTGTGCGACGATAATCATCCGCTGCTAATTGCTCTTTGTCACCCAATGTGGCTGTGACCAAGCCTCTCGCCAAAGGGCTAAACGGGACAAGGCTAATACCCAACTCGCGAATCGTAGACAATATTTCTTTTTCCGGGTCCCTTGTCAACAAAGAATATTCACTTTGCAGCGCACTGATCGGGTGTACGGCATGAGCTCTGCGAATGGACGCCGGCGACGCTTCTGATAAACCCAGATATTTCACTTTGCCTTGTTTCACCAATTCAGACATCGCTCCGACCATGTCTTCAACCGGAACACTCTGATCAACCCGGTGCGCATAATAAAGATCTATCGTTTCAATCCTCAATCGCCGCAAACTATTTTCAATCGCTTGCTTAAGATAAGTTGGAGAGCCGTCAAAATAGGTAGACGGAATCCCCGAAGAACTCTGACCCTCTCCCTGCCGGAATCCAAATTTTGTAGCAATAAAAACTTTATCCCGGTTTGGCACCAAAACTTTGGAAATAAGTTCCTCATTATTGCCAAAACCATACACATCCGCCGTATCCCAAAAGTTGATTTCTAAATCAAGCGCCCTGTGCAATGTGGCTATGGACTCTTCATCGTTGCGGGGGCCATAAGATTGACTCATTCCCATACAACCCAGACCAATAGCGGATAATCGCTCACCGGTGTTTCCCAACTTTCTGTATTTCATGAAATGAAGTTTTACTCAATTAAGTTTAAAGTTTCTGATTGCCTGTTGCAAGGTACAGGTAACTGGAAACATGTAACCGGTAACCTATTTCCACCCTCCTCCCAGCGAACGATACAATTCGACCCTTGCTTCCAGCTCTTGTCTTTTAATGGATGCAAGATTCAGATCTGCGAGTAGGGCAGCGCCCTGGGCGGTAATGACATCAAGATAATTGGCCATATCGCTTCGGAACAAAAGTTTTGCATTGATAACTGCATGCTGCAAAGTGTCCACCTGTGATGCGGCGATTTCTTTTTGTTGTTTTAGTTTTTCTGCCTGCACCAGCGCATTTGCAACTTCTATGGTTGCCTGTAAAACAGATTGCCGGAATTGTATGACGTTCTGTTCACGCTGCACTTTTGCGATCTCATATTGTGTTTTCAGCTCTTTCCTCCTGAATATCGGTTGAGCTATCGCTCCTGTGGCGATGCCAAATAATGACCCGGGTACATTAAACCAGTTGCTCGACATAAAGGATTCAATTCCTCCACCTGCTGTAATGGACAAAGCAGGATACATATTGGCCTTTGCAATTCCGACTTCTTCATTGGCTATCATCAATGCCATCTCGTTAGCGCGTACATCGGGCCGCCTGCTTACCATTGCAATCGGGACACCCGTGGAAAGATCATCAGGAACAGTAAACGCGTCAATAGAGGCCTGTCTTCCTATTGTCCCCGGCAATTGTCCCGTCAATTCCTGTAATGCATTTTCCTGCAAAGCAATATTTTGTTCAAGATCCGGTATCAATAACGCGGTCGTTTGCAGTTGTGACTCGGCACGCTGTACGGCAAGTGCAGTACCAAGACCTGCGTTCTTTAACAAGCGCGTTGCAAGTAAAAAGCTATCGTTCAGTACATAATTAGTGTGTGCAATCTGCAGCTGCTTATCGAGCATCAAAAGATTATAATATCCATTTGCAATATCAGCAACTAGCTGTGTTTGCACGGCCTTTGCGGCTTCCGTCGTTTGCAGGTATTCGGCCAATGCTATTTCCTTTTGGCCCCTGATCTTGCCCCAAATGTCTGCCTCCCACGAAAGATTTACACTGGCATTGTAGTTCTCCACATAACTCTTGCCCAGGAAGCTTTTGATGCTTATTCCGCCCAGGCTATTGTCTGAAGGACGGCTGATCTGTCCTGTCACCGCAAGATCAACGGTTGGATATTGCAGCGACTTAGCCTGTTTTGACCGAAGCCTGGCAATATCCATTCGCTTGATAGCAATTAGCAAATCGTGATTGTATTGGAGTCCTTTTTGAATCAGGTCCGTTAAAGTGGGGTCGGTAAAAAATACTTTCCATTCAATATCCGCTATGCTGCTGGTGTCGGCAAACGTGACAACGCCAGTATTGCTAAATTGCTTTGGCAACTCCAATTCGGGACGCTGGTATTCCTTCCCCACTTTGCAGGAAATGAAACTGAACAGCAGAAGAACCGCCATTAATGTTCCCGGCATGGTTAGGCCCAGGAAAATATTACCGTTGTTCACGGCAGCCTTTCCGGTCGAAATATTTAGTTTTCTCTTCATTGCAGTCCACATTGTATTTCTGTTTTTTTAAAACATTAATTATTCCGCCAATGCTGATGTATCCATCGTTTGTCTCTTTCGTCCAATTTTTTCGTGGATATATTGAAAGATCACGAACAACACTGGTATTATAAATACTCCGAGTACTACGCCGACAAGCATTCCGCCTATCGCGCTCACACTAATGGAATGATTGCCCAATGCCGAAGCACCTGTTGACCACGTAAGCGGCAGCAATCCCACAATAAATGCAAATGAGGTCATCAATATCGGCCGAAGTCTCAATCTTGAAGCTTCAAGCGCAGAATCAACCAAACTCATACCCGACCTTCTGCGCTGCACTGCATATTCCACGATCAAAATTGCATTCTTGGATAGCAGGCCCACCAGCATGATCAAACCAATCTGCACATAAATATTATTCTCAATGCCCGCAAATCCAATAAAAGCGAAGACGCCAAGTATCCCGGTAGGAACGGTAAAGATTACAGCCAGTGGAAGAATATAGCTTTCGTACTGGGCCGCAAGCAGGAAAAATACAAATACTACGCTCAGCAAAAAGATAAATGCAGTCTGATTTCCTGTCTTGATTTCTTCCTTGGTAACACCCGTCCATTCGTAAGCATATCCACGCGGTAAGATCTGTTTGGCAGTTTCTTCAACGGCCTTAATCGCATCGCCCGTACTGTAACCCGGCCTCGGTATCCCATTAATAGTAACGGCATTGAAAAGGTTATTTCGCGTCACCGTCTCCGGACCGTACACGCGTTTAAAAGAAACCAATGACCTTGCAGGCACCATTTCCCCAAGAATATTCTTCACGTATATTCCATCCAAAGAACTAACATCTGCCCTGTATGGAATATCGGCCTGCGCCATCACACGGTAGTATTTTCCAAAGCGGTTAAAATCAGAAACAAAACTGCTTCCATAATAAATCTGCATTGTTTGCATCAGCTCACTCACGGAAACACCAAGTTGTTTGGCTTTTACATTATCCACTTCTATCATGTACTGCGGGTTACCTGCAGCAAAACTTGAGAACACAGAGGCGATTTCTTTCCGTTTCATAAGCGCCGCCAGTAGCTCGTTTGTGGCATTGCCAAGTTGCTCAAGAGAACCGTTTCCCCTGTCCTGCAGCATAAACTCAAAGCCACTGACGTTACCAAAACCCTGCACTGTCGGAAAGTTGAAAAAGAATGTATTCGCACCTTTAACGGCGGTTACTTTCTGCGTCAATGCTCCGGCTATCTGTTCAGGATTCTTCATGGCACCCCGCTTATCGTAATCCTTCAACCTTATAAAACCAGTGGCATAAGAAGATGCATTCGAAAAACTGATGAAATTCAAACCATCAATTGCATAAAGATGGTCGGTAGCTGGTTCTGTCTTAATAATACTATCGATGACTTCTGTAGACTCCCGTGTCCTCTCCAATGAACTTCCCGGGGGTGTAGTTACGGAATATAACACGAAGCCCTGGTCCTCTGTTGGAATGAACCCGGTTGGAGTTGTCTTGACCAACCAGGCGCCTACGGCCGCGATAATTACCAGCGCAGTTACGGCGACCCATTTTTTTCTGGTGAGAAATCGCAAACTTTGAAGATACCGATCGGTCATCGATTTGAAGCCGGCATTGAACGCATTAAAGAAACGACCTGCGAACCCCTTTTTGATGTTATGGCCCTCTCCTTCTTCCTCGCTGTGAGGATTCTTCAGGAATAAAGCACAAAGGGCGGGACTTAGCGTTAAAGCATTGACTGCAGAAATCAAAATGGCAATTGCCAGTGTGACCGCAAACTGTTTGTAAAATACACCCGCAGGTCCCTTCATAAATCCAACAGGGATAAATACTGCCGCCATCACGAGCGTTATAGAAATAATAGCGCCCGATATTTCGTGCATGGATTCAATCGTGGCTTTTCGTGCCGGCAGCTTTGTTCGTTCCATTTTGCTGTGCACAGCCTCTGTAACAACAATGGCATCATCCACTACAACTCCGATAGCCAAAACAAGCGCAAATAGAGTTAGCAGGTTAAGTGAATAACCAAGTATTTGTAAAAAGAAAAATGTCCCGATAATAGCAACCGGTACAGCGATGGCTGGAATAAGTGTAGAACGAAAGTCCTGCAGGAATAAGAATACCATCAGGAAAACAAGAACAAAAGCAATAACCAGTGTTTCCGTTACCTGTGCAATAGACGCATCCAAAAAATCTTTGGAATTGTACATGGTCGTTGTCTTCACGCCGGGCGGAAGGTTAACCGCAAAATCATCCATTAACTTTTCCACTTTCGTAAGTATATCGTTAGCGTTGGACCCTGCAGTCTGAAAAACACCGAATCCCGAAACCGGTTTACCATCCATCCTGCTGTTTGACGAATAGGTGAACGATCCAAATTCAACGCGTGCCACATCTTTCAATCGCAGCATGGATCCATCATTGTTGGCCTTGATAACAAAATTTTCGTAGTCTTCGTTTTTGCTTGATTTGCCCTTGTATTTAATAACATACTCGAAAGCTTCCGGGCTGTTTTGACCAAGACGACCGGGGGCTGCCTCCAGGTTTTGATCCCTGATCGCATTGAGCACATCCTGCGGAGAAAGATTATTCGCAATAAGCCTGTCGGGTTTTAACCAAATCCGCATCGAATAATCCTTCGCGCCAAATACCAGTGCTTGTCCAACACCCGGAACGCGCTGCACCTGCGGGATGAGATTTATTTTGATATAATTTTCAAGAAACAGTTCATCGTATTGCTTCGCATCATCACTCGATACCGCGACAAACATGATAATGCTGTTCTGAACTTTTTGCGTAGTGATTCCTGATTGCACAACTTCCTGCGGCACCTGGCTCACTGCTTTGGATACACGATTTTGTACGTTAACCGATGCGATGTCGGGATTCGTACCCTGTTCAAAATAAACATTGAGCGTCATGCTTCCGTCGTTGCTTGAGTTGGAAGTCATATAGGTCATGTTTTCAACACCGTTAATTGCTTCCTCAATTGGAGTTGCGACGGAACGTGCAACTACTTCGGCGTTTGCTCCCGGGTAAAAAGCAGTTACCTGCACACTTGGCGGCGCAATATCAGGAAACAGCGTAACGGGCAAAGTGTAAAGGGACAGTCCACCTAATAAAAGCAAAATAATTGATACCACTGTTGATAGGACAGGTCTTTCTATGAATCGTCTAAGCATGAATTTATTTTTTTACCTGCTTTGAAATTGTTTTGGGAAAATGCCAGGATGCCGGGAAGAAATTATCGGCCCATTAATGCCATCACCTTTTCATTCTTTGATTCACACATTCTTGCGTGATGCTAAATTGGTTTTACTTTAAGCAGACTATCTGCGGATATCGGTTGCGGGTGAATCACCATTCCATCACGGACATTTCCGCCGCCGGCAAAAATGATTATTTCACCGACCTTCACACCTTCCTGAACAAAATAATAATAGGATGTTTTGCCTCCGACAATAATAGGTTTGGTCATTACCTTATTACTGTCTCCAACCGCCAGGACAAACACTTTATCCTGGATTTCAAATGTAGCTTCCTGTGGTACGATCAGTGCTTCGTTATGAAGCTGCGCAATTCTTACTTTGCCCGTGTTGCCTGAGCGCAATAACTTCTCAGTATTAGGAAAGATGGCCCGGAAATTAATGGCGCCAATGCTATTGTCAAATTGACCGGCTGCAAGTTGTACTTTCCCTTTATGTGTGTAAACACTTCCATCCGGGAGTAGCAACTCTACCTCCGGCATATTTTTTATTTTTTCTTCTAACGTGCTGCCTGCAAACTGCTGTTTGAAGCGGAGAAAATCGAATTCGCTCAACGAAAAATATGCGTAAACATCTTTGATTTCGGAAACAACTGTCAGCGCTTCTGCAGTCGTAAGTCCCACGAGACTTCCCGTTCTGTGAGGGATTCTTCCTATATAGCCATCCACCGGAGATTTCACGGAAGTATATCCCACATTGATCTGTGCACTTTGTACCAGGGCCTGTGACTGAGCAACGCTTGCTGCAGCCGCATCATACGCAGCCTGTGCGGACTTTAATTGAACATCAGAAACTACATTATTCTGGACCAGGGGCGTCAGTTTGGACACATTAATTTCAGCGTCCGCGAGTCTGGCTTTTGCTGCCGCCAACCCGGCTTTCGCCGTATTTAACTGTTCAAGGTAAGGCCTGTCATTAATATGAAAAAGAACCTGTCCCTTCTTTACATAAGCTCCTTCATCGATATATATCCTGTCGAGGTACCCGTCTACCTGTGGGCGAATTTCAATATCATTGGTCCCTTCCAGCGACGCCGCAAACTCCTGGTAAGTAGTTGCCGGAAGCTTGATCACGGTAATTACAGGTAACGACGGTATTTGATGCTCGTAGTCAGCGTTGTTCCCGGCAGAGGAGTTGCACCCGTAAAGGACGGCTGCTGCCAATGCAAGACTTGCCAGGCCTGCAAATATTCTTGCCTCGGATTTCGGTTTAATGGTTTGCATTTTCTTTATTTTTCCAGTTTCAAATTTTTCAAGGTTGTCAAATTCCCTTCAAAATTGTTTCCATTAATCTTCAATGACGGACAGAAGTTCAAAAATTGGACAACAAATAGACCCAAAATCCGCGTGTTTGTATTATTTCACCAACAAATTGAACAACCTATTGTGTGTACGACATTCCGATTTACTACGTGGGGTACGAAAGGTTTTTGATAAACCCATCAATGGCATCATCAAGCACCATTTTATCGAGCTGAGCCGATACCGGCGAGTTTCCCATGATCCTGATGGATACGAGACCGTGGAGTATGGACCAAAACGTATAATACTTTAAACAAGGGTCGGCTGTTTGTTGTTTGCTTTTCTTGATAATATTCTTTATGGCTTCCATGATAAATTGATCAAACCCGTTCTTATCGTCGCGGCATTTTTCTCCTTCACAACTGGCCATGCCTACCCCGTACATTAACTGGTAATAGGCTTTATTTCTTAATGAAAAGTTCCAATACGCTCCTGCCATTGCTTTTAGCTGATCGGCCGGGCTATCATTCTTTTCATAGGCTTGCTGAATCTTTTTGGTAAGCAACTTAAACCCTGTACCCGCAAACTCTGAAAGTATCGCCTCTTTGTTTTCAAAATGATCATAGATCACGGGGACACTGTATTCAATGGCATCTGCTATTTTTCGAATGGAAAGGGATTGCCACCCTTCTTCCTTCACCATGTTCCAGGCAGTACCCAATATGGCCCCCCTGACCCTTTCCTTTTCCCGTAATCTTCGCTCAGTCGTTCCCATATTAATTTTACCTAACAGTGTTAGCAAATTTAACGACGTTTCCGAAACTTCAAAAAAATTTATTGTTAAAGACATGCTCAAAGTAAGTGCCGGCCGCTGACAGCCCTATGGCAGCCTGCATGTCATTGCAATATTTTTCGTTTCGGCCACCAAATGTAACCAAGGGCTAAATTTCACACACAGGCAAAATGCGGCAATAAAAGGGTTGCTTGCGACATTGACAGGGCGGACAAGCCGGACAAGCGGCAGCAAAGGTATTGACCAGGAAATGTTTCCGTGTCACCAAAATCGGTTAGGCAAGCGAAGGAGAGGGAGACCCGAAATCCAAATTCGAATTTAGCGCTGTACAATATTATATCGTGACTAAAATGTCCCGGTCAGCTTTTCCAGGCATTTCGCAGAAACCTTAACCAGTTCCCATGCATGATATTGTCGACGTCTGTTGAAGAATAGCCCCTTTTTAAAAACATTGATGGGAATTTTTGAAGATCAGCAATTGTTTCAAGATCATACGGGCATTGTTCTCTGCCATACGCTCCGTCAAGATCTGAACCGATTGCTACATGCAATGCATTGCCGGCGAGCTGGCAAATATGATCCACATGGTCGATCATCACTTCCAGTCTACAATTCATCGACCGGGGATCAGATTGTCCCCTTACCCAATTTGGTACCATCATCCATGCATCCAAAACACCTCCGATCACTGCGCCTCTTACAATTAATTCTTTTATTTGCTGATCACTGAATTGCCGGTTATGATTTACAAGAGCCCGTACATTATTGTGACTGGCCCAAACATGACCTTTAAAAAGATCCATTGCCTCCCAAAAACTATCGTCACACAGGTGCGTAGCGTCGAGAATGATATTCAGTCGTTCCATTTCTTTTAGCAATTCTCTTCCACCCTTTGTAAGCTTTCCGGTAGCATCTGTACCCTGGGCGTATCTTCCTGGTCCGTAATGCGCCGGACCCAGGGCTCTTAAGCCATATTGATAGGCCCGTTCCAGGTATTTTAAAGTAATAATCGAATCAGCTCCTTCAAGACTCAGGATAAAGCCAATGGGCTTTTTGTCGTTTGCACCCCCATTGTTCCAAAGCTTAATATGCGATTCCAACGATTGCGCATCGGTTATTTGTACCATCTCACCCCGGTCTTCCATCGCCTTGTACCATGCAAGCTGACCTTGTGTTTGCGCCCATGCCTGTTCGGGAGAATGCCAACCCGGCAGTGGATTGCCCGGCGCGACATATCTTGCGATTTGGGTAGCCACCACCAATCCTATATTTCCTTTTCTAAGCTCAGGCAACGATACAGTTGCCTTCCCACGATCGGGCTTATCGCGTAAATCCTTTTCCCGTTCGTTTATTGCGGCAACGGATTGCGTAATGTCACGATTCCATTCGAGTGCATTCATGCTAAGATCAAGATGCGCGTCAACTATAAACATACTAATATCAAGATACTTTATTGATGAATTAAATATCAATTCTCCTGTCGCGTGCAATGATTTTCCATTCACCCATTACCATTTCATTTTGGACCACAAATGCCTTTTCATATAAAGCAGTGGTGGGACAAATATGGAAGGGCAGTCCATAAAGTACATCACCGGTTTTGTGCATATTGAAGCTTGTCGTTTGCAAAACCAGGTGTTCTTCGCTTTGTGACACAGGCTTCAGGTCGGGTGCATTCAGGAAAAAAACGCGGCTATTCATTTCTCTTTCAGCTGCTACAGATTTGTGACCAAGGTCCGAACAAAACAAATTTATTGAGGGATGTGAGATCAGGCGGCTGATCAGCAATGCTGCAGGCAAAAAAGGCTGCTCGGACAACCGCTCGCCATAGCCACCATCCCAAAAAATAAAAGTGCCGGGACTACATTCCACATCTTTTCTTTTAGCGTGTATCGGAAACGTGGGTGATCCCCCGGCGACCACAATCGGCGTTGTAAATCCGCGGATCATTAATTCACTTTTTGTTTTGACTACCTGCACAAAGGCTTCGTCACATTGCTTTTTCCTTTCTTCGAAATTCTTGTTATTTATATGACCATCGTAGCAATGCAAACCAACAGGAGTTATCCCAGTCAATGTTGAACACAACTGGTAAAGTTCAATCGCGTCTTTACCTGCAGCGATACCTGTTCTGTTCATGCCAATATTCAGATCTATAAAGACCGGCAAGCTAATTTTTGCATCGGTTGCTACTGCTGCCAGCTCTCCCGCAGCTTCCCGGTCATCAACCAAACAGGAATATTTTGTTTCCGGATATTTTTTAATTAAAGCAACCAGGCGATCCGCCTTCGGGCCAAGTGGCTGATATGCCAGCAACACATCAGGAGCTTTGATGCTTCCTAGCATTTCAGCTTCCGCTATGGTCGCACATTTAAATTTTCCAATACCGGCCTCCATTTGCAGAAGCGCCGCTTCTTTGGTCTTATGCGTTTTTACATGAGGGCGGAGTCGCTTAACATCATCAATCATGCTCACAAGTATCCCTACATTTTTCTTTACCCGATCAGGGTAAACGACCAGCGCGGGCGAATCAATTTCACTTATATTACTTATATGGTACCATTCGTTCATATCCTTGCTGACTATGCTTCGTGCAATTCGAATATAACTTCTATTTCCACTGCAATATTATTTGGAAGCGAACCCATTCCTACGGCACTTCTCGCCCCTATTCCATTTTCGTCGCCCCATACTTTTGCAAATAATTCGCTGCAACCATTGATCACGTAAGGATGTTTTTCAAACTCGGGTATACAGTTTACCATACCCAATACCTTTATCACCCGTTTTATTTTGTCAAGACTTCCCAACTGTGATCTAATAGTTGAAAACATCGTGAGCCCGGTTTGCAACGCTGCAAGCTTGCCTTTTTCCTGGTCCATGTCCAAACCAACTTTGCCCGTAATAAAAGATCCGTCCCCGAGCATTGGTCCGTGCCCGGAAACGTACAAATGGTTGCCGGTAATTACACATGGTTTATATATTCCTCCCAATGGAGGAGGCGGAGGCAGGGTTAAGTTCAACTGTGACAATCGCTGTTCCGGCGTTAATTGCTCCATATTGATAGCTTTAAACAAATAAATCTAAGATAAGAACCCCAATCAGTCCCAGGACAGAAATAATAGTTTCCATTATTGACCAGGAACGTAATGTATCCTTTATACTCAAATTGAAATATTCTTTAAATAACCAGAAACCTCCGTCATTCACGTGTGAAAATAGCAGGCTACCTGCGCCCACCGACAATACCATCAAATTAGGATCTGTATTTGTCACTTTAAGCAACGGTGCAATAATACCTGCCGCCGTGAATCCCGCCACTGTTGCTGATCCTACAGCAAGCCGGATAACAGCCGCAGTCAGCCAGCCGAGAAACAACGGAGACAGAGCAACTCCCTGGAGCGACTGCGCGATCTGCCCACTAACTCCACTATCTATCAATATTTGTTTCAAAGAACCTGCACCTGCGATGATCAGGAGAATCATCGCTATATCTTTCACTGATTCTGCGTAAACATACATCACCTGCTTCATGTTCCTTCCCCTCTTAAGTCCTAGTGTAAACGTAGCCACTATGAGGGCAATAAGCATAACAATTGAAGCCTGTGCAAAAAAAGCAATGACCGGGTGCAATGACTCAGGGAGAACAAATGGAAGCAGCGCAGCCAGCGCAAACAGACCAACAGGTAACAATGCAGCAAAGAAACTATTAAATACCGTTGGCAATTGGTCAGCAGGCACCTCGGGTGGCTGAAAAGCTGCGAGTGGAACGGAAACTATTTTTCTTAATGTTTTTGAAAATAATGGTCCGGCAATGATAATTGCCGGAATGGATATTATAATGCCATAAAACATGGTGGTGCCAACGTTGGCGTCAAACTGAGTTACAAGAGCAGACGGTGAAGGGTGCGGAGGCAAAAAACCATGTGCAACCGACATTGCCGCAAGCAACGGAACCGCGGTCGCCACCGCCGGAAGCCGGTACTGGTACACGATTGAAAAAATAAGCGGAATCATCAACACGAACCCGGTATTGTAAAATAAGGGAATGCCAATGACGAATCCAATAAGTGCTAAAGCCCAGTGAATATTTTTAAGACCGATGGCGTTCATAATCGAAGTCGCTATCTGTTTCGCGGCCCCGGTTTCAGCGATTAGCTTTCCAAGCATGGCGCCTACGACGATGATAATGACGTTAGCGCCGAGAATGTCACCGATTCCTTTTTCAACGGATCCCGTTACCGTTAAAAGCGGTATACCCATACACAAACCGGCAACAACCGACACGACCATGAATGCCAGGAATGGGTTGACCTTTAATAAAGCAATGAGAATTACGAGGGAAACTAATGCGAGGAAAACAATAAGTAGATTCATCAGGAGCTTGATTGGCGCAATAAGATAAAAAATAATTGTATACGACTGGACAATTTATTGCGAATACGCAAATAAATCATTTTTTGTTCAGATGAATCGTTTTTCACTCTCTAATCTTCACGCGGTTTGCCTGCTGTTTATACCGTGCCAGTTCTCCCTCATCAACTGCAGGTGAACAGGCTGCCATGAATATAGGTCCTATGAGCAATCATTTCCTTATTTCATTCTTAACAGCGTTATGGAACAAAAAAGTTACCACGACTTCCTTAGTTAATAAATCAAATTAAACAATGAGTTATAATCATTGGTCAGGTTCGTGTAAAATGACGCGTGCCAAATATTTTATTTGATTACCTGAAATAATTGTACTTTAATACCACTATCTGATCACCGTTCTGTTTATTTGGCATAACATGGTGAGGCAAAAAATGGCTTAAAGAATACCATCTTTTGTTCAATAATATTCAACTTAGTGTAATCAGGCAGTAACTGGCTTCCGCCTGGTGATCATTCCGGCGAGTGCAATGACAATTCCGAGCGCAATATGGAGATAATTATCTGCCGCATTGACGTGTAAAAATCCCAGAACCTTTGCCATTCCGTCTTCACCAACCGAAGTGAGGCCAAGGATTCCTATTAACAAGTAAACAATCCCAAATATTACCATAACGGTACTCGCAGATGCCGGAGCAGCCATAGCAATGAGCACAAACAAAAGCCCGCTAATGATATGCACCAAATTGTGGACGGTGTCAGCATGAAACAGTGCCTTCTCCGAGCTGCCAATTATCGGGTTGTCAATAAAACCAAGAAGCCCTACGACAATAAAGATGATGCCGATGGCAAGGGCTGCAGTTCTCGCTGTCATAAGAAAGTGGTTTTGAGGTTAAAAATGTATCGCATAAGGTACGACTATTTTGAGATTTGTTGATTAAAAGGAAAGAAACAAGAACCAAGGAACAAGAAACAAATAAATTATAAATACGAAATCAGAAGAATTATTTCACGAATAAAATGAAGATCTGATTTTTAGTTTGACGCTTCATTTGGTTCGTGTTTCCTGAATGATGGAATTTTCAATAAAAATTGATCTGAATAAACATCCCGGTAAGAAAATCTATACAAATATTCCTGGAGAATATAAAACTGTATATTTGTCGCACAAAAAAGCAGGTCGGCTAGACAACCACCTGCTTGGTCTTTTGGACCGTTCACATGAGAAAACTCTTTATAGTAGAGTCCTGCTGGTTAGCGGGACTTTTCTTTTGTATTTGAATCTAAATTTACTTGATTGACATTTTCTTTTAGCCCGCGTTTTACCCAACCATGAAATTTCAATACTGAAAACAGGCGTATTGCGAAACGACATTAATTTGACAGTCAGATAAAAAACTGTCCCGGTTCTTTCACCGGGACAGTTCAACCGTCCATGTTTTTGCGCACTTCACTTACCTGTTATTTAAACGTCCTATTTGTGTAAAATAAGTACGTTGTCTTCATAATCATCGCCGCCAATGTTGATCGTCACCAGCAGGGATATTTCATCTCCGCAGGGATTTACAGTACCCGTGCCACGTGCCGTTGCTCCCGGGGGCGCGCCGTCGTAATCACCGATAACCTGCTCGGGTATGGTCACTTCATAAGTCGTCGGGTTAACCGTTATGATCATTGGCTTACGGTTGGTACCAAAAGCGGGTGAAGGATAGGCCAAAATAGAAATTTCATTGTCGCCTGCACCTGGTTTTACTTCCACCAAATCGCCAACCGCGAAATCGGCCCAATCATCCTGTACAACGGTATAATTTCCATTAAACGATGCTTTGTTAAACTCGCAGACAGCAACATATTGAACTGTTGTGCTTGAGCCTGGCTGGGCGGCGGTACCAGAGGCATAAGGAAGACCGGTGATTGGAAATGCTTCATACTTTAAGCCGTCGGTTGTTGTAAGGTCAACACCGATTGTGAAATTGTCGCCCGCAACAATTGGGACGCCAAATAATGTTTCAAGCTGTGGCCCTGTAAAACTAACTGTTGTAGGAAAGCTGGTGACATCTGCCTGTATAGTTTTGACGCTTGCATTATCACCATTTCTGATTACGACCACATCTGCTTTTTGTGGCTTGATATCGTTTGGAAAATACATATCTACCACAACCTTCCCGGCAAACGCCGCCGGGTCCGATCCCGATATAACATTATCGGCGCTTGGATCTTTTGTGACCTTCGGTAGTGGAGCCCTTACAAGATCAGGGAGTTTGACATTATCCTCTTTTCTGCAAGAATTAAAACCTGCCATGAATGAAGAAAAGAGGAGACTGAATATTATTACTTTTTTCATAAATAATTTTAAAAGATTATACTATTGATTAGGGCATCCAGAAAACTTTATACGTGCTTGGATTTTTTTGAGGCGGCGCATTGGGATTAGTTTCTAATTCTGTCTGGTCCCAGGGAAGTGCCAAAGCAAAAGTTCGGCTTGTCTGCACCGGCACTGCTTTTTGCGCTCCCGGGTTAATAGGATCACCATTAATGGGTGGTTGCACAAAGCCGCCGGGAGCCATCGCCGGATTTGACGGATCAAATATGATTGGGTAACCGGTCCTGCGTAAATCTGTATACTGGTCCACAGCCGACCCAACTGCGGATAACCACTTTTCCGTCATGATTATTTCCAGTTTTTTATTGGCAGAGCCTGCCGCAAATTCAGCCTTTACTTTCTCTATATAGGTAGCTACGGCCGCAGATCCCACCAACAGCGGTACAGATTGGCTCGGTTGAACATACTGTGTAATGACGTAGTCAACCTGTTTGAATGATTCTTGCAATGCTTCGGTTAGCTTCGCTGTCACGTCGCCGGTTATCACACCGGTTTGAATAAGTTCAGCTTCCAGGTAAAGTCTGTCAGCATATGTAATGAGGCGATACGGGGCTGCACCTGTACCGCTATTTGCATCTGCTATTTCAGCGCTGCCATCATCATATTTTCCACCAACCGGGTAAATGCCCAACAAGCTGATAGTGTTTTGTTGGGTTCTGTCGCGATCAGGACCAACAGACCCAAAATATATAGATACAAAGGGCCCGTCACGGTATTCAGTTTGGTTTCCGTCACGGGAAGGTTGTACTGCATCTACCTGGTTATATATATAATATGGTAATCTCGGGTCCGGATTTCCGAAAAAGACATTTTGATGATATCCTTTCAGGATTTCATAGAACCACGGGCTTACATGGTTGCTCCTTTGCGTAGCATAGTAGGTGTAAAAGCCGGGATTCCTGTCATCAGTTGCACCATTAGGTCCATAAGGAATCAGGAAACTTTCGCTGGTCTTACTGATAAGGTTGCCCCCCGAAATCAACGCATTCACTTCTGCAGAAACATCTTTTACTTTCCTTATCTGCGTATACAATTTCAACTTTAAAGTATTAGCTGCTTTAACCCACAGCCCTACATTACCGCCATAAATCAAATCGTCAGAGCCCGGCGTGTTGGGGTTAAGGGCAGCCGTATTATTCAGGTCGGCGATACCTTCATCAATCAGCGGAAACAATGCATCGTAGATGGCAGCATCATCATCGAATTTTGGATACAGTATTCCTTCTTTTAGCTTATTGGCTTCGGAAAAAGGAACATCACCAAATACATCAACCAATACACTATAAGAATAAGCCTTTAAAATCTTGGCAATGCCTGCATATTTGGCATTACCGGCATCCGTAGAGTTCTTGATGATATCTTCAAGATTTTGCATGATGCCATAAATCGGAAATGCAGTTCCGGGGTTAGGCGTGGAAGAATACAATTTGGCCCACGGATTTGCGATTACGGGGTCTGATCCCGTCATGCCGTATTTGTCGGCCTCTTCCCTTGTTGACATCTGGTGTACGTATACAGCCAATACCTCGGACAGCCCACCATTGTTTTCATCCATAGACAAGGCATCACCCAATGTGCGGATCGTAGTTGGTAAAATCTTTGATACTTCAATTGAAGTAGGATTGTTTGGATCAGTATTGATATCAAGAAACTTTTTGCACGATAGTATGGTGACCAGTCCAACAAGAGGAATCAAATATTTTATTTTGCGTAGCATAATAAATCGGAGTTTTAGTTATTAAAATGTTACACTTACATTAAGACCGAAACGTCTTGTTGTAGGAGCGGCTGACAACTCAATACCCTGTACATTGGTAGATCCAAAACTGTTAACCTCGGGATCGAAATTTGTGTACTTCGGAGTATTGGGAGCCAGGAACCAAAGGTTTCTTCCTGTTAGAGCCACATTAATTCCCTTGATGCGGGTTTTACCAAATATTGACTTCGGAAGGTCGTATCCAATTTCAAGTTCACGCAACCTGTAACAGGTTGCATCAAACACCTGCCACTCAGTGGAAGAGTTAATGCCAAAAGAACCAGAGGGACCGCCTGGTGAAAAATAAAGATCATTTGTTGTTATCATCGTATGATTCGGAACTGTTTTTCCATCTACCAGCAGTGGTTGTCCCGGATCGTTTGGATCGCCGTACACACCAGGAATTATCCATGAGGTTTCTCTTTGTTCATTGAGTTTTGTAACACCACGGCCTAAAAGGGTATTAATCGTCACAGAGTACATGTCACCGCCCTTTGTCATGTCCCAAAGAACACTAAGGTGAAATCCTTTATAATGAAAGTTATTAGTGATACCCATCTTCCAGTCAGGATTAGGATCACCTATAAAGGCTTCATCATCGGCCTGGATGATCCAACCTGTTACAGGATCGATCAGCAAATTGCCCTGGTCATCTCTTGCGGAAACCGTTCCTCTTAAGTAGCCATAAGGCTTGCCTGGTTCAAAATAAGGATTGATACCAGAGATAATTCCTGCTGCCTGAATCCTTTCAACACCTTCCGTTAATTCTGTAACCTCGTTTTCATTTTTAGTAAATACGCCATGAATATCCCAGTTAAAATCTTTTGTTCTTATCGGGCGAACAATCAGGTCAAGTTCTATTCCCTGGTTGCTGATGGCGCCGAAGTTTGTCACTTTTGCTCCGTAACCCGAAGATGCGGGCGTTGTAATGATTGCAATCAGGTTAGTAGAGTTCCTGTCGTACCAGGCAACATCCAGTTCAACCAGTCTTTTGAAAAAGCTAAACTGTCCCCCTATTTCAAGTTCGGTTGTGAACTCGGGTTTAAGATCAGGACTGTTGGCCGTTGAAGGCAATGTCGCCGAAGGAATACCCAGGAAACTCGGATTGATCGTATAGACGTCCTCCAATGAGTAAGGAGCGGCATCGCGTCCTACTTTCGCCCAACCTATTCTCACCTTTCCATAATCCATGATGTCGCTCTTGATCCCCAATGCATCTGTAAACACCAATGATCCCGATATTGAAGGATATAAATAACTCCTGTTTTCAATCGGTAAAGTCGACGACCAGTCGTTGCGGAGTGTTCCATTTATAAAAGCATAATTCTTATAACCCAGGGTGACATCACCAAACAGGCCTACAATTCTTTGCCTTGAATAATAATCCTGTGTGAATTGCTGTTGCGAAGTATTTGCAAGAGTGTGGATACCTCTTGTTATGAACTGGCTGCCGGTTTGTGTAGTGTTGGTAATAGTGCGTTGATTGACGTTATTACCAATTATAGCCTTTAATGAAAAATCATTATCGATGCGGGGAGTAAATGTCAACAGCAGGTTTGATTCCAGCTCCTGCTTCCGGTATTGATCCAGTACCAGTCTTCCCAAGCCTGCAGCTGCCCTGGAGCCAATTTCTGTGACTTCCCTCCTATCGAGTGAAGCCACATTGCTTCCAAATGTATAGTCAACTCTTATCCATTTATTGATATTAAAATCAAAGTGTGCGCCAGCAACAATTCTTTCTTCATTGGTATTATTAGTGTTGTATTTTGCCGACCATCTCGGATTGTCATAACCGGTTACATTTGGTTGTAGCGGCAATCCATTCTCATCCTCAAACGGGAGATTCATATCCCAGTTACGTGCAAGAAATAAGGAACGGGCAAAAGAAGAGGCTGCCCCGCCAAGTTGGTTTTCACCAAAAAAACCACCTTCCTGGTGAGTACGTGCATAACTGAAATTTCCCGATACATTAAGGCCGATATCCAATCTTGTTGAAGCTCCCAACCCTATATTGGCCCGGTTATAAGATGAGTTTTCAACGTAACCGGTGTGATCAAGATAAGAAGCGGTAAGTCCCACCGAACTTTTATCATTACCACCATTTACGCCCACTGAATTTTCAAAAATCCACCCGGTTCTGAACAGGTCCCTCACGTTGTCGGGATAAGGACGATAAGCGACATTGGCAGATGGAAACATTTCCGGATACGCTGCCTTTAAAGTTGGCCAGGCTGGTATGGAATCCCGTGTTGCAAATGCAGGTCCCCATGACCCGTTCGCATTGGAATATGCAAGCTGTGATCCTGCTCCATATGAATTTTGATACTCCGGGTAATTAGCGATCGTCTCCATAGATGCAGACGATTTGAAAGTTATTTCTGCTCCCTTGGTTTTTCTTTGACTTCCCGATTTAGTCGAAATGACTATTACCCCGTTTGAAGCTCTCGATCCGTATAACGCCGCTGCTGAAGACCCCTTCAGCACGTTCATTGTGGCAATGTCATTGGGGTCCAGGTTAGAGATACCACTGGAATACGCTCCACCGCCTTGTGCCTGGTTTGTCGTCGTAACCTGGTCGTTACTATAAGGAACTCCGTCCACAATAATCAGCGGCTGAGTGTTTGAAGCGAAAAAGGAATTGTTTCCGCGGATCTGAATTCTTGTAGCCGCACCTGGTGTTCCCTGCGAAGTGCGAATATCAACCCCAGCAACCTTTCCACCGAGACTTTTCAACAGATCGGGTTCTGATTTTTGTATGAGAGTCGCCGGATCGACTTTAGCGACCGAATACCCGAGACCGCGGTCCGATCTTCGAATGCCTAGCGCCGTTGTCACCACAACCTCTGACAATTCCTTTGCATCTTCTTCCAACTGAACGTCGAAGGTATTTCCTTCAGGCATAGGGCCCTCAAAGGCTTTGAAGCCAACAAATGAAAATGCAATTCTTGAATTGGCGGGTACATTTGAAAGAGTAAAATTTCCGTTAGCGTCCGTTTGGGTCGCCTTATCCGTTCCCGTTACGAAGACCGTAACCCCGGGCAACGGAGCCCCTGTTTTTTTGCTCACCACTTTCCCACTGATGTTCTTTTGTGCAAACGCAAAAGAACACCCTGCAATAATAATTGCAGTTAAAAGAAATAGTTTCTTCATAATCTTTTTTTTGATTGTTACTTTGGAGGATTCTCATTATGAATGTTCGTTACATAAAAACGTAACATTAAGGCAACAATATCAGTATAGTTGCTACTTTAAACCGGGTTTATATTCCTCAATCATGAATTTTTGAAAGTGAAGCCTTTCTTAAAATCCCTAAAAAAAATACTCAAGCCTGAAAACAACGGATTAAAAGCGCTTATCTGAATCTGGAAGTGAATTAAGGAGGATCAAACAACAATTTCGGCGATGGAAAAAACCATTTGCTGAACGGCACATATTTTAAATTCAAACTTGCGATAACGGTGCTCAACATGATCCTAAAGGAGATGACATTCATTGCAGAGAAATGAGATAGATCCTTCCTAAACATGTTTTTGTCGTTAGTTCGGAGATATATGTGCAAGCTTTTGTTGAAAAGCCTTAACATTTAGGCAACAATATCACGATAGTTGCTACGCAAGCGATGCAATAGTTTACTCAAACGTGAATTTTTGAAATCGAAGCCGATTTTATCAGTTTGAAGTTGCCCTCTAAAACCTGAAAATTTATAACCGAGGCTTGTTTATTGACCTCACAGATGAATAGTAGTATGTGAGACCGCAAATGGCCATTCCTAAATCTTTTGCTTTTATATCTTCGGCGAAAAAAAGGGCTGTCGGTATAACAGCCCTTACAAAGCAGAAATATAAAGCAGGGAAATTAGAAGTAGCCGGTATTTTGCTGGCTCCTGATATTTGGATTTGCATCCAACTCAGATTGTGGAATCGGAAGGATTCTTCTGAAATTGGTGGTTTCTATTATGAGTGGAACTCCCGGATAGTTGTTATTAATATTAATACGTTCGACATCCCTGTTATTACGGACAAGATCCCAATAGCGGTGACCTTCAAAGGCCAGCTCCTTTCTTTTTTCCGTCAAAATATCATCGAGCAGAGCGGCGCCACCTGAACTATACCCGGGGAAATTTGGGTCACGCCGGAATGCAATCTCATTTACATATGCGAGTGCGAGTGCTTCATCTCCTGCCTGCAGCGCTGCTTCTGCCGCAATAAGATAAACTTCGGACATCCGGATAACCTTAAATTCGTCTTTATCCGGCTGGCTGCTGTTGGGATATTTATTAACTACACGAATGTTGCCACGATCGGGATGAATCATAGGAACTATAAGTGCTTTACGAATATCTGTCGGAGCATAACTGTTATAAAAATCCCTTGAAGCAAGCGCATCACCGTATCCTGCCTGGTCATAGAAATAGGGAAGCGCATCGTTCCCGGCATTTCCAACAAGATCAAATACCACTTCAAATAAAGTTTCCAGTCCATCATTGCGTGGCGTGTTGGAGGACCAGTAACTGAAAAACTCATTCGGACCCAATAATGTATAACCGCTGTTGTTTATAACATCTTCAGCAACTTCCAGTGCATTGCTCCATTCACCTTTAAATAAATGCATGCGTGCCAGTAATGCTTTTGCCGCATAGACGGTGAAATAGCCGGAGTTCTTTGGAATGGTAAGTAACGGTATTGCACTATTAAGGTCGCTTTCGATCTGGGCATAGACTTCCGCCACCGTATTCCGTACCGGCTTTTTGAACGGATCGTAATTGAGAATCAACGGAACTCCCAATCCATTCGGATCTACAGTGTAAGGTTTTGCAAAATGCTTCACCAATTCAAAATACATAAGCGCTCGAAGGGCATACGCCTCACCTCTCAGCTGATCAATTTCAGGAGTGCCCTGCAATGAACACCCGATTACATTATTGGTGTTTAGAATTGTATTGTAAGCTGTTTCCCAGATTCCCTGCGCGTTGGCATTATTGACCACATAATTTACCTGGAAAAAATCGAGGTAACGGTTACTGTTCACCGATGAAATGTATACGTTATCGGCAATCAGGTCGGCAAACAATGGGATCGTTCTGCCAAACAGGTTCGGGCTTCGAAGATTCGCGTATGCTCCGTTGACAGCAATCTCCATATCATCAACCGTCTTTATCGATTCGCTCGTGGGCAATGACGCATATGGCTCACGATCGAGGAAGCTTTTCTTGCATGAGCCGAGAAACAGAACAGATAAGAGAAGAAGAAATATATTGTTAACTGTTAGTTTGAATTTCATAAATCAAATGTTTTAATTTAAAACAGGTGCTGTCTGAATTTTAAAAGGTCACCACGGTTTTTATAATTGGAGATTCAGTCCAATGGTATACGACCTGGGATTAAAGAACTGCAGGTCGCTTAGACCACCAATTGGCTGTTCCGGGTCCATGGTGATATTGTCATCAAATGTTTTGGTCCAGAGATTGGTACCCCTCACATAAAGCCGGGCACCTGCTAAATGAGCTTTTTGTGCGTACTTGACAGGCAGATCAAATGCCAGCAAAACATTGCGCAGGCGAATAAAGTCGCCCTTGTACTGGTAGCGGGTAGAATTATTGTTAGAAGAAGTAGCATTCTGAAATACAAATTTCGGAACATCAGTAATGTCGCCGGGATTCTGCCAGCGCTGCAAGGCTTTTTTATTGTGATTAAGCCCGAGAAACGCACCATCGCTGATGGTAAGGAAATCCCACTGGTTAAAAAGTTTATTACCGTACTGGTAATTGATCTGTGCGTCCAGTGTGATGAACTTATAGGTAAAGACTGTGTTAAACCCGCCAAAGCCTTTTGGTGAGGCGCTTCCGGATATTACCCGTCCAGCTTCCGCGAAATTATTGGTCGTCGCAGTTTTAGACCCGTCTTTGTACCAAAGCGGATCTCCATTGGCTGGATCAGCCCCCGCCCATTGTCTTATAAAATAGGATTGCACATCCTCTCCTACTTTTAAAGTAAAGGGATCGCCGATGATCTCCTCAACTCCTTCTCTCAGCCTGGTTACTTCGTTTTTATTCCACGCTGCATTTAATGAAACGGTCCAGTTGAAATCTTTTGTTTTTACCGGCACCGCATTAATAGTAACCTCCACGCCTTTGTTTTCCATCGCCCCTACATTATTACTGTAACCCAAAAATCCACTTGTTGGAGACAAAGGCTCATTCAACAAGAGGTTATCAGTTTTGCGGATATAGTAGTCTGCTTCAACTATGAGACGGTTATTCAGAACCCCGAATTCGACTCCAACATCAAATGGCTTGTTCTGCTCCCATGTAAGATTATCATTGCCAACGCTCGTCTGAAAACTTCCCGGCAAACCGTTGTAAGTTGTCGAGAAGAGGAAAGAGCTGCGCCATACGTAGTTGCCAATGCCTGCATTTCCGTTAACGCCATAGGAGGCCCTCAACTTCAATGATGAAAATATATTTTGGTCCGCCATAAATCTCTCCTGGTCGATATTCCACGCGGCACCCACGCTCCAGAAGGTACCGTACCGGTTGTTTGAGCCAAATCTTGAAGAACCATCGCGACGCAAGCTTCCGGAGAGACTGTACTTACCCATATAATTGAGTTGTCCTCTCGACAGTAAGGAAGTGAAAGCGTAATCCGATCCTGTTACTGAGGCCGCAGTGGGTACTGCAGGTATTGGGTATTGGATATTGCGATTTTTTGGTAACACATCGCCAGACCCTCCCTGCGTATATGTCATTGACTGCTGCGCCTCATAGCCTGCAGTTAGTGTTCCGTCGAATTTATCGTCCATAAACCGGAAGTTATAATCTGCCAGGTTGGTCCATACCCAATTATAAAGGCGGTTGTAAGAATTGGCACTGGACCCGCTTTGCGTACGTGCGTCTCCAAAATAGGGATTGTAATACAGGTATTCTTCTATATTATTATAATCGATTCCAAACCTGGTGCTGAGTTTCAAATTGTCGAGTACTTTGTATTCCAGGAAGGCAGAGCCGAGCAATTTTGAAGTCTGGTTATTTTGCCGGTCATATTCAATAATAGCGAGCGGATTATAAATCTGTCCAAAGATGTTCGGGTCATAATTGGGAGTGCCATCCGGGTTATAAGCTTCCTGCGTTGGAAGCAGCGCAATCGCCGCTATGATTGGGTTGCGGAAATTTGCCGATTCAATTTCACCCCGTTGATGGAAACTGGAAAGTGTAAGGTTGAGACCCGTAGCGAATTTGTTGCTTAACTGGTGTTTTAGGTTAAATGTCCCGGTATATCTTTTTAATTCAGAACCTAACACGGGGCTTTCCTGTTTAAAGTATCCACCGGATAAAAAGAATTGTGTTTTTGCATCACCGCCGGAAGCAGAGACGTTGACCTGCTGCTGGGCACCCTTTCGGGTTACGAGGTCAAGCCAGTTATAATTAGCGGTAGTGTTATATCCAAAGAAATTATCCAGGATAAAGTCAACATCAGGCTGGGAAAAACCGCCGTTTAACAATCCTTCATTATAAAGTTCCTTTATTTCCTCGCGATTGAGCGGCTTTCCCATTTCAGGCTTATAGGCAATATCACTATATCCGAATTCACCATCCACCCGGATCTTTGTTTTTCCAGCTTTACCTTTTTTAGTTGTGATAATGATAACCCCGTTTGCGCCTCGCGATCCGTAAATAGATGAGGCGGCTGCATCTTTTAATACCGATATGTTTTCAATGTCGTTTGCATTTAGAGTTGCCAGGAGATTACTGGTATTCGTAAGGTTACTCGCGTCGCCGGTATTGACCGGCATCCCATCAATCACAAACAAGGGAGCAGAGGATGCAGATATTGACCCAATACCCCGGATGCGTATTTGTTGCGCCGCACCCGCCTGTCCTGAAGTGGCCACAGATTGCACGCCGGCAACCTTTCCCTGCAGCATTTGATCAACGGAAGCCATCGGAATATTCTCCAGTTGCTTCCCCGTTACTTTTCCTACGGCGCCGGTAATTTTTTTTCTTTCCTGTTCACCATAGGCAACAGCTACGACCACTTCATTTAATGCAAGCACGTTTTTTGCCAAGGAAATATTTACCTCGCCTTGTACATTCGAAACGTCAACTTCACGGGCGTCAAAACCACTGAATGTAAATATCAACGTTTTGGCGTCTGCGGGCACCGCCAGACGGAATTTGCCATCCGCATCCGTTGCGGTTCCCACTCTTGAATTTTTTACTGTGACATTGACACCCTGTAACGGTGCCTTGTTTTCATTATCAGTTACCTGGCCACTCACTTCCCGCTGCGCCCATAAGGCAGCACTCGTAAACAGCAGGGCAACCAGGCATAAAAAACGAAGTTTCATCTGCATATAGTTTGGTTTTTTAGGTGTGTGTTGAGCGGCCGGGCATTTCCGGGCTAATCGTCTTCACTATCGTTTAATGTATTGGTGTTGTTAATGATGACTGCAAGAGTTAGCCTAACGTCCCTATATCTGCGAAGGCAATAATTTCAGAAAAGATGCGCGTTAGCAAAAGCCGTTTCTTGCCAAGGCATGAATAACGGCAGTTAAAACGGTATTTTCCCGAAGTGTAGAGTTTTGCGAATGGTATGGAACCGTGTTAAAAATAAGGCCGGAAATTCACCGGGTTTGTCGGAATTATACAATCAATTTTTTGATAACAGAGCATTGCAGCCAAATCCTGCAATGTTTTCAATTTACGGGGCAACCAATTAATAAAGAAAATGCGATACGCAATGTCAGCCTGGTTGTGAATTATAATTTACTGAAGCGTGAATTTTTAATTCTGAAACATTAAATAATAACGTTGTAATTAATTTTTCCGAACCATTAAACAATTACCCTGAACCCACGTGGAAAACCTGTGTAATGAAATATTATAGATAAAGCAACGTTTATACACTTCGAAGTTGTCGCAACACAGTGATTTTTGCAGGTTGGTCTATCCTTTTAGTAGACATATTTACCACTTGTAATCAAATTTGCCCTTGAGAAGAATTTCGTACTTAGTTAACGCGGCGTGCCAATAGTTTTATACCCGGATTAACGTTCAAACAATCACATGAGAAAGACCGGATCACAAACTGGTTCCACAAACCGTAACCGCTGCTGTCATGATCAAGGATCTTTTGTTGAAGATTATTTTTATTCCCAGCCTGGGAGTAGGCCTGCCGCTTATTTCCGGCCTGATTAACTACAAGCACTATTCACCATTAGAACTTTTGGCGGCGAATCTTTTTTTTATCCTGACTTCATTTTCGATCTGGAAGGGATGTAATTGGATTCATATCAAACTGAGGCCCCTATACAGACCAATCTCCAACCCGTTTAATAAAATCGGCGCCGTATGCCTGGTATCAGCCGTGTATGGAGCCTGTACCGGCGGGCTTTCCTCATTTATTTGGCTGAAGATTTCAAGAGAACCTTTTAGCTGGATGAGCGTTTACAGGTTTCTTGCGGCATGCGTATCTGCAGTAATCATTTTTACCCTGATCTATGAGATTCTTTTCTTAAGTAAGGAAAGGGAGCTTGATACCAAAATTGTGGATCAGCTTGACAAGGAGCTATCGCAGGCAGAGTTGCAGGTCCTGACCAATGAAATGGATCCGCATTTTATATTCAATTCGCTCAATACGCTTAATCATCTTATCCTCAATCAACCAAAGCAGGCGCACCTGTTCAATAACAAGCTGGCACAGGTTTATAAATATTTCCTCATCAACAAAAACAAAGACCTGATTCCTTTGAAAGATGAGGTCGAGTTCATCGAAGATTATTTTTACCTGTTACAAATAAGACATGAAAATAAACTCGACCTGCAAACTTCGCTGGATGATAAAAGCAGGCAGGTCATGATACCTCCGTGCTCCTTACAGATCCTGATTGAAAATGCTATCAAGCACAATGAGTTTAGTGAAACAAACCCGCTTCACATCAACGTCTGCGTGAATGATCATTACCTGCAGGTGAGCAATAATATTAAACCCAAGCTCTATGCCGTTAACTCCACAGGGATTGGACTTAAAAACTTAAGCTCACGATATAAGATCCTGTTTAAAAAAGATATTACAATCTCGACCAGTCATGAAAACTTTATAGTCAAACTACCATTAATTACATAACCCTAAACCATTTGTCATGTTAAACACTGTGATCATTGAAGACGAAAGACCTGCATTAGAAAATCTTGCTGCTGCCATCACTTCCATCGCCGACGATATACACATTGTCGCAAGGCTTGGAAGTGTAAGAGAAAGCATTGAGTTCCTTTCACAGAAGCCCGATGTGGATCTTATTTTTAGCGATGTACAATTAAGCGATGGTCTTTCTTTCGAAATCTTCAGCCAGGGAAATGTTCGCACGCCGGTTATATTTATTACCGGCTATGATGAATTTATGATGAACGCGTTTGAATACAACGGAATCGATTATTTGCTGAAACCAGTTGACAGGGAAGATTTGCGAAAAGCCCTGACAAAATACCGGATGCTCGAAAAGCACTTCACGGATCACCATTCATTGAAAAGCCTTTTGCAATATGTCGGTGAACATAAGAAGAAAAGGATGATCGTTAAAAAAGGAATGGAAAACATTTCTCTTCGACTTGATGATATCGTGCTTTTTTATACGGAAAACAAAATAGTGTATGTCGTAGACCGCTGGGGCAAGAAATATCTTGCAGATAAAAACCTGTCGGAAATGGAAGAAGAATTAGATGAAGCAACCTTTTTCCGGGCAAACCGACAGTATATCATCAACATCAATTTCATCAGGGGCTTCAAGGCATATGAAAAAGTGAAACTGATTGTTGACCTGACTTTGCCGGACCTGAATCATTGCGTTATTGTAAGCCAGGAGATGGCGCCGCAGTTCAGGGAATGGATGCATAACGCATGAGTTGTTACCGGTTCCCGGTTCTGGGTTTGCCGTTATCGCCCCTTGGAAGCGAATCCCAGGGATTTCTAAAACCAGCCAGCCGCAACCAGAAACCAGCAACGATTATATCACCATCAAACTACAACCCCTGATATCGCTGTTGTCAATTCGGCCGGATACCTGGAAGCTACCGTTGTAAAAGAGTTTCCCCGAATCATCGGTAGCGATGAAACAACAGGAATATATATTCGCAAGGTCAATGACATTGATGGCCCCAGCTTCTGCCACGGTTTCTGATCGTGGCAGTTTTATATCAAAGGGGCTTTGCTCATCTCTGACCAAAACCTTCATCCACTCCGGGCAATAAAAAACCCCGTTGCCTTTGGAATATGCCTGGGATAAAAGTTCCGTCATCCCGTACTCAGAATGTATTGCCAAAACCTGGAATGCCTGCTTCAGAACGTCATGAACTGCTGGCCTGATCATTTCCTTTTTCCTGCCTTTCATACCACCCGTCTCCATGATGATGATATGTTTCAAAGGTGGCCCCCCTTTTTTCATATAAAAAGCCGCAAAATCAAGTAAGGCAAAAGTCACTCCTATCAATAATGTTTTCTGTCCGCGTTTTTCCAGGTCTCCCAATAACGAAAAGAGGTCATCGAATTCATTTAAATAAAAGCCGCTCCTGTTATGACCACTCAGCTTTGTCAATTCATTTACCATAAACACCAACGAGGAATTCTCCCGCTCCAGGTAAGATGGTAGTAAACCGATAATGCACCATTCATTAATTGATCCATAGAAGTGTTCAAAACCTTTGATAAAACTTTCTTTGTAAATGCTGGTATCCCTGATGTAGTGTTGGCTGGGAACACCGCCTGTTGTGCCGCTGCTTTCGAAAATAATTGAAGGCTCAAAGAAAGTACTGGTCACCTTATGCGATTTGAAAAATCGAATCGGGAGGTAGGGTATTTTCCCGATGCCAGTTACCGTTTGCGGGTCGATTTTTAAGACGTCAGCATACTGTCTATAAATAAGATTATTTTGATATTGGAAATGAAAAAGATCGAGTGCCAGTTGATCAAAATCCGAAGCGGTAACGGCCAGAACTTTATCTTTCCATTGACATTGCATACTACCTGGTTTAGGCCAAAAGGTTTATATTTGTTCATATACAATCGTTTGGTATGAAAACCTTTCCGGCAATTTTTGTGATCTCCCTGGCTATTCTTTTAATTGCATGCGGCAAAGATAAGTATGAGACCAAGCCCAAGCTTGAAATCAAGGACTACAATTCCAAAGAGATATTTCCCGGTAACCAGTTAAATATCCGGATCAATTATTTTGATAAAGAGGGTGATTTGAGCCAGGCGCCAATCATAGGGATATTAAGGCGACTCAATATTTTTCCATTACCCCCAAGCCTCGATAAAGTAGATACCATCAGGACTAATTTACCTGAATTCCCGAAAAATGATGATGGAGAGATAACGTTTACACTTCCATACGATTTTTTGAAAGAAAGCACTACAGAAAACGATACGATTATGTTTCGGTTTTCACTTACCGACCGCGCCGGCAACACAAGCGATACAGTGGATTCAGCGCCAATCGTGATCCATTTGTAATCGGAAATGACCCTGGCCGGAAAAATATTCCGCTTTTTTATTTATAGCAACCTGTTTATTGCCTGCTGCTCCACCGTCATGGTGTATCAAAGCTGCCTGCTTTTGTTGCATGACAGGCCCGCTACATGGTTTGTTTGGTTTGTGTTTTTCGCCACCATTTGCAGCTATAGTTTTCACTGGTATCTCACCCCCCCGGACCAGGCGGCGTATTCCGAAAGAATACCGTGGCTGGCAAAAAACCGAAAGGTTCACCTGGTCCTCTTCTGGATTGGTCTTTCAGGTTCAATCATCACAAGTGTATTTCTTTTGGAATTCTGGAATTGGCTACTTGTTGCAGTCTTTCTTACTTTTTTCTATTCTGCTCCCAAGCTTTCTTATCCATATTTTGTCTGGCTTAGAAAAGTGGCACTAGGCAAAACGATCTTTCTTGCTCTGGTTTGGACTTATGTTACCACGATTTTGCCATTGATTATTGGTGGCGGGAAATGGGAATTGGCCTTTACCCTCTTTTCAGCCGGAAGGTTTTTCTTTATCTACGCCATTTGTATCATGTTCGACTATCGCGACCGGGAACACGACCGCGTGCAGGGAATACGTAGTCTTATAACCTATCTCAGCGAAAAAGGTATCAATTATCTTTTTGTGTGTTCCCTGCTTACCTTTTCGGTCCTAACAATCACAATGGCTGGTTATGGATTATCAAATCTTAGTCTGATAATCCTTTTAGTTCCTGCATGCATAACCGCGGCTTTGTACACTTATTCGAAAAAGAGTTCATCCGACTTTCTTTACTTCTTTGTTTTGGATGGATTGATGGCCGTTTCAGCGGTATCTACGTTGCTACTTGGAATTTAAATATTTAGAAAAAACATAATAACAAAGTTGTTAACAAGGTGGTTCATGGACTTTTAATTTTATGAACAAATTGGATTGATGCCTTAACTTTAGCATAGAAATTGTTGTAATTAAAACCCTTAATGGAAGCCTATGCAAATACATTTTACGAAAGTGGTCCATTTTACCCGCCTTATTAAAGCTGGCGGTCGATTGAGAGAATTTAACTTCCGGAAAATGAAACAGCTTGAAGAAGATATATTTTCAGTGGACACCGTTGACGACCGTGGTAACCGGATACTTTTTTATATGAACAGAACGGACAACGGTCCGTGGACCATTATTCAAAAACAGCCACTGCCTACATGGGTGATCGATAACGAAGACAAACTCCGCGAACAAATAGGAGATGAGTTACAGAACCCGCATTAATTGAGTTTTATCCAGCTCTTACTATCCACCAATTTTGTTGCAACAGCTTTAGCAATTGCAGCCGAAATTCGTGGCTCAATTGATTATGTAACCCGCCAAATCTGATACGAACCTTCCTGATTAGAATTCTTTTTTTATCTCCCGCAAAAACGAAATCTTTGCTCGCATATTTTTTAAAAGTGTCGGGGCTGCTGTCTCGTTACTATCATGGTTCAAGCCTACAATTTTTTAGCTGCATGGCAATTGTTTCCGGAAAAAGGACACTATGAGCATGGAGAACGGCCCAAAAGCGGCATTTACAAGGTTGAGTCGCCCGACGGCAAGAAAGAACTTCTTATATATCACAATTGGGTCACCCTCGAAAACCAGGCGCTTTCCTCTGAGTATCACGTCGCCGCCGACGGCGCGTTAAATCCGTTTTTTCAAATTGAACTTGCCGACCAGGTGCAGGTAAACTTCATTGACAGCATAACCTTTGAGATTCATTTCTATAAAAAAGGAGAAGCAACATTGCATATTGTGCATGAAATAATGCCAAACGGTTATCTCAAAATAATTCAGCAGGGTGTAAAAGAAAATGGTGCCAGCTATACCAATACCGAGTATTATCATAAACAACTCAGCGTGCTTCCTTATTCGGCGTCCGTTGCCGGTGCCGTAATAAAAGCGAATGAAGAGGGGATGATAAAACACAAGGCTCTGACTGCAATGGAAGAGCAGACAAATATGCAATTGCAGCAGATCCGTAAACAAATAGAATTACTCGCGCTGCAGGCTCAGGAGATACAAAAAAGAAAGGAGTTATCCCTGATGATCTACAATGCTAAACTCACCTTCAAACCAAACATTGGCCAGGTTTATTTTCTCTATGAGAAAAAAGATGGCAGCCACATACTTTCGTTAATTGCCCCGAGAGAGTGGGGATCGGACGGTCCATTTAAGAAGTTTATCGCCGGTGTAAAATTGTTGGCGGATCACACGTGGGTGGAGCTGTAAGAGTTGAGGTTAGATGTTGGTCCCTGCGAGGACGAAGGACGAAGCAAGGTTACGACGGGAGAAGCAGGAAGTTTGTCCGAAGGACTCCTTCGGAGAGGTTATTTTATCTTTGAACAATGACGAAACTTTCTGTAAATATTAATAAGATAGCTACACTGCGCAATTCAAGAGGAGCTAATAATCCCGATGTGGTGCAAGCCGCCATTGACGTACAGCGCTTCGGGGCCGATGGTGTTACCGTGCATCCGCGGCCTGACGAACGGCATATTCGCTACGAGGATGTTCGGGAAATAAAAAAGATCATAAAAACAGAATTTAATATTGAAGGCAACTGTCGTGAAAAAAAGTTTGTTGACCTTGTCCTGGAAGCAAAACCCGACCAGGTGACGCTCGTCCCTGATGACCTTGGCCAGTTGACGTCTGATCACGGATGGGATACGATAAAGAATAAAGGTTATCTGTCCGAAATGATCAGCGCATTCCGGTCAGCAAAGATTCGCGTTTCAATTTTTGTAGACCCCGTTGTCAAAATGGTTGAAGGAGCCGCGGCAACCGGAACGGACAGGATTGAATTGTACACTGAAGGATTTGCGAGGCAATTTGCGACAGGCAATAAGCAATTAGCCGTTCAGCCTTATGTTGATGCTGCAAAAAAGGCACAGGAGTTGGGTCTTGGTCTAAACGCGGGACATGATCTTGACCTGAAAAATTTAAAATACTTCAAAGAGAATATTCCATGGCTGGATGAGGTAAGTATTGGTCACGCGTTGATCTGTGATGCGATTTACCTCGGGCTGGAAAATGTAGTTCAAATGTATAAACGTCAACTCCAGTAAGTCTCACTATAATGAACGGCATCATCAACTTTGAGACTTTTCTGCTTGCCGGTATTCTACTAAACATTACGCCCGGAAATGACACTATTTTTATTCTCACAAGAAGCATAGCGCAGGGAAAACAGGCAGGCATCATGTCCGTTTTGGGAATTGCCACGGGATCTATTATTCATACCACGTTCGCAGCATTTGGATTGTCGGTCATCATTTCAGAATCGATTGTTGCTTTCAGCATTTTGAAGTTTGCAGGTGCAACTTATCTCATATTTATCGGGTATAAAATGCTTGTTGATCCTTCAAACCTTGAATTAAAGATTCAAAACAGGCAAAGGGTTGTTAATTTAAAAAAGATATACCGGGATGCGGTGCTCACAAACCTGCTTAATCCTAAAGTAGCTTTGTTCTTTATTGCCTTTCTTCCTCAATTCATCGATCCGGCTTTCAAAAATACCCTGGTTCCATTTATCTTACTCGGTATCAGCTTTACAATCACAGGCACAGCCTGGTGCCTGGTGCTTGCTAATTTTTCTTCGTTCATTGCAGTGAAAATAAAGACCAATTACAAAGTTTCGTCGTACATCAATAAGACGTGTGGATTTGTCCTGATCGGCCTGGGACTTAAACTGGCCCTGTCTCCTAAAAAATGATTTCTGGACAGAGTCGTATGGCCATGGGAAAATTTATCATTTGTTTCTGGCCGGTCTTCACAGATTTATATGTTGCTCCCGGTTTCATGAGGTTGCAAAGGCGTAATAGTTCCCCCCCGGAAATTGAAACTATTGGAAGAATTTTTATATTTTGTTACTCAATGAAACCGTCACCTTATTCCGCCATTATTGCTTTATTGTTCCTGTTGTGCGACACCGGCTTTGCGCAGATTAAAAAGCCGCGAACAGGTGCCCTCCCCTTATGGGCGTCGGTAGCAAAATACAGTTACAATAACAATTCCCTAGAACGCGAAGCTGAAGGTGGATATTTTGATCTCGCCTTTGAAAAGCAAGTATCACTCGAACAACAATCAGTATACGTCAGGAAAGCGATCAAGGTCCTAACCGAGTCAGGCGTCCAAAACAGCTCAGAGATCTCCGTGGCGTTTGACCCGTCCTATCAAAACCTGACTTTTCACACGGTGAAGATTTTGAGAAATAATACGGTAATTGATCAATTGGATCTCTCAAAATTCAGAACGATCCAACAAGAATCTGACCTGGACAGGCATATCTACGACGGGTCATTATCCTCAGTATTATTTCTTGAAGACGTAAGGAAAGGCGATATCATCGAATACAGTTATACCATCAAGGGATTTAATCCAATCTTCCAGGGCAAGTATTCAACAATTTTTGATGTTGACTTCGAAGTTCCGGTAGGAAGTCTTTATTATAAGCTGATAGTCCCGAACGGCCGGGAAGTATCTGTAAAAAACAGGAACACCGATATTAAACCTGTTATTCACGAGGGCAGTCATGAAAAAATCTATGAGTGGAACCTCCAGTGGGTAAAGCCAAGACGTATACCGGATAACCTTCCATCGTGGTATGATCCTTATTCCACAATAATGGTCAGTGAATACCGGAGCTGGAAGGAGGTTAATGACTGGGCATTAAATCTTTTCCCTTTAACGAACCAAATTTCTGCTGACCTTCAAAACAAAATTTCGGAAATAGCCACACAAAATGCCACGGCAGAACAACGCGTTCTTGCCGCACTTCGTTTTGTGCAGGATGATATCCGTTACCTTGGTATCGAAATGGGAGAAAGTTCCCATAAACCCGGAAATCCCAACAAGATATTTTCGCAACGCTTCGGAGATTGCAAAGACAAGTCCTATTTACTTTGTACCATGCTTCGCTCGATGGATATCCGGGCATTCCCTGTATTGATTAATACTTCCTCCAAGAAAACCATCAACGAATGGCTGCCAACGACTACCGCATTTGATCACGCGACTGTTCAGGTACAGATTAACAACACAAAATATTGGTTTGACCCAACCATCAGTTATCAACGTGGCAGGATTAATGTTATCTCCTATCCCGATTATCAATATGGCCTGGTTGTTAGCCCTTCAACTGAAAGTCTTGAAAAGATAAACGCGAAAGAACCCGGCAACGTCAGGGTAAAAGAAGTGTTTAGTATTCCAGATATGAATGGTAAAGCCACGCTAAAGGTCACGACCTATTACACCGGAAGTTTTGCCGATGATATACGCAGCTCATTTAATAACAATAGTAGTTATGAAATGCAAAAAACATTTCGGGACTACTATTCCTCCTATTATAAACAGATAACGGCAGACAGTATCGATTACCAGGATGATGAAAAAACCGGCCTATTCGTTACGACCGAACTTTATTCTATTGACGGACTATGGGAACTTGAAAACGGCAAAAAGAAAGCATCATTTTTCCCGTTTGTTATTAATGGACTTATTAAAAGACCCAAAGACTTAAACCGGCAAATGCCGTTTTCACTCATGTGGCCGGCAAAATACAGCGAAGAAATAGAAATACACCTGCCGGAAGACTGGACAGCCGAACAAAATTCGGAGACGATAAGATCAAGCTCATTCTCAATGTCGGCGAAGCTTTTGCATGACGGGAAGAAAACGATCTTTCTTGAATATACTTACGAAAACCTGAAGGATTATGTGAACGCCGACGACATCCGGGAATATACAGAGTCGCTTGAAAAGAGAGATAAAGAATTTAATTATGTTCTAACCTACTCAGTAGCCGACAAAGCGAATACTATGCAGCCAAAGAAGACTAACCGCAACACAAATAATGGCCTTTATGCCAGTTTGATGGTCTTGTTTATGATTGGCGGTATTATTTGGTGGGTTGGGAAAAAATGAGCGCGGCCTGGAATTACAGGGATAATTTATCATTTCATTATTATAAATCGCCGGGACACCAGCATAAACTGTGTCGATAATTATGGTAAATTTGTCGACTACCAAATTTAACCGGCTGTTGGTGTATGAATCCTGAATTCTACCAGTATATTTTCAATAAGCAAAAGGGAATTGAGATGGTGCCGCCCAATGAAAGAATTGCGGCATGGGCACTTGACCTGATTGCACTGCTTTATCCCGAACGATCAGAATTTTTCCCGGCATCTCCGGAAGTGGTCCAGGAAAAGTTTTCCAAACTTACTAAGGAACTGATGATCCTGCTTGAGGCAACCAAGGCATGCAGCAGCTGGAATTACCACGAGAAAGCTGCCGAATTCTTTGACCGCATTATCGACATTTATAAAATTCTAAACACCGATATTGAGGCGATACTCGAGGGAGACCCCGCAGCAAAAAACAGGTTTGAAGTCATAAGAGCTTACCCCGGGTTTTATGCCATTGCTTTTTATCGTATTGCCCATGCATTGGTGCAGCTGGAAATCCCGCTGATACCACGCATTCTTACCGAACACGCACATTCCAAAACGGGAATTGATATTCATCCCGGAGCCGTAATCGGCAAACATTTTTTTATTGATCACGGAACTGGAATCGTAGTTGGCGAAACATCCATAATCGGAGACCATGTTAAACTGTACCAGGGAGTCACTTTGGGTGCATTAAGTGTTGATAAAAGCATGTCCTTTATCAAGCGGCATCCCACCGTAGAAGATCATGTCATTATTTATTCCGGTGCCACCATTCTCGGTGGCAATACGATAATCGGCCATCACAGCATTATTGGAGGAAATGTGTGGCTTACTAAAAGTATCCCTCCCTACACCACTGTTTATCATAAATCAGAAATTGAAGTGGTAGATCAACAAACTAATATCTGAACATGGCGAGCATTATCGACCTGGTTGGCAATACACCGATGGTAGAAATCAAGAAGCTGAATCCCAATCCTGACGTGACGATGTATGCTAAGCTCGAAGGCGACAACCCGGGGGGCAGTGTAAAGGACCGCCCGGCATTGAATATGATTAGGTCGGCGCTGGAAAGAGGAGAAATCAAACCGGGCACTAAATTAATTGAAGCTACCAGCGGGAATACCGGAATTGCACTCGCCATGATTGCCCGCTTGTTTGACCTTGAGATAGAGCTTGTGATGCCGTCAACATCTACCCGGGAACGCACGTTAACCATGGAGGCATATGGGGCTAAAGTTACATTACTGGACAGCATTGAAATATGCAGGGACTACGCAGAAGAGAAAGCTGCAAAAGGTGAATACTTCATCTTAAATCAATTTTCAAACCCCGATAATTATAAAGCTCATTACAATACCACGGGACCTGAAATTTGGAAAGACACTAAGGAGGGTATCACGCACTTCGTAAGTTCGATGGGCACTACTGGCACCATTATGGGTTGTTCAAGATTTTTCAAAGAAAAAAATTCATCGATACAGATCATAGGCTGTCAGCCTACCGAAGAATCTTCAATTCCCGGCATCAGGCGTTGGCCCAAAGAATACCTGCCAAAAATATTTGAACCGGAACGCGTGGACCGCGTAATGGATGTGTCGCAACAGGAAGCAACGGAAATGTCGCGAAGGCTGGCAAAAGTGGAAGGTGTTTTTGCGGGTATGAGCAGCGGTGGCGCAGCGTCGGCTGCTATTCGTTTGGCGGCTGAAATTAGTTTTGGTGTGATCGTGTTTATCGTCTGTGACAGAGGAGACCGTTACCTGAGCAGCAATTTGTTTGGATAGTCGACGCCAGGAATGAACAGGTTCGCAGATATCGAACGAGGAAAATGTTCAGTTGAGATTCAAATTAGTTTACTTCCCATTTCGGAAGATCCCTTATAATCTTCAGCCCTTTATTTTCTTTCTCCCATCCATAAGCATACGTTCCATTTGTGATCACGAGATAGCCGGTCGGCACACTGATGTGATATCGCAACAATTGGTGCAGGACCGCTTCATCCATTTTTATCGCAGGCGATTTGCACTCGATCATCATCCAGGGCCGATGATTCCTGTCATAAACCAAAATATCAAAACGCTTTCTCAGTTCTCCCAGTTGAATTACCTTCTCCATCGCAATCAGTGCAGCGGGATATTGCATTTCCCTGATAAGATATTGTACAAAGTTTTGTCTTACCCATTCTTCCGGTGTGAGCATTAACCACCGTTTCCGTAGCGGATCAAAAATGGTTTCCTTTCTGCCCTCCTGTTTTATCAGGAATTCCGGTTTCGGATATCTTATTAACAGCATGCTTCTACAAAGTGGTCCTTTGGACAAAAGTAAATGATTAAATTCGCTGAATAGATGAAATACCGATGAAATCCAAGGATGAGATAGTAAAGAATTGGCTTCCCAGGTACACAGGTGAAAAGCTCGAAAATTTTGGCAAATATATTTTGCTCACTAATTTCAGCAATTACGTTTACAAGTTTTCCAAATGGAACAAAGTTCCGGTGATTGGTGAGGGCAAGCCCATGCAATGTGCCACATCTGAAGACATCACGATCATTAATTTTGGAATGGGTAGTCCCACCGCCGCGACGGTCATGGACCTGCTTAGCGCCATAGAACCAAGGGCCGCCCTGTTTTTGGGTAAGTGCGGCGGTCTTAAGAAACGCAATAAGATTGGTGATCTCATTCTCCCCATTGCAGCCATTCGTGGAGAAGGAGCATCCAACGATTATTTTCCTCCCGAAGTTCCGGCTTTGCCTGCTTTTGCATTGCAAAAGGCTGTTTCCACCACAATCAGGGACTATGGCGTGGACTACTGGACAGGAACTGTCTATACAACCAACAGGCGGGTGTGGGAGCACGATGAAAAATTTAAGAATTACCTGCAGGACATCCGGGCTTATGCGATTGATATGGAAACTGCAACCATTTTTACAGTTGGGTTTTATAACAAAATACCGACGGGAGCATTATTACTGGTTAGCGATCAGCCTATGATTCCTGAAGGTGTAAAGACGGCTGAAAGCGACGATGCGGTCACCGCAAAATTTGTAGATAATCACATCAGAATCGGGATCGATTCGCTCAAACAGCTCATCAATGATGGATTGACCGTACGGCATCTAAAATTTTAATGGCGCCGTTTCATACTTGTTGCAGGCCGACAACAAAATCTTTCTTCATTAACCTGATATTATGAAACTCTTAATCTTTTTGTCCTTTATCTCGGCACTTACTGTTTCAGCGGACCAATGCGGCAAGCGGAAGAACCAGGCAGGCGGTACGTTCAAAGCAAAGCTTGAAACAAAGGGCATTTGTATGAATTATACGCTACGATTGTTAGAAGGAAATATCGATACATCAATAATTAATGCGAGCTGGACCGACGAGTCCACCGGTAAATTATACAACAACGTTTTTGGCCTCGGAAGCCCATGCACATTTCCTAAAAATATTGAGCAGGGGGACGATTTTTATTTTGTTATCGACACCAGTCAAAAGCAACAATGCGCTGTTTGCCTCGCGTATTACCCCTCACCTCCACGCAAATTGTCAATAAAAGTTGTGGATAGATAATGTATCCCCTGCTCAGCATACAAAATCTTTCCGTTGAATTCATGTCAGAGGCAGGAAATGTGACGGCGCTGAATAAAGTCTCTTTTTCGGTTAAAAGCAATGAGATTGTCGCTATTGTTGGGGAATCAGGTTCAGGTAAATCAGTTACCGCGCTTGCAATACTTCAGCTATTGCCATCGCCAGCGGCGAGATACACATCGGGACAAATACTTTTTTCAGAAACGGGAACGGAGCCAACAAACATTCTGAATAGTACTATTCGATCGCTTCGGGACATTCGCGGAAACAAGATCGCCATGATATTCCAGGAACCGATGACCTCCCTTAACCCCGTGCTCACCTGCGGAATGCAAGTAATGGAAGCATTGCAGACTCACAAAAGGATTTCGAAAACGACTGCAAAGCAAAAAACAATTGAATGGTTTGAAAGGACAAAGCTTCCCGACCCTGAATTTGTTTTCAATAGCTATCCGCACCAGTTAAGTGGCGGTCAAAAGCAAAGGGTGATGATTGCAATGGCGATGTGTTGTGAACCCCGCCTGCTCATCTGTGATGAGCCCACGACTGCACTGGATGTATCGGTTCAAAAAAATATCCTGCAACTTATTAAGGAGCTTCAGCAACAGGTACCGATTGGAGTCATTTTTATCACTCACGATCTCAGTGTCGTGGCAGAAATTGCCGACCGCACCATTGTCATGTACCAGGGTGAAATTGTAGAAGAAAACATTGTAAAAAATATCTTCACTAATCCGCAGCATCCCTATACCAAAGCTTTGCTCGCCTGCCGCCCTATAATTCATGAAAAGGGAAAACGCCTCCCAATTGTAAGCGACTTTCTTCAACCGGAATCAATTATTGCAACTACGAATCCCAACCCAGGTTCTCAAAGCATCCAACCTCCTGCGTCAAACTCCTCACAGGCAGTGACACCCTCCAAGCTCCAACAGGATCAGGCATCACGCTTCGCTCCGCCCGCAGTGACCAACTTCAAACCTCAAACAGATCCTTATCTGCAGGTCCAAAACCTTTCAGTCTGGTTCCCGGCGAAAAAAACAATCTTTGGAAGCCCGAGCTCCTGGGTAAAAGCAGTTGACGATGTAAGCTTCGAAATTTTTGAAGGAGAAACTATGGGGTTGGTAGGCGAAAGCGGTTGCGGAAAGACAACCCTTGGAAGAACAATGTTGCGACTCATCGAACCTAAGGCGGGCAAAATATTTTTCAATGGAACAGATCTCACTGCCAGGAGAAAAGAAGATTTAAGATCTCTGCGTAAGGATATACAGATCATTTTCCAGGATCCCTATTCCTCACTGAATCCCCGCTTGACGGTTGGCTCTGCAATTGCCGAACCCCTGAAGGTCCACGGGTTGTTTGACAACGATAAAACACGAAAGCAAAGAGTAATTGAATTGCTTGAAAAGGTGGACCTGAAGCCGGAACATTTTAACCGGTATCCTCACGAGTTTTCGGGTGGCCAGCGTCAGCGAATCGTCATTGCGCGGGCCCTGGCGCTGAATCCATCTTTTATTGTGTGCGATGAATGCGTATCGGCACTGGATGTGAGCGTGCAGGCGCAGGTGCTAAACCTGCTAAACGAACTGAAAAAAGAGTTTGGGTTCACGATCATTTTTATTTCGCATGATCTGTCGGTTGTTCGTTACATCAGCGATCGGATCATGGTCATGAACAGGGGCCAAATCGTGGAAACAGGATTTGCTGATGAAATTTATCACAATCCGAAATCAACGTATACACAAAAACTTATCGCCGCGATTCCCAAAGGAATACCTGCGACTAATTCGTAGATACTGTTGAATCTTCCTCATAGCTTTCGTCACCCACCGGTTCAAAGCTTTCGGACCTTGCCTTGTCATAAAATTCTTTAGCGCTCCTCCGTTTGGAGTAGAGCATTCGTTTCAATTCCTTATTCAATTGCGTGCCCAGTGGCTCGTTGAGTTTGATCCTGGTATTGCTATATGAAGTGAAATCATACCGGGAGCTATTGGAATAGTTATTATACTCAAAGAACCGATCGATTTCAGCCTTTTTTACATCGTCGAATTCGAATTGCTTTGGATCATCCGGCACCAATCCAACTGATGCCAGCTTCCAGGTAGCGTCGTCTTTTTTCGTTTTATACTTGAAAAAATAAATGAGTCCTTTCTTACCATTTACGTCAGCCGGGATCTTATCAGCAAACACCAGCGAATCAGGTTTATCATAGGTTCTTTCTGAAAAGATCTTGCTTTTTGCAAGGTCAAGATGATTATTATACTGGCGCGGGAAGATCGAAAGCTTTTTCAGTTCTTTCAGATCACTAAATAATTCATATCGGTATTCATCGAGGCGTGCAAAATAATTTAATAAGCTATCAGGGTAAGTCTTGTTGTTCCTGATCAACAACAGCAGGATATTATACTTCAATCGCTTGTCAGAAGAGGAAAACATTTGCCGGAACAAGGGTTGCACATTTGTGTTGGCATCCCAGAACGGAAGTATCAGCGTGGCGTAAAGTCTCAGCTTTTCATTGCCAGAACCCCTGTCCTCATCGCCTCCGTAAACTGTTGCACCACCCTTATTATCTTCCTTTTTCATCTCCGCTTTGACAATAGCCTTTTGCTTTTCAGTAATTGCCTGCTTCTTCAATTCCTGTTTCGCTTCAATCAGGAATTTACTTAAATAGATTTCATATGTCTTTTTGTCGATCAAATTGCTATCTACCATTACGGCCAGCAACTGCATCACACTATTTCTGTAATCATCAATATTTATAAGCGGCAAAATGTCGGGCAATATAGTTTTAGTCAATTTCAGAGAATCATACAGATCATCCATGAAACCATCGTTATCATAATCATATCTCCGGCGTGAGTTAGCGTAGGATGAACCTGAACCGCTTCCTGGCTCGCTAAGGTCCAGCACTGGCGGTTCGTTTAGCATGATTTCCTTAAAGGTAATGTAGGCATATTGGGTTTCCTGTTGCAATAATGTTTCGAGTATCTTGTATTGCAATTCAAGTGTATCACCGGCTGCATAAAACAGTTCTTTCAAATAATCGGAAGCGTGGCGGGTCTTTATGTCTTCAAGCTTACCGATGAGCGCTTTTTTTGTATCCAGGTACTTTTTTTCTTTCCAGCTTAAATAAGAAACAGCTTTTTGCAGATCTTTCAGATCGCTTGAATCGAGTTTTACGTTATATATTTCCTTAATCGCTCTATTGTGCGCAACAGTATCTGCACTTGCGAAATCTGCAAAGAATAAGACCGATTTCTTCTCAAAAGGATTGCGGCCTGCCAGTGTATCACATGGTGAAAAACTGTCGAAGAATGATTGTACAAAGCTGCTTGGCTTGCTGAGCGTGTCAGACTGCGTTAATAATGCAAACCCAATCCCATCTTTGAAAAACGTCTTGCTCCACAGGGTACGGCTGCTTCCTGTGTCCGTTATCACACTTTCCCAAACCTTCATTTTATCGGGTAATTGATATTCCTTCTTCCATTTAACAATCACCGTAGAATCACCAAAGAATGTTCCCTGGTTCTCCTTATCCATCACCGTGGAGTCTTTTATCTGGTAGTACGGCTGAAGTTTAAAAAAGGTAACAAAAATCTTTTCACCTGTTGAATCATTTGATATTACTTTACTCCGGAATACTCCCTGCTCCAGCTTCTCTTTTTCTGTCAGTTCGTCATCATCCGCCGCGGCATTATAAGCATACCTGGGTACATTAAGCTTTTCTTTTTGCGTTTCCGGAAACACAGGGCTTTTAACGCAATAATAAAGACTTGAATCCATCCGGTCAGTTGCGGAAGGGTAAATAAACGGCTTGATCTCAAAAGAATTCAGAAAGTCCTTCATTTCGATCGTTTCCTTTGAGCCATGTGCCACTAAAGTATAGTAGTGTGGCCCCCTGATAATAAACTTTGCCATGTAGACCGCTCCGGCTTTATCCCTGTATTGGCAATCCAGCGCGGGATAACCTTTAAATGTTGTTTGTTTCCGGCTAACCTGTTTGTCAATAAATTCAGACGCGGCAAAGCTTTCGGACATCAATGCCAGGTCAAACGTATCCTCTTCAGCGAAATGATAGTTATGAATATCGGTGCGAATGACCCGGTATTGCGTACTGTTGGCCTTATCTTCGGCATCGTAAATCCAGCTACCGTCATTGCCAAGATGAGGCTGGTGAGGCAGTTTCACACTGAACCCGCCATAAGGAGGAGAATAATTGAGCCATGCTGCAGTCGTTGGATCTGCAGTGGGTTTATATTCTTTAAACTGTATGCTTCCGAAAAATCGTTTGGCTTCGTCACCATTCTTAACATACTCGCCTGTTCCGCTCATCTTAAAAATGATTACTTCGAACGGCGTCACAAAAATATTGTACCGTTGAATGTCACCCCTCCTTGTTTTGTTTATGATATCGAGGCCGCTGTACCCATTGCGGGTAATACTTGTTTTGCTGATTATTTTGCCAGGAACATTTTCATAAAGAAGGCTGTCGATGATCTTATTGACCTTTTCAGTTGTATGTCCCCACATCCACGCGTTGGTCATAATGCGGGTAACCATATAATAACTACCGTTTGCCATATCAGCATACTGTCGCTGATCCAGGTTTATGTCATCTCCAAACTTGTAGAATTTTCCCGGTATGTCCACCTTGAACAGGCCATCATCTGCTGACTGGGTTGAAAAGCTAACGGCCACTCTTACCTTTTCGACTTGTTCCTTGTGGTGACTGTCCCGCGCTCCCATTCTTACGGGTCTGAGCTTGTATCCCTGCTGACGAAGCATTTCAATTACACCACGGTTTCCCGGCAAATGCGCCGCACCAACTCCAACGAACAGAGATTGACCTGATCTCAGTATTGAATCAATTGAACTTGCCTGGATTTCATTTCTGCGATAAAGGAATTTTTCGTCGAAAGCAGCAGAAAAACTATTGTATTTATTGATTGAATCCAGCCAGTCGAGATTGCCGCTTCTGTACGCTTCCTGTAGCTTATTGTAGGAATATCCTTCTTCATTATCATAGCTTCGGTCCTTGGTATTCCTGTCTTTTGCGGCGTCCTTGTAAGCTTCCATCATTAGTTTCATGCTCTCTTCGTATCGCTCGACCCCCGCAACCTTTTTGCCCCATTTTTTACCACATTGGTAGATGTACATATCGAGATAAGTATCTTCTTCAAAATCGCTCGTCTCATTTCCATAGGAACGATACAGGAGATTGTTGATCGCAGATGGGTTACTGTAAAGTGCCCGCTCAATCTTCTTATCATATTTATAAAACTTCAGCGTATTGATGCTTAAATAATCTTCCGGTACCGGCGTAAAGCCTGCAGCACGGTAAGAACTGTTGTAACCGTCATATCCATCGTTCACGTCATACCTGCTCATATCTTCCTGCCACGATTCGGGATTCGTTTCCAACGCGACAACGTCTGCATTCCGGATACCCAGGTAAAATGAATCTGCCAGGTGGAAAGCAAGCTTGCTGCTTACGTGCATCGTACCAAAAAGATAAGACGGCCTGGTCAACCCATTGCCAGTAATCTCCCACAAAAGACTGGGGTATCTTTTAGTTTTGGACTTAGGCTGCCCCTGGACCAGGAAAGGCAGCAAGAGGAGAAAGAAAATCGGTGTTCGTTTCATAAAGCATCATGATTCTGCTGGTGGCGAAATATTTATTGGATCAATGCCATTCTATGCTGACTAATCAAACACAGCCTTGCCTGATCTTATAACGATGACATTGGAAATTAATTTTTTAAAGGCTCAATGTTTCTTTGGGGACAACTGCAACCCACCTATGATGCAGCCGCAGCGTTAAAGGCATAATTTGACCGGCCGGTAGGATTACAAATGCCTGTTTTTAAAAAAATTACAGGCTAAATCGGGGTTTTTAGTGACATTTATCATTACCTTTGCCCGCTTTTAAAGCTGTCCGCACGACAGAGCCCGGTGCCGTAAGACCGGGGTTTGCAATATTCGCTTTGGGAGTCGATAAGTAGCTGAGACTTATCAAAGTGGAATCGTTCAACCCTCACGTCACTCCTGGTTTGATTGTCCTGCGACCCTCTATAAACCACTTTAATAAACATGAAGCTTTCGCAATTTCGTTTCGACCTGCCCCTTAATCTTATCGCCCAAAACCCCGCCAAAAAACGTGAAGATGCCCGCATGATGGTTGTTCATCGCCACACGGGTCAAATTGAAAACAAGCACTTCCGGGATATCCTGGACTATTTTGATGACAAAGATGTTTTCACCGTCAACAACACCAAGGTTTTCCCTGCAAGAATGTATGGACGTAAGGAAAAAACAGGTGCCAAGATTGAAGTGTTTCTCCTTCGCGAACTAAACAGACCAAACCGTCTTTGGGATGTAATCGTAGATCCCGCTCGTAAAATCCGTGTGGGTAACAAACTTTATTTTGGCGAACAGGAAGACCTGGTGGCTGAAGTAATTGATAACACTACCAGCCGCGGTCGCACAATCAGATTTTTATGGGACGGAAATGAAGAGGGTTTCCGTGCACAATTGGAAAAGCTGGGTGAAACACCTTTACCTAAATACATCAAGCGTAAGCCGGACGAGGAAGATAAAGAACGTTATCAAACGGTCTATGCCAAGCATGAAGGTGCCGTTGCCGCACCGACAGCCGGCCTGCATTTTAGCCGTGAACTTATAAAACGCCTGGAAATAAAAGGCATTCGTTTTGCCGAGGTAACCCTTCACACCGGTCTCGGTACATTTCGTCCTATTGAAGTAGAGGATCTCAGTAAACATAAAATGGATGCCGAATATTACCACATTGATGAGACGGCTTGCAAGATTGTAAATCGTGCAAAGGAGTACGGGCACCGTATTTGTTCTATAGGCACCACTACTATGAGGGCATTGGAGTCTTCTTTTACTGCACAAAAACTCTTAAAACCTTCGGAAGGATGGACCAACATGTTTATTCATCCGCCTTACGATTTTAATATTGCTGACTCACTCGTTACCAATTTTCATTTGCCTAAAACCAGCTTGCTCATCATGACTTGTGCTTTTGCCGGTTATGAACTAACCATGGAAGCATATAAAAAAGCAATCAAGGACAAGTACAGGTTTTTTAGCTATGGCGATGCACTTCTAATAATTTAGAACTGGGATTTACTGGAATATCGGGATTATTAGGAAATGGGGCCGTCTCAATCAGGTAAGCTTTCAATTCTTTGTGCCATATTTCAAGCAATTCAATGAGTGCTTAAGCAAAGGACAGAATTTAAGACATGTTAACTTCCCTCCTCCAAATCTTTTTAATCCTAAAAATCGTAGTTCTGAATTATCCCACAAATCTTCATGATCCCAAAATCCTGCTCCCTTCATTAATCTTAAAAATCCTTGTTCTCCCCTATCTTTGCGCAGTTTGACCGGGTTCTATTTTTATAGATTTTTCGGAACTATTTTTCCACCGCAAACCAACTATAAGTATGGCTGACATATTTGAACGTTTACTAAAAAATTACGGGCCGCTCGGGCAGCACCGGGAAAGGGCTCATGGATATTTTGCATTCCCGAAACTTGAAGGGGAAATTGGGAGCCGGATGAAATTTCGTGGCAAAGAAATGATCGTTTGGAGCTTGAATAATTACCTGGGTCTCGCCAACCACCCGGAGGTTAGAAAATCCGATGCCGAGGCAGCTAAGGAGTTTGGGCTTGCCCTCCCGATGGGCGCCCGCATGATGAGCGGCAACAGCAATCACCATGAGCAGCTGGAAGCAGAATTGGCGGCGTTCGAAATGAAAGAAGACGCGATCCTCGTGAATTTCGGATACCAGGGCATGGTAAGCCTGATTGACGTTCTTTGCAGCCGTCACGACGTAATTGTTTATGATGGTGAAAGTCATGCATGTATTATTGATGGCTTGCGTTTGCACCCCGGTCACCGTTATGTGTTCAAGCACAATGATGTTGAAGATTGCGAGAAACAATTGCAACGCGCAACTTCGCTGATAGAAAAACAAAATGCCGGCGGCATCCTCGTAATTACTGAAGGTGTATTCGGTATGGCCGGGGACCAGGGAAAGCTTAAGGAAATTGCAGCCTTAAAAGAAAAATACGAATTCCGATTGCTGGTTGATGACGCTCATGGTTTTGGTACATTGGGTAAAACTGGCGCCGGGGCAGGCGAAGAACAAGGGGTACAGGATAAGATCGACCTTTATTTTTCTACGTTTGCGAAATCGATGGCGTCCATTGGAGCGTTTATCGCGGGCGACAAGAAAATTATTGATTATATCCGCTATAATATCCGTTCGCAAATATTTGCTAAAAGCCTGCCGATGCCATTGGTGATTGGAAATCTCAAACGGCTTGAACTACTCCGCACACAGCCTCAATTGAAGGAAAAGTTGTGGAAGAATGCGCTCAGCCTGCAAAATGGTTTGAAAGCAAGAGGTTTTGATATTGGCAAAACAGATTCGGTTGTAACACCGGTGTATATGTCCGGCGGAGTTGAAGAAGCAACTGCGATGGTCATGGACCTCCGTGAAAATTATAAAATATTCTGTTCAATAGTTGTATACCCGGTAATACCGAGGGGTCATATAATTTACAGGCTTATTCCTACAGCGGCACATACTGAAGCAGACATCCAGGAAACATTAAAAGCATTTTCCGCAACCAAGAAAAAACTTGATGCAGGTGAATATAAGGTAGAAGCTATACCGTATATGGCGGAAGTAAAATAGATGTGCAGCCTAAGTAGATGGTTCGGTCGCTCCGCCCCCGCAAAATCCATCACCATTTTATTGTAAGCGCTCTTCGCTATTGCTTCGCGATTACATAAATAACGGAACTGCACTTTTTATGATCGCGAACAGCCGCAAGGTTTGAACGGAAACCGTTCCATATAGCGGGCACCCATCTTGCCTTCCCATACTTGTACTTGTTACTCAACAGTGATATGTAAAAGCTATCGAACCACATCGGTTTGTATTGTGTAATTTTCAGCCCGTGCTTTTCCATCAGTACCTGCATCGATAATGGTGAAAAGTGATATAAATGTCTTGGCACATCATACGCGGCCCAGTACTCTTTATAAACAGCGGCATCTTTAGATGTGTAATTGGGAACTGCAACGAAAATATTTCCAGTTACCTTCAGCAACCTTTTTAACTGTTGCATATATCGATCCAAATCATGCACGTGTTCCAATACATGCCAAAGCGTAATCGCATCAAAATTATCTCCCGGCAACTGATACAAATGGCTGGAATCCGCCAATTCCAAATTATAGAGATTCATTGCTAACTTCCTGGCATCAGCATCCGGTTCGAGCCCTGTCGTTTTCCAACCATTTTGTTTCATCTCGTTTGGAAAAGCGCCGGTTCCGCTTCCCACATCGACGATATTACCCGACCTTATTCCCGTGGCTTTTTCTATCAACTTTCTCTTTTGGACAAGGGTTGTTTTCCTGACAAAGTGATATAAGCGATTGACTACTCCTTTTGCAGTATCAGTATGCGAAATATAATTTTCAGATCTATAGTAGGGTGCAATGGTCGCGGCACCGGGTGCGTCCTTTGTAAATCTTAGGCTGCAGGAAGAACATTCCGCTATCGTAAATGATTCTCCGCTTACTGTGTAATCTTTAACCCGCAACACGTCATTTATCGCTTCCCCATCGCAAACAGGACATGTAGAAAAAAGAATCCGGCTCATGCTTAAACACGCTTATGAAAGCGCAGCAAAGTAAACTGAAATGCATGATATAAAATACAAAAACGAAAATTGGGATAGCAGCGGAGTCTACGGAGCAATCTTATAAGTGGAAGTCTCCTTTTGAGGTTTCAATTTTTGTTGATTCGCGGTAGCGGAAGTAACTAGTCCTTTTGAATAGAAATGCCAGGTTATAAAAGCGATGGCCACCAAACCTATAAGTAGCGAGAACACCCACCAATAAGATCTTTTTCTCCGCACCGGGTTTAGCCACTCGAGCATTTCTGTAGATGTCTTTTCCTGTTCACCCACCATTATCCTGTGTTCGGCGTCATCCCTTATCACTTTATTCGCTGCTACCGGCTCGCCGATACTCATGCCCTTCAGGGAAGCCTCAAATCGTATCTCGCCTGCCATTCCCTTGCTGAGTATCCCGACTCCGTTCCAAAGCAGTTTTTCACCCGCCATTATCTTATTCCTCACGTCAAATGCGAAGTCATTAAACCTGGCCAGGGCATCGTATTCAGAAATATTCAATTCTGATGCCAGCCAATTGAAGATTTTTTTGGAAGGTGTGGCATTGCTATGATGAAGCGCGATCGTATATGCCGGGGGATTGATCATTTTCCCGGCTACATCCACGTCAGCCGGTTTTCGTTCGACCTGGAAAGTTCCTATACCAGGAACATTCAATTGCTTATGCAAGATGAGATACTGATGCAATTCTCCGTACATGATTAATCTTTTTGGTCAAACGAAAATATGACTCCGCCGACAAAATTGAAGCCATATACGGGATATTGGTTCCAACGCTGGTATTCCTGGTTAAAGATATTATTGAATTGGGTCCACAGACTGATATTTTTTTTGACCTTAAATTCTAATCCTGCATTGAGGTCAAAAGCGCCACTTAATTTACCGTCATTTCCGTCTTTCCTGAGATACCGGGAACCGTCCCAGGCAAACAAGTCACCTTTCAACCATAAATCTTTAATCACCTGGTAACGCACTGCTGTGTTAAATTCGAGCGGCAGCATTCCCCATGCCTTTTTTTGCCCTTCAAGCCCGCTGAACTGGTTAAAGTTGAGACTTGTAATTACAGACAGTTTCTCTTCAACATTATAGGCAAGTTCGCCTCCCAGGTTCAACACGTTGAGATTGGCATAGACAACCTGGAAAGATTTACCGTCGCCGGCGAGGCTGGTGTCGTTGATAAATAAAGGCTGGTTGGTCAACTTATTCGATGCTACTTTTCCACTATAAGTAAAATGGTCGCCTATCGAACCCTTAAACCCGGCATATCTTTCTTCTATCCATGTATTCGACAATGAAGTGGGTGCCCAAAGCCATGGATTCTGCGAAGCAAGGTATTGGAAAGTTGTTTTCCTGATATACCCGGTCCATCCTGCATGGAACGTAAACCGGCTATCATCGGTTCCAACTTCCGCAAGGATATTAGGGAACATCTTGAATTCGGAATTGTCCCATGACGGCCTTATACCACCCTGCAGCCTGACATTATTCTTTTTGTATAATATGGAAGGCGAGATATACCAGGTAGTATTATTGACCGCCGACTTGGTACTGTTGGGTGAAAGCCTGGTAAGGTCAAACGTAACGCCGAGATCCACCGCAAATTCTTTCCCGATTGTCTTTCTAAGCGGCACATTCAGGACCGTGTTACTTTCATTATTTTTAATGTGATCGTTAAATATATCAATTTTTAATTCCGGTGAGTAGGAAAGCCCGTATTCGGTTTTGTAAATATTACGCAAACCCACCCTCGCTGAAATTGTCTGGAATCTTTGTCTCAACGAATCATTATTAAATGACAGGCTTTCCGGCAGGTATCCATATTTATAGGTTTTGTCCTGCCCCATTCCAAGGCTGGCGTTCCACTCGATATTTTTCGCCGTTTTATAAAATCCACTCAGCTTAAAGTAGGTGCTGGTAAAATCCTGGTAATCGCGCTTACCCTGTGAGGAAACATGTCTTGCATATATGTTCGCGCCGGCCGTATTACCGTCACCAAAGGAAATTCCCGCCTGGAGAAAAGGCGTCTTCAAACTTCCAAATCCAACCTTAATATAACTGCTGTTATCAAATTTTGCGGTTGAGTCTACCTGGAGTGCCAAAGGCTTAAGCGTTCCCGGCTGGTACGCAAATAATAAATTGGGATCGGGAACTTCATACTGCAGTTTGGGTTTAACAGTATCTGCCGAAGGAGGCGTAGCATTAAAATTAATTTTTGCTGCCTCTTTTAAGACCGGTTTGAAGCTGGAAGTAATATCCACAGCCTTGATCTTTGAAGGATCTTCCTTTTGTGCATAAACAATTCCAAAACACACAATTCCCAAAACCAACAAAATCAACCTGGCAGCAGCAATTCTATAAAGACTTCCCGGCTGTGCAGTAATGAGAATGCCCGCAGGCGGCGTTTCCATGCGACACATTTTTCCTGAACCGCCCTTATAATTTTGAATATCCATTTTAGCCATCAGCTTATTATCATTTCGTTGGATCATCACGCGTTTTTGTTACTGTTTCATCGGTCAACCTTGCTACCTTTTGCTTCTTCGTCCGTCACCCGGCTCAATTTTGTCTGTGCTTCGTTCTTGAGATTTGGATCAAGGGTGTTGTCCACTACGCTTTGGAATGTAGCTTTTGCATTGAAATAATCCTTTTGTTTATAGTAGACGTCACCCAATAATATATATGCTTTGGTGATCCAGTAATCATAGGAGCCGGACTTATTGATTACCTCGAAGGCGGCTTTTTCAGCATCGCTCATCTTATTTAATTCAAACCAGCAATTCGCTATTTCATACCTGGCTTCTGCTGCAAGAGCAGCTTTATTTAACTGCACTACCGATTTGAAATTCGCAATTGCCTGGTCAAACTGTCCATTAACCTCAAAAGCTTTGGCAATCGCCATATTGGCAAGAGCCTTGTCGTCTGAGCTGCTACCCTTCGCGACAGCCAATTCTTTGGCATTGGCCACTGCGTCGGTCCATTTTTGCAATTGGTACTGGCTGCGCAATAAACCGCGCATTGCCTCCAACTTGTTTTCCTGTGTTGAAGCTTCTTTGCCTAATTGCTCAAAATATGCTTCTGCTTTATTGTAATCTTTAAATTCAAAAAAACAAATCCGCGCTGAAGCAAGGATGGCCCTTTCAGCGTATTTATTCGGGGCATTTGCTGCAACTGGCTCATAGGCGGCCAGTGCATTTTTCCAGTCTTTTTTGCTATTATAAATTTCACCACGATAATAACTCGCATCAATAGCATAAACGCCATCAGGAAACTTTTGGAGGTAATTGCCAAATGAATTCAGGGCGGCCGATGTATTCCCGTTTACATATTGATTTTCTGCAGCCGAATAGGTTAGTGAATCTTCCGTATCCACACTTATAGGCTTTCCTGCCTGGCGCATGAAAGCAGCATATTCGTCCGTCTTTCCCTGCTCCACATAAATTACTTTTACATTATCCAATGCATCATTAGATTCCTGTGAACTCGGATACTGCGAAATCAGCGATTGGTATTGTTTCAACGCCTCGGCATTATTATTCAAATTGTAATAGGCAGTTCCAAGTTGGAGAAGTGCCTGCGGTTTCAAGCTTGCATTACCCGTGTTCTTCAGAACATTGTTCAAATACGGAATGGCCTCGCCAAACTTTTCGTCCGACATATAAGTAGTCGCGATTTCCATGTTTGCGTCTGTCACCAGCGATGATGCCGGGAATTTCCTGTTCATGGTGTTCAAAAGACTGATCTTATCCTTAGAGCTCCGTATTCCGCCTATCATTGCATTTTGAAACGTCGCATAATCTTCCTGCGGCCACGACATCCTGATCACATTATCATACATTGATTTTGCCTTTCCGTAATTACGCTCCATATAATAACAGTCTGCCGCCCTGAGGTAGGCATCCTTGGTCAATTCATCTGAACTTAACGAAGGGGTCTTTGCGAGGGGTTCAAAAAAAGAAAGCGATACTGGGTAATTTTCTTTCCGGAGATAACAATAACCGAGGTTATAGCGGACATTGACTGAATTTGCCTCGCCGCTGGCAGGCGCCCCTGCATTTAAATAAACATTATAGTATTTGATGGCGTCGTCCAGCTTATTATTGCGGTAAGCTATTTCTCCCTTCCAAAAATTAACAAGGGGCAATACTGCGCCATTGTTCGGATCCTTCAATGCTTTATCCAAAAGTGCGTCCGCATCGGCAAGCCGACCGTCATTAACCAGCTCGGTGGCACGTCCGAATACTATTCTTGGATAGAGCCTTTTTGCATTGGGGGTCGTGTTACTCATTCCATCAAGCAATTCCAATGCTTCCCTGTAATTATTGGTATTGGTTAAAACCGCCACCAAAAGATCCTTTGCCTGGACATCGTAGGCCGAATTCGGATAATCGGTCAAAAACGAACGAAGGCTGCTCAACGCCTCGTCCTGGTAATCGAGTTCGTAGGAAAGTCGGGCATATTGAAACCTTGAAACTTCCTGCTGTTTTTTATCACTGCTATTGGAAGCACAAAATAGAAAGGCGTTGCGCGCATTGCTCTTCTGCCCGGTTTTTAGATACGCATCACCTAAAAGGTACATGGCGCTCTGGCTAAGTGAATCTTCTTTCCCGCTCAACTGCTTGAACCCTTCAATAGCTTTTGTCAACTGGTTGTTCTTGTAATAGGCATAAGAAAGTTCGTAAAGGTCTTCACGGGTCGTTTTCGGAGCCTTCTTTGCATAATCTTCAAGATAGGGCAGCCCCTTGTCATACTCCTTCCTTTCAAAATAAGCATGCCCGATCATTTGCTTCATCTCGACATCATAGTACTGCGATTTCCCTGCTTTAATCTTTGTCTCCGCATATTTCAGCGCCTCATCTTTTTTACCCTGTATATAATAAATCTGGGCAATATAGTAGGGTACGACGGAAGCGTAGTCTTTTTCATTTTCCACGATTTTGAAACTCTGCAAAGCTTCGGTGTACTGCTTGTCCCGAAACGCGAGGAAGCCATAATAATAATTTGCGTCCACGTAGTTCGGGTCATCCTTCGTCGAACGTATTGTATTAAATAACGGCTTGGCTTCAGCAAATCGTTGTTGCGTGAAGTAGGCATAACCCTGGTGAAACTTCATGTCCGCGATTTCCCTATTGCTGAGGTTGGCAATATTAGCCTGTTCATAGCGGTCCGCCGCTTCGGTAAACTGCTGCTGCCGGAAATAATATTCTGCCAATTGAAAGTTCATCATTTGAACCCTGGAGGTGTTCTTCTCGACATCAATGAAGCGGATAGCCTCGTCCTCTGCCTTTTCATCTCCCTGTTTTAAAGCGCATGCAATGGTGTAATAGTTGATTTCCTGGACCGTCACGGGATTATTTGCAATATCCGTTTCCCGCACGGATTGGTCCATTTCTTTAAACAAAGGATAAGCGAGAGCATATTGCTCTTTCTGAAAATACTCTTTGGCTTCTTTAAACTTCGTAAAAGGGTCTGAATAGTAACTGGTCTCTTGAGAAAACGCGAGCATGCCAAATAACATAGGGCCTGCCAATAACAATAGGTGCTTCATGCGGGATGTCCTTTAAACCGTCCTGGATTAACGATACAATATTCCCAATTATTTCGATCTGTGGCCAACAATCATTCCAAACAGGTGTGGATAACTCCATTCTTACATTCTATTTAACAATTAAGTGTTCCTTTACCCTGTTAAAAGAATTAAAAATTCTTTCAGTATCATTGCAACCTGAAAATTCCAACCAGTGAAAAAGCTTCTCAGTATTAAATATTCCGACAACGGTGTCGCCTTTGCCACATTATTATTACGTTTGGCCGTTGGTGGTCTCTTAATTCCTCACGGTTATCATAAACTGGTAAACTTTGACAGCCTCTCTTCAAAATTTGCGGACCCCATTCATATAGGCAGCGCGCTTACCCTCGGGCTGGCAATTTTTGCAGAATTTTTTTGCGCCATTTTTATTTTGCTGGGCCTGTTTACACGCCTGGCATGTATCCCGGTAATCATCACTATGGCATTCGCTGTTTTTTACGCGCATAAAGGTGATTTTTTTAATACCGGCGAGAAAGCTACTCTTTTCTTACTTTGTTCGCTTGCCTTATTGTTTATCGGTCCGGGTAAGATAAGTGCAGACAAACTCGCGGGCAAATAGTTCTTAAATTCCATGCATGAAAAAAATCCAATTAATTGAGATCGGAATTCTCGCTGCGGCAATAATAGCTGGTTATAAATTTTTCGATTCAATAATCAGCGCCGTAATCTCTACGTTATATCGTTTTGCTTATAATTATGCAGACACCTGGAGCACGGTCGCCCAGTATCTTTTGCTCTCGGGTATGTATTTCGCGTTTTTTATCGCCCTGGTCAAAAAACGAAAGATTATTGCCGGGTTTATTGATAAACAGGGCGAGCCCGGGGGGGATGCCGGTCAAATCCCGGTTAATGTTAACCAACGTAATCTTCTTTTCATTATACTCATTTCGTTATGTGTGGTCACATTGATAAATGAGATTCCATCAATTGTGATGGGTATCTATTATTATTTTAAGAAAGAAGCAAGTGGAAATCACTCGGGGGGTTATAGTTTGGAAGATCTCAATTTTAAAGCTGCGGCGATCAAGCTGGTGTTTACAGTTATTTTGTTGGGATACGCGAGGCAAATATGTAATTGGTTTGACAGGCCTGCAGAAAAAGATAAGACTGTGGTATCAACAACGAACCTGGCAGAGTAATGTTTGTTACAGAAACACAATTAAGGGTACGATATGCTGAAACTGACCAAATGGGGGTGGTTTATCACAGCAACTATTTTCCCTGGTTTGAAACAGCAAGGGCCGAGTCCATAAGGCAACTTGGTTTCAGCTATGCTGATATGGAGAAGATGGGTATTATTATGCCTGTTATTGAAGTGCAATGCAGGTACATCCGACCGGCAGTATACGATGACCTGGTTCGCATCAGGGTAATTTTAAAGGAACTCCCTGTACATCATAAAATTGAGTTCCATCACGAGGTTTTTAATGAAAAGAATGAATTGCTTGCTGCGGGGAGAATTATTTTGTATTTTTTGGAGGCAAAAACGATGAAACGAACAACAATGCCCGGACAATTGTTGTCAAAACTGCAGCCCTTTTTTAGCTAATTAAGTATCATGAATAATCTTCCGTCACCTGAGGCTCAAGCCAATGAAAATATACCTGCCGTGGCGGAGGCATTCACATATCCGCCTAAATTTCAAAAGGAGGACCAGCCTGCAAATATTTGGCTCCGGTCGCTTACCAGCCTGGCACTATATCTAATCCTTGGTTACTATATTTTCCCCAGCTATATCATGTTGCTTTTGATCACGGCCATTGTCATTTTCCATGAACTGGGACATTTTTTTGCAATGAAGTATTACCGGTACAATGACCTGGGCATATTTTTTATTCCCCTGCTCGGCGCCTATGTGTCGGGGACAAAAAGGGAAGTTTCGCAAAAACAGTCAGCCATTATTATTTTGGCGGGCCCACTGCCCGGCATCATCCTGGGCATTATTTTTCACCTTATTGATCAAAACAATGTGAATGGCTATTTCCCATTTGATATTTCGCTTTCACGTATTGCATTGCTGCTTATCCTCCTGAACCTGATTAACCTTTTACCCATCTATCCGCTCGATGGTGGGCAACTGCTCAATCGCGTTTTCCTCGATGAAGACAGCATACTCAGTAAAGTGTTTATCTTTTTGTCTGCCGCACTGATGTGCTGGATCGCGTGGAAACTGAACTTTTATGTGTTATTTATTTTCCCGGCATTAATTCTTCTACGACTTCGTCCCGACCGTAACCTGGACAAGACCGAAAAAAGAATTGAAAAAGAAGGAATCAATGCAGATACATCATACGAGGACCTGCCAGACGAAGACTATTGGAAAATTCGAAATATCCTGATAGAAGAGCATGGATCTTTCAGTGAAATACCGGCAGCTCCCCCCTACCAGTATAGCCCACGGGAAGAGAAGGTCATGTTAACGATACAAAGCCTGTTGCACAGGCACATCATCCAGGATATTTCTCTTGCCGGGAAGATCGCCATATTTGTTATTTGGATCGCGGCGCTTGCTGCTCCCTGGTTGTTAAAGATGGATATGTCTTTCTTTAGTCATTTTGGGTTTTGACTACGCTCCATACGGCACTTTATTGGCTGGCCGCCCATGCATCCATTTTTGCTTCTAAAATGGTTAGCGGCAGCGCTCCCACTTTCAGTATTTCATCATGAAAAGCCGCAAGGTTAAATCTTTTTCCAAGTTTTTTTTCATAGCGATCGCGAAGCTCTTTTATTTTTAAGGCGCCGATCTTATAACTCAATGCCTGGCCAGGTATTGCCATGTAGCGTTCTATTTCTGCAGTGGCTCCCTGTTCATTGATGGCTTCGTTGCTCATCATATATTTTATGGCGTCCTCCCTGCTCATCCCTTTTGTATGAATTGCCACGTCTACAACAAGCCGGATAGCCCGGTGCATTTCATCACCCAAGGCTCCCATGTATTGATAAGGGTCAGCATAAAGCCCGAGCTCTTTGCCCAGGGATTCACAATACAGTGCCCAACCCTCTGCGTAGGCATTGTTGCCGTCATATCGGCGAAACCTAGGTAACGTTGTATCCTCCTGTTGCAATGAAATCTGGTAATGGTGACCGGGAATAGCTTCATGCAGAAAAAGTGATTCCATGCCGCTTGTGATATTAAAAGCAGCTGGATCAATAATTGGTATATAAAATATGCCGGGCCTGGAACCGTCCGCTGAGCCTCCAAAATATTCGGCGCTCGCACTGGCGGCACGAAACGATTCAGTTTGGCGAATTTCAAAGGAAGTCCGCGGCACCCTCCGGAACATGGTTGCCAGGTGAGGTTTTATGGTTTGATGAATCTTCTCAAACGCGTCCAGCACCTCCTTAGATGTTTTAAATGGCATAAATTTTTTATCGGTACGCATGTATTCGAAAAACGAATTAAGGTCCCCTTTAAATCCCGTTGAAGTTTTGACACTATCCATTAGTCGCGTTATCCGGGCCACTTCGTCGAGACCCGTTTGATAAATCTCGGCAGGCGTTTTAGTTGTCGTCGTTTCATTTTCGACAAGGAACGCATAATAGTCATTACCGCCCGGCAATGAACCCACTCCTGATGTTGTCCTTGCCTTTGGCAAATAGGTTTGCTCCAGGAAATTTGCCAGCTTCTTATAACACGGCTCCAATGTTTCCCTGATCATTATCGTGTACTGAGTCGTGATCCGTTTTTTTGTTGTGTCGTCGAATGCAGCAGGCATGCTTAAAACCGGTCCATAAAAAATACTTTTAGTAACATCCTTTGAGACCAGGTCTTTCATCTCAGGAATCATTTTAATCACTAAAGATTTGGGCAGAACATACTGGGCATTGAATCCTTTTCCAAAGTATATGACGGCGCTGTCGGTCCAGGCTTTAAACGCGGTGGCACGTTTTTGCCAGTCGTCATAATCCTTCACTGTTTTGAATGGTTGCTCGCCTTCCCCGCTACCCATCTGTCCCATGGAAAGGGGAAGTGCGTAGAATTGATTAAATGGAGTGTAATTGTCGGTAAAGTTCAGTGCCTTTCTATGCAATTTTGTCTCATATTCAAAAACATCATAGTTAAGCCGGTCCTTATCGGATAAGCTATCCCTGCTGAAATCGCTTAATTCTGCCAGGTATCGTTCATAAAAATCACTCAGCCTGGTTCGATAGCTGTCGGTAAACGTCACCGGGAGTAAATCGTTATAGCGTTTATCGCCGATAGAAGTTGCATCCAGCGGAAAAAGGATAAGTCTTTCTTCATAATACCTTTCAAACAAATCATTGAGGTCTTTGCCTGTTCGTGCTTGCGGCGCGACTTTTTTGGATTCTTTACAACCAATAACGACAGCAAATGACAGGCAAAAAATGACAAGTGATCTCATAAACGAAAAATTGGACGGCAATCTAAATGAAATGAATGACTAAAACGGGCACTCCCCAATCTTTTCAACAGTCACTTTAACACGTCGAGTAGCTTGTACATTTTATTCACCACTTGCGCGGTTGGCCCATTGTAGTTATTTACAAGGAAAGAAAAAATATATTCAGTACCATCTTTTGACTTATGGTAACCGCAAAAACCCTTTACGTCTTTTATGGTACCACTTTTCATAGTCATTCCATTGTACTCGGGCAACGATGCCGAAAAATAAGAAAACCAGGTCCTGGACCTCGCATACTTCAGCACCTCCACCTCTGCATGGGTAGTTACGCGATCCTGCGGTGAAAGGCCGGAACCGTCACTGATATTTAATTCGTCCTCATCCAAACCTTTAGCCCTCCAAAAGTCTTTTAGGATCGAGACACCGCTGCTTGTTGCCGCAAACCCATCTTTTTCATAAGCCAAAGTCCTGATGAGCGCCTCGCCGTATAGATTGATGCTTTTTTTATTAAACCAGTAAACAATCGAATCGAGAGAGGGTGAATAATGCTGATAAATGATTTTAAAAAGAGGGTTTGCTTTGATACTTGTTTCGCCCGGTATTTTATTGATATACCTGCTTTCTTTTCCGAATGCAATTTTTCGGGATGAAAGGGTATCCAACAGCTCGGACATAAATTGTTTTCCAGGCTCGGGAATGGAAGCCGAAACAGCGAATTTCTTTTCATTTAGCGGGATGGTGCCCCTGACAATAATCTGGTTGCCGCCGATGGGCAGGTAAACAAATGAATTATCCCCCGTACCCTTTGCCGCTGATTTTGCTTCCGACACCACCTGGTAACCATTTATTGGTGGCGCGGTCGCAACTATACGGACAGAATCGTCAATTTTAGTTCCCGAAGCCAGGAGGATGTCAAATTGATTTTCTCTCCAATTCAGTGCAGACGGACCTGCTCCATAATAATTACCGAGATCCTGCCAGATCCAACCATCCGGAATACCCTGCGTTTCAAAATGTGATGTAATAATAGCGTACGAGCCCCTGAAAGATCTTATCCCCTTTTTATACAATCCATTGACAAATTCATTCAGAATTACTTCGGGCTTTGTCGTTTCCCATCGCCAGCTACCAAATGTTGGGTCACCTTTCCCAATTATAACCAGGCTTCCGTCTATCAAACTATCCTGCTTTTCCCCGAGGTATCCGACTTCAGTCTTATACCTGTAGTCCTTTCCTAACAGCTCGAACGCAGTGACGCTGGTAATGACCTTAAGTGTTGAAGCCGGAGCCATGCCTGTTCTTGAATTTTTATCAAATACAACTTTGCCGGTTTTGGCATTTATTACATAAAGGGAACTTGTGGCAAACTTCAATTGCGGATCCTTTTCAAACTGTTGAAATGCTTTTTGTAGTTTTTGATTTATTGTTTGCGGAAAGGAAATAATGACCACCAAACAGCAGGTAATGCCCAGTCCCAATTTCTTCATAAGAACCTAATATTTGCTAAAACTAAAAAGAATTCAATTCGAAAGATAAATAATGAAGTTAAAGATTCCGCTCGCGGGATCGTCATTGAAAAATATGTCTGGAAATGATCAACAAAACTGTTTAAATGAATAACTGATATTTGTTGTTTAAATTTTATTATGCCCCTCGATGTTAACGCTTCCATAATTACGATCGGAGATGAGTTATTAATTGGTCAGACCATTGACACCAACAGCGCCTATATCGCACAGGAATTAAACAAGATTGGAGTTTGGGTACACCGGAGAGTTGCCGTTGGCGATTCATGGGACGATATCTGGCATGCGCTTGACACCGAAGGAAACCAGTCAGAAATCGTCATAATTACCGGGGGCCTCGGACCGACCGCTGATGATATTACCAAACCACTGCTATGTAAATACTTTGGTGGTAAGATAATAACGAATGAAAAGGTCCTGGAGCATATAAAATACCTGTTTGAGAAAGTGTACCGGCGGCCGGGCCCGATATTGGAAAGAAACCTGAAGCAGGCCGAAGTGCCTGATGTTTGCACTGTATTGCATAATGCCCGGGGCTCTGCGCCCGGCATGTGGTTTGAGAAAGCAATGACCCATACTTCAAAAAACCAGGACGAAAAGAACACCGTATTCATATCGCTTCCCGGAGTTCCCCACGAAATGAAAGGTTTGATGATCGGCGAAGTAATTCCGAGGTTGTTGCACGCCTTCGTATTACCTGCGATCATTCATAAAACAGCCTTTACCGCGGGCCAGGGTGAATCATTTATTGCCGAACGGCTGATTGATTTTGAAGCTTCTCTCCCATCTCATATAAAACTCGCCTATCTCCCAAACTATGGAATGGTAAAATTGCGACTAACGTCAAAGGGGAAAAATAAAGATTCTGTGGAAGCTGAACTACAGCCGTACTTCGATCAACTCCAATTGCTGGTAAAGGAATGGCTCGTTACGGATTCGGATGAGGGTTTGGAAATCGTGGTCGGAAGAATTTTGAAATCAAAACAAAAAACAATGGGAACTGCAGAAAGTTGCACAGGGGGTTATATCGCTCACCTGATTACCAGCGTTGCGGGGTCCTCAGCTTATTACAAAGGAAGCATCATTGGCTACGCCAATGATGTAAAGGAAAACCTATTAAATGTAAATCATGCTACGCTTGTTAGCCATGGAGCAGTTAGCCAGGAAACAGTGACAGAAATGGTAAAAGGGGCAATTGAAGAGCTACATGTTGACTATGCTTTGGCTGTATCCGGGATCATGGGTCCTGAGGGCGGCAGTGAAGAAAAACCCGTTGGGACAGTTTGGATCGCCGCCGGCAATATTGAAAAAACTGAAACGTTGAAGTTAAACCTGCGATTTGACAGGCAAAGGAATATCGCGATGACGGCAATGAATGCTTTGAACTTTCTTCGCAGGTTCATACTGTCAGATGGTTGATTTCCCGATAAAATTCAATTCGTTAACTTTGGCCTTTTAAGAAAGTTCCGTACGCCTGACAGCAAAGAGCCGGGAGTATTTGAATGGTTTGAAAGTGGTCAGAATGGTGAGAAAAATCAAAAAATCCAATAGCTTGTAAAAATAAATTATGGCAACAGTTGATTTAATAATGCCCAAACTGGGTGAGAGTATAACGGAGGCTACCATCCTGAAGTGGCACAAGAACCCTGGTGACCGCGTAAAAATGGATGAGACGGTCCTTGACATCGCGACCGACAAGGTGGACAGCGAAGTGCCCAGCACCGCTGATGGTGTCATAGAAAGCATCCTTTTTAAGATTAACGATGTGGTTCCGGTTGGTTCTGTAATTGCCCGGATAAAGACCAATGCCGAGGAGCCTGTGCTACACGAAGCGCCAAAAACACAGCCCGTTCAGCGCAGTACCCCAATTCAACATGCACAGGAGGCCGTTGTGGTGGAAACAACCAGCCATGCTCCTTCAAAAAACCAGTCATCAAATGGTTCATCCAATCGATTCTATTCTCCACTCGTGCTGAACATTGCGGCTAACGAAGGTGTTAGCATGACGGAACTCGAAGCCATTCCGGGTACTGGCAACGATGGTCGCGTAACAAAAAAAGACATACTTCAATATGTAAGCGAGCGCAAGTCCGGTACAAGGACACATAAAACGGAGACAAGAAGAGAAGAACAAAGAAGTGTTGCCCAACATGAAGTGGCCGTCATAAAGGAGCCTGTCTCTACTGAAAGAGAAGAGTCAGCCCTGACGGCATACGCCGGAAACGTTGAGATTATTGAGATGGATCGCATGCGCAAACTGATAGCCGAGCACATGGTGCGCAGCAAGCATACAAGTCCGCACGTAACGAGTTTTACCGAAGCCGACGTTACAAACCTTGTATTATGGAGAGACAGGGTAAAGAATGAGTTTGAAAAAAGAGAAGGCACGAAGATCACGTTTACACCTCTTTTTATTGAGGCCATTATAAAGTGCATTAAGAAATTTCCGCTCGTGAACTGTTCACTGGATGGTGATAAGATCATCGTCAAGAAAGATATCAATATCGGGATGGCTACTGCCCTGCCCACCGGCAACCTGATTGTTCCTGTCATCAAGAATGCCGACCAGTTAAACCTGGTAGGCCTGTCAAAACAGGTAAACAGTCTTGCAGATAATGCGCGCAACGGTAAGCTAAGGGCAGATGACACCCTGGGTGGAACTTTTACTTTGACCAATGTGGGAACTTTTGGCAGTCTCATGGGTACCCCGATCATTAATCAGCCACAGGTTGCGATCCTGGCAGTGGGTGCGATTAAAAAACGACCTGTTGTAATTGAATCGGCACAGGGCGATAGTATTGCAATCCGTCATATGATGTACCTTTCATTGAGCTATGACCATCGCATTGTAGATGGAAGCCTCGGTGCGACTTTTTTAACTTCGGTTGCTAAAGAATTAGAAAACTTTAATGGCGACAGAGAGATTTAAAAGGAACGGGGTTCGCCAGTCAATATTTCCCGGCATTTTATTTTAGAATGATAAAGAGATTACATGTTCTTGTTTTCTTGCTCGCATCCAAACTAGCTTTCTCTCAAATACCAGATTTTGGTTCCTGGAGTGTCATCAGCACAAAACTTAATATAACAGAGCATTGGAGCGTGTTTAATGAATTGCAACTGCGGTCGCAATCATTTTATGACAATTTCTATTACTATGAGGTTAAGGGTGGTGTGGCTTATTCTATCAACAATAATTTTACATTTCTTCTCGGCACCGGAAAATATATTACCTATTCAGATCCCGGCGATTTTAGAAAACCAGTTGCAACTGATGAAACCCGCTTCTGGCAACAGCTCATCATTAATAACTTTCTCGAACGTCTGAAATTTGAGCACCGGTACAGGGTAGAGCAGCGTTGGTTTAAAGATGGCAGATATCGTAACAGGTATCGCTACCGGTTGAATCTTGCGATTCCTATTAATCACAATAAGATTGTTCCAAAAACATTCTACCTGGCTACGTTTGATGAAATCTTCCTCACTAATAAAGAGCCCCATTTCGAACGCAACCGTTTTTTTGCCGGAGCCGGTTACCGGGCCGCAAAATGGGTCACCATACAACCGGGCTATCTTTATCAGTATGACTATAAGCCTAACAATAACTCGGTTGGAAAGCATTTTTTCCAGTTGACTATCTCATTTGAAATTGACGCACACAAGGATCCCAGGGAAAAGATGCCGGGAAACCATGACTAGGTATTGTAATCGTTATCCTTCCTTGATGTAACATTTTCGGCCAAAGTGGTTTTTAACGCGGCATTAAGATTGCTAAAATTTTAATGGATAGGGTCTTTTTAACCGTGTATGCCGTCCAAATGCTATGAGGTCTGCCTGCTTTTTTGTAAATTAGGAATTACTAAACCCGCCAATCATGAAGCAATTATCCGAGACCTGGTTCGCTGAAGGCTATATCGATTTCGAACTGAAAAAGTATGTGCTGCTTGCATACCTGCAGGAAGTAAATAAATATTTTGGGCAAAACAAGCTTTATCCTCAACTGGCGGATGTTGTGTTTCATTATTCCAACCTGGTAGCATTCCGCGAGAATAAGAAATTTCTACAGGAACATTTTCCAAAAAAAATGACCGGTGTTCAGATGGAAAAATTGCAACTTCTTTATGAGCAGATGATCGAGGATGATGAATTGATGGCAGAGCTGGAAGAAATCATTGTGTACGCAGCTGATAACCTGAAGGCCACGCTTCAAACCGGGGCCGATATTTATGAATTTGTGGAGGAGAAGATCAATATTACGCCGGTAGGAATTACGCCGCTCGATCTGAAAGAGGGTTATTTCTTTTTAATCAGTGGCGATACCAAAACGGTCAGAACTTACCAGTACCGGCTTTCCATATTTGAAAAGCACGATGAGAAATACAGGAGCATCAAGACCGTGTTTATTGATAAATGGCAACGCAGTATAGCAAGTACCTGTGAGCACGTCAAGGCCGAACTTATCCGCAATAATGGTCAGCTGCCAAACCCTGCGGTATATTCTATAGAAGCGGGACTAACCTTCCCCGTAGACGAAACTTTATTACCGATAGCAAAAAGAAGTTTGGTGAAATTCATTACGGCGCAAGCGGCATGATGCGTGCGTTGCCTGGTGTGCGGTCTATGCAATTTCTCCGATATAAATTCCTCTTTATTCACTGGGCGCTGACAGGTAATGTATTAAAATCGAAGCAATGATGTGAGCTAACGACATCGTACAACGTACATCAATAAACTATCTCCAATCCCCAATCCCTTCCCTTCTTTACCGCCGGTATTCCTTCAGTAATCCACTTAGCAGGCTTTTCACCTTTTAACAGCCAGTCAAAATATTGTTGTTGCCTTATTTGAAGATCCTTTCGGTTCTTTCTCTGAACTACGTTGTGGGCCTCGCCGTTATAGTTTAGCATCCATACTTTTTTGCCTAATCTTCTCATGGCGGTAAACATTTCTATGCCCTGGTACCATGGCACTGCACCATCCGCATCGTTGGCCATGATCACTAGCGGCGTTTTTACTTTGGGCAAATGAAACAGAGGAGAATTCTCAATATAAAGATTGGGCTTCTCCCACAGCGTGGCTCCTATCCGGCTTTGCGTTTTTTCATACTGGAACTGGCGGTTAAGACCCGTTTCCCAGCGAATGCCGCCATAGGCACTCGTCATGTTTGCCACGGGGGCACCCGCCCACGCAGCCTTAAACATATCCGTCATTGTAATGAGCTGGGCAACCTGTAATCCACCCCAACTTTGTCCCTGGATACCGATATTTTCTGAATCCACCCAGCTACGCTTTGCCAGGTCCTTTGCAGCGCTGACGATATAATCATACGCGCTTTTTGCCGGATGTCCAATCGTGTACGAGATATCGGGAGCAAAAACAAGGTATCCCCTGCTTACGAAGAAAGAAATGTTTAATCGGCTACCAGTTGGAGAAGGAGGATGATACCTGTGAAGTCCGTCCGATAATTTTTCATAGAAATAAAGAATCAGTGGATATTTTTTTGCGGGATTAAAGTCTTCGGGTTTATACAAAATACCCTGTGATGGTTTGCCCTGGAAAGTCTTCCATTTGTATAGTTCTGCGGTGCCCCAGTTATAATCATTTTGCTGGGGGTTAATACCAGAAAGTTTCCGTTCATTTTTCAGGTCCTGGCTAACATAGATATCGGGTGGATAGATGAAATTCTCTTTTGTGTAAAGGAAGCAAGCTGTATCCCGGGCCTTCGCGGGAGACCCGTAAAGATAATTTCCCTGGCCCGTTGCTTTCCCATCCACTTTGACATTGAGCTTACTTAAAACAAGTAACGACAAACCACTTTTTTTTGTTTTATCATTAAATGTTCTCAATAAAAGTTCCTTACCCGACGAAAGGAATTTTTCTTCCAGGTCAGTTTTAATATAGCGATTTGTAATTTTTTCCCTTCTGCCATTCCGTTCAATTATGTTTTCCGGTTTCCTCTGCAAAGATGGATCTACTTTCCAGATATCGTATTTGTCATAAACATACACTGCTGAATCATTTTCCCCCCAACCCATTATTCCATATGGTGGTGGTTCATCGGGCGAATCGTACTCCTCGTCATATAACGGCAGTTTTATCCCGGAGGTAATATTTCTAACCGAATCGCCATTGTAAACAAAATAATTTTTTGCTTTACTGTCATACCACATTATATATTTTCCCTCAGGGGATAGATAGGATGGAGAAATTATCCCGAGCAGATCTTTTTTTACCAGTTTAGCCGCGCCATTATTCGCGCTTATTGAATAAATATCTTTCTTCGTTGTGTTGGTCCATTGTCTTTCTATTCGATTCCCGATATCAGTTACTCCAACGAACATGTCGCCGTCACCATCGCTTGTCTTGTAAACTACGGGTATCGCGGGCGATGCTAATTGCACGATACTGTCATTGTTTAGATCAATGACTGCTAAATAGCTCTGTTTAAGGTCTGTTTGCAGGCGATTCAGTTGTACCGTTTGGAGGTAATCGTCATTATAATGCCACACGTCGAGCTTTACCAGGTCAATTTCTACAAGAGAAGTGTCCTTTGGCGCCTGGATCGGCTTTACTCCAAAAAATAATCGACTTCCAGACCTGCTGAATTCCGGATGCGCAAATTCACTCACGGTCATTCCAATCTGCATGCCGACAGATGTTTTGGCCACTAATGCAATGGCGCTGTCCATTCCATCTTTGAAATACCATAGCTTATAAAATTTCTCAAGCTCTTTTGGACTGGCATCCCGCTCCGCCACATAAGCCACCTGTGCTCCGTCATCACTCAAAGTAAAATTTTTAAAATCGTTACCTCCCCTGCTTAAAGTATCTGCAAATCCTTTTCGCAAATCATACAACAACACAATTAAGGTCCCGAGAGAATCCTTTGCATTCCGGGACTGTTCCATTAACAGCTTACTTCCATTCTTACTGAAATAATATTCCGCAACATTTCTAAACAGCTTCTCCTCTCCCGTTTGCAGGTTACGGAGCCAGAGGTCGGATACTGTAGCAGTAGCTGCTGACGAGGTGTCTTCTTCACCGGCATCCATCATTTGTATGGTGTTCGCTGAATCCGCTCCATACGGATAGGTATTGGATATATCATCTTTAGTTCGTGCTTTATTCTTTGGAAAGGTTTCAATGACCAATCGCAATGAATCGATAACCTTTCCCAGGCTGTCAATAATTTTCCTGTCGTCGCCCTGCAGCTTTTTAACCCCTTTCGTTTTTTCAGTCTGGTATGCCAGCCAACCAGAGCTCTTTTCAGGAGTTTTAAATCCCATTAAATAAGGTCGTGTCCACACGGTGTCTTTTCCCAGTTCAATAACGGCAATTGAATCTTTGGGCATTTCGCCGGCGTTTTTCTTTTTTATTTTTGCTTCCCTCGTTTCTTTAAAAAATGGCCTGATGCGAAAGATCGCGAAACGACTATCATTTGTAATTACGGCGCTGAAGCCCCTGGCAATAGTTTTCTTATATACGGCGTCAGAACTTTGGATCACCATTTCATTATCGCCCTCCTGGGGATCAATTGTATAAACTACCCATCTCCCATCATTACTAATTAGTTTTTGCCCGATACTTTGCCAGCCGTCATACACGGAATGATCGAGTGGTTTTTTTTGCGCGAATACAATTTGAACAGGGAAAAATGAAACCAGGAGAAAGATAGTTTTGACCATCATAAATTAATTACAGTCTTAAAGATAATTTTCATCGGCGAAACACATTTGTGAACTACCGTTTTATTCTTACGCAATCCTGGTCAATGTTTTTTGGCCCTGTTTGAGTAAAAGCATTGCGTGAAGAACAATCGCGGCTGCGATAATTGCAAACCCAATATAAAACCATTTACTCAACAACTTGTTTTCGTGAAAAACAATAAAGGCAAGCAATATTCCGTATACCGGTTCGAGGGTAAATGATAAATTAACCGTAAATGCAGATAATCGTTTCAGTGCATAAGAAGAAAACAGGAAAGCGACGACAGAACATAACCAGGAAAGTACAAGCAGCCACATGGTGTCCCCGGGGCCGGGTAAGAAATGTTTAACAGGGAACCAGGAGAGGTAAAACGGGAGCAGAAGAGAAATCCAGATAAAGCCACCCGTTTGTTGCCACGAAAGCATTGTCTCCACGTTGATACGTTGAAGTAACTGGCGGTTAAAAACAGGAAACAATGCACCCAACAATGCTGAAATCAAGCCAATGATGATGCCCGTTTTGTATTGAGTGTCAAAATGAAAGATGAGGTAAATCCCCGCGAGCGTCATAATCCCGAGGAAAATCTCGGCTACGTTGAATTTCCTTCTGAAAACCAGCGGCTCAAACAGCGAAGTAAAAAATCCTGTTGCTGAAAAACAAACCAGTGCGACCGACACGTTTGCATACTTTATCGAACCATAAAAGGTGATCCAGTGCATGGCCGCTATTATTCCGACCGCAGCGATTTTAAGAATGTCTGTTACCGGGATCTTCTGAATCTTATTTGCAAAGTCGAACAATAACCACATTGTCACAGCCGTGATGAGGAGCCTGTACCAAACAATCATTCCTTCGTTCAATGAGATCAGGCGACCGAGAATGCCAGTAAAGCCAGCTAAGAAAACAGCAATGTGAAGTTGAATGAAAGCTTTTTTCATTTAACCGAAACTAAGAAAACCCAAAGATTATGTAAGGGGAAATTTATTGTGATTGAATTCAAACAGCAAGCGTCCCGTTATTCTCCCTCTGCAACCATTTCGTTTTTATGTAATGGCGCCATTGTAATTTCTTCTTTCTTTACTCTTTTCCGGTAGTTGGTAAACCAACTGTGCCACCGGAGTTTGAGCACGCCCCAAATACCTTCCTTTACAATTCCCTTATTCATTTTCGAGACGCCATACGTTCTATCCTGGAAAATAATTGGTATTTCTTTAATACTAAAGCGCAGTTTCCAGGCAGCAAACTTCATTTCAATCTGGAATGCATAACCCGTAAACCGGATTTCATCCAGGTTAATAGTTTCGAGTACCTCCTTCCGATAGCAAACAAAACCCGCTGTCGGATCCATTACAGGCATCCAAGTAATTAAGCGCGTATAAGCAGAGGCACCTTTTGACAAAGCAATTCGATTGGCGGGCCAGTTAACCACACCTCCGCCTTTTACATATCGTGAGCCAACCGCGACATCGGCTCCCTGGTATTTGCATGCGTTGTAAAGACGTGCCAGGTCATTTGGATTATGGGAAAAATCAGCATCCATTTCAAAGATGTACTTATAGCCATTTCCTATCGCCCACTTAAATCCATAAATGTATGCAGTGCCTAACCCCTGCTTGCCACGTCTTTCTTCAATAAATAATTCTCCTGAAAATTTATCCTGCAATCCTTTGACAACGGCGGCGGTACCGTCTGGTGAACCATCGTCAATAACGAGAACATGAAAGCCTTCCCCCAGGCTAAAAATCGCATGAAGGATGTTGCTTATGTTCTCCTTTTCATTATAAGTAGGTATGACTACTAACTTCTCCACAGAAATATCGGTGAATAACGAATTTACGACAATCAAAAAAGACTAACTTGTTAAATTGTTCACACGATATGCTTCAAAAATCAGACCTTTTTCAACATGGTGCGGGTGTACATTTCCGTTAGTTTTTGCTTGGTGTGCTGTGGGAAATCACCTTTCATCATCCAGTCATAATATTGAGGTTCAGCTCTTAACACATCGGCAACCGGACGTCCTTTGAACTTTCCGAAATTAAAAACTTCCACCCCGTTCTCCATAACAAAACGACGGGCGAAATCCACAATTATCTCTTCGCCAATGACCTTAAGAATAGAATCCACGGAATTACCAAGGGCAGGGTATCTTAAGGTTTGTGCTTCCAGGATCTCGTAGGTAGCTACTGCATCTATTTCAGCACTATGTGCGCCATCGAGATTCTTATTGCAATAAAATTTGTATGCGGCACTTAACGTGCGTTGCTCCATCTGGTGAAAAATCTTCTGAACGTCTACGAGTTTCCGTCCTTTCATATCAAAATCAACCTGCGCCCTGAGAAACTCTTCCATGAGCAGCGGGATATCAAAACGGTTGCTGTTGTATCCTGCAATGTCACACCCGTCCAGCATTTGCTTCAATTCATGAGCCACCTGCTTGAATTTGGGCGCGTTTTGAACCATCTCATCAGTGATGCCATGTACATCGCTCGCAGTCCTGGGGATCGGAATTTCAGGATTGATCAACTTTCTTTTCACATTTCGGGTGCCGTCGGGGAGCACCTTTAAGATACCAATTTCCACGATTCTATCGGTTCCGGGATTAACTCCCGTGGTTTCCAGGTCTATAGAGGCGATTGGTTTTGTTAGTTTTAGCATCAGACAGGTGGTTTCTCTTAAATATTCGGCCGTAAAGGTAACTTTTTACCTTTTCTATAAAAACTCAAATTACGCCTTGTTGAGAATTAACAGGTTGTAAACGACAGTTCATCAAAAAAATAGATCAGATATCTTAGTTTTGCAAAATAAACCCAACGGATTTCCCGTTAATTGATAACCAAATTAAACAAAGCTCTAGATGAAAAACTTTCGTGTCATTGGCATTTTCTTGATGGTATTAACCTTAATTGCAGCCTCCTGCTCTTCTTCCAGGAAATATGGATGCCCGGGAAATCCGCAGTCAAATTATAGGTTCAGGGGTTAATTAAGCTTACGAAGGCAGCTCTCATAAGCCTTTTGCATTGATAAAATTTACTAACGCCGCCGTATTTTTCAGCTTCAGTTTCTTTAGAATATTATACCGGTGCACCTCGACAGTTTTTAAGGAAAGTTCTAACTCCAGTCCGATCTCGCGCGAAGAAAGGCCCTCTTTGATCAATTTAATGATATCAAGTTCACGTCGCGACAAATTATTCATATTCGCGCTAACCGGGTTTTCTTCCAGTTCCTGTTCCGCAAGAATGTTTTTCACTTCATGGCAGATGTATTTCTTCCCGCTGTTCACTTCAACAATGGCTTCAATCATTTCCTCTTTTGAAGAATTTTTTGTTACGTAACCACGTGCTCCCAGTTGCAACATTCGTTTTGCATAAGCCGGCATGGTGTGCATGGATACTGCGATGATCCTTGATTCAGGCGAAATTTTATGAATTTGCTTTGTGGCATCAAATCCATTCACCGGCGCCATATTCACATCCATTAAAATGATTGCAGGCTTTTTTGTGCTGGCAATTCCAACCGCTTCCTCGCCGGAACTTGTTTCACCAACAACCTGAAACCTTGGATCACTGTTGAGGATAAATGACCAGGAATCCCTGATTAGTTTATGATCATCGACAAGGAGAATCGTAATTTTCTGCATCGTGGATATCGGCTTGTACTTGTTTATTCTGTTAAAATTCCTACTACCATGCAAAAAAACTTAATAATTCTGACAGTAAAAAAGCAAATTAATTTCTTATCGCTTTAAAATAAGTGAATACTCTTAGCGATAATCATGTTTTTTAAATTGCTTCCTGAGTTGACATCTCAATTTGCATTTCCGTAGCATCAACAATTGAATATTTCTTACAGGACAATAAATTAAATTCAAAAAAATCTATTTTTTATGTCGTCCTGCGAGGACTTTTTTCACATCGTCAAGAGAAAACCCTTTTGCACGCAGCAAAACCATATAATGGTACAACAGGTCAGCAGCTTCATTCAAAAACAGGTCATTGTTGTCATCTTTTGCTTCAATCACTAGTTCAACAGCTTCCTCACCCAGTTTTTGAGCAACTTTATTAATCCCCTTGTCGAACAGGTTCGAAGTGTAAGAATTCCGCGACCTGTCGTGGTAACGCTGACTGATCTGGTCACTTAATGTTTGCAAAAAATCATGGCTATTCTCTTCGCGAAAACATGTGTCGGCACCGGTATGGCACACCGGCCCAGCAGGTTCGGCCTTCACAAGCAGGGTATCGTTATCACAATCGGCTATTATCTCCTTTAATAATAGAAAATTGCCACTCTCCTCTCCTTTTGTCCACAACCTTTGTTTGCTCCTGCTGTAAAACGTAACCTTGCCAAGCGACTGAGTTTTTTGCAATGCTTCGTCATTCATAAACCCAAGCATTAAAACTCTATTTGTTTTGTAATCCTGCACAATTGCCGGAACCAGCCCGTCACTATATTTTTCAAAGTTTATTTTCATTTCGCGACATTAAAAAAAGTGTTAGCTGCTGAATAAATTGTTTTACCTCCTGATGGCAATATTGTTTTTTGACAGGTAATCTTTTAAGTCCGGAATGCTGATCTCTTTAAAATGAAAAATGCTTGCCGCTAATGCAGCATCAGCATTCGCTTCTGTAAAGACTTCCTTAAAATGTTGCATAGTTCCACCACCTCCGCTGGCTATAACAGGAACCGGGAGATTATCGGCAAGAGTTTTTGTTATGTCCTTTGCAAATCCTGATTTTGTACCATCGTGGTTCATGGAGGTTAATAAAATTTCTCCCGCTCCCGCTTCTACACCAGTGCGTGCCCAGTCAAAGCATTTGGTTCCTGTTCTTGTTCTTCCGCCATTCAGGTATACATACCACTCGCCATCATCTTCCTGTCGCGCGTCAATTGCAAGCACCACGCACTGGCTGCCAAACTCGTCAGCGAGTTCAGCGATAAGTGAACGATCTTTAAAAGCCGCGGTGTTTACCGATATTTTATCGGCTCCATTTTCCAGCAACGCCTGGACATCGGCCACGCTGCTGATACCACCGCCGACTGTAAAGGGAATGTTGACATTTCTTGCAATTCTCCTTACCAGGTCGGTAAGTGTCTTTCTTTTTTCCACTGTTGCTGTAATATCCAGAAATACGAGTTCATCCGCACCTTCTTGTGCATACCGCGCTCCTAATTCAACAGGATCACCTGCGTCGCGCAAGTCAATAAAGTTGGTGCCCTTTACGGTCCGGCCATCTTTGATATCAAGACAGGGAATGATCCTTTTTGTAAGGCCACGTGCGCCAGCAAAAATGTTCTCTCCAGCCTGGTTTGTTTTGACAAGTTCCATCATATAAATTCTTTCAGGTCCGATAACATTATACGGTTCTCATAGATTGCCTTCCCAACTATGGCGGCTTTACATCCAATTTCATCCAGCGCATGCAGATCATCTATCGACGAAACGCCTCCGCTGGCTATGAAGTACAGGTCCGGAAATTGACCTATGATTTGCCTGTACAAATCAACGGAGGGGCCTTCCAGCTTTCCATCTTTACTGACATCAGTACAAAATATGTGTTGCACACCTTTGTTTGAATAAGTATTTATAAATTCAAAAACCGGTCTTTCCGTGGCCTCCATCCATCCGTGAATGACAATCATTTTATCTTTCACATCGGCGCCCAATAAAAATTTATCGGCGCCAAAAATTAATAACCATTTCGTGAATTCCGTCTCGTTTTTCACCGCGATACTTCCCACTGTTGCATAGGCTGCTCCAGAGTCAAAAACGATTTGAACATCCCTTTCTTCCGCCACGCCACCTCCAAAATCAATTACCAGCGATGTTTTTGCAGCAATCGTTTCCAACACTTTCCAATTCTTTACTTTCTTTTCCCGTGCACCATCCAAATCAACCAGGTGCAAACGCTTCAGGCCGGCATCCTCAAATCGTTTCGCTACCTCCAAAGGATGCTCATTATATTCTGTTTTTTGATTGTAATCGCCTTGCGTCAGCCGCACACATTTACCATCGATGATATCTATCGCCGGAATAATAGTCATAGGGATAGAAAGTTTTTCAGGATTCGTTCCCCAACTAATGAAGATTTTTCTGTGTGAAATTGAACGCCATAGAAATTACCCCTTGAAACAGCCGCAGCATACTCTACACCGTAACTGCATTTTGCAATAGTATACTGGCTGTCTGCAGCATAATAGCTGTGAACATTGTAGATATAACTGTCTTCGGCGACGCCATTGAACAATGGCGATTTCAATTCGTACAGGTTATTCCATCCAATTTGTGGCACCTTCAAACTGTGATTGCCATTTGGCAACATTGGTAAACCTGGCGTCGTAAACTTTTTGACAGGCACGGGCACGATTCCAAGACAGGTTGTATCATTTTCTTCCGTATGCGTACACATCAGCTGCATGCCGAGGCATATTCCCAGCACCGGCTGTTTGAGGTCCCTGATCACTTTATCCAGGTTTCTTTCTTTCAAATAGGCCATGGCACTCGCCGCCTCTCCCACTCCCGGAAAAATCACCTTAACAGATTTTCGGATCTGCTCCTCGTCATCAGTAACATTTCCTTCCACGCCAATTCGTTCGAGCGCATATAGCACGGACCTGATGTTACCGGCGTTGTATTTTATAATTGCGATGCTCATACTTTGAAAATGTCTATAACATACCTTTTGTAGTGGGCAAATAGTTGCTAAAGGGATCTTTCTTTACTGCCATTCGAATGGCTTTTGCGAACGCTTTAAAGATCGCTTCAATCTTATGATGCTCATTTTCTCCTTTGCATTCAATATTTAGATTGCATTTTGCGGCATCGCTGAATGATTTGAAGAAATGGTAAAACATCTCCGTTGGCATTTCTCCTATTTTCTCCCGTTTGAAATCGGCGTTCCAAACAATCCAGTTTCTTCCCCCGAAATCGATCAGTACTTTCGCCTCCGATTCATCCATCGGCAAAGCAAAACCGTACCGTTCCATCCCGGTTTTGTCGGATAATGCTTTTGCAAAAGCTTCGCCCAATGCAATTCCCGTGTCTTCAATCGAATGATGTTCGTCAATGTGCAGATCACCCTGGACGCGAACATTCAAATCAATTTTTCCGTGCCTGGCAATTTGCTCAAGCATGTGATCAAAAAAACCAAGTCCCGTGGAGATGCCGGCTTTACCGCTTCCATCCATATTAAGATCAATCGCGATCTTAGTTTCGTTGGTATTGCGCTGATGGTGCACCACGCGAAGACCACGCTTTAAGAATTCATAGATCCTGCTCCATTCCGTTGTTTCGAAAACGATGGTAGATTGCCTTAATGATTCAATTTTATCACTGATCTCTGCTGCGCCCAGCCCGGCGTCATTGTTGATCCATATCCCCTTGCAGCCCAGGTTTTTCGCAAGTTGCATGTCGGTGATCCGGTCACCTATGACAAAAGAATTTTTTAAATCGTAATCCGCATTGTTAATGTATTCTGTGAACATGCCTACTCCGGGTTTGCGCGTCGGTGCGTTTTCATAGGGATAAGTTCTGTCAATAAGCACCTTGCTGAAATGAATCCCTTCATTTTCGAAACTCTTCAATACAAAATTGTGCAACGGCCAGAAGGTTTCTTCCGGAAATGCTGCCGTACCCAATCCATCCTGGTTGGTAGGCATTACCAACTCATAATCCAACTCAGTGGCGATTCTACCTAAGTATTTAAACACCCGCGGATAAAAGGTGAGCTTCGAAAACGAATCAAGCTGGTAGTCAGGCGGCGCCTCGTTGATCAGTGTGCCATCACGGTCTATGAATAGGACTCTTTTCATTTGTCATCACTTTATTTTTTCCCTGACCTTCTTCACATCTTCTCCAGTTATTTCATCTCCTGTTTTGGCATAAGTATTACGGATATAGGTTGTAACATCAGCAATTTGCTCGTCGCTCAGTGCCCTGAACGGAGCCATCAGGTTATTGTAATCCCTGTCCGCGTTGCCAAAAAATTCAGATCCTTTTAGTACCAACTCTATAAGACTCGGCGCATGACCCATAACATACGGCGAGTTTACCAACGGTGGGTTCATTCTGGGCACCCCCCTGCCGTTGGCCATATGACAGCCCATACAGTTGGCATCATAAACCTTTTTACCTGCTTCCATTTTTTTTGACGACACAGCACTCTTGCAGCCCGTGATAAATACCACTAAGATGGCGATGATTGCTCCTCCCCCTCTTTTCATTTATTTTCTTTGTATGTTATTTTCCAGATCGTGCCACCCTGGTCGTCTGAAATGTAAAGTGAACCATCGGGTCCCTGGGCGAGTCCACAGGGTCGATGTGCAGCTCCGTCGGGAGATTTTGTTTCGCCTGCAAAACCATCAGCAAACACTTCGTAATCGCCACTTGGCATACCATCTTTAAAAGGAAGGAACACAACATTATATCCTGCCTGTGGTCTTGGCGCCCGGTTCCATGAACCATGAAATGCGATGAAAGCTCCGTTCCTGTATTTTTCGGGGAATTGTGTACCCGTATAAAACAATAAAGCATTGGGAGCCCAGTGAGCGGGAAAAGCATAGATAGGTTGCTGTTTGTTTTCACAACCTGTAGTCTTTTTTCCGTCTCCACCGTACTCAGGACCCTGAACTTTTTTCTTTTGCATCTGGTCATAATAACAGTAGGGCCATCCGCAATCAGCGCCTTTTTTCAGACGAAACATTTCTTCAGCGGGAAGCTCTGTTCTTTGTTCTTCGGTGTACAGTTCCGGGAACATCCTGTCTAAATCATCGCGACCATGCTGGACCGCATACAGGTCATTTGAGCTGTTGTTCCAGTCCAGGCCCACAATATTCCTGATTCCCGTGACATAACGTAGTCCATCACTATATTTCTGATTCGGTTTGTCGATCCTGAATTGCCAGATACCACCGGCAGAGTCGAGAATGGGACAGGGATTCATCCCCGCCGAGCCTTTTTCCCTGTTCTTTTCCTGGCAGGCGTTTGAAGGAGCTCCGATGTTCACATAAATAAATCCGTTGTTATCAAGAGCGATTGACTTCGACGAATGCTCCTTTTTATTAAGCAATCCTTCTACAATCATTTCCTCTGATGCGGAAGCAACATCATTATTTTCAATTTTGTACCTGTAAATATTGTCGTCCGAAGACGCATACAAGTAGCCATTTTTTATAGCGATTCCTGTTCCTCCATAATTTCCAAAGCCTGTATTGCTATCGGCCACGCCATCATTATTGGCGTCGCGCAATCGGATTATACCGTGATTGTCCTTCACTTTTCCCAGCTTAACATAAATATCGCCGTTACTATTCACAACAAGATGACGCGCTTCGCCGACACTATCAGCCACAACTGTGGAAGTAAAGCCTGCCGGCAATGTTAATGTGGTACTCTTTTTTACCTGTTCCGTTTCCTCCTTTGGCTGATCTTTACTTTTACATGAATGCATGATAATAATGAAGCATCCGGCCAGTAACAAACAAAGATTTTTCATAAAAACAATTTTAGAATTAAAATACTATTGTGATTGATTGAGGGTTTCAAAGGTTTAAGAGGTTTCAAAGGTTTAAGAGGTTTCAAAGGTTTTTAAGGTGTCAATTAATTGTTCGTTTTCCTCCTTTGTTCCAACTGTTATACGCAGGCAGCCCTCACATAATTCAACCCTGCTCCTGTCCCGCACCACAATCGCTTTTGTGAGCAGGTAATTATAAATTGCTTTGGCATCATTTACTTTCACCAGTAAAAAATTGGCGTCGGAAGGAAATATTTTTTCCACCACCGATACGTTTTTCAATGACGAGGCTAATTCTTCCCTGCTCTGAACAAGCTCCCTGATAAACTGGTTCACTTCCGCCACATTTTCCAGTGCCTGCAATACCAGGTCCTGGGTTGCCTGTCCAATGTTGTAAGGAGGCTTTATCTTGTTGAAAACAGCAATTATATCTTCACTTGCAAAAGCCATTCCCAAACGAAGTGCAGCAAGTCCCCATGCTTTGCTGAGTGTGTGCATAACTACCAGGTTCGGATACTCAGTCAATTCACTAATGAATGATTTTTGACGGCTGAAATTGATATAGGCTTCATCAATCACAACGATGCCGTCAAAATTGTTCAGCACGGTTTCAATATCATGGCGGTTAAAGGAGTTTGCTGTTGGATTATTGGGTGAACATATCCATATTAGCTTTGTGTTGCTATCAACGAGGTTTTCCAGGTGAACTAAATCCAGTTGAAAGTCATCAAGCAGTCCCGCCCTCCTGATTTCAACGTCATTGATGGCCGCGCTTACCTCGTACATTCCATAAGTGGGCGGGCAAATGATCACATTATCCTTCCCTGGATTACAAAAACCACGGTAAAGAATGTCAATGCACTCGTCACTGCCATTCCCGATAAAAATGTTTTGCGTGGGTACTCCTTTTATTTCCGCAATTTTCTGTTTTATTTTCCACTGGTGCGGATCGGGGTAGCGGTTATATTTCCCTGGCAATGGAGAGCCAAGTGAGTTTTCATTGGCATCTAAAAAAATATCAGCCCTGCCCGTAAATTCGTCTCTCGCCGATGAATACGGAACGAGCTTTCTGATGTTGTCTCTTATTAATTTATTTATATCGAAACTCATATTTGTTAATGGTTACCAGTTACCGGTTTCCTGTTACCGGCAACTTGCAACCGGTAACAAGAAACAAATTCTATGTATTAAGGCGGATGGCGACCGCATTCGCGTGTGCAACCAATCCTTCAGCTTTTGCCATGATTTGAACAGCGTTTGCAATTTGGCCCAATCCCTCCTTTGTTAGTTTTTGCCATGTGATCTTCTTTACAAAACTGTCCACGCTCACTCCACTATAAGATTTTGCAAACGCATTCGTAGGTAGCGCATGATTGGTTCCGCTGGCATAATCACCCGCGCTCTCGGGCGAATAATTCCCGAGAAACACAGAGCCTGCGTTTACAATCTTTTCTGCAACCACTTCGTCGTCGTCACAGGCGATTATCAGGTGTTCGGCTGCATATTCATTAACCAACTCAATGGCCTCTTCTATTGTTTCAACAATGATCGATTTGCTGTTTTCCAAAGCTTTTAAAGCTATTTGCTGTCTTGGTAAATCCCGAAGTTGATTTTCTAATTCTTTCTTTACTTCTTTTGCCAGCTTTTCTGATGTAGTAACTAATAATACCTGGCTGTCGGGACCATGTTCAGCCTGTGATAAAAGATCGGCTGCAATGAATGCCGGGTTTGCGGATTCATCAGCCAGTACGCAAACCTCGCTTGGACCTGCAGGCATGTCAATAGCAATGCCTTCAGATTGAACCAATTGTTTGGCACAGGTCACATATTGGTTACCCGGTCCAAAAATTTTGAACACCCGGGGAACGGTTTCCGTACCATAAGCCATAGCACCTATCGCCTGTGCGCCACCTGCCTTGAGTATTTTAGAAATACCAATTGTCTGTGCCGCAAACAAAATCGCCGGGTTTATCGCGCCCTCTTTTTGTGGTGGTGAGCACAGGATTATTTCGTTGCAGCCCGCCAGTTTTGCGGGCACCCCCAGCATTAACACCGTCGAAAACAGTGGTGCCGTTCCCCCCGGAATATAAAGTCCCACTTTTTCAATCGGGACCGACCGGCGCCAGCATTTTACGCCGCTCATGGTTTCTATCATTTGCTCCTGCGCCAGTTGCAAGGAATGAAATGCAGAGATATTTTTAGCGGCGAGTTCAATAGCGGATCTTAATTCAGCGGGAACCTGTGCGGCCGCGTTAACCATCTCTTTTTGGCTGACTATTAGTTTCCTAATCTTTGCGCCGTCAAAATCCTTTGTAAATTTTTTTAGTGCCTTATCACCTCCATCTTTTACTTTTTGCAACACTTTTCTGACCTTCTTTTCCAGTGAAAGCTGATCCATGACAGGTCGCTTTAGCAACTCCGGCCAATCTTCCTTTTTTGGATATTTTATAACCTTCATACTGTCATCAATTCATTTATCATTCGATATCTACTCACTAAACGCTCCTACGGAGCGTGATTCAAAACAACGTCAAACATGCTACAGACGAATCGCTCCTATCGAGCGGCTTTCAATATCAAACCTCTTGCTTCGCTTTGCTCGCAATGACGGAAATCCTACATCCAACTTCAAACATCAAACTTCAAACATCAAACCTCAAACAATCATCTTTTCAATTGGAACAACGAGTATCCCTTGTGCACCGGCAGCTTTCAATTGCTCGATGATATCCCAAAAATCATTCTCGTCGATCACGCTGTGGACGCTGCTCCACCCCGAAGTCGCCAATGGCAACACGGTCGGACTTTTCATACCCGGCAAAAGCCCAATGATTTCTTTTAGTTTTTCATTGGGTGCATTCAACAAAATATATTTATTGTTCTTAGCCTTTTTCACTGATCTTATTCTGAACAATAATTTTTCAAGTATCCGCTGGCGGGTTTCATCCAACTTTTTATTCCGTATCAAAACCGACTGCGACTCAAGCAGCGTTTCAGCTTCTTTCAGGCCATTGGTAAGTAATGTAGAGCCACTGCTCACGAGGTCGCAAATGGCATCGGCAAGACCGATGCCGGGTGCTATTTCCACGCTCCCGCTTATTTCATGAATCTCTGCGTTGATTTTGTTGGAGTTTAAAAATTCCTGAACCAGAATGGGGTAGCTGGTAGCGATCTTCTTACCATTCAGACCCTCACGGCTATACGTTTCGCTTTTCTGCACGGCGATCGAGAGCCGGCACTTACCAAAACCAAGCTGTTCCAACACTTCCACTTCCTTTTTCTTTTCATACACAACATTTTCTCCCACGATCCCGGCATCGGCCACCGCATCTTCGACATACTGGGGTATATCGTCGTCCCTCAGAAAATAAACTTCCAGGGGAAAATTGGCTGCCGCCGCCTTCAGCTTGTTTCCGCCGTTGGAAATATCGATGCCGCACTCCTTTAAGAGGCGAAGCGAATCTTCGTGCAGCCGACCGGACTTTTGTATCGCTATTTTTAGCTTCATATCCTCAATTTTTGACCCTCCCGGGAAGAAAATGCAAACAAAAAGGGCTTACTGTTGTAGTAAGCCCCGAAAGTTAGTTTATGTTGACATATTACATAAAAACATCACAGCTTACCCGCCGGGTAAAATGATGATGATGTATATGCTGGATTAAACTCATTCGCTGATTTGCGGTGCAAAAATAAAGCGCTTTTTGACACCGCAAAATTTAATTTCTTACACTTTTTTTAAAAATACCATGAAAGGGGTATTGTCCCGTTCAAACATTCATATTATAATTGTACTGGTTTTTCATAGGATATTGGATTTTAAAAACGGAGCTGGATTTCTATCCTGGCTCCATTTTTTTTATCCCGCATCCCGCTTCTCCTGCCTTTGGCGGGATCGCAGTGACCAGCATCCAGTATCCAGTATCCAGAATCCGGTATCAGTATCCAGAGCCTACGGCACCACTATCGACCTGGTTTGAACCGAATGTGCGCTAAAATAGCCAAGGGCTCCCCCCGTAATATTGGTAACGGCATTGGCCGGTGAGGCAGACTGGCTGTTTCCCGTGGCGCTCTGGTTGAGGCTGAACCAAAATTTGTAAACGGCCCGGTCTATGCAAAGCAAATCCAGCCTGACGGTATCCCCGGTCTTGATCTTTTCCTCGTCGTTGTCGTCGTCCTCGGTCAAATACCAAAGCTTGGCTTCGACATATTTGCCATCAATGTAGTCGTCATTATTTGTAAAAATAGTTTCGGTTTTCCGATCATTAATATATTGCACGTACCGGTAACATTGCCCTTTGCCGGGGGGATCCTGGTAATTAATATTTGAAAGTTTCCTGTTCTCGCCAAATAATATTTCGTCGCTGATATAAAGTGTATCCATGTTCACCTTTTCCGGCATTCTCGATTCCGCCGTAAAGGTTTTGCCATCTGTTGTAATAATTTGTAGCGAATATTTTCTCCCGACAACACCCGTAAACCCCGGGGCGGTATAAGTGCCGGCAGAATCCTCGTTAAAAACGGTAACAATGCCGGCATCATCAGTTACTGAAACAGTAGCGCCACTGACAGCAGGAAACTGGTTGTTTTCTGAAACGTCTTTTGTAGCGGATAGCAGCACCCTGCTATCACCCGGCTGGTCGGTGACCACAGCTTCAACGACGTAAATCGGCACCACTCCTTCTATGTCTACATCAATCACTTTCCGGCAGGAGAAAAATAAGATCGTAAGCAGAAACAGCAGACCCCATTTGATTTGCCATCGAAACGCAAGATGTAACTGTTTGCCCCCCATATTTTCAGAATTTAAAATTGTAGGATACGGACGGTATATACTTGAAAAGAGCAGTTTGCACTGCTTCGGTTTTATCCGGATCATCTTTCGCATCTCTGAATTCTATCGTATAAGCATTCTCCCGTCCATAAGCATTGTATAAACTTATAGTCAGCTCGGATGAAAACTTTTTCCTTTGCTTTAATGTCCACGTCGCACCGATGTCAAGCCGGTGGTACGCGGGCATTCGATAAGCATTGCGCTTTGTAAAATAAAAGACGGTCTCATTATCTATCCGGTACTTACCTGCAGGAAACGTGACGGCGCTCCCGGTATAATAAACCCAGGCTGCCGACAATGTCCATTTCTTATTCAATTGGAAAATTCCGACAAGTGCGAGGTCGTGTGTCCTGTCCTGCTTGGCGTTGTACCACTCATTATCATTAATACCTTCTATTTTTCTTTCGGTTTTCGACAAGGTATAGCTCAGCCATCCACTAAACCTGCCGGTTTTCTTTTTAAAAAGGAATTCAACTCCGTAAGCCCGTCCAATTCCAAACAATAGTTGCGTTTCAATGGCATCAGAATTGATGAACACGTCAGCGCCGTCTTTATAATCAATTTGATTTTGCATCGACTTATAATAAACTTCCGTCGAAAGTTCATACCGGTTATCGTGCAGATTTTTGTAATAGCCTATTGAAACCTGGTCGGAAATTTCAGGTTTGATGATGTTGGTACTGGCCAGCCATTTATCGGTCGGGCTTGCCGTTGTGGAATTGGAAATAAGGTGAAGATTCTGAACATTTCTCACGTATGAGGCTTTTAATGATGACGTGTTATTGTATTGGTAACTGATCGCCAGCCGCGGCTCAGGATTAAAATAGGTCTTCACCACTTCACCGCTTTTATAACTAAATGTATCAGTAACAACGCCGTCCTCATCAATAGCGAAATAATCTCCTTTGCCAAGAATACTGAATGCAGTTAACCTTATGCCATATGTTATATTCACACGATCGGAAACCTTTGTTGTGTTAGTAGCAAACACGGCATTTTCGAGCGAATACCTGTTTTGCAATTCGCTGCTGTTTACACTGGAGGTTTCACTGGCAGACACCTTTCCGGGTGTGATGTTGTGATAAATTGCATTCAGTCCGAATCTCAAATGGTTGCGGCTGTTAATATACCATTGCATTTCTTCCTTCAGGTTCCAGTCACGTATTTGCGAAAAGATGTCAAAATCGGTGGCGCCGCTACGAATTGAAATAGTGTAATTATAATTGCTCAATATGAGAGAGGTATTTGAAAAAAGCCGGGGATTAAAAATGTGGTTCCACCGCATGGTGCCCGTGGCATTTCCCCATTCTATCCCGAATGTGCTGCCGACGCCAAGTTTATCCCGGCCAAAATAGCCGGACAGGTAAACGCGATCCTTTTTGCTGAGAATATAGTTGGCTTTTGCATTGAAATCATAAAAGGAAAGCCGGTTGCTGTTGACCGTAGAATCATTGGATAATTTAAGAAAGACATCTACGTACGTAGTCCTGCCGGTAGCAAGAAACGAAGACCTGTCTTTTTGTATCGGTCCTTCAACATTGAGTTTCGTAGAAATAAGGCCGACGCCGCCACTCACATTATAGGCCTGGTTATTTCCTTCGTTCATTTTAATATCAAGCACTGAGGAAAGGCGGCCGCCATACTGTGCGGGCATACCTGCTTTATACATCGTCATGTCTTTAATAGCATCGGAGTTGAATGTAGAAAAGAAACCCAGCAGGTGAGATGCATTGTAGACGGGTGCTTCATCTAATAATATCAGGTTTTGATCAGCAGCGCCGCCTCTCACATAAAACCCGCTATTCCCATCACCGGCTGCTTTAACACCGGGCAGTAACTGAACAACTTTGAGTATATCTTTTTCACCCAATAAAACCGGCACGTATTTGATCTCTTTGGTAGTAAGTTTTTCAACTCCCATTTGCGGGCTGCTCAGGCTACGACTGCGTGCATTGGAAGAAATGATCACCTCATCAAGATCTCTTACCATATCCTCTAGTGAGATATTAACGACCTGGTTGTGATCAGTGGTTATTTTTTGTGAAAATGGTTGAAATCCTACTGCGGTGATTTCAATAGTGTATTCACCTTTGTCAAGCGTGAGGGAATAGAATCCATACTCGTTGCTGACGGTTGTGTAATGGCCGGCCCTGATTGTCGCCGCGATTATGGTTTCGCCTTTGCTCTTTGAAATGATTGTACCACTGATTGTGAATCGTTGCTGTGCAAGCGCGGGCGTCGTGAGAAAAAATATGGTACTTATTGTAATTACAAAATCTAATCTCGTCTTCATAAATACTTTTTTGTCACCGGAACTTTTCTACTCCTGTCTTTAATCTTATTTTTTTCGGCCTGCAATATTAGCTGTAATTAAGGTTTAAACTACACTTGATATATATCATTAACAGTATTGTGACACACATGACATTTGCACGGGGGACCGAACATAATTTCAGGCTATCTCCAGGGCCTGGTAATTAAAAAAAACAACAATATTTTGCCAACCGGGCAGGAAAACGGCCAAATTCCCGGTATCGTAAATTTACGATTCGGATTTTTTTTTAAATTTTTGGTGTTCCCCCAGCCATGATTTAATTCGTCATCCACTCGCCGTTTTGGCGCTGTCAATTCCTTTGAAACAAGCCACAGGCAAGTGTTTCAATGGTAATGTGTTTGCGAGTTGCGATGGTTTTCCACCTGCATTGAAAGGCAATTGACGCGATCGTAAGTTTACGAATTCCATTTTTTTACCGGTTGTGGGAAAATAAAAATTTTAGTATAGTAAAGTTTCCTATTTTTGAATTGCTTCCTACGATCCTATTAACCAAATCTTCCGATTTTCCAATCCAGCCAATATTTCTTGAGGAAGCCGTTATCATTACCTATTTAATAAACGATGAATTTCCGGAAATGTCTTCTATGATATTCCCTGTGGTTCATTTACATGCCAGTGATTGACCGTTTGAACCGCGGCAAATAAAATCATTGGTATGTTCGATCCGCCCTTCCACCTCTGCCCCTCTGAATATCTGTGTAACCAGATTACACTATCCTTTTCATTTTTATGAATTGCTGAGATCCCTTATTGTATCCGTATTGACCTGTTGAAAGGACAGACCATACCACGTGTTAAATAATGCAATTCATGAACCTGGAAGGTGTGAACTATAGGCCGAATTACATCCAGCGCATTACGGGGCTCCCTGTATCTATATGTCTGCGTACGATTTGTTTTGTTTCCTTCTTTTTGTTTTCGTTTGTTGTTTCGAAGGTTAATGCGCAGTCAGCAACGATTTCAGTCAATGATAATAATGTCTGCGAAGGGGCTACATCGCCAATTCTAACATTCAACGGAACCGGTGGTAATCCTCAATACGTTTTTGAATATACTGTTAATGGTGGAGGCACACAGACAATCGGACCAGGCGATAACCTAACTATTAATGTGCCAACAGGTACTCCCGGCACCATTACATATCATTTAATTGGTGTTACAGACAATGATGGTGGTCCTGGTGGAACTCATGTAGATTTAGACCAAACCATAAACGTTACAATAAATGCGGCTCCCACGCCAGATGTAGAAATAACCGCAGGATCGCTGCCTTTATGTTATGATTCAGGTAATCCTGGTGCACCCACTGTAACAATTAGATCAGATATTACTGGTTCGGCCTATCAATGGTACTATACCGGTTTTCCACCAGGTCCCGGTACACAGATTTCTGGAGCCACTAACCGAAGTCTCACCCTTCAACCGGGTGACGGTGGCTACTATACTGTTCGGGTCACCAATACTGCCGGGTGCCAGGGGTTTTCTAATGCTTTCCAGGTTACCCAAATGTCGACGCCCCCTCCTATCAATGGCAGTCACAATACAACACATGAAACAGAATGTGTGGGCTTCAATCCAGGAACACTAAACCTGAGTGGCGTTTCGGGCGGATCGGGAGGATATACATATCAATGGCAATTCAGTGATGACGGTAATAACTGGTCAAATATCGGAGGAGCAACGGGTACGTCATATAATCCGCCAACATTAAATACTCCCGGGGAATATTATTATAGGGTTATCATTACCGACGATTGCAAAGGTACTGGCGATACTAGTCCAAAACACATTACCATTAATGCGCCGCCGGCAATGCCCAACCCTTCCAACGACGGACCCTTGTGCGCGGGAGAAACTTTACATCTTGAGGCCAATGTTAACGCAGACAGTTATCAATGGCTTTCCAGCACATTGGGATCCTAAGCTTAGAATTCCACGTGGACAAGTTGTCGCGG
>JADMIO010841903.1_pt1 | contig 123324 bp, 114 predicted proteins | sample 8958161 | NCBI WGS metagenome assembly JADMIO01 (sample SAMN16585339, study PRJNA669376) | soil metagenome | isolation source: Crop rotation soil | place: USA: Cullars Rotation, Alabama | collected 2011 | reverse complement strand
CGCGACAACTTGTCCACGTGGAATTCTAAGCTTAGGATCCCAATGTGCTGGAAAGTTACTATACTTACTAAAACAGCCACGGAAATGACCGGTACTTTCGAAGGCGCTTTTTACAAACAGGATGTCAGCATTCCTGCCTTCTATGATGATCACATCATTTTTACAGAATGTGAGTTCAAGTTGCCAATAAAATAGAAGAGCATATAAGATATTGTTGATAATAATAAAGCCCCATAACCGGGGCTTTATTGTTTCTGGCCTGAGCTAATGTCATGAATTAAATTATACAAAACAGCCCGCTTTTAAAATCATTGTTTTACCTTTTCATAAACGATAACATATGAAAAGGAAAACATTCGTCTTTCTTTTTTTAATCCTGGTGCTTGAAAAACCAGCGTTTTGTTTTATACGAATTCCGGAAGAACCTAAAACCTTAGCCATAGGTTCTGCTGCACCTGATTTTTCTTTGAAAGGAGTTGACAACAAAACATATTCTCTTGCATCTTTTAGTAAATCCAAAATACTTGTCATTATTTTCACCTGTAACCACTGCCCTACTGCCCAGGCATATGAAGAACGGATTATCCAGTTGACAAAAGATTACAAGCCTAAAGGTGTCGCCATTGTTGCTGTATCACCAAATGATCCTTCTTCCGTAAGATTAGATGAATTGGGTTATACGGATATGAGCGATACGTTTGAAGAAATGAAAAAAAGAGCGGCACAAAAAAAATTTAATTTTCCTTATTTGTATGACGGTAATACACAATCCATGGCCAAGGCTTATGGCCCGGCTGTAACTCCCCACGTATTCATATTCGATTCCAAAAGAAAACTTCGCTTCCAGGGACGTATCGATGATGTAGAAAAGCCAACTAAAACGCCAACGCAATTCGATACACGTAACGCCATTGAAGAACTATTGCAAAACAAGGAAGTGACTATACAAACCACGAAAATTTTTGGTTGCTCGATAAAGTGGTCGGATAAAAAACAATGGGTCAACAAAGGATTTGCCGACTGGGCCAAAGAACCTGTAGAAATAGAATTGATCAATGAAGCAGGTGTAAAAGATCTTTTAAAAAACAATTCAGGCAAACTACGATTGATCAATGTATGGGCAACCTGGTGCGGGCCTTGTCTTATTGAGTTTCCTGAATTCATTACGATGAACCGGATGTACAGGGGCCGGGATTTTGAATTCATCAGCATTTGTCTTGATGATACAGCAAGAAAATCAAAAGCATTAAAGTTTTTAAAAGATAAGCAGGCTTCCAATAAAAATTATCTTTTCAATTTGGATAATAAATATGCGTTGATTGAAGCAGTTGATCCCAATTGGCAAGGTGCTCTTCCGTATACATTGATCGTTGAGCCGGGCGGAAAAATTTTTTATGCTAAACAAGATCTTATCGATCCTCCGCATCTCAAACGTGTTATTGTGGATCATCCATTAATAGGAAGATATTATTAAGGAATAAGCAAAAGGTCTTTTTATTTGATGAAAAAATATATGCCATTAAGGCCTGTTATTTTTTACCATTTCTGTCATATACGCTAACTATTTGCTGACTAGCGATATGCTTCTGCGAAAAGTATTTTTACTAATCAATCCGCCTGTTTTGTCAAATCATCATGACTTATTTTCAGTAAACTATTTTCAAGTGTACTAGTATGATTTACACTCGTATATGCATCTCTCGTACATTTCCTAAGACAAAAAAGCTAGGACATCCGGATTATGCTGAGTAGGTTTGCCCCTGTTGAAACATACATCAACAAGTACACCGTTCCGGGACAAATGAAAAAACCTAAACAACCGTACCCCCCGGAAACAAACACAGTACTTCTTTCCAATATTCTATCGTTAAATTCCTTCCTCTCTCCTATGGTGAACATTTAATCCAAGCCCTCAGGGTCGGCATTGTTTTATTTTAAAAATATAAACGATGTTGAAAAGAAAACTACTCCGTCCAGTTCTTTTTGCAATTGGATTATTGATCCTCCTCGTGGCAGTACATGCTACAGGAACTCAATTATTATCCACTGCTCCAGAGCAAACAATTACCGATTCAACTGTTCAATGGATCAGCTTTGATGAAGATCTTTTACAGTTTAATGGGCTTACAGAAGCGAATGCGGCCAAAGCTCCGCAAATCGGCTTACGGAAGGAAGCGATGAAATTTGCCAATTCATACCTGGCAAAAAACAGCGAGCTGTTGCAACAGATCAAGGAAAAACATCCTTCTTATTTCCGGATCATGGATTCCGTTTTTAAAAAGTATGACCTGCCGATGGAATTAAAACATTTGGCAATTATCGAATCACAATTAAACACCAAAGCAAGATCACGTGTTGGCGCGGTAGGCCCGTGGCAATTTATGGCTACTACCGCACGTCTTTTATCATTGAAGGTGACAGCCAGGTACGATGAACGAACCCATTTTTATAAAAGCACGGTAGCGGCAGCGAAGTACCTGCGTGATCTTCACAAACTGTTTGACGATTGGTTGCTCGTTATCGCCGCTTATAATTGCGGCCCGGGACCAGTTTATAAAGCCATTAAAAAATCGGGCAGTCGTAACTTCTGGAAATTGCAGCAATTTTTACCGGAAGAAACAAGAGGACATGTAAAAAAATTCATCAGTACGCATTATTATTATGAAGGCAAAGGCAGTGTGACTACCTTAACCAAATATGAAGCGGATACGCACCGGAAAAAAATGATGGCCTTTGCTGAAAAGCATAACCAACTATTGAAAGAAAAACAAGCTGCTGCGTTAAATGCTGAGAATGATACCACAACTGAAAATGCACCGAAAGAAGAAAAAAATGTTGCGAAAGCGAATACATTGGTTGGATTAAAACCCCAGGAATAAAGAGCTTTCGGCTTAACCTATTATAAACACTGCCCTCAATTGGTTTCTTTAGCCAGTTAAGGGCAGTGTAATTAAATTCCCATAGCAGGATCGGTTCGACTAAATTGACCGGTTTCAACACGCCCCGCATAACGTTTTTCAAAGTTTGTATCCCCGGTTATTTTAATGGTAAAATCATACCATCCAAAACTTTTACTGCAATCAACTACTACACTTGCTACATCTTTACCTGAACCTTTTTTTCCAATCGTTTTTTTGATAGCACTGTTTTTATAAGCATTATCCGATACTTCAATTGTGTAAGGATGATCGTTATCCAGGTTTTTTATTTTTAATTCAATACTTCCTGTAAGTTGTTTTGCATTCATCTTTTTACGTGCATACTCACAAATAATATTCAACAATGGATCACTAGCACTACCGCGGAATTCACGTAAGAATCCGTTAGGTCCGTTTACGCGGAGATGATACTTATTATTTTCAAAATTATCCAGTTGCCATTCGTCCTGCAATTCATCGCCTGCACTTACCGCGTAGTTACGGGCATTCAAATCATTTCCAGTTTGTGCATATACATTAAAAGGTGAACCCGTTGCATGCTCACCAAACACCTCGTTTTTAGCTGCAAATTTTATGGCAAACGTTTTTTTATCTGCATTGATCATACCATCGGCATATAACTGGTAAGGCAGTGCACAGGACGAACGGGTACCTTTCTCCTGCCGTGGCATTAATGTAACTGACAAAGGTTTTTTATTTACCTGCCTGATCTGTTCTTCTGTCAAAGGCTTATAACCTGAAGGGTCTTTCTTAAATTGAGCTTTGTGTATCCCTTCATAAAACGTTTCTTTTGCCAGCACTATCGGCAACTTTATTTTTTCTCCATTATACGGTTTAAAAACAGAAGTTAAGTCTCCGCAAACGGTACGTCGCCATGCAGAGATATTTGTTTCTTCTATTTTCTTACCTGTTTTATGGCTAAGAAATTTTTCCATGAATTGTAAAATGGAAGTATGGTCAAATACTTCTGAGCAAACAGCACCGCCCCGGCTCCATGGAGAAGCGATAACAAGCGGCACCCTGTAACCTAGCCCTATAGCGCTTTCGCGGGCATGTTTTTCATCTGTGCGTTTCAGGTCCTGCTCAAGTGTTACAAATTCAACGGAAGGATCGATGCCCTTTGACACCAAACCTGTATTGGCTTTACCAGGATGAGGTGGAACGAAAGGTGGAACATGATCGAAGTAACCATCGTTTTCATCGTAGCAAAGAATGAAGATTGTTTTTTTCCATACCTCCGGTTTTTTGGTAAGAATATCCATGACCTCAGATACATACCACGCACCATACCATGGCGCACCGGGATGATCAGAAAAATTAGCAGAACCAACAACCCACGATACAGTCGGAAGCTTTCCGTTCAACGCATCTTCCCTGAACTGATGCAATACATCACCTTTAGGAACTTTCATTTCGCGATCTATGGCACCGTCTTTATATTGAAGCGTGGTAAGCTGGCGATAATCAGGGTCCTTATCATTGATAGCAAACGCCTTTTTATGTAAGTTTTTTTGGTAAGGTGATAGTTTTTCAAAATTCTCTTTTGACCACCTATGCCTGTCTTTTGCTCTCTCCAGTAAGGCCTGTTTACTTTTTATTTCGTTGCTTAACTTTTCTGCTTCTTCACTTTCAGCAGCTAATGTGTGTAATTTACTTTCCAGGTTTTTTATTTCAGCAGGTAATACAGCTTCCATCTTTTGCATATAGCTGAAATAAGCTGGCGAGAACCGTACATTGAATTGGGTGAACCACTCAATAGGATTGTCTGTAAAGTTGGCGAGCCATGAATCTTCATCACCATCCAATCCTGATTCAAGGCTTATTTCGTTCTGGTAAATTTTCCACGATACTCCATTTTCTTCCAATCGTTCGGGGAACGTTTTCCAGTTTACTTCTTTATCATAATCCACGTTGCTATTCGATACATTGGCTTGTACCATAGCACTTTGTTTTTCGCGGATGGTTCCTGTCCATAAATGAAGACGATTGGGCGTAGTGCCTGTCAGCGAAGAACAAAAATTCTGATCACATACAGTGAAAGCATCGGCCAATGAATAATAGAATGGAATGTCTTCGCGATTGTAATAACCCAATGTCAAGGGCACTCGTTCAAATCCTTCATGCCCGGATGCTTTCGATAATAACCATTTATCGTATTTGCCTTCGTTTCTCGCATCTACCTGGTCTGTCCACGAATGAGGAAGTGATCCCAGCCATGTAGCATTGGTATCTTTTATATTTAAGCGAAAAGGAAGATAGGTTTCACCCATCTCATTTTTCTGCAGCCATACCACATTTTTACCCGGCGTAGAAATAGCTCTTGGATCGTTAAATCCGCGTACACCCTGCAGGCTGCCATAGCAATGATCAAAAGAACGATTTTCCTGCATCAGGATAACAATATGTTCTGCGTCGAGATAAGTGCTACCCTGGAGTGGATTAATAGCCAATGCTTTTTGAATAGACGGAGGTAGTGTAGTTAAGAGTCCGGCGCCACCAGAAAGCAGGGCAGCTTTTTTAATAAAATCCCTTCTTGTATCCATACGTGATGATGATAATCTTTCAAATGTAAATCAATGAAAGATCAATTTCATTGATCATCCCATTAAAAATATATTATGAAAGCATCATGACTGTGCAGGATAAGATGACGTTGTGAAAATAAATTCAGAGCGCTCAATCATATGTTCATTATCGTCCAAACCGATACAGCAATTTGAAGCCATTTACGAAATACCAGTCCTTTACACCGGGATTACCTCTCTGGTCGCCATCGCCCTGGGCGAAAGGTGGTTTAGCCCTTGCAGCTAACTGCGCGGCTTCAGGACCTTTTGCAGCCGCCAGTTTCTGAGGATTTACATAAGTAGTGCTAACATCATCCAGGTAGTCTGTAAAAAGTTTCCGGTAACCCAACTCATAAACGAGATCAAATTTGTCATTGATATTCATCTTCCAACCCAGGCCAAACGGGACACAAAATTGTGTGCGGTTATAAGGTTTCCTGCTGGGGTAGTCTGGCAATCCCTGGCCTTCCGTGCTTAGAGGTTGCAGGTAAGTTTTCTTACCATTATCGTTAAAAGTGTAGGAGTTAAAATGATAGACACCTATGCCTGCAAAAACATAGGGATAGGCAAAAAAGATCTCCGGCTCTAATAAATTATATTCAACGCACAGGCTTGCTTCGAGTATCTGGCTGTGAAATCGCAGGTTGCGGGCATGTATATCGGGTTGTGTATTATAACTATCATTGCCCATTATCTTAGCCCATGTGATACCGGTACGAACCACAAAACTGTTGTCAAAATTATATTTAAGATTGACACCGGTAGATGGTCGTAACGTTTTTAGCATGAAATGCTTTTGGGTCAGGTCGCCTTTATAACCGGATACGCCAGCCATTAATTCCGCTTCCCATTGACCGTAGCAAGAACTTGCTACAAAAAGAAAAACAACGACACAGTATCTCATATCTGCTACTATTTCATTTAGGTTGAATATTACATCCGGTATGCCGGACCACGTGGTAAATCAGAAGATATCAAACAGTAAGGTTCCAAAGGGGGGCGATAAAAATAGTATTTTTTTGAATAACAGCGTAGCTAATCCCCGGCCGGATTTAAAATACATAGGAAGTCAAAGTATTTAGAATTTCTTTTCATTTCACTATTTTAAAGGAACCATTAATTTGCAAATCACTCCTGATATTAAAAGAAATGAAGATATTATCAACTTTACTTCTCTCCCTGCTAATGGTGGCTTGCAACGATACAGACACGGTGGAGGAAGACAATATCCCGGTTGAGCCAATTATTCCTGTACCTGTATTAGATTATCATGTAACTCAGATCTACCCTCATGATACCACATCTTATACGGAGGGGTTACTGATACATAATGGAAAACTGTATGAAAGCACCGGGTCGCCGGAGGATATGCCGCAAACAAAATCGCTTTTTGGAATTCTTGACACGGCTACCGGCAATATTCTCAAAAAGGTTGAAATCGATAGAAAATACTTTGGAGAAGGTATATGCTTTCTGAACGGGAAGGTATACCAGTTGACGTATCAAACGAAGACCGGTTTCATCTACGACGCTAAAACGTTTCAAAAATCAGGAGAATTCAGCTTTCCCGGCAAAGAAGGATGGGGATTAACAACAGATAGTACTTCTTTAATAATGAGTGATGGGACTAACCTGCTTTACTACTTCGACCCGGTCAATTACAAACTTTCAAAGACAGTCAGGGCTACGTATCAAACGGCTCCTCTTATGAAATTAAATGAATTGGAGTATATCAATCATTTCATCTACGCTAATATATACGGCACGAATTCCGTCGTTAAAATTGACCCTGCTTCAGGTAAAGTAACAGCCTTATTTGACTTTAGTGCTTTGGCCGATAAAGCAAAAAATAAGTACCCGGCATCTATGGAAATGAACGGTATTGCGCATGATCCCGTTTCGGGCAAAACCTATATTACGGGGAAAATGTGGCCCACTCTTTATCAGCTACAGCTGGAACAACAGCCAAAATGAGTGTGTTATTTAAAAAAAGATTTCGTCATAGGTCAAAAATAATTGCCCTCCAACACCGTGTACATGACGGGTTATATAAAAATATATTTTTTTAAACCTCTCTTAATAAGCGATTTAGACCCTGCTTTCCAAAAATTGGCACACTTTTTTTCTATAACCTATAAACTATGTTTATGGCCAAAGAACAAAAAAAGCGAAAGTCGGAAGAAAACTCAGAGGCTTATACCTTTTCTGACGAAGCGACAGAGCGAAAAATAAAAAAACACATTGAGGACATTAATGATGTTATTACAGAGGAGGATATTGCTAATGTAAAAGTACCCGGTGAAGAAGATTCCTTACCTGAGCCACCTGCCGAAAAAGAAGAGGAAAAGAAAGATGAAGAAAAAGGGAAACTGGCAGGTGATGGCAAACCCATCACTCCGTGGGATGTTATAGACTAAAAGTCGATCACCAATAAAGTAGCGACTATGTTTTATTATTTTTATGGCAATAGGTCATTGCTTTTGTAAAATTGCCGTATGATAAATAGAATACGACTTTCTTTAAAAAAGAACTTAGCCAGCATAGCGTTACTTTCCGCTGAGTTAATAATTGTACTTACTCTTTTTATTTGCGCCATACTTGGTTTTGCTTTTATCGCTTACCGGATCTTTAACCTGCAAAATGATCAATTCGATTTTCGTGTTTTCGATGCTGTCGCTACCCTGGTCAACGAACCGATGACAAAGTTCATGCAGTTTATCACATTCTTTGGCAATCATAAATTCCTCATTCCTGCTAACCTGTTACTTATTGTCTATTTTCTTTTTGTCCAACGACACAGATGGTATTCTATTAAAGTACCGGTAATAGCCATTGGCGGCGTTTCGATGATGTTTATTTTAAAACAATTGTTCAACCGCTCCAGGCCATTGGTGCCCTTGCTTGAGCCGGCACAGGGTTTGAGCTTTCCCAGTGGTCATGCGCTCATGAGTATGTCTTTTTATGGTTTACTTATTTTCCTGGTATGGGAAAATGTACGCAACCCCGTATGGAAGTGGATCATCAGTATCCTGCTTCTTATTTTTATTTTATTGATTGGGTTTAGCAGGATATATCTCCGCCTGCATTATTTCAGTGATGTAATCGCCGGGTTTGCCGCGGGCATTATCTGGTTGTCCTTATCTATCTGGGTTATCCGACGGATAGAGCGTTTTAGCAGGAAGAAAATTGACCCTGTTGTTGCAGAAACACAACCATCAACCAGCTCATAAATTATTGCTGAAAATATTCATTACCCTTTTAATTGTATCTTGCTTCAAAAGTTATTCATGCGATTTTTTTTGTTATTTCTTTTTATCTCGTTGTTGTCAACATCGTGTACAACATCCTACTACATCGTCAGGCATGCTGAAAAAGTACCTGCGGAAGGAAGTGGTGCGGTGAGTAGCGATCCTCCCTTAACTGACGCGGGTAAAGAACGTGCAGAAGTGTTGAAGGATATCATGCAAACAAAAAAGATCGGGTATATTTTCTCCACCAATACCAATCGTACTAAATCGACAGCTGAGCCAACAAGGGCTTATTTCAATTTGGAAACAGCATTGTATTCGCCGCAGGCTGACACGGCTTTTATCAACAAACTAAGATCATTAAAGAAAAACACATTGGTTGTTGGTCATAGCAATACGGTTGACGATATCGTCAATAAACTGTGCGGGTCGATAAAAATTCCTGCCGACCTGAAAGAAACTGAGTACGACAATTTATTTATCGTAAAGAAAAAAGGCGGGAAGATGAGTTTTGCAAGTAAGAAATATGGCAAGCCTTCCAATTAAAGATATATCGGTTATTTCCGTTTCGTTTTTTGCCTTTTGTTTTTATACTTTAGTAACAGCAATTTAATTCATTCAGAAAATGCTACTGGTTGTTGCATCTGTATCCATATAAAAAAAGAATCGGCCTGCTGGTATTGTGCATAGGCTCGGTAATCGTTTCGTGGGCCTCGCCCGGTTGGCCCGGCAAGGATACTACACGAATCTCTACCCAGCAGCAAGCAATAGCTTTTCTCGACAGTTTACAAAAACTGGATTCAAGTGAACACTGGCCGAATGTGGACCCCGAGCTTTTTTTAGCAAACTTGAGAACGTTCGCAATCTCACCACTGAGATTTTATGAAGGTAAAGGCACCAATTTCTGCGCTTATTCAGCACTTACCTATATACCATTGAACTATGACCCGTTGGGTTTTTCACGTTTTATGGTTGCGCTTTACCGCGAAGGAAAGGCCAGGATGGGTAAAGTTTTTTTCAAACCCAGTGCTGCAGTAAAAAAAGAAGCGGGTTTGCTGAAATATAAAGGTGCGCTTGACATAAGCCCTGCAGGCCAGATCTGGTTCTTATCCCTTGCCGATCACTTTAAGGGTTATCTTAATTTTTTTAACCGGAAGTTTGATAAAGGTGATGAGAATACATTATGGGCCTCTACGAATTTTGCAAAATTCAACCGCATGCTTCGTAAACTTTTTAATTTAAAGGTACATGCAAGAGGAGCTGATCTTATTCGTCCATGGGTAAGCGATACCTATAATTATCTCAGCCGGCTTTCGCAGACCGGCCCTGTTTTCGTGTATCTCAATAATCGCTTGTTGTATCGGAAAAAACATGTGGTAGCAACCAGGTTTGGTATTCCTACTCATTTTGTATTACTGCTCGATATCTATAAAACGCCGGATGATAAGATCAATATTATTTACTGGGACTATGGAAAGAAAACGTTACAACAGGTCAGCCCGAGGATGCTCCGCAAGATCATATTTGGTATAACCGATTTTTCCTTTAAGAAAAAATGAAAAAAGCTATTTACTATATCGTCGTGTTTTCTTTGTTGTGCATGCTGGTATCATGTTCCTACTCGAAAAAATTTACACAAAACTATTATCGTGAAAATGAAACAACACTTCAATCCATAAGGACACGGTTCAAGGACCTGTATGATAAACATCCTTTTTCATTGGAACTAAAAGATAAAAGATCCAGCCGTATCGGTATCGAGATACATACCGATAGTATAAAATACATCTATAGTTTCCGCACAGACGAGCCTTACCTGGTTGACACGTTGTATAGATATAAATTTGATGTAAAAGCCGTAAGTGAACTGATCAGTGATATGCAAAAAGCACATTGTACATGGATCACTAATTTGGATTACTATGAAAAACGGCAAAAGAAATTCCTGGTATTTATCTCTGTCAGGGATAGGAAATTGCATGCATTTCTCCGGTCGGAAAAATATTTCACCCTTGTTTTTTTTGATCAGCCGCAACCATCCGATGAGAAAGGTCGCTTAATGGATAAGGAAGATTTAAAAAATCCGCGTAAGATCAACAGCAGTGTTTTCTGGAAAATAAATGAGAATGTATTTTATGCTCTTTCCGGTCAATTCAGGTAGCAATCAATAAATGTTGAGATTACAATTCATATCAGCAGCTATACTGCGTCCTCGCATGTGTATCGGGAAAACTGAATGAAACAGTCGCTACACGTTTTTGTGCTCCATTGATAGTAATGTTTCCGCCGACAAACCGGGCTTGTTGTTCAATCGCTATCAAACTAAAAGATAAAGCATAGCCGTTGTAATTATTACAGTCTTCAAAGCTCAATGTAACTATATCAATAAATTTTTCTGCAGTAATAGAGATCCGGGTATTACGGGCATTGGTAACCACGGTTCGCAGCAATTCGTCAATGACAGTCACTACATCAACCGGCATATTAAAATCAGGAGATACTGCATTATTGATAACAATTTTATTCAGTGCAATGGTTTCTGGTAAATTGCCAAGTAAGTTGTTTAAAAGCAGCTGGAGAGAAATGCTGCCGAAATTAGTATTGTCATCACTTAGCAGATTTTTCATATGATTACTGGATATGGATCGATTTCATAACGATAAAATAAATGTCATCTCTACAAATAAACACAATACCGTACAATGAAAAAGTAGTTACTACTATTAATCTAAAGTCATGCCACAACTACGCCACGGTATGTTTACACTTAGGTTGGCTAAGAGGTTTTCTGACGTGAATATTTAAGCTTTTTGCAGGTGCTTTATTGCCAATCTTTTACTTCCTTGTTACTTTAATATTAAAACGAAATAAGCCGGTAAAAAATACCAGCTTATCGGGCAATTGCCTATCAAAAATTGACTTCAATCATTGCGATTGACGGGTAAACTTAATTCAGATCAAATTGCGTATTACAATCTTACCGCAGTTCCGGATGCAATTACCATTAACATACTACCATTACCACCTATTGTTTCAAAGTCGAGATCAACACCAACAATCGCATTAGCGCCTATTGATTGAGCTTTCTCCGCCAATTCTCTTAATGCATCTTCTTTGGCTTGTTCGATTACTTTCTCATACGTCTTGCTGCGCCCCCCAAATACATCCCGTAATCCACCCAGGAAATCTTTGAAAATATTGGCGCCGATAATACTTTGCGCATTAATGACACCTAAGTACTCTTGTACCGGTCGGCCCTCAACGAAGCCTGTTGTTGTAATGATCATTGTAGTTGATTTAATTTTTCAAAAATAGTTTTTAATGGTTCATTGTCTTCTATCGTTGTATTTTTTGACGCCTCACGAATATACTCCACTCTCTTGTCAATATCCGGGTGGCTATTCAAAAATTCAGGCATAGCCGATGCCGGGGCGGACTCTTTCAAATGCGTTAAAAGCGCTGCAAATCCTTCAGGATTAATTTTTCTTTCTTTCAAAATAGTCAATCCTTCCATATCCGCTTCTTTCTCCAATCGTCTTGAATATTTCAATGACTTGAATTGATCAGCCTGGTCTATCATCACTGAAGTAACAGAACCAAATTTTCCAAATAGCAAACTCAAAAATACTTTGGAGCCCAGTTGCCTGAAAATAGACTTTGTAGAATGCTTATTATTTACGTGTACAAACTCGTGGCTTAGTAATGCGGCCAGTTCGGGATATGTTTTTAATTGTTTCAGCAAAGCGCTGTAAACAACAATATGTCCTCCCGGAAGCGCGAACGCATTGACAACTTCACTTTTTACTACGGTAATACGGATATTGTAATCCGTTGGCACTTTCATCGCTGTAAAAAAATCGTTGAGAATAAGCGTTGCAGCTTTATCTTCCTGCGTCGAACGAGCCAATGCGTCATACGCAGCATCACCAAATTGTTCTTCGGTCTTAACAGATACATTGGAAGCTAGTTTTTCAGACAACCACGGTACAATCAACAAATAAACTGCAACCAATACGCCAACAATGCCTAAAAAAATAAGCAGGTAACGGCCCTGTTCTTTTGCTATGTCTTTTTTATGCCAGGGCTTTTTTTGTTCTTCCTGCAATTGGTGTATAAAATCTGCAGCCGCTTTTCCATCGATCAAAAGTTTAGTACCGGTTTCTTTATTATTCGTGATTTTCGTCGCTTGTAAACTCTGGTCAAATACTGTATTGGCGTCCAGTATATCCCAACTGGCCGTATTATTCTGACCATTTTCCAACCGGTAGCCGATCATAATTTTTTTATCGTATACCAGTACCGTCGCTTCAACCGGCTCTGCATGAGGAGATACGCTATAAGTACCGAACCACGTTTTCATGTATATACTTCAGTTTATTTTAATTCATGTTCCGCTTAGTCGCCTGTTTACAATATACAACTGGAAAGACTAAAAATTGAATCATAATACAAACTTAACTTTTCAGCGACCAGCCTGTAACCCAACAATTCCATTTTTTCAATTCATCCATTTACTTGACATTTGCCTCTCAAACAGCCCGACATGAGTAAACTACCGATCCGGTTTTTAGTACGTACATTTTTATTAGCTTCTGTTCTCCTTATTTCGCAATCTGCATTTTGCTGGGGATTAATGGGACACCGTGTTATCGGTGAAATAGCGGAGCAGCATTTAACCAAAAAAGCAAAAAAAGAATTACGTAAACTGATCGGTAAAGAAACACTGGCGCTGTGGTCCAACTGGCCGGATTTTATTAAATCCGACTCCACCTGGAATTATGTTTATCCCTGGCACTATGTAAACTTGCCGGGCCATATGGACAAACAAAAGTTCCTGGAAGAATTAAAAAAATTGCCCGGTAAAAATCTTTACACGCAGATACCCGCGATGGTTGCCGAATTAAAAGACCAATCATTATCGGTTGAAAAAAGAAAGATGGCATTGAGTTTTCTTGTTCATTTCATTGGCGATCTTCATCAGCCCTTACATGTAGGCAGGGCGGAAGACCTTGGAGGAAATAAGATCGTCATATATTGGTTTGACCAGAAAACAAACCTTCATAGTGTATGGGACACCTACTTTATAGAATCACAGCAGTATAGCTATACTGAATATGCGAAACTTTTGGATATAGCAAGTAAGGAACAGGTGAATACATGGCAATCATCTTCACTGGAAGAATGGTTTTACGAAGCCTATCAATTGGCGAATACAATTTATGATACCTCTCCTACTGAATCGAAACTTAGTTACAAGTACAATTACCAGTTTCAAAAAACATTAAATGAACAGTTATTGAAGGGCGGCGTAAGGTTGGCTGCCGTGTTGAACGAGGCTTTCCGCTAGGTTCGTCAATGGTGAATGCGTGTGGGCAAATAAGACTCCATTGCCTATTGCCCATTGACTATCGGCTACTTCTTCAGCAACGCCTGCGATTCATCAACGATACAGGCTGTCATTTCCATCAGCATCTTTTGCTGATCAGGCAGTAGACTTATTGGTGTCGCTTTACCATCAGTACCTGTAAAAATAAAATTGGCTACTTTCTGAGAAGCTAATTTTTTCAATACGGTAGGTGTGGTAGTTCCATTTCTAAAAACAAAATGAAAATAGCCGTCACAGTTCACGCTGCCGCTGTTGCGATAAGTTGTTTTTACTTTACTTCCTTCAAAAAAAATAAATACGGTGGACGCATCAGCAAAACATTTATCCGGTACGGCAAAGAAAAAATCTATTTCCTTACTATCCGCATCAATAGTCACCGAAGCACCCTGCAAGGCAATAAAGCCGGATGAAAGTTTGGTATCTTTTGTATAAGGGTCCGTTTCTTTTGACAGCTTGCATGCCGGAGCCGCCTGGTCCTGTGCTGCTATCAATAAAGGGCCAAGAAGAATAAAAAGAAATACGTATTTCATTTGGTAGTTTTTGATTTTATCGCCATGCCGGATATTCAATCACTTATGCACGAATAGCTAAAATAAGATTTTCTCTTTGAACGAATGGTTGCATTAACGTTTTACCAACTTTGATTATTGTTAGCGTTTCCTTAGCCCGGGGCCATGAATGGCAACCAGCGGGTATAAACTCCCGATTGGGGCTTTGACCAGATTAATACTATATTCATATGAGGAATTTTTTAAGGGTATCAATCGGCACGTCTTTACGAAATGCTGTTCGAAAGAAGCGATGAGAAAACATGTTTTAATACTGCTTCTGTGCGGTTTGTCTTTTGCTGCAAAAGCCGATCATATCACCGGTGGTGAAATGTTTTACACCTATATAGGTTCTGCTAACGGGCAAAATCAATACAATGTAACCCTTAAACTTTTTATGCGGTGCAACTCCGGCCGCCAGTTTCCTGACCCTGCTATAATCTCCGTTTTTGATAAGGGCGACTTAAGTCGTCTGCGTGATATCAGTGTTGACATTTTTAACCAGCAAACGCTCCAGCTTGCCAATCCTGATCCTTGTATCACCAATCCGCCGAATGTATGCTACGAGGTAGCTTTCTATGAATTTTCAGTTACACTTCCTTCAAACGAAGCAGGATATATCCTGGCTAGCCAGGTCAATTATCGCATCAATGGAATCAGTAATCTTGACGGCAGTACGCAGGTTGGTGCTACCTATACCTGCGAAATACCGGGCACAACGCCGGGCAGCAACACCCAGGTGAATAACAGCGCCGTTTTTACAGGTTCCGACCTTGTCATCGTATGCGCCGGAAATTACTTTTCTTACAGTTTCGCTGCCAAGGACCCTGATGTAGCGGATCAACTTAGTTATTCTTTCTGTGCTGCTTACCGGAGCACCAGCTTTGGCGTAAGTGGTGAGCCGGCCGGCAATCCTCCCTATAATGCGGTTCCCTATAATTATCCCGGTTATACACCTGCTTCCCCCCTTGGCGAAAAAGTAACAATAGATCCGCAAACAGGATTGATCAGCGGCGTAGCGCCTCCTGACGGAGTGTATGTTGTTACTGTTTGTGTGAATGAGATAAGGAATGGAACAGTCATCGCTACCCAACGAAAGGACCTGCAGATCAATGTAGCGGATTGCAGTATTGCCGCAGCGCAACTGGAAGAGGATTATATGCTTTGCGGAAATACAAGATCGATCATCGTTAATAATTTATCCACGAGTCCATTGATCTCTACGTATGATTGGTTGGTGATGAACCCTGCAGGAGCTGAGATATTCAATTCAAAAAACACATTCCTTAACTATACGTTTCCTGTGAATGGAAAGTATACCATTCAACTGATCGTTAATCGCGGGCTGCCCTGTTCTGATACAACTACGGCTCCTGTATTTGTATTTCCCGGTCTTGTGCCTGATTTTAGTTTTTCAGGCATTTGTATTGCTAAACAAACTGTCTTTTTGGATCGGACAACGCTTCTCACCGGCGCCGTAAATTCATGGAAATGGGATTTTGGTGATGCTTCCGTAATATCTGATACTTCCCATGTTCAGAATCCTGTTTATACGTATCGTTCGCAAGGAACAAAGTCAGCTCAACTCACCGTTACTACAACGGAGGGCTGCCGGAGCAGTATATCTAAAACAATAGGCATTGTCGATAAGCCACCGATAACACTCGCCTTTCGCGATACATTGATTTGTATAAATGATCGCTTGCTATTGCAGGCCAGTGGCACGGGCAATTTTTCCTGGTCGCCGCAGGCAACAATGATAAATGCCAATAGCAATAGTCCATCTGTTTCACCCATCGCTAATACGCGTTATTATGTTACGCTTGAAACCGACGGATGTATCAATAATGATTCTGTAATGGTAAGAGTTGCGGATCGTGTCAATTTACAAGTGATGAACGATACAATCATTTGCAGTGGCGATACGATACAATTAAATGTTATCTCCGACGGTCTTACTTATGCATGGACACCGGCCGCACAATTTATTAATGCCTCTGTTCAAAATCCTTTAGCCATCACGGCAATCACTACTTCTTACCAGGTAACGGCCCGCATTGGTGGTTGCAGTATAACCGGCAATATCACCGTCAGCACAGTTCCTTACCCCATCGTTGATGCGGGAAACGATACCACCATTTGTTATAATACAGTAGCGCAATTACAAGCATCCACCAACGGAAGTTCCTGGCAATGGAAAGCGGTTCCTTCGCTAAGTAATACGGCATTATTAAATCCTGTTGCGAATCCTGCAAACACAATACAATATATTTTTACGGCTTATAATGCCGTTACCAGCGGATGCCCCAAACCATCAGCAGATACTGTACTGGTAATCGTTTTACCCAGGATCATTGCTTCCGCGGGAGAAGATACCACGATTGTTACTGGTCAACCTCTTCAACTGAATGCAACAGGCGGCAATAGTTATAGTTGGTCGCCTCCTATCGCGTTATCATCGGCAAGCATAGCAAATCCATCAGCCAACTTTAATGAGCCATCTACCGGGGTACGTTACCAGGTGACTGTTTTTAATAGTGTGGGTTGCTTCGATACCGCGTCTATTATGATTAAAATATTCGCGACATTACCAACGGTATTTGTTCCCAATGCATTTACGCCCAATAGTGATGGAAACAATGATGTCTTGCGACCCATTGTTGCCGGGATGAAACAGTTTGACTATTTCAATGTTTATAACCGTTGGGGCCAACTTGTTTTCAGCACTTCTACCAATGGTCACGGGTGGGACGGTACGATCAATGGGTCACCGCAAGCCAGTAATGCTTATGTCTGGATCGTGAAGGCCGTTGATTTTAATGGTGTTCCTTATTTCAAGAAAGGAACGGTGACGTTGATTCGGTGATGTTGTCTGAACGGGGATCCCGTATCAAGCACGGGACAAGTTTTGGGTGGATTTTTAGGATTTAAAGGAGATCCAATCACTCTTCCGTATGCCATCACTTTAATCCGTTGTATATCTTCTCAAAAGATCAAAGTGTCTACATCTAAATAATCCCATAAATCTCATACATCCCAGTTCAGAAATCTTTAATTAAATTGCGGGTTTATATAAACATCTATCGCTATGGCTAAAGCCGCAACATCAAAAGCAAAATCAAAAAAATCGATCTTAACCGATAACTCTTTTACATTTTTACGCAATTACATCAACAATGCATCACCGGTTGGTTTCGAAACCTGGGGCCAGAAATTATGGCTGGAATATTTGAAACCGTATGTTGATACGCACTATGTAGATCCATATGGCACAGCGGTAGGGATTATCAATCCTGATAACAATTTTAAGGTAGTTATCGAGGCGCATGCTGATGAAATAAGCTGGTTCGTGAATTATGTTACGCCTGAAGGTTTGATTTATTTAAAACGCAATGGAGGCGTCGATCACCAGACAGCGCCGGCTTCACGGGTTCTCATTCATGGAAAAAAAGGAGCTGTAAAAGCTGTATTCGGATGGCCCGCTATTCATACACGTTTGGGAGGTGATAATAAAGAGACGCAGCCCAAAACTGATAATCTCTGGCTCGATTGTGGCGCCCGGAACCGCAAAGAAGTAGAAGCGTTGGGCATTCATATCGGCGCGGTAGTTACGTACCAGGATGGATTTGATGAGTTAGCGAATGGCAATTATATCGGCCGGGCTTTCGACAATCGTGTGGGGGGTTTTATGATAGCCGAAGTTGCGAGGTTGCTGAAAGAAAATAAAAAGAAACTTCCTTTTGGTTTGTATGTCGTCAACGCGGTACAGGAAGAAATTGGATTGCGTGGCGCTGAAATGATCGCCCGGAGAATTAAACCGGATATCGCTATCATTACTGATGTAACACATGATACGACCACGCCGATGATCAACAAAAATATTGAAGGCGATGTTCTTTGCGGCAAGGGCCCATCGCTATCGTATGCGCCGGCTGTACATAATAAATTATTGGCTTTGGTAGAAAAAGTCGCCGCGGATAAAAAAATAGGTGTTCAATGGAGAGCATTGAGTCGCAGCACAGGTACCGACACAGATTCGTTTGCCTACGCCAACGATGGTTGTCCATCTGTTCTTATTTCTATCCCGTTGCGGTATATGCATACTACGGTTGAGATGCTGCACCGTGATGATATTGAAAATACGATCCAGCTAATGTATGAAACATTGTTAGCGTTGACTCCGAAGACAAACCTTAGCTATTTATGATAGGTGCTTTTTTATTATACATTGATCCGGGAAGTGGCAGCTATCTTGTACAGGTAATCGCGGCGGCCGCTTTGAGTGTTGCTTTCTTTTTTAAAAATATCAAAATGTATATCCGGTCTTTCTTTATGCGTTTCAAAAAACCAAAGAATAATTCTCCTGACTGATGAGCCAAACAATTATTCATCATCCTTCCTCCTACCGTGATCCTTCGGGTTTCATTTTTGAAAAAGAAGGAACGATTTACAGGCAGGTGAATACATCGTTTCGCGAACATTTTGATTATTTTATAGCAAGCGGTTGTTATCAGCATCTTACTGAAAAAGGTTTGTTGATTTCTCACGAACAAGTCAACCAGGATCTTACCGGGGACGGCAATTACTATGCTACAATCAAACCTCAGAAAATTTCTTTCATTTCCTATTCGTATGAATGGAGTTTTGATATGCTGAAAGATGCAGCTTTATTGACCCTGGCTTTGGTCAAAGAAGCTATTGCGCATAATATGATACTTAAAGATGCCACGCCGTATAATATTCAATGGTACAAAGGGAAATTGATCTTTATTGATACGCTATCTTTTGAAAAATACAGGGAAGTACCATGGATCGCTTATCGCCAGTTTTGCGAATGTTTCCTCGGGCCTTTATTGATCATGCATTACAGCAAAATGCCTTTGCCTCAATTGCAATTGGCGTGGCCCGATGGTATACCGATCACTACTATCCAATCGCTTATTCCCAAAAGAAGTAAGTTTTCGCTGCATACCTACCTGCATATTCACCTGCATGCGAATATCTCTTCAAAAAAACAAAGCGACACTAACAACCTAAAACCATTTTCAAAACAAAAATTGTTGAACCTTATTTCCAGCCTGGAAATACTGGTCAGCAAGTTGAAACTGCCTGACGGGGACAGTACATGGTCAGGATATTATGAAGAAGCGTCACAACGGAATAGCTATCTTGAAGTAAAGAAAAAAATAATCAAGGAATGGATAGATGAACTGCACCCCGCATTAAAAACAGCTGCCGATCTCGGCGCCAACGAAGGTGAGTTTTCTAAATTGTTAGCTGAAAAAAATATCCCGACCATCGCTGCTGATTTTGATCCTTTTTGTATTAACCGGTTATATCATTCGGTTAAAAAAAACAGCGATAGCTTTCTCCAACCGCTTGTTATCGACCTTGCTAAACCGTCGCCGGCAATAGGTGTGAACAATGAAGAAAGAACATCATTTATCAACAGAACCAATGTTGATATTTCCCTTGGTCTTGCTCTTATACACCACCTCGTGATAGGTAAGTTGATACCTTTTAATACGATAGCCGATTTCTTTTCAAGGATCACGAAATACCTGATCATCGAGTTTGTGCCACCTGAAGATGAAAAAGTTCGCTTTATGATCGCACAAAAACCGGGTGACTATAGCAAGTATGATATTTATAATTTTGAGTCATCCTTTAGCAGTTATTTTTTGATTGAAAAAAAAGAAAGCATCGCCGGTAGCCAGCGAACACTTTACCTGATGAAAAAAAAATAAATTGCTCTCCGTAATGAAACATTATGCGACTTTTCCATGGTATATTTTTTTACTACCCCTGTTTTATGTCTTACATGCGTATAATGAATATTTTGGTCTTATCCACCTGGAGATTCCTGTTCGCTATCTTACCTATTACTTTCTTTTGTCAGCTATAATTTTGGGCGCCGGGTTTCTCCTATTTAAAAATATCATTAAGGCCGGTGTTTGGACAGTTACGTTTCTTATATTTTTCTTTTTTTTTGGCGTAGCGCATGACTTTCTAAAAAATCTGCGGTTACCGGCTTTTTTAGTTTCGTATAAATTATTGCTTTCGCTTGCATTGATCTTATTTCTTTTATTTACCAGGTGGATGAAAAAAACGACTCCATCTTTAAAAGCCAATCGCTTTTTCCAATACCTCTTTATGCTTCTTGCGATCCTCGAAATTGGAATCAGTCTATTCTACATTTTTTCAAATGAATTAAAGAAAAAAGATCTTACGGGAAATAATTTACCATTGGATCCACAATTAAAGATTAGTAATAAAAACCAGGCTCCCGATATCTTCTTCATTGTCTTTGATGAATACGCGAGTTCAAAAGCTTTAAAAGAATATTTTCATTTCGATAACAGTAAGCTCGATTCATCTCTATTAAATGCAGGATTTTATATTTCAACGAATTCACAAAGCAATTATAATTCCACGCCTCTTTCTATCGGTTCTGCTTTTAATATGCAATATTTCAACAAGCCTGTCGAAAAAAAGCCCAACAATACGCTTAGCTTGTTACAGGGAGCTTATTCGATCAAACAAAGTTTATTGCCGGATCTCCTGGAACAGCATAACTACGATATCATCAATTATGGATTATGTGATATAAAAAATCATCCCGTATCGGTCGAACGGGTTTTCACTGAATATGAAAAAAAAATCTTTTACCTCGAAACATTAGGAGGAAGGATACAAAGAGATATTCTTTGGAACCTGACGACGAGATTTCCCGGCTATAGCAGACTAATACCTGCTGATAAAAATTGTATCGCCAGGAATAAAAAAAACTATACAAACTTTCTTAACGAGTTGAGCAAAGAAAGCGACAAACCCAAATTCGTTTTTGGACACGTATTGATCCCGCGCAGGCCCGCTTATCTTGACAGGAACGGTCAGCCAAGAATGATGTCAAACGAAGATCTTACGGATGAAAATCATGATAAGCTTTACCTCGAGCAATTGATTTATGCGAATACATGGATTGATTCATTGATGAAAGCCGCTACCACCACGCCACGCACAAGACCTTTGGTGCTGATCATTGAAGGCGATCATGGCAACAGGTACTCGGAATGGGGCCGCCCGATCCGTGAAAAACAATTCATGAACCTGAATACCTACTATTTTTCGGACAAAGACTATTCGATGCTATATGACAGTATCAGTCCCGTCAATAGTTTTCGCGTCGTATTGAATAAATATTTCCAGGCTGGATTACCTTTGTTAAAGGATTCAACGATCCGCTTAATTGATTACCAGTAATTATAAAATTTATCTTACCAACCGATCCGCTCACCAAATTTTTTTAACCCGAAATATTGATTCAGCGTCATCGTAAGACCAAATTGATTATAACCTGTATTATTTTGATAATGAGAACGGGCATACCTGACCTGCAGCTTATTCAATAAAAGTGATGCTCCCAACGAAAATCCTGTCAGCCCGTTTCCCGAACTGCCAATATTCAATTCTTTTCTTCTTAGGTAATTATAACCAGCCGCTATTTCTACCTTATTACCAAGATATAACGTGGTTGCTAATACAAAATGCCGGAACAACTTATCAAAAGTAAATTTCTTTGTGCTGTCGTTCTCAAAACCATTGTCTGCATTAAACCCGCGATCATTATACCGGATATCAAATTGATGCAGGTGATGCGCCGTAAATGAAAAACCAAATAATGAATTCTTTAATCTTTTGCTAACTCCCACCTGCAGGTCAAATGGAAGATCATCGGGATCGGTACCATCGTATTTTTTTAATTGCGATCCCATGTTCTTCGCCAAAAGCGATGCAGAAAAAAGGCTTGCGGTATCATGAAACAAAACCCCTACATCCATCGCAATACCATTCGACCGGTATTGTCCATAATTTGAACTGATGAATTTGAGGGTAGCGCCATAGTTCCATTTTTCAAGATAACTACGTGATGCCGATAATTGCATCACCCAATCCGTTGCCCTGAACCGTCCCAAAAGATTTCCGGAAGCATCCGTTTGTTGAATACTGCCATAGCTCAGGTAATTCAGACCCCATAAAAAATTGGTATTGATTTTTTTATGATGATACCCCAACGATAAATGATAAGCTTTTATATCATCATATAATGAATTGAAAACAGCATTCATCTGTGTATGCATCTCCGGCCGGAGCAAAGCAGGGTTATTAAATGCAAGACCAATATCATTGGAAACCTGGGAAACATTAATACCTCCCAACGCGGTAAGCTGTGGCGTAGCCGGTAACTTTAGAAAATCGAAAACAGAATTGCCTCCTATTGTCTGGGCATGAAGATTAACAGAAAGAAATAAACACAATATGAAACTTCGTAACTGCACAGTGCTACGAAGATAGGGAGAGGAAAGTTTTGGAGTTTATAAGTTCTGGAGTTCCTTACAGTCCACGAGCAAACTAAACATTCCTACACAACAAAATAATTCGTGTATTCACAAATTTTCACATTTCCACACTTTCACACTTCCACATTCTCAAATTACACCAACGCCAACTCCAACACCTGGTTCATCGTCTTCACATAATGAAACTTGATACCTTTTATGAATGTAGATTCTATCTCCTGCACATCCTTTTCATTTTGCCAGCAAAGTAATATCTCTTTCAAACCTGCTCTTTTTGCCGCCAACACTTTTTCCTTAATACCTCCTACCGGCAATACCTGTCCGCGCAACGTAATCTCGCCAGTCATTGCTAAAAAAGGCTTTACCTTTTTTCCTGTCAATGCGGAGGCGATAGCCGTCATCATGGTAACACCGGCGCTTGGACCGTCTTTTGGAACAGCTCCTTCGGGCACATGGATATGAATGTTCTTTTTCTCAAACAGCTTATGATCGATATCATACTTCTTTGCATTGGACTGCAAATAGGTTAATGCAGTAAGCGAACTTTCCTTCATTACATTACCCAAATTCCCGGTCAATTTCAATTCGCCTTTTCCATCGCTTATACTTGTTTCTATAAAAAGTATTTCGCCGCCAACATATGTCCAGGCAAGGCCCACGGCCACACCCGCCATGTTAGCGGTCTTGTATATTTCGTTGCTGTATCTTGGCTTGCCGATTATCTTTTCAATATCCTCCGAAGTCACCGATGCTTTTAATTTTCCTTTCATCGCCAACTCTTTCGCCTGGTAACGCATGATAGACGCCAATTGCCTGTCCAGTTCGCGTACACCACTCTCCCTTGTATGGTCCTGTATTACTCTTTCCAATACCTTATCACTGATCTTAAAATTGCTGCTCTTTAATCCATGCAATTCTTTTTGCTTAGGAAACAAATGCCGCTTGGCTATCTCCAGTTTTTCTTCCACTGCATACCCGCTCAGGTCAATTATTTCCAAACGATCACGCAAAGCGGGTTGAATATTCTGAAGATTATTAGCAGTAGCGATGAACAATACCTTGCTGAGATCATACTCCATCTCAAGATAGTTGTCATAAAATGTATTGTTTTGTTCAGGGTCCAGCACTTCCAGTAACGCACTGCTCGGATCAGTACGATGATCACTGCCTACTTTATCTATTTCATCCAGGATGATTACCGGGTTGGAAGATTTTACTTTGCGCAATGATTGCAATATCCTGCCCGGCATAGCACCTATATAGGTCTTACGATGACCTCTTATTTCGCTTTCATCATGCAAACCTCCCAAACTCAAACGAACATATTTCCTGCCGATAGCGCTGGCAATACTTCTGCCCAATGATGTTTTACCAATTCCGGGAGGACCGATAAAACAAAGAATAGGACTTTTCATATCACCTTTCAACTTCAATACAGCGAGGTATTCCAATATCCTTTCTTTGATCTTTTGCATGCCATAATGATCATCATCCAATGTCTTCTTCGCTTTCTTTAAATCATAACGATCTTCTGTATAGGTTCCCCACGGAAGTTCGAGCATCAGGTCAAGATGATTATATACCACCGAATAATCCGGCGTACTCGGATGCATTCTTTCTAATTTCTCCGCGCCTTTCTTAAACATTTCTTTGGCGGCAGCGGGCCACTTCATGGTTTCCGCCTTTTTCTGCATCTCTTTTACTTCCTGCACATTGCTGTCTCCACCCAACTCATCTTTAATACTCTTCAGTTGCTGTTGAAGAAAATATTCACGTTGCTGTTTATCGAGTTCTGTTCTTGTTTTTGTAGTAACCTTATTCTTTAATTCGGCAAACTGTAATTCCTTTTGCAATAATTGCATCAGCAGGTCGGCTCTTTCCCTGATATTATTCAATTCCAGCAAGCGTTGCTTTTCCTTAATATCTGTATTCAAATTGCTGGATACAAAATGGATCAGGAAAGAAGGATTTTCAATATTGCGTAAAATAATAGACGCTTCCGTAGGAAGATTGGGAGAAAGCTGGATGATCTCCGTAGCGAGATCTTTTATATTGGCAACATAGGCGTCAAAATCCGCATCCTTTGGCAGTTCTTCTTCCTCCAGTTTGTGGATTTTTGCTTTGAAATAAGGGTCCTCGCCTACAACTGAATCAATGACAAAGCGGTTTTTGCCCTGGATAATGATCGTTGTACCACCATCCGGCATTTTTATCTGCTTCACTATTTTAGCCACAGTACCCACATCTTCAAGGTCTTTTATACCGGGATCTTCGACATTACTGTCTTTTTGCGCCACTACGCCGATCAATTTGTCACCCTTATAGGCATCATTCACCGCTTTAATGCTCTTATCCCGCCCTACGGTAATGGGCAAAACAACGCCGGGGAACAAGACCGTATTTCGTAAAGGCAATAGTGCTATTTCAGCCGGAACCTCAATACCATTGGCATCCTCCTGGTCAGTTTCGTTAAGTGGGATAATAGGCATAAAATCCATCTCGTCTTCTGGCCGCAACAAAAATTTATCAAAATTCATATTCAATTCTTCTTTAGACAATATGTCATCCGCCTATGGCGGACTTAAAAATACATCAGGGAAGAGTAGTAGTCAAGTTTCATGCCGCCAGGTAAAAGCTGCCAAAAGCGCTACAAAAAAGCCCTCCCGTAACGGGAGGGCAATATCTGTAAAATTGCTGATACTCTATAGCGCCAGCCCTAATGAAACCTGGAATCCCTGGCTTTTCCATTGATCCTTGTTATCGATATCGCTGATATTGTTAAGACCTATCGCATACCGTCCTGTGATGCGGATAGCGCTAAGTTTTAATTGTACACCACCCAGCATTGCAAAATCTCCTTTTTTAAAGGCATCTGCACCGTTTTGTAGTAAATTCTTATCCTGTTTCATCAACACACTAAACTGGGGACCTGCCTGGATAGAAAGAAAATTACCAATCAATTTATAATTTAGAAGAATAGGAACAGACAGGTAATTCAGTTTGACATTGCGCTGGCCCGACGTAAATATGTTTTCGTAAATATGATTGTAATTACTGTCCAGTGTAGTTGAATACTGGCTGAATAAAACTTCGGGTTGAATTCCTAATCGTTCGCCCAATCCTATTTCAGCAAAAGCGCCGACATGATAACCGTACTCGAATTTGTCTTTAAAGGACCGGCCATCAACTTTGGTGATATTGGTACCACCTTTAATACCGATATGAAATTGCGCCATCAATGCTGATGAAATGAATAACGCCGCAAACAGCGGAAGCAAGAATTTTACTTTCATAATTTTTGTTGTTTTTATTAATAAAAAGTCCGGGAAAATCAACCGATGGATGGCGCTTGTAAATAATCTGCAATGATGTAAACAGGTTTTCAAAATAAATATTGCAATATCAATGTGAAGATTATCTAAAAACGCGGGTGCTTGTATGAATCTAGATGCACATTTATGTTCAATCGTTTAATCGTTAATCGTTAAATATTTTAAAACAAATAGTTGTCCCAGGTTTTTATAAGAATTGAATTTGGCTAAAGCCGGAACATCCAACTTGTCTTGCCTGGCCTTTAAATGCCCAGCAAGAGTGAACCAGCATACTGGCTTTAGCAAAATATTTTTATATCCATTCAACATTTCATGTTATATGTCATGCATTATTGCAACTCAATAAAATGATTGTGGAATTGGATCAATTCGTTGATAGGACAACTCATTTCGAGTTCACCCCTATAGCATTGATAAAAAATACCTGTTAAAAAAAATAAATGATTTCTCGCGTGTCAGAGAATAATTCCCACATTAAAAGAAAACAAAGCGGTCAGGTCTTCCGCGGGGAAATAATAGTCAAGGATAACTTGTGGTTGTATAAAGAACTTACCGATATTATATTCCGGCCGTAGGTAAAGCGAAGCGGAAAGAGGTTGAAATTTTAATTTATCATCAGCACTTACATCACCTGTATTATACAAACGATCGCCGCTGTTGCGGATATTGACATAGGTACTTGTCGTTCTGTTAAAGCCAAACTTTTGCGTACCTGCAGAAAACGCCAATTGCGGTGTAAATTTTATATAATCTTTTTCACCCAACAGTTGTCTCCAGTAAAAGCTGTGGCGCACCGAGGCCGCTATTGAAAAATCCGAAATATCTTCCTGTGTATTGGTCGTAAAAATATAGCCGAGCCGCCGTTTCAATCTTAACAACTTAATGTATCGTTCTCTTTTTTGGTACTCTGAACGGCTACCCCAACCATAGCTTGCCGTTATGCCGGGTTGCAACCAGGGTTTTCTCCAAACCACATACCCGGTAAATTCATTTTGCAATGGCGACGAATAAAAGGGCAGTGAATCTTTTGTAAAATATCGTGTATAAGAAATACCGGATACCCAGCTGAGGCTTTGAATAAAATCAAACGAAGGACTTACGGAAAATTGATAGAGATTCAGTTGCTGACCATCATCAGATATATTACCGGATAGCGTCAATCCCGGACCGGATTTATGATAATAACCTATGGTAGGAGTATATACTGATTTCTTAAGTGTTTCCAGTTTGCCATTCCGTTTGGAGTAATTGAAATAGCCAGTGCCTGTTGAAATACTGGCAAGAAAATAACTTCTTGGCATCAATAAGGAATCAAGAAAAAGATCCATCTCTTTCAAAAGATCGTCATAGTTTAACGTAGTATCGAAGTCGAAACTTTCCGGTGATGACGGTATGGTATCGCGGGGTGTTGTTTGCGCAATACCAGCCACGGATAAAAAGAAAAATGCAGCAAGGACAAGAAGATGGTTTTTAAACATTCAGCAGTATTCAATTAGTTTTGAAATGTTGATATTATCGATTTCTAAGACCCCGGACCAATGCACAAGTTTAATCGATGAATGACGAACTGGATTCGATGAATTATGTTTTTACTTTTTTAAGTTAATTCCAACACAGTAATTTCAGGAAGTATCCCTACTCTGCCGGGATATCCAATAAATCCATAGCCACGGTTCACATATAATTTTTGTGCATCACGCTCATACAAACCGGCCCATTGTTCATATACATATTGTACCGGGCTCCATTTAAAACCAGGCATCTCAACACCAAATTGCATACCGTGTGTATGACCTGAAAGCATGAGATCAACATCAGTATATTTCAGTCTCACTTCTGCATCCCAATGCGAAGGATCATGGCTCAATAAAATTTTAAACGGATAGGCGTCCGCACCCGCATACGCTTTTTCCATATTACCATATTTTGGAAATCTTGCTTTTGCACTCCAGTTCTCAATACCCAGCAATGCAATCTTATCAGTTCCTTTTTCCAAAACGATATGTTCATTCATGAGTAATCGCCAACCTAACTCTGCATGTATCTGTTTCAACTTTTCAAGATTGGCTCTTTTTTCTTCGGCTGTTTTCCATTGTACATAATCACCATAATCATGATTACCCAATGTAGAGTACACGCCCATCGGTGCAGTCAGTTTACTGAATACATCCATGTATCCTTCCATTTCAGCGGAAGTATTATTAACAAGATCACCGGTAAATAAAATGAGATCGGGTTTTTCCTGCAATATTTTTTCAATTCCTTTCATCACGGCTTTTTTATCCGTCAGGCTGCCGGAGTGGATATCAGAAATATGAACGATTTTCAATCCTTTAAACGCTTCGGGCAAATTGCTATAAGATAGAGGGATCTTTTTTACCTGGTACTGGTATTTATTTCCAAAGCCATTCATCAGTGTTGCAAATAAACCACCTCCGGCTATCATTCCTGCCCAGCTTAGAAAAACGGATCGGGAGATACCTTCATTTTCAACGGTTGTGCCATCACCAGGACTTCGGGAACCCAGCTTGGTTACCACCCATGTAATGCCTCTTCTTATATCATCTATAAAAAAGAAAAGCGCCGCCACCACTTTGGCAATGAATAATCCAAGAATAATGGCGAAAATGGTAGTTCGCAAAATCTTTTCCTGGTGAGCGAAGTGTAAATAAGGAAGTATTAATAACACGATGATTGCGGCGATCGATAATATCCAGTACCCGGCGTAAATAATGGTTTTTGTTCTCCCGCTGGCAGGATGAGCAATTATTTTAACTGCCTGGAAGACATAAATATCAAGCAGTACCATCAGTACGATCAGTATCCACCAAAAAGGGGAGTTTCGCATGAATTGAATTTAAGTGGCAAAGATAACAGGGAAATATCCCGATTGTTTGCCGAACGCTTATTTTTGCCCGTATAGCTGTTTAAAATGGGCAAAACTTAATTTTGCGGTTTTACTGATAGAAGACAATTTTACCGTAAACTGGCCGGCATATATTACTAATTTTTTAAATAAACCGCAGGAGATCCGAGATGGCAAGAATAATAGGTGTAGCAAATCAAAAAGGAGGCGTGGGTAAAACAACCACCGCTATTAACCTGGCGGCCAGTTTTGCCGTCCTGGAATTTAAAACTCTGCTGGTAGATGGTGATCCGCAGGCCAACAGTACCACCGGCGTAGGCTTTGACCTTCACAATATTACCCAAAGTCTTTACGATTGCATGGTCAACCAGGCCAATGCGAAGGATGTCATCTTAAAAAGTGATATTCCTTACCTGGACCTTCTTCCCTCCCATATCGATTTGGTGGGCGCCGAAATTGAGATGATCAATTATCCCAACCGCGAAATGGTGATGAAGAACCTGCTGGAAGCCGTTCGCAATGATTATGATTTTATCATCATCGACTGTTCTCCTTCTTTAGGTTTAATTACGGTTAATGCATTGACCGCTTCCGATTCCGTGGTAGTACCGGTACAATGTGAATTTTTCGCGTTGGAAGGTCTTGGTAAATTACTTAACACAATAAAAATTGTACAAAGCCGGTTAAATACGGAGTTGGTGATTGAAGGAATTTTAATGACGATGTATGATGGACGTCTCCGTTTGTGCAACCAGGTGGTCAGTGAAGTAAGGCGCCATTTTGAAGATATGGTGTTTAGTACGATCGTGCATCGCAATGCCCGGTTGGCTGAAGCACCCAGTGTTGGTAAACCTGTTATTCTCTATGATGCGAACAGTAAGGGATCGATGAATTATTTAAATCTTGCAAAGGAGATCCTGCAAAAAAACGATATGACCAAAATTAAGAATGATGAGCGCATACTGAGTTTATAAATTACTCTTTAATAACAAAAGAAAAGAATAAGCAATAGACAATTTGCAATTGGCAATTGGCAGTTTCAAGTAACACGAAACGAGAAACCAGGAACCAGCAACAAGAAACGAGAAACTAGAATGACCAACCCCAAACAAAATAAAGACGCATTAGGTAAAGGAATCCGTTCGCTGCTACAGGGTATTGACAGCGATCTTAAAACAGGAGCTGGCTCGCTAAAGCCAACAGTTGTTGAAAATGTTACTGGCATTAATCGTATTCCCGTTGACCAGGTAGAACCTAACCCCAAACAACCGCGCCGTGATTTTGATGAACAGGCATTGAAAGAGTTGGCGGAGTCAATAAAGATTCATGATATCATTCAACCAATAACCGTTACCAAATTACCTTCCGGGAAATACCGGCTGGTAGCAGGTGAACGTCGCTGGCGTGCTTCTAAAATGGCGGGATTAAAGGATATACCTGCTTACCTGCGCCAGGCCAACGATGCGGAATTATTAGAGCTCGCTTTATTGGAAAATTTACAGCGTGAAGATCTCAATGCGATGGAAGTAGCACTCAGCTACAAGAGAATGATGGAGGAATTGAATTATACCCAGGAGCATGTTGCAGAAAGAATGGGTAAAGACAGGAGTACCGTTGCTAATTTCATTCGCTTGTTAAAATTGCCTCCCGATATACAATTAGCTGTACGTAGCGGTCAGTTAAGTATGGGACATGCGAGGGCTTTGATCAATGTAGACACTATCGATAAGCAATTATATATTTATAAAGAGATTAAAGAGAAAGGTCTTTCTGTTCGACAAACAGAAGAATTGGTACGTAATCTTTATAAACAAAGTGGTGCTGTTAAAAAAACTTCAAAAAGCTCACTGGCTCCCGCTTACCAAAAAATTGAAGATAACTTAGCATCTTATTTCAGTACCCGCGTCAAGCTGAAGCATGGTCGTAATGGTAATGGACAGATCATTATCGAGTATTATTCCCAGGAAGAATTGACCAAGATACTCGAACAAATGGATGTGCAGGTTGGGTAAGAAAAGATAATGGAACAAGTTTTGGTGTTAATTAGTAAATGAGCATTTCAAACAGTCGGCCTTTTATCACCGGCCCACTGTCAATTTCAATGTGATGAAAAACAAAAAAGTTTTTGGACTCGGCACACTATTGATTTTTTTAATACTGATAATTCCCTGTATATCTTTTTCCCAAGAAAAAGAAGTATTACAATCCGCTGATTCATTAAAAACGGTTACTGCAGTTATTGATTCCACGGAACCGGGTAATAAGAAAATAAAAAAAGTAAACGTATATAATCCCCGGAAAGCTGCCATTCGCTCGGCGATTGTCCCCGGCCTCGGACAGATCTACAATAAAAAATACTGGAAGCTGCCCATTGTTTATGGAGCGCTGGGAGTAACAGGATATATTTTTATCGATAACATTAAAACATACCGCGAGTATCGTCATGCTTACACGGTGCGATATAAGTCCAGCTTACCCGCTCCGAATACAGATTCGACAGGGTATGATGATTTAAAAGAGATTTATAAAAAGATATCACCCGAATCCATTCGCACTGCCCGTGACCGTTTCCGTCAGTATATTGATTATTCTGTTTTATTCTTCGCTCTATTCTGGGGTCTTAATGTGGTGGATGCTGCCGTAGATGCACATCTGAAGAGTTTTGATGTTAGCCCTGATCTTAGTTTTCGTTTTAAAGCAGGATATAGCGAGATGGCCCGTACCAGCGGAATGAGCTTAGTGCTTACCATTGGCAAAACTAAAAATGCTTCGCTCCTTCCGTCCAGGTTTTAAAAAGAATAAAGCTCTACGAAGTCTCCCGACTTCGTAGCAATCTGCTAAAAGTCGCAGACTTTATCACCAGGTTTTAAAGGAACCGATTCTATTTCCCGTCGAAAATTTCACTCAGACTTACGATTTTCAATTACGTTTATTCGTAAAAAAAATATTTTTATACAGTGGCTTTATAGCCATATCCGCCTGGTAAACACAGCCACTGGCATGTGTTTTGAACGCTAAGAGAAAAATTACCCAATGAAAACACAATTCCTTCCTGCTGTTGCTATTTCAGCATTCATTTGCGTTTCTATTTTTAGTTCCTGTTCAAAAAATGATGACAACAATAACGATGGTAAAGCCCGCCTCCAGGTTTTTTTAACCGACGATCCGGGAGATTACGATGCAGTTAACATAGATATACAGGATGTACAAATTAATCTTACCACTGATAGTGAAGGTGGGTGGCAAAGTTTGCCCGGTGTAGCAAAAGGTATTTACAACTTGTTGGATCTTGTAAATAACAAAGACACCTTATTAGTAAATGCTGATATTCCTGCTGGCAGAGTGCAACAAATAAGACTGGTACTCGGAGATAATAATTCCATTATCGAGAATGGAATAGAAACTGACTTGCAAACACCCAGTGCGCAACAATCCGGGTTAAAATTAAATATACACCAGGATGTGGATGCCGGGCTGGTTTATAAAATGATCCTCGACTTTGACGCTTCCAGGTCGATAGTCACTACGGGCAGCGGAAAATATATTTTAAAACCTGTTATTCGTACTTCACTGGAATCAGTAGGCGGCAGTTTGAGAGGTATCGTAGCTCCGGCTGATATATTAACGAATGTGCGGGTGATACAAGGCACAGATACCATTGCAGGAACTTTCACCAGCGCTACGGGTGGGTATTGGATTGGTGGATTGTCAACCGGAACTTATTCACTCCAGTTTTTACCTGCAGATCCGTATGCAGATACGATCAGGAACAATATAACCATTACTGCGGGGAACGTCACCAATGTAGACTCTATGTTTCTGCATCAATAAAACTTATTTCATTACAAATACATATCTCATTTTAATGCTGCGAAGTCAATGGCTTCGCAGCATAATTTAGCGCTTAGCTCTACAAAGTCTCCGGCTTTGCAGCTATATATCTAAAGTCGCCGACCTCTGCTCTACGAAGTCTCCCGACTTCGTAGCTATATGCTAAAAGTCACAGACTTTATTCCACCTGCAATTTTAAAATTTAAAGATCAAAGATTTTTAGCCTATCCCCGTCTATCGTTATCTTCACACCTCCAAAAATTTAAAACTTCTCTTCAACATGGATATTGCATTGATAGGATATGGCAAAATGGGACAAGCTATTGAAGCGATCGCTGTAGAACGCGGCCATACCATTGTTTTGAAGATCAATGATGAAAATCTCGATGATTTTACCAAAGAGAATGTAAAAAAAGCAGATGTAGCGATTGAATTCACCAGCCCGCACAGTGCTTTCGAGAACGTAAAAAAACTCCTTGGATATGGAGTACCTGTTGTTTGTGGTTCAACGGGATGGACCGAAAAAATCAAAACAATAAATAAATATTGTAACCAGCAAAAAGGAAGTTTTTTATACGCCAGCAATTTCAGCGTGGGCGTTAATCTTTTTTTTGAACTCAATAAAAAACTGGCGAAACTGATGGCTCCTCATACTGAATATAATGTCAGCATGCAGGAGATTCATCATACGCAGAAAAAAGACGCACCCAGCGGAACGGCCATTACTCTCGCCGAGGGCATATTAAAAAGATCGAACCAGAAAACAAAATGGGTCAACCAGGAAAGTAGTGATGCTTCTGAATTATCCATTGTTAGTAAAAGAGAGGACCCGGCTCCCGGTACACATAGTATCAAATACTCTTCACCGATTGATGATATAGAGATCATTCATACCGCGCATAACCGCAAAGGTTTTGCTTTGGGTGCTGTATTGGCCGCTGAATTTATAAAAGATAAAAAAGGCGTTTTTAGCATGAAAGAAGTGCTGGGTCTTTGATATGCCAATTTGTAGTTAAGTCCTTATCACCTGACCTCATATCCTTTTTCTTCACTTTTCATCCGCTCCCCTTCTCGCTGGTAAAAATGTCTGCCTGCATGCTCTATTTCTGCTTAGCTTGGTGATATAAAACTACTTGCTATGCAAAAAACAATTTCACTGTTCGCATTGGTCCTTATTGCTGTTGTTTCTTTTTCACAAATACCGCTGACTGTTGCCCCAAGTGGCGGCAATAAAAAAGCTTTGGTAAAAGAACGCATTGGTCTCACGGATGTAACCATTCATTATGACCGACCCGGTGTAAAAGGCCGGGAAGGAAAAATATGGGGAGGGCTCGTTTATACGGGTTTTGTCAACCAGGGATTTGGAAACAGCCCCGCATCGCCATGGCGGGCCGGTGCAAATGAGAACACAGTATTTGAATTCAGTACACCTGTTAAGATTGAAGGACAATCGTTACCTGCCGGCAAATATGGTTTCTTCATCGCCTATGATCCTGCAGAACCTACGTTGATCTTTTCAAAAAATTCAACATCATGGGGCAGCTATTATTACAATGAAAGCGAAGATGCACTTCGTGTAAAAGTAAAACCAACAGCATTGGATAAAAGTGTAGAGTGGCTCAAGTATGAATTTATGAATGAAACAGACAACAGCGCTACCGTTGCGCTGCAATGGGAAAAACTGGCAATACCTTTTAAGATTGAAGTAGATTATATCAACGCACAACTGGAATCATTCCGTAACGAGCTAAGGACAGAAAAAGGTTTTATCTGGGAAAGCTGGAACCAGGCAGCAGCATGGTGCCTGCAACAAAATGTAAACCTCGACCAGGCTTTGGTATGGGCCGATACAGCTACCAGCACTACATTCGGTGGCGATAAATCGTTCCAGGCGTGGAGCACCAAGGCACAAATCCTGGAAAAGCTCAATCGCTCGGCAGAAGCAAGTGATATTATGAAAAAATCAATGGCTTTCGCAGGTATGAATGAGATACACGGGTATGGCCGTCAATTATTACAACAAAAGAAAAACAAAGAAGCGCTTGAAATTTTTAAAACCAATTTCCAAAAAAACCCCAACCAGTTTACAACGTTAATGGGATTGGTAAGAGGTTATTCAGCAAACGCTGATTATAAAAATGCATTGAAATATGCTAACCAGGCTTTGCCACTTGCGCCGGACAATAACAATAAAAATAATGTGACTACGATGATTGAAAAACTAAAAGCAGGAAAAGACGCGAATCTGTAAATAAGTCGGAAAGCTAGAAGACGGAAAGTCCGAAAGTCAGGAAAGTCCGAAAGAAGAGACCGAAAGATGAAAGCTCAAACTTTCCATCTTTCGGTCTTCTTAATTATAATTTGTTTCCAACTTGTTATCTTCCATCTTTCTGACTTCCGGCCTTCCGGACTTTCGGACTCTTAACTCCCGACTCCTGACTCTAATTACATCCAAGTATTTCACAAAGCTTCTGCTCCAATGCCGCACCCCGAAGATTTTTAGCGATTATCTTTCCATCCGGTCCAATCAGGAAGTTTTGAGGTATTCCCTGTACGTTGTATTGCTGCGCCACAGCATTGTTCCAGAATTGCAGATCGCTTACATGTGTCCAGGTAAGATTGTCTTTATAAATAGCCTGCAGCCATTTTTCTTTTTGTCCGGGTCTGTCAAGAGAAACGCCTAGCACAGTGAAATTTTTCGGGCTAAACTTTTGATAATTTGCTACGACATTTGGGTTTTCCTGGCGACAAGGACCGCACCAGCTTGCCCAAAAATCAAGCAATACATATTTACCGCGAAAAGAAGATAAAGAAACAGGCACTCCTGAAGTATCCGGCTGTGTAAAGTCAGAAGCAACACTGCCTACGGCATTCACTTTTGTCGTTGCAACCGTTTCTTTAAGAAAGATACCGTACATATTTTCCAATGCTGATGGCTTCAGGCTGTTCATACGTTGCTCAGTCAATAGTATATCATCATTCAATTGTAGTGTAGCAGCCAGTAAAAAAGCGCTAACAGGAGAAGTCTTGTTTTTCTTTATAAAATTATCTATCGCCTGCTGTATTGTGTTCTTCATATTGTTCATGGAAGTCTCGAGACTATCTGAACGCAGACCCATTTGAAATTGCTGATTTATTTTCATCAGCTTTTCAAATAAAGGATCGAAGGTCTTTTTAAAATTCGAAAAATCATTGCTCAGCTTAGAACCGCTGATCTTTATGTCCTGCAATTTGGCGATATCGCCTGTTATTTTAACAGCAGGAGAGTTTTCAAAAAAGGTCATCACGGATTTATTGCTGCCCAGATTCAAATTGAGCAACATCGGTTCTTTTAATTCATGCTGAAGAATGAAACTGCCATTCTTGACTTTCGACTGGGCGAGAGTATCAGTAGGCCTGTTCACATCAACCAGTGAAACTTGGTTACCCTCCGTTAAACCCTTCACTTTGCCGGTAACGATCAACTTTTTTTGAGCAATCGCGAAAACAGGTAACAGGACTAAAAACAACGCACATTTTTTCATGGACATTCTCAGTTTAATGTATCGGCAAAGATAATTTCTTTTTTTTCAGGGAAAAAGTAAACCGGCTTACTAAATTACAGATGTAAGGAATTGTTTAACAGATTGTTCTTCATTTTTGCTGCCTTCCAACGCTTTTACGAATGCACTTCCTATAATCGCACCATTTGCATAGCGGCAGGCTGCGTCAAATGTTGATTTATCCTTTATACCAAAACCCACCAGGATAGAATTACGAAGTTGAAGGCTTTTCAGTTTTTGTAAATAATCGTTAACGGCGGTCATGTTTTTATCGCTTCCGGTAGTAGAAGATGACGAAACTGCGTACAGAAAACCGGTACTTAATTCGTCAAGTTTTTTTATTCTTTCTTCTGATGTTTCAGGTGTAACGAGAAAAATAAAATCAAGACCATACTTTTTAATGATCGCACCATACTCGGTTTCAAATTCATACTCCGGTAGGTCAGGCAGGATCAACCCATCAATACCAACAGACGCGGCATCGCAACAAAACTTTTCAAATCCATATTGTAATACCGGGTTCATGTATCCCATAAGTATCACCGGGATATGAATTTCGCTTCTGAAATTTTTTAGTTGTTCAAAAAGCTTTTTGATCGTCATTCCATTCGCGATCGCGATCGTGCCGCTGGCTTGAATGATAGGACCGTCAGCCAGCGGGTCGCTGTACGGCATACCTAATTCAATTATATCGGCACCACTATCCTGCACAGCCTTCATTACTTTCAATGTACTGTCCGGTTGCGGGTAACCAGCCGTGCAATAAATATTTAAGACTCTTTCGTTTTTCTTTTTAAACAAATCATTGATGCGGCTCATGCTAATTATTTTTCCTGGGGAGAAATGGAGTATGTATCCTCGTCTATTGTCATTACATGATAAGCTGGATAACTGTCTATATCCAATGTAACATGATAGACTTTATTTGTTGATCCGGTTGTACCTTTTTTGAAACTAACAATTACTGTATCACCTTTTCGTTCTGTTGTAAGCTGGTCTTTATTAAAATCAGCCGGTAAACATTTTTCAAATTCATATCGTTCGCCGCCAAAATTGGAAATCATACGGAAATAAGATTGTTGTTCCTTACAATCATCCGCTACTTTCTCCAATTTCACTTTATGCTCTACAAATGGTTTGCGGGCGCAGGACATCACGCAACAAATTGCAATTAACACAATCAATTTATTCATGCTGGACTTATTTAATATACTTCATGTAGGTAGCAAGGTCCTTATCTCCTCTTCCACTTAAACATAACACTACCTTATCTGAAGACTTGAATTTTAATTGCTTTAATGCAGAAAGAGCATGCGCACTTTCCAGTGCAGGAATAATTCCTTCCAGTTTAGCCAGGTTAAAAGCAGCTTCCAATGCCTCATCATCGGTAGCACTTAAAAATTCCGCTCTGCCTGTTTCAAATAAATAAGCATGCAATGGGCCAATACCCGGATAGTCAAGACCGGCGGAGATACTGTGTGGTTCTACCACCTGTCCATCTTCTGTTTGCATTAATAAACTTTTACTTCCGTGCAGGATACCCGGTCGTCCTAATTGTGAAGTTGCTGCGCTATGACCGCTTTCAATACCGAGTCCAGCTGCTTCTACAGCTATTAATTGTACGGAAGAATCTTCCAAAAAATGATAAAACGCTCCTGCTGCATTACTACCACCGCCTACACAGGCGATCACATGCGTAGGTATTTCGCTATTGATTTTTTCTTTCAACTGCCATCTTATTTCTTCACTGATCACGCTTTGAAACCTGGTCACCATATCAGGATATGGATGCGGCCCTACTACCGATCCAATAATGTAATAGGTGTCGTTTGGATTATTGATCCAGTCACGTATCGCTTCATTGGTCGCATCTTTCAATGTTTTGCTACCGCTTGTTGCCGGTATAACGGTTGCACCCAGCATTTTCATTCTTGCTACATTCGGTGCTTGCCGTTCTATATCTTTCTCACCCATATACACAATACACTCCACGCCTTTCAATGCGCACACTGTAGCCGTCGCTACACCATGCTGACCCGCGCCGGTTTCCGCAATGATCCTTTTCTTACCTAAACGCTCCGCCAATAATATTTGTCCTATTGTATTATTGATCTTATGTGCGCCGGTATGACAAAGGTCTTCACGTTTCAAATAAATCGTTGTGCCGTGTTGCTCACTTAATCGTTGTGCTAAATATAAAGGGGTTGGTCTGCCCGCATAATCTTTTAATAATTCCCGGAACTCTTTTTGAAAAGAAGGTTCATTAATTATCTCAAGATATTTTGTCCGTAGCTCTTCTACGTTGCGATGCAACATCTCAGGGATATAAGCGCCGCCGAATTGACCATAATAGCCCTGTTCGTTTGGAGATGTGTATTGTTTATTTACTGTTTGCATTTTCTTCATTTAATTTTTTTCGAACGCTCTGCGAAGTCACGCTCTGCGAAGTCTCCGACTTCGCAGCTACTATGCTAAAAGTCGCAGACTTTTACAAATACTCTATATCAATAATTCCCCTTCCTGATATATAATTTGATGCACCCGAATAAATATAATCTTCTGGTTTCTCAACTATACCCGCTCTCACAGGATTTTCATGGATATAACTGAGTTTGGTTTTTATGAACTCATCGCTATAACATTCTTCCGGGTGACTATCATTTACCCATATTTGTTTCACTTCATTTTTAGGGTTGATCCGTCCATAATAATTAAACTGGTGCACCATCCATTGCCGCCTGCTTTCAACATCACTTTCAATAATCGGCATCATCTCACGATGGGTGAATTTTTTAAAATCCCGGACAATATCACTCAACGTTTTCTTTTGCTTATCATTAGTTCTAGCAATCAAATGAATATGATTACTCATAATCACATAAGCGTTTAAAATAAGCTGCTCGTTCTTTTGAGCAAACCGTAACGAGTCCATTACAATATCCCTGTACACTTTCCGGGTGAATAAATCAATCCAACCACAAACGGTAAAAGTTAGAAAGTGGGTAGCGAATTGACCTCTTATAACATATCCTTCTCTGAATTGGACTCCACTCATGTTTCAAGTTTATTTCATGTCATAGACATGAAGCATATCGGCTGCGAAGTCGGAGACTTCGCAGAGCTATTTCTTCAACGCCTGCAAAAACTGCAATACCAAAGCCATGTCCTTCACACCCGGTTCTTTTTCAAACTTGCTGTTGATATCAATCGCATAAAAATCTGAATGTTTGAATGTCTTCAGTTTCGGTGCATCTTCAAGACCTATACCGCCGCTTAAAAAGAAAGGTTTTTCAATTCTGCTCTTCCGCAATACCGACCAATCGAATTGCTGACCCGTCCCACCCGGTTCACCGTTTTTTCCCGCTGTATCAAAAAGATAATAATCGCAAACTGCATCATATGGTTCCACCAACTCATCAATATTGATATCCTTCTTGTTTCCAATACGGAACGCCTTGATCACTTCTACTTCGCTACTCAGGTCCTCGCACATTTCAGGACTTTCGTCACCGTGCAGTTGTACCGCATCCAAACCAAATTCATCAATGGCGTCCAAGACGTCAATCATTTCAGGGTTGACAAATACGCCCACTTTCTTAATATCGAAATCCGCATTTTTTACTTCTTCTTTGGATAACTTATCACCGATATATCGCGGTGAATCCTTGTAAAAAATCAACCCGGCATAATCGATATTAAGACCGTCCAATTGCTTTAACTGCTTTAATGAAGTAATACCGCACACTTTAATATTCATAACCTTGTTTTTCCGACTGCTTTACATTTATCCCTAACTGGTAACAACAGTCTCTTATCCTTTTAAATTTTTAATAAATGTTTTTATTTTCTCTATATCCTTCACACCTCCCGTTATTTCAAACTTGCTATTGATATCAATCGAAAATAACTTGTCCGCAACAGGCTCCCTCGCAAATGCTTTAATATTTTCCTCATCACCCGGCTCAATACCACCGCTCAATACGAACAATTTGTCAATGGTAGCATCTTTCAATACGTTCCAGTCAAACTTTTTACCTGTACCGCCATATCCCGAACCCATCGTATCAAACATAAACATATCGGTACTATCATGAAACGGTCTTGTTATCCAATCCAGCGGATCATTATCTGATAAACGGAACGCTTTAATTACCGTGACATAGTTGGCTACCTTTTCACAAAAGAACGGTGTTTCATCTCCATGCAGTTGCACCATATCCAACCTGTAATCATCCACCGTTTTCATCAATTCCTCATACGCCATATTGACGAATACACCCACTTTCGCGATATGCCCTTTTATCTGTTTCATTTTTTCCGGCGATATCTTATTAGCCATATACCGTGGCGATTTAGGATAAAAGATAAACCCTGCGAAATCAACTCCCATTTCATCAAGTGCTCTCACCTGCTCGGGCAAGGTCATGCCGCAAACTTTGACCCGTAAACCGCCTCTTTCCCTGTGCGAGTAACCGGGAACATGTTGACTGTTGGATGATTCACTCATATATAACCAGTTTAATGATGGATTAAGCTGGCAAACATTATCGTTAAAAAAATTATGTATCTATTTTCGTCTGCGTTACCAAAGACAATTTATTTACAAAATCGGTAAAGGCTTTCCCCGGATCTGCTTCTTTCATAAATGTTTCTCCAATCAAAAATCCTTTAAAGCCTGCTTTTCGTAACGTTACAATTGATTCAACATTACTGATACCACTTTCTGCAACAGCGGGTTTATCCGCCGGAATTTTATCGATAAGGTTTAATGATGTATTGATATCCACTTCAAACGTTTTCAAATTACGGTTATTAACGCCCACCATATCTACTTCATCACAGATATGACCGAGTTCTTCCTCGTTGTGTATCTCCAGCAATACTTCCAACCCAATACTTTTTGTAAAAGCAGCCATTTGTTTTACTTCAGCTGGTGATAAACAAGCGGCGATCAACAGGATCACATCAGCGCCAAACGCTTTTGCTTCCGCAATCTGCCATTCATCAATCATAAAGTCTTTGCGAAGTACGGGAATATCCGAGATTACTTTTGTTTGAATCAAATCATCCAGGTCACCACCAAAAAAAGTTTCATCCGTCAATACAGAAATACCCGCAGCACCTTTACTATTATAAAAACTAACAACCGGTTCCACCTCCAGTTCTTTTGTTTTGAACCAACCTTTACTCGGGCTTTTTCGTTTAAACTCCGCGATGATACCGGTACTCCCTTCGGCAAGCAAACTTTGTTTCAAAGAACGGTTACTTACTTCCCAGAAAAAACCTTTTTTGCTGAACCGCTCTATACTGCTGAGCGGTTTATATTTCTCTATTTCTTTTCGTTTATTCGCAACTATATCATCCAATATCGTACTCATTGCAAAGCAATTAATTTTTGTAATGATTCATAGGCCTTCCCACTCTCCAAACTTTCTACTGCCGCATGATAGGCATCGTCATATGTTTTATACTTACCGGTACAATGCAGCGCCATCGAAGCGTTCGCCAATACTACGGCATTTTGTGCCCAGTTTCCTTCGCCTTTTATTATTGTGGAAAATATCTTCGCAGCTTCTTCAACGGACCGTCCCCCCTGGATATCATGAGCAGCAACAGCTCTTTTTCCCAACTGTTCCGGTGTCATTATTTTTTCACCTTCATTGGTGATCACCTTCGTATCATTGGTCAAGGATATTTCATCATATCCATCCAGGCTATGAATGATTGTAAACGGTTTCCCGGCCAATTGCAACAGGTAATTATAGATCCTCGCCATTTCCAAACTGTATACACCTACCAATTGAAATTGCGGTGAAGCAGGATTGACCATCGGGCCCAGCATATTAAAAAAGGTACGCATTGCCAGGTTTTTTCGAATGGGACCTACTGTTTTTAATGCCGGGTGAAATAATGGCGCATGCAAAAAACATATATTGGCCTCGTCGATCTCCTTCTTTAAACGTTCATTATCATTTTTAAATTTATACCCCAACTGTTCCATCACATTCGATGCACCACTGATGGATGAAGCCCCATAGTTACCATGCTTGGCCACTTTCTGACCTGTACCAGCCACGATGAAACAGGAAAGTGTTGAAATATTAAACGTATCCTTTCCATCACCACCTGTACCTACAATATCAATTGTTTCAAAACCGTCGAGGTCAACATGCACACATAGTTCCAGCAACGCATCCTGGAATCCCTGCAATTCCTGTATCGTAATGCTGCGCATCAGGTATACGGTCATAAAGGCTGTTACTTCATGTTCGTTGTAAACACCTTTACCGATGTTAACCAGCACTTCTTTCGCTAAGGCCCTGTTTAATGTCTTATGTTCAAATAAGAGTTGAAGAATTTTTTTCATTAGCACATTTTCATATTTTCAAATTTCCACATTAATTTTTTAACCAATTCCTCAATATCTCCTCACCCCTCGGTGTCAACACACTCTCCGGGTGAAACTGCACGCCCTGCACATCATATTTTTTATGTTGCAAAGCCATGATATAATTATTATCATCTCTTGCGGTTACTTCCAGTTCATCGGGAAAATTTTCATCCGATACGATCCAGGAATGATAACGTCCTACTTCAATTTCATTGGGTAATCCTTTAAAGAGTTCACTTTTCTCCGTATCAATTTTACAGTTAGTGGCTACACCATGATACACCGTTGACAGGTTGACCAACTTTCCACCAAAAGCTTCACCAATGGCCTGCTGCCCCAAGCAAACTCCCAATATAGATTTGGTAGATGCATATTCTTTTATCAAAGGCAACAGCAATCCCGCTTCTTCAGGTATACCGGGACCGGGTGATAAAATGATCTTATCATACTCTTTCACTTTCTCTAGTGGTAATTGATCATTGCGGTATACATCCACTTTCTCATGTATTATTTTTTCAACCAGGTGAACAAGGTTGTAAGTAAAAGAATCGTAATTATCGAATACTAGTATTTTCATACCCCAAACCCCTAAAGGGGCATTAATGTTTTAAAATTTATAATATCTTTTCTTATCCGAAAACTCTTCCGATCCTTTTTCTTACCGAAATAGAAATCGTAATAAATAGAATTCAATTCTTCAATTACATAGGACCATTTCTATTGTCAGACCCTAAAAGCCCCTTTAGGGGTTTGGGGTCTTGGGGTCTTGGGTCACAGGTTTTCTGCTAACTCAATCGCTTTCTTCAACGCTCCCAATTTATTATTCACTTCCTGCAACTCACTTTCCGGTTGTGATGCGGCAACAATTCCCGCACCGGCCTGGTAAATCAGCGTATTGCTCTTACTTAAAAAAGTACGGATCATGATCGCATGATTACAACTCCCATCAAATCCCATAAAACCGATACCGCCACCATAATAACTTCTCGAAGTAGGTTCATAATGATCGATCAGTTCCATCGCCTTAAATTTTGGCGCACCACTTAATGTACCAGCTGGAAACGTTTTTGCCAACAACTCAAACGGGTTACTACCAGCTCTTACTTTACCCGTTACTTCACTCACAAGATGTATGACATGTGAAAAATATTGTACCTGGCGATAGTGCGCAACAGTCACGTTATCGCAAAGACGACTCAGGTCATTGCGTGCAAGATCTACCAGCATCACATGCTCCGCATTTTCTTTCGCATCCTTCAATAAACGTTCGGCCATCTCGTGATCCGTATCATCATCACCCGTTCTTTTAAATGTACCGGCAATCGGGTGTACAACGGCCTTCCCGTTTTTAATCACCAATTGTGCTTCAGGTGAGGAGCCCATCAGTTTATAATCACCATAATCGAAGAAAAATAAATACGGCGACGGATTGATATTGCGCAGGGCTCGATACACATTAAACTCATCGCCCTGGAATTTTTGTTCAAAGCGCCGGCTTAATACGATTTGAAAAACATCACCGCGATGACTGCTGGCGATTCCTTTTTTTACCATCTGCCGGTAATCCTCATCTGTCATGTTCGAACTCTCTTCTCCTGCTGACTGGAAGGGGTAGCTGGGAATATCTTTACTGCGTATCAATGATTCGAGTACAGCCAATTCACTTTCAACACCTGTTACTTTATTTTCACAAATAAATAATTCGTCTTTAAAATGATTGATCACAATGACGTATTGATAAAGACGATAACGCATGAGAGGAATCGGAGAGTCGGGAGACGGGAGTTGGGAGCCATGAGCCGAGAGTTTGATAGTATCAAAAAACTGTACGGCGTCGTAGGTGGTATAGCCGAATAAGCCTTGTCCAAATTTTCCCTCTTTGGTATCAGGTGTGTTAGCATTGAAGCGCTGCATAAAATCCCATAGGAGTTTCGGCACTTCACTACTGTTCTTTATTTCTGTTCGTTCCGGTGCATGACCGGGAAATTTAAATTCAATACTTTCCGCTGAGCTGATCTCCATACCGGCGATAGCGTTGATACCGATGAAGGAGTAGCTGTTATCCGCTGTATGAAAATCGGTACTCTCCAGCAGTATCGTATCACGAAACCGATCCCGTAACCGAAGGTAAATACCAACGGGAGTGAATACATCTGCCAGTAGTCTTTTACAACTGGTATTAAGTTCTATTTTCTTCATAATCCTGTTAATCTTTCAAAACCTGTCCCGAACTTGATTCGGGATCATGGTTCAGACAAATAAAAAACCCCGAGTAAATCGGGGCTTAAATTATAATACGTTTATTGTTAACTGGTAACGGCATTACAATACCCCTGAAGAGTTTGTTTGCCACCACCACTGTATATTTTTAATCATTTGTTTCATTAGCATTGCAAATATGAGGGCAAAAATTTAGTTGAACAAATTTTTAGTGTAAAAAGATTCAATCCGATAATTTTATAGCTTTTAGTAACCGACACTTGGCTTATCAATGAAAATATTTACAATCCCCGGTCTTTATAGTTCAGGCCCCGAGCACTGGCAAACGCACTGGGAGAAAGAGTTTGGCTTTACACGTATTGAACAACAAAATTGGGACACACCGGTTTGCAGTGAATGGCTATCTACGATCGACAAAGCGGTGATGCAGCATCCATTGCATGAAGTCATATTGGTCGGGCACAGTCTCGCCTGTTGTACGATTGTGCGCTGGGCGCAACAATACAACCGCATCATTAAAGGCGCTTTGCTGGTTGGGCCGAGTGATGTGGATGCGCCATCTTATCCTCCGGGCACGAGTGGTTTTGCGCCGATGCCGTTGTATAAACTTTCTTTCCCTTCTGTTGTTGTAGCCAGTAGCAATGATGAATATGTGACGATGGAAAGAGCCCGGCTTTTCGCGGATAGCTGGGGAAGTGAATTAATTAATGCAGGTGATTTGGGTCATATCAATTCATCATCTGGTTTAGGAAATTGGCCGTTTGGCATTTCTGTATTGCAAAAACTCATTCAATTGTAATTATGCTTATACAAAACAAATTAATAAAAGGTAAGGGAATGTTCTTCGTGGAGCAGGATGGAAATATTCTTGCGGAAATGGTATATAGTATGCCTTTGCCTAATAAAATGGTGATTGAACATACGGAGGTAAGTGACGAATTGAAAGGAAAGCATGTGGGCAATCAATTAGTACATACCGCGGTGGAATATGCAAGAACAAATGGTATTAAGATCGTTCCGTTGTGTACGTTCGCCAGTTCTGTTTTTAAAAGAAAACCGGAATATGGGGATGTGTTGGCGTGAGTTGGCCACGAATTACACGAATTGACACGAACTATAACTATAGTACTTCTCAGCTTCTGTTTTGCCTGTTAGAATGAAATAGTAATTGTTTTGCCGGTAAGGCGGTAAGACGGAAAGTGAAACGATAGGAATTCCCAGCGCCTTTTTTTCGCCTGGTATAAAAACTTAACTGCGGTAAAGAAGGCAAGCAGAAAAAACAGCGCCTCTCGTTGCTGCGCACAGCACGCAGCGGAGTGTTCAATTACTCCTTCGATACATGTAAATAGCATTCAAAATGTCGGAGTCGTTGTGCGTTGGTCCCCCGATAGCTATCGGGGCGGAGCGATGGCGTTGGCCTTGACTTTTTTTTCTTTGGCGCCTGTCCCGATGAAAATCGGGATCAAGAAAAAAGAAAGGCAAAAAAAGAATTGATTTATTAAAGAGAAAGGCCCCGGGTCTTACTGCCTTTAAAAAGTAATAAACAATAATAAAGGCCCGGGGTGACAGTCTGTGATTTGAAAGATCTAATCGTATTTGAAATTCCGTTCTTGTCTTACTATATCTTATCATCCAACTGTTCCAACGCCTTATTAATCCTCTCCTGCTGCTGCTGCTTATAAATCTCCACCGGCTCTGCCGCCCTTACTTTACAATCCATAATACCACAACGTTCACAAGTAGTATGAACAGTTTTAACAGGTATACTTGCATCATTCACAAAAGGCATCGCTTGTAATAGTTTCTGATCTATCAATAAACCGATCGTAACACTGACCACTTCATTACTTCCTTTCGAAGCCGGTTTACCGATGGAAATACATAAATACCGGTTATGCGTTTGCCAGTACTGCGATATCTGTGCCTCCGCAACAGGATGACGGTATTTCTTTTTTTGTACCAGGTCGGCAACATGATTGATGCTGTTGATAGATATCCAGCGGCGGCAATAATGTTCATGCAATGAATTAGCATATGGATTGTGCAACTGCGAAAGATGCAGTTCCTTGGTCATTTCAAATTCGTTCTTCCCCGGGTATCCGGACATACGCAGAAAAAATAAATGATCGATACCAAAATGATTCGGAAGAATATTGGTAAGACGTTGCATCATCATCTCCGGTGTCACATCGTAGCGATCGCAAAGTTCCATCCACGCTTTATCATTCCATTTCGGTTGCATGACGATACGCTTGATATCTTCAACGAATCGTTCTTCCGGCATCAACAGCGCTACGGAAAAATAAGATGCTTTAAAATTATTCAGCAACATATCAAATGAATCGCTATGCTGGATAATGGTTTCATACGGCCGCTGTGTGATACCCATGTATTGAAAAGCAACTTCTCTTGCCAGCAGGAATTTTTCCTGTGCCGAACTCAATCCTTTATTGACGAATAACGTTTTGTTCTCAACAGAATAATAAGAACGCAATTCTTTCAACGGTTCAAAACCCGTCATGCGTTTCCGATTCACCTGTATACCCATTTTCTGCAATACAGTTTCCAATATCGCCACATCAACAGGCAATACATCTTTCCATTTATACGTTTCCCGGAACTTGCGAACGGCATCTTCCGTTTCTTCAAAATAATTATCCTGCAAGTCCTGGTAAGAACGCAGCGCGGAATTATAAAAACTCTCTTTCGATAACTGGTAACTGCGGAATATTTTTAATAGTGTACTGATAAACGCCGTTACCTTATCGGGTGTATTGGAAAAAAGATCAAGCAATGCGGATGGCGTTAATCCAAAATGTTCCCACGGTACGGCATTGATAAAATCAGAATTGATCAGGTCAATGATAGGTTGCAATTTCTTACTGGCCCGCAACGATACCAGGTAATCATAATCTACACTCAATGCTTTTGCCAGTGATAAGATCTTATCGGCTTTCGGAAACTTCTTGCCGGTCTCGATATCATGCAGGTAGGAAAGTGACATACCCGTTTTTTCGGCCAGCTGCTGGTAGGATAATTCCTTTTCCTGGCGTAACGCCTTCATCTTAAGACCAAAAATGAGGCGGACGCTGTCGTTATCTGTCATCATACCGCCAAAATAAGAAAAAACCCAAAAAGTAGAAAAAAGAATATTTAGCGAAAATTTCGCTTTTAAAGAATTTTATCTATTTTAGTAAAAATATTTACCATGGCAGCAATCATTCCACACCCCGACACGCATTACACCACACCGGAAGGTATGACCATCAAAGCCCCGTTCAACGCGGCTTACGCCACTATCCTCACTAAAGAAGCCCTGTATTTTATCCGTGCTTTACACCTGCGCTTCAATCCACATCGCCAGAAGCTGTTGGTGGAAAGAAAAAAAGTGCAGGAGAAAATTGACGCGGGTTGGAAACCCGGGTTCCTGGCGGAAACGGAAGTAATTCGCAACGGTGATTGGAAAATTCCTGCCATCTCTCCCGATATACAGGACCGTCGTGTTGAGATCACCGGACCTGTTGATCGTAAAATGATCATCAATGCCATGAACTCCGGGGCCAATGTATTTATGGCCGACTTTGAAGACAGCAATTCACCCGGCTGGGAAAATGTAATGAACGGGCAACTGAATCTCCGTGATGCTATTAATAAGACCATCAGCTTTACCAATGAAAATGGGAAAGAATATATCTTAAATGAAAAGACGGCTACATTGTTTGTTCGTCCGCGTGGATGGCACCTCGATGAAAAGCATGTAGAGATCGATGGTGAACCGATGTGCGCCAGCTTATTTGATTTTGGTTTATATTTTTTTCATAATGCGAAAACGTTACTGAAGAATGGATCCGGCCCTTACTTCTATTTACCCAAACTCGAGAGTTACAAAGAAGCAAGACTGTGGGATGATACATTTGTATTCTCACAGAACTATTGCGGTGTACCCTATGGAAGCGCCAAAGCCACTGTATTGGTAGAAACGATACTGGCCAGCTTCCAACTGCATGAAATATTATGGGAACTAAAAGATCATTCTGCAGGATTGAACTGCGGCCGCTGGGATTATATTTTTTCGTTCATTAAAAAATTCAGGAACATGCCCGGCCATGTATTCCCCGATCGTTCACAGGTAACGATGACCGTTCCGTTCATGCGTGCCTACACCCAACTGGTGATACAAACCTGTCACAAACGTGGCGCTCATGCTATTGGTGGTATGGCTGCACAGATACCCGTGAAGAATAATGATAAAGCCAATGAAGAAGCATTGGAAAAAGTAAAAGCGGATAAGCTGCGTGAAGTAAAAGACGGGCATGATGGTACATGGGTAGCACATCCCGGTCTTGTTTCGATTGCAAAAGAAATTTTTGATGAGCACATGAAAACACCGAATCAATTACACATTAAACGGGAGGATTTTATATGCACAGAAAAAGATTTATTGATGGTTCCCCAGGGAACGATCACCGAAAAAGGATTGCGCCACAATATCAATGTAGGTATTCTTTATCTCGAAAGCTGGTTACGCGGACAGGGCGCCGCAGCTATCTACAACTTAATGGAAGATGCCGCTACCGCAGAGATCTGTCGTACACAGGTTTGGCAATGGATACATAACAAAGCAAAACTGGATGATGGCCGCGAAATAAATTTAAGTCTCTATGAAGATTTGCGTGATGATGAGATTGAAGAGATCCGTCATGCGGCAGGAAGTAAAGGCTACCAGGATGGTATGTATGTACAGGCTATCTGCATCTTCAACAAATTAGTAGTGCAGGATACATGGGAGGATTTTCTTACGCTGTCGGCATATGATTGTATACTGGCTAATGATGATAAGAAAATATGTGTCACGATAACGGATCATGCGGATGAAGATGAAACGGGTGATACATCGATATTGATAAATATGGAGAAAGAGAGAGCGGGGTAACAGCCGGCCCCCTCCCGACCTCCCCCAGTGGGGGAAGCCATCTGAGCACAGCCCCTGCTCTTCGAAGAGTTTTATTATTAAGCGCTTTGCGAAAATGATGAATAGAGATATACAGATGATATGGTAGTTATAAAGGTTGGACTTGCAATGCCGCACCGTCCTTCTCCACCGGAGAAGGAAAGAGGATGAGGCCAAAAGCTCAGTAGCGAACCAAACGATGAAGAGTGCGACGCAACAGACGATCCTAGTAGCACTACAGCTCGCTACAAAATCAATTTCCACTTGAAAAGTCTTTCCATCCAATAGGAATGATCAACTACGAGATCAATTCATAATTCACCATTCATCATTCACAATTCATTAAAACGTACTATCATGCTAAAACATCCCAAAACAATTCAACTGTTTATTGAATGGCAAACATCCGCCCGTTGGAAAAACATCAAACGTCCCTATACACCCGAAGATGTTTTTCGCCTGCGCAGCAAAGTAGAAATTGAATATAGCCTTGCAAGAAGGGGCGCTGAAAAATTATGGAAGAAATTAATGACACAACCCTATGTAGCTGCCCTTGGGGCACTTACCGGCAACCAGGCCGTGCAGGAAGTAGCTGCCGGCCTGGAAGCTATTTACCTGAGCGGATGGCAGGTAGCTGCTGATGCGAATTCTTCCGGAACGATGTACCCCGATCAATCCTTGTACCCCGTGAACTCCGTACCTGAAGTAGTAAAGCGTATCAACAATGCATTGCTGCGCAGCGAACAAATTGATTCTGTCAATGGTGATAACAGCAAAGATTGGATGGCACCAATCATCGCTGATGCAGAAGCAGGATTTGGTGGTAACCTCAATGCGTTTGAGTTAATGAAAGCAATGATTGAAGCCGGTGCAGCAGCCGTGCATTTCGAAGATCAGTTATCATCAGCAAAAAAATGTGGCCACCTCGGTGGAAAGGTATTGGTACCAACACAGGAAGCGGTGAATAAATTAATCGCGGCACGATTAGCTGCCGATGTAATGAATGTTCCTAGTCTGATCATTGCCCGTACAGATGCGGAAGCCGCGAATTTGATTACATCTGATATTGATGAACGTGATCAATGTTTTATTACCGGTGAACGAACACCCGAAGGTTTTTATGTAGTAAAAAATGGTGTGGAGCAATGCATCTCCCGCGGACTTTCGTATGCGCCGTATGCGGATATACTGTGGATGGAAACATCGCATCCTGATTTGAAAGTAGCCAAACAATTCGCACAAGCGATTCATGCCAAATATCCCGGTAAATTATTAGCGTATAACTGTTCTCCTTCTTTTAATTGGAGCAAACACCTGAGTGAAAAAGAAATGGAATGTTTCCGTGAAGAGTTAGCAGATCTTGGTTATAAATTTCAGTTCATCACACTCGCCGGTTTTCATGCACTCAACACATCGATGTTTGAATTATCGATGGCGTATAAACAAAAAGGAATGGCCGGCTTTTCACAATTGCAGCAACGTGAGTTCGCGTTGCAGGAACATGGATTCAAAGCGATCAAACATCAAAGTTTTGTAGGCACCGGTTATTTCGATTATGTACAAAATACCGTACAACAGGGAATGGCATCTACTGTTGCGATGAAGAATAGTACAGAGACAGCGCAGTTTCATTAGACATGTCATGCTGAGCTTGTCGAAGCACGACATGTCTACATGCAAAGACAGTACGTCCCGGTTTTGATCGGGATAGGACGGAGGGTTTATGGCTCTGGTTGTAGCACCTAGCTTTGCCTTCGCCGATATATTGTTTTTGAACACTGATGACACGGATTAACGGATTTACACGGATAAGAAATAAGTGTGAAGCTGGTTGATTCGTGTCATTGTATTTTAAGAAGACGCTACGTAGCTGTGGTGGAAGTAAGAAAAGCATAGCTATTATTAGATGCAGGTTTCTGTTGAGCATTTTTCCCCCTCAACCTTCCCGGATCAAGCCCGGGACAAGCTGCTCCTTCTCCCTCACTTGCTGTGTGGTTGTAAAATCTTTTATGATGAGGGAGAAGGACGGTGCTGTGGTGCAATGCCAAACTGTATAACTAACATATCAGCTGTATATCTCTAATCATCATTTTTGGCCCCTTCCTGAATCCTCTCCGCCATCTGGCGGATGGACTTGCTCGCCGTAGCAAGAATTAAATTGTTAATTGATGTCCTTTCAATTGAAAGGACTCTCCAAGCGCCTTTTTTTCGCCTGGTATGAAACACTTGCATCTATAAAGAAGGCAAGCAGAAAAAACAGCGCCTCCAGTTGTTGCGCATAGCACGCAGCGGAGTGTCCAACTACCAATACGATACACGTCAATAGCATTCAAAATGTCGGAGTCGTTGTGCGTTGGCTTGGCCAAGCCCGCGGAGCGATGGCGTTGGCCTTGACTTTTTGTTTCTTTTTTGTCAAGAAAAAAGAAAGGCAAAAGAAGAATTGTTCTATTAAAGAGAAAGGCCCCTGGTCTTACTGCCTTTAAGACGCAAGAAACGATAATAAAGGCCCGGGGTGACAGTCTTATAATTTGGCTATACATTACATCCTACATCAACTCTATACCATCAATGACAATCCCCATCACTTATTTCCTTACCTTGAAAACCCAAACACATTCACATGAAAACACCGCTCCTTTTCTTTTTCCTTTCCCTAACCATATATTCGCAAGCACAAGACGATTCCTATAAAACTCCTCCCAAAAACATCACCGACATGCTCCTGGCAAAACCAACACCCAATGTCAGCATCGACGACAAAGGAGAATGGATGCTATTCACGGAAAGCAACAGTTACCCTTCGGTAGAAGAACTCGCCAAACCCGAATTAAAAATCGCCGGCTTCCGTATCAACCCCGCAAACTTCGCACCCAGCCGCCAAACGTTTATCAACAATGTGTATTTAAAAAATATCAATCACAACAAAGAATATAAAATAACAGGATTACCCCGTCCTTTATACGCTGGTAATTTCTCCTGGAGCCCCAATCAAAAAAAGATAGCGTTCACCAATACCACCGGCAATCATGTGGATCTCTATATTATTGATATCGCCACACAAAAAGCAAGCAGAATAAATAAGACCGCATTAAATACCATCACCGGTGCTCATCAATGGTATGATGATAACACCCTATTGTATCGCACCATCGTCAAACCCGTATCCGCTGCCCCACCCAAACCCATTGCACCCAAAGGCCCAACGATACAGGAGAATTATGGTAAAGCCTCTCCCCGCCCCACCTTCCAGGACATGATCAAAAGCCCCTACGATGAACAGCTTTTTGAATTTTATGCCACCACGCAATTAGTAAAAAATACTAATGGTACTGAAACAAAAATCGGCGCACCCGCCATCTATAGCACTATCAATCCATCACCCGATAAAAAATACCTGTTGCTGCGTACGCTCAAAAAACCATTCTCGTATATCGTTCCCGCATTTGGTTTTCCTTCACTCGTTACCATTACCGATATACAGGGTAACCCCGTGAAGCCACTAGCCGATCTTCCCTCTTCCGAGACAGCGCCATCCGGTAATGATAATGTACAATATGTACCACGCGGTTTCGACTGGAGAGATGATCAACCCGCAACACTCACCTGGTGCATGCCACTCGATAGCGGCCTTATCAAAAAACAGGTAGAGTACCGCGATGCCCTGTATGCATTAGCAGCTCCTTTTACTTCGGTACCACAGGAGCTATTCAAAACAAAAATGCGATACCGCGGCATCACCTGGGGCGATCAGCATATAGCGATCGTAACAGAAGGACTCACCGGCAAACAAATCACCCAAACCGATCGCTACAACCCCACTACCGGCGACCTGGAAAAACTCATCACAAGAAACACCACCGATGCATACGCCAATCCCGGTTTTCCCGTCACCAAACCCAATGCATACAACCGTGATGTATTGCTCACCACGAATAACGGTACCACCATTCTATTCAACAACCCCACGGGTAGTTCACCCAAAGGTGATCTTCCTTTTCTTCTCTCCTATGATGTACAAACCAAAAAAGCAGATACACTCTGGCGATGCAAAGAAGGAAGTTTTGAAACCGTAGTAAAATTGTTAGACGCCAATAAACTTTCGCTCATCACCAAACGCGAAACAGAAAAAGAAATGCCCAACTACTGGCTCAGGAATTTGAAACTGCGCATTGCCGATCAGCAACTCACCGCCTTCACCAATCCTTACCCGCAACTTGATGGTGTAACCAAAGAAAAAATAAAATACAAAAGAGCCGATGGTGTTGATCTTACCGGCGATTTGTATTTGCCCAAAGGATATGATGCCAAACGCGATGGCCCCTTACCCGTTTTTATCTGGGCCTATCCCGCCGAATTCAATTCGGCCGCCGACGCGGCCCAGGTCCGCGGTAGCGAACATAAGTTTACGTTGATCAATTGGGGTTCGCCGGTGTATTATGTTACGCAGGGATATGCGGTGTTGAATAATGCGGAGATGCCGATTGTGGCGAAAATTCCAAATAGTGATCCCGGTGACGGAAATTCCAAAGAGAAAAATTCCAAATTCCAGGGGGACAGCATGAAGGCAAGACCCAATGATAATTTTATTGAACAGCTCACCATGAATGCCGAAGCCGCTATCAATAAATTAGCCGACATGGGTGTAGGTGATAAGAACCGTGTAGCGGTAGGCGGACATAGTTATGGTGCATTCATGACCGCCAACCTGCTGGCGCATACCCATCTCTTCAAAGCAGGCATTGCACGCAGCGGCGCTTACAACCGTACACTCACGCCCTTTGGTTTTCAGAACGAGGACCGCACCTACTGGCAGGCGCCCGATCTCTACAATGCCATGAGCCCCTTTGCCCATGCCGATAAAATAAAGACTCCCCTCCTGCTCATACATGGTGATGCCGACAACAATACCGGCACCTATCCCATACAGAGTGAACGTATGTTCAATGCCATCAAAGGACATGGCGGCACCGTCAAGTATATCAGCCTGCCCTATGAGAGCCATGGCTATGCCGGCCGTGAGAATATTTTGCATACACTGGCGGAACAGTTTAATTGGTTGGAGAAGTATGTAAAGAATGGGGGGAAGGAGGAGAAGAAAGAACCGAAAGCTTTCTAATTGGCCAAGCTAAAGTGCTAATAGCATCGTCTGTTGCGTCGCACTCTTGTACGCTTTGTTCGCTACTGAGCATTCATGTGACCAATTGTTGTTCAAGATATCGATTTTAAATAAAATAATTACTCCTTGCGATATCAGATGTTCATTTGTATTTTGCTTTTTTATATCACGCAACAGGATGCTACTCACTAATTATAATAGCGTGGCAGAAGATATTTTTAAAGAGATAATAAATTTAAATTCACATGTATTTATCGAGGTTATATATCGAACATTATAGATCTCTTCAAAAGCTAGATTTAAAATTTGAGAAAGGTAAAAATATAATCGTGGGGCGAAACAATAGTGGCAAGAGCAACATTTTAAAAGCTATTGATTTGGTATTAGGGGAGTACTCCCCCACCTACAACAAATCGGAAAATATCACGATCAATGATTTCTATTGTGGTGACACGAAAAAGCCAATATTCATTTGGTGCGAAATAAATAGAGAGGTAATAGAAAATACTCTTGAAGCGATTAATTTTAAAGAACTATCCAAATCAGCATTTTACCGGCTTTATACAGACAAATATCACACTGAAGAAATTAGGATCACACTAAATACATTTGGAAAAGAAGATAAGCATAAAATCTTCGAATACACTACTGACAAGGGGCAAGCTAAAATAGATATGGGAGATGTGGCAAAAAAATGGATTGGCGGCCGGCCTTACTGTAAAGGATGGACATTCGAAAAAGAATTTACCGACAAAGCCTCTTTTGCTTTGGCTTTTTTTGCTTACAAGCCGAATGATAAAGAAATACAAAAAGAATTGGTGTTCCTATACAGAGAATCCGAGCAAGAGGATTGGATAATTGGCTTTAATTGCAACTTAAGAAATTGCTTACTGCAAAGTGCTGTGATTCCTGCCTTTCGTGATCCTAAGGACCAGCTTCGGATAAATACATATACTTGGTTTGGAAAATTATTGAAAGCTTACGTAGACACTAATAACCCCAATCTAAAAGATGCCTTCAATTCTGTAAAACAAGTATCAGATGAGCTTTTCAAAAGCCTAGTTGAAAAAGTTTCTGAAAAGGAAATAAACATAGCCTTTCCGAAAACCACGATCTCTTTTCAATTTAACCCCGATACAAAACAGGATATTCATAAGAGTACCCTAATATATGTAGATGACGGATTTAACAGCGAATTAAAAGAAAAGGGAGCGGGAATTCAAAGTGCGATTACGATAAGTCTTTACGATTTTTATGTACGCAATGTTGCGCATAATGGCAGTTCACTTCTCGCCGTGGAAGAACCCGAACTTTACTTACATCCGCAAGGGAGAAGGGTAATTTCAGATAGATTATCGAGATTTGTAAGTAATGGTAACAATCAGGTAATAATTACCACACATTCCACAGAGTTTCTTTCGAATATTCATGGAGAGCAAAACATCATTTCAGTCAAAAAAGAAGATAAAGCGACGAATGCAACTAACATCTATTTTAACAATCCGAAAAGGAAGCAAATTCTAATAAAAAAACAAAACGCAGAGTTATTTTTTGCGGACGCTGTTATTCTGACGGAAGGTGCAGATAAATACTTTATTGAAGAAGCCGCACGTCTATTAGGCGAAACTGAAATATTTATTACACCTGAAGGAGAACCAACATGTCTGGGAGAAAATTGGCTAAATGACTTCAATGTATCAATAATAAATTGCGGCGGTAAATCAGAGCTTTGGAAATATGCCGAGATTCTAAAAGAGCTCAATACAAAATTCATAACAACCGCCGATTTTGATTTTTTGCGCGATGGGTTAAACTCCTATTTTGTTAACTTAAAATTTGAAAAGGGTTATTATGATTATTTAAATGCATTAAAATCTCGCATTTCGAAAACCGTAGAAGGCAAGTATAAAAACTTATCCCAATTAAGAGATGAAAAATTAATTGAAGAAGTAGCTAAGTATCTTCACTCTCTGAGAAAGTTTGACATCTTTATTTTTTCAGGGGAACTTGAAAATTTATACATTCAGAAACCTTTATTTGACAAAGAAGCTGGTGTAATAGAAACTCTAGGAAAAATTATTGAAGAATCAAAATCAATAAAAGATTTCGTGAACATAGATGAATACTTCGATTTATTTAGTCACGCAGCAAAGCAATTTTATAACTATGATCGATTATTCTAATTTTGCTTACAAATTCAAACAAAAATCAACTTTCAAAACAATACCTGAAGTCGCACTTCTTAATAACCGACTTACTTTGTTAAACCTATTAAAGTAATAAAATCGTACTCCTCGGCATTTACTTCTTCTATAATTCGCTCTATCTTATGCTCGATCCTTCTTTGCAATAAAGGCAATGAGTCAACATCCTGAAACAATTCCTCCAGAACGTCCTCAGAAAGTAGGAAAGTTTCATTATTTGAGATTTGATTAAGTTTACTTTCAAGCCTATTTAGCGATAATATATTAAAATAGTCTAGAACTCGCATATTAATTGAAAAAAAAGCTTGTCTTTTATGTAGCCTCATTTTTTCAATAAGTGGTAAGATGAATGTACTCCGAAACAGGAAACTACCAATACCATAATCTTTTTTGTTTAAAATCTTTTCATGGGCATCTCTGAGAATAGGTAGAAAGAAATATTCTTGAGCGTTTTTGTGATCTAACTCCAATAAAACATCCCATAAATTATAGCTTATATTAAGATGATTTTCATAAAATCTTAAAAGCCCATTCTTATAAAATGTGGGCTTAACTTGCCCATCTAACTCGGAAATGAATTTTCCTGCAAAATACTCTTGAAAAGAAATATGATTAAAACAGTAATTCAGGGCATCTTTACTTAATACATTTAAAGTAACTGACAAATCATATAAAATTCTGGGCGTATCAATATCACCCAAATTTAAAACTTTTTTTACTTGTTCTAAGTTGTTCAGAATTTCTCCTTCAGACATAATCAGCTTATCGGTAAAATAAGAAGTATAAGCCAATATTTCGATTGTCTTTTCAAGTTGATCTTTAGAGAGACCTGAGCTTTTCTCACGAACATATCCAGTTTTTGTATACCGATCATGACCTTGATACAAAAATTCGAAGACATTACTATATAGTAACGATTTTTTATCCGGTATTTCTATATGATGGCTTTGAATTAAAATCAGTATAGTGAGCAATAACGGGTTTTTGGCGAACTCGCTAAGGTAATTATGCTTAGTAAAAATAAAATTGGTTATACCCTCAACATCGTAGGTGTTACTATCTAGAAGCCTGATAAATGAAAAAATATCTTCTTGCGTAAGCGGATTTACGTAAAAGGTAGTAAACAAAGCATTCAATTCAAGTTCGGTACCAGCTCTTGAAGATAAAATATAATTATTCTTCGAATACTTTGCTATAAAGGATTCGAGACTATCCAGAAGTCTATATCTGATTTCCTTTGGACTTTCTTCATAACCGTCTAAAATGAAAATAAACTCTCCAGCGTATAAACTAGATTCAAAAAACCTTCTAATTTCAGAATCGGCGCTTCGAAAAATGTATGAATAAATAAACTCTTCGAATTCAACAACCGTTGGAGGGATGCTTCTAAATTCTATGTAAATTGGTAATTTAATACCAGCTTGAATAGTTCTTAAAGCAATATGTTTGCAAAGAGTTGTTTTTCCACTTCCTGCCTCACCTGTAATTAAAATACGTGGATAGTTTTCCAAAACCAAGTCAGGATTACGAAAGTCTGTTTGAAATGTACCATGGGTGACAGTAATTGGGATATAAATGTCATAAAATGACTTTGGTGCGCTTCTATATAAAAGAGTTTTGATGGATGAAAGCTTATAAATCTCTTCATTTAAAAACTCTCCTATTTTCCCTTCAATTGAAGACCTTACTCCAGGTGAGTCAACTGATGAAACGAACCGTTTGATAATGCTTCGCAATATTAGGCTAGTATTATTCATAATTTAAACACTAAATTTTATTGATTAACCCAATCTCTAAACCCTTCAGGTTCATTTAATATTGCTGTGAATGTAGCTTCTTTGTGATTAAGCAAAGTTTTCCAATTGTCAAGGTCTTTGAAATTAACTCTCTCAAATATTGTTCCCTTAATATTAGCACTTTCGATATTGGTTTTTAGAAATGTAACTTGAATAAATTTTGATTTTGCCAAATCAGTTAAGGATAAATTTGCGTCATCGAGTTTGGTTTGATTTAATAGACATTCTCGAAGTTCAGATCCTTTAATAACACAGTTCAAAAAATCACATTCTGTAAGGTTGCTTTTGTTTAAATTAGATTGGAATAGATTTGACCCACACAATTTACTTTTTTCGAAATTACAATTTTCTAAAATTGAAAATTCTAAATTGGCAAATTGGATGCTTGACCCTGAAAGATCTGAATTAGAAAAAATTGTTTTTGTAAGTTTTGCCTTATCCAAACAAACATTTTTCAATTGCGATCTTGATAAATCTAGCTCCGATAAGTCCGCATGACTGAAATCTTGGCCATTTAGTGACCCGTCTGATAACCATCCATGTTCTTTTAACTCTTTGACAGCCCTAAATGTGAGTCCTCTATCTCCACTTCCCATTTCTCTGATTAATTTTGATTTTAACTTCTCTAGTTCTTTCTTCTCGTATAAATAATCAATCAATAAAATAGTGATAGCAATTCCAATCAATTCAGCACTTAAATTGGCGTAGTATTCCTTAATTATGCTTCCCATTGGCCAATTTTCATTATAATAATGCAAAAAACCGATTCCAAGACCAGTTACTAATAACACTAAGCCTGCTCGTTTAACAGAATCTGAAAAAAATCGTTTCATATTGTTGAATATATCTATTACTAAAGATATAAAAAGCTCGAATCAACTGTATGGTTCATTTTTGGTATTGTCCTAGTGGCGCACTTTCCTCCCTTGCAGATATTTTAAAACACAGGCCGTGGTCGGGTTTTGCTTCCATTTTTGAATCCGATTAAATCTGGCTGTAGGCATAGGGCCTTAGCTGTTAGGATAACGACTTTCGCATTCAACTTTAGTGCATTACTTAATGCAAAGCTGAAAGATGCAGGACTATCACAGAACCATTTTACACTTACCCTTAAATAAGTGCAAACGCTTATTCGATGTTGATACACATGGTTACGTGCAGAAAATAAACTAGAAATCCAAACAAGCAAATAGAACTAAGGAGATGGTTGAGAAAGTTTGTAGTTTCGTCAATACAAGTCCCACATACACTTCGCATATACAAAACTTAATTTAAATTATGATTAATAGTGTTTTTGACTTTACAAAGATTTTAATTTCTCTTTTGCGGGAACATACGAATATTAGAAAAGCATTTGCCATTGCGTTGCCAATATTAATTGGTACCGCAACAGGCCTTTTACTTTTCTTTCCATACGAATTAAAGCCAGAAGTAATTTTAGCATTGAAGATTTTTTCTGTATTATCGATCTTCCTTTTGCTCATAACATTGGGATCATTTACGACTATCAAGTTTGATAAGGATTTCCTTACAGATACCCTATCAAATATTAAAGAGGAAAGGGAAAAGATTATAGAAAAGATTGGGAATGATAGCGTCGTAAATACAGTTCAGCTAAGTTTGAATCAACTTACCGAATATTATACAATAAATCTGAGTCAAGCACGAAATAGCTATCGGTGGAGCATAGCGGCGATTGTAGTAGGTCTTCTTACACTTTTAGCAGGTGCATGGTTGCTCTTTTTTCAAGCAACTCCAAATTTCACAATTGGAATTATAACTGGTGTATCAGGGATTTTGATAGAGTTTATAGGAGCCTCTAATATTTACATTTACAATAAGAGTTTATCGCAGTTAAATATGTATTTTAAGGAGCTTATTAATATTCAAGACACAATGCTTGCTATAGAACTTTGCGAAAAAATCAATGATGCAAATCCAAAGAAGCTAGATATCACTGAGAAAATTATTATGAACTTGATCAATCGAAATAGCTAACAAGTTCGCTCTTGTCCCTAGTCTTCCTCTCCTCAACTCTTAATGATTAATTAAACTATAGAATGTTATGCTTAGTCTCCCGCATTATGGCGGGACAAGCTGCCCCTTGCCTTCGCTTGTGTCAACAACTAAGACACTCAAGCTGACGGCGACGCCGTGCCCGCCGGAATATCCCAACTATAGATTTTGGCAGCGACAAGTGCACCGGTCTTGTTGTCCTGGGCCTTGTATTCGATCTTCACGGTCTTGAAGACCATTTCGACCTTTTGCCTAACAATGCCTTCCCCGGTGCCGGCATTAGACACTTTGGTGATGAAGGCGCCTTCCATCGTCATTGTGAAGTAAGTTTCGGGGGTGCCTTTACCGGTCGTCTTCATCATCTGCAGTTCAAACTTGGGGAACGCCTTGCCGGAACAGATGTAGCCCATGATTACCGGGGAAGATGTGTCGAACAGGTGCTCGAAGTTCAGTTTACCGGGATTGGGCTTGCCAACGCTGGCGCCGCCACCCTTGGTCCAACTACTCTCAGCTTCCACTTCCCAGTCCCATCCCGTGATCTCCACCCACTTTTCCCTGCCCTTTTGGACTGACTCGCCGTCTGCCTTGTCGAAGAAGCTGACAAATGCATTGATTGCCATGATTACGCTCCTTTTTTTTAAGATGTGATTTATTAATGATACCTCAGTAAAGTATTGATGCATTATTTATTGCAGTCATCTTACGAGTTCATCCTGCCGGCAGTTTCTTTTTATTATTTCACGATCCGTTTGTAACGCAAGTTGGTAAGAAAAATTAATAATGAAATATATTTATTTCGGCCCAGCAGGTATTTTATTGGCCGGGGTTTATTCGGCCTTTGGCCGTAGTTAATAGCTATCAAGTCCAATAAAAACCCGGAAAAACGCCCATTTTATTGGACTTGATAGCCGTTAACCAGCCTATAACCTGCACCTAAGGCCGGAGACAAACGAACACGTAGCTATTTATAGAATTATTTCTATTGTACAATAGTTTAAATTCTATACTACCATAGAAATATTCTATAGTCTTTTGTAATAGTAAACCTATGCCAGGTCGTAAACACTAAACACAAATAGCATGAAACTACTCGTGGGATACACGGATGAAATGTTCCGGCAATTGAAGCGCACCGGGAGAAAGCATAGAATGATCATCTACAAACGGGAGGGTGTCGCTCTTGCACGTGCCTTTCCCACCCGGGTAAAGCGTAGCAGGAAAACGACGGATGCAAGCCATATTTTCGGGTGGGCGGCCAGTCGTGGTAAAACCTTGCGGCAACTGCTAATCCCGCTGTTCCATTTTCCGAAAAAGAGAATGCATGTACATTTTGCCACCCGCCTTAAAGAAAGTTTCGAAACGAACGATCATCATATCCGTTCGATAAAAGTAAGTCGTTTGAAACATTTTTCGTTTAATGATATCGCGGAAATACGCAGGCATTGGCGGATAGAGCTTTCCTGTAAACAACACGAAAATCAAATTGAAATCAGAATTCCTTCCTTTGTTCCCCGGCATTCTTTCAAAGCTCCTGCCCGTACAACATCAATCGAATGCATATTCGCAGCGGCTTGTATAAGGATGTTCGACGGTATTGCAATCGGGCATCATCACATGTCTGTCACCCTACCCTATGATAATTTCCCATGCCTTGCACAAGTGGTATCGCTTCCAATGCCGATGGAGGAAGGCTGCCTGGTGATCGTTGGCGCTTCATTGACATACATACTCAGTAATAATAAGAAAGAAATGAGGCCGGAGTTTTTGCCATCATCGGTGATTGATGCATGGTATAATTGATGCGAAGATGAATTACGCCATGGTTTGCGTTTCTTTGCTCCTTCGCCTCGGTGCGTGTCTCCACGCCCGAAATTTTCATTACTAATACTGGTGCGTGAAGACACGCACCATGGCAACAGAAATCGTCTCGTCTAGCTTAACGACTTGCATCTTTTTTCAATTTCTTCTGATGCAATAACCACGCAGCTTCAATAAGCCGTTCAATTTTATCATGGAGGTATACATACTCCAACGCTGGTGATTTATCCGTACAGACAACAGCCGCCAGCCATTCCCTTAGACAAACACGGATGCCAATAAGGCTGTAAGCGTCAAAAAATTCTTCCAATACTAAATAGGGATTTTGCATTTCCGCCACAGTCAGGTGCAAAGGTTGTTGGTGCCATTCAGGATAAGAAGCAAGGATGCGGTCTTTTATCATTTTATTCATAACAGAGGGTTTGGAGATACGAATGTGTGGTAATTATTCCGAAAAGATGTCATACTAAAAGTTGACAATTAAAATCAGTGATTATATTTTATCTATAAATTCACGCCGGCTACCAGGTGACCGGTAGAAACATTAAAGATGCAAAAATTTACAGCTTACATTACTTTGTTACTAATGCTTTCAGCCGGGCTGCTATCTCTCTATCGTGCATACATGAAGTCAACTGATTTCACAAAAATTGAAGTTAAAATTGTAGAAAAGAAAATAGAACCCGTTTCAACCTATAAAGGAAGTCCCCGGTATGGAATGACTTTTAAAACTGAAAATTCAGCCACTAAATTTGGCATTTACATAGGAACAAATAGCCGACCCTCCGACAATAACCTGTTTAATGTAATTGACACAACTAAAACGTATAGATTTTTCATTGATCCTACCGTATCCACAGCCAACGGAATAAACTTAGGAGTTAGAGAAATATATTTTAACGGCAAAAGAATCTTTAAAGAATCTCAAAAACTCGAATTGTTCCTGGGTATTGCCTTTACTCTTCTTGGTGCAGGTGGGCTTTTCATCATTACAAAGTTCAGGCGACCCGGCAAAGCCCGCTGATATTGTTTTAGCCTTTGCATAGATTATTATCATATTCTATGGCAACTTTCAGACTCCATTGGGCATCGCCCAAAACCATCTGTAAAACACGATCTGCCAGTCACTATTGGGCATCGCCCAATCCTACTCAAACAGGGTTGGGCGATGCCCAACTATCACGTTCTACAAATCTTAATGGCTACAAAAAGGGATCGGCTCTGCCGATCCTTCGCTATAGTGTACCCGAAAATGCGAGTCCGCCTCAGTGCATGTTTCCCAGGAACCGAAACAGTCTGGCACCAAAATAATTACCGGTTTTCCACGTTCTCCTTTGAACCACCACGATATCCATGGAAAATCCTAAAAAATCCTTAGTAGACCGGATACTACATTTTAGAAAACCCCGACGGCTTTTTAAAGGTCTCACTCCTCCTACTTCATCAAGTCCAGAAAGACGTCAACAGATCAATGAGGAATCCCTCAGGAAAGGATTCGAATTTGAGAAATTCGTTGTTAAGCGATTTGACAAATCATATTTCACCTTAGTTGAATGGCGAAGCGACAAAAGAGTTGACGATATTTTTCCGCTCATGAGCAAGTTTCCCGATTTAGAATTTTGCTATAGGTCTGATTTTGAAGAAAAATATATTGCTGTTGAATGTAAATGGCGTGAATATTTTAAAGAAGAGAAAATAACATTGAACAAATATCATATTGAAAATTATAAACACTACGAAGAAGAAATGGGTATCCCTACATTTTTAGTGTTAGGCGTTGGCAACACGCCAGGCTTTCCAAATCAAGTGTACATAATACCTTTAAAAGAAATTACCAGTGAAACACTACACGAATTTGAAATAAAAATTTACAAAAGAAAAGATCCTTCCACTAATTTCTTTTTGAACTGTAGCCTGGGAACTCTTCAATGAAAGGCCTGATCGCCACGGTATAAAAATGTTGTTTGCTGTATTTCATCATTTGCCATTGGGCTTAAGCCAGTTCTATATAATTTATATTGCCACGTCCGCCAGCTGGCGGACGTGGCAATGAAGTTTGAAGTTGCCGGCTTTAGCCAGATCTCTTTGCAAGGCGACATCATTGCGACTGCGATTGCGAGTAAAGCGAAGCAAAACAAGAAACCGCTCTGCGAGGCGGCGTCATTGCGACCGCGAGGAACGAAACGGGAAGCAAAGCGTCGTAGCTTTTCTATATTGCTCTCAGCAATAATGAATCGGCAAAGCTGATAAAGTACAGCTTCGATCCTTCGTCTTTGCTCAGGATAAGTTTCGAAAAGCTAAGATCGATAAACAGTAAAATTTTAAGGCATTACACTTATTTTATATTACACATAGACTCTATATAATCGTAAAACAAGCTGATCAACGACGATAGAAATAGCGCCAATTATATTTTGAAAATCAACAGCTATTTTTCTTGCAACCTGCACTGAAGAGTTATAAATTCGTGGCTTATAGATAAGCCTTTGCGGCTTCTACATTATTGAAATTTTTACCCGTAGATTATGAAATTTGGAATGACACAAAAAACTCGGCTTTTATTTCTTTCACTAGTAAGTATTGCCGGAGTAATAGCTATTATAACTTTTTTTATACTTTCATCTGAAACCGACCGGTTTAAATTATTTATGCGTGGCTTAGCGCTATGTGTTTTTTTGGGCTATTCAATTTCTTACTGTATAGACTACGTCAAAGAGTTAAAGAAAACGAGCGGTAATTAAGAGTTGTAGTTTCGTTGAAAGAGTTAAAGACTATTCAATTATAGTCCACTCTTGTGCCTTGTACCTTGTACCTTGTGCCTTATCTCTTGTTTATATTAGCTGATTCATCCAATCTTATTATTCGTTCAATTATGCCACACTACATTCGGGTATTAGGCTCACAAGATCCGGACATCCATATAGATGAGCTCATACATAACCTGCGACAGGATGGATTGACTGCTAAATTCGAGTTAGATCCAAATGAGCAAGCCGGTAATTGGACAATGATTGACGTTTTAAATGCAGACGGTACAGCGTTAGCTCAAATAGAAAGAAACCCGGTTATTGATGGCGAGCTCGGACAAGATGAGCTTGATGAATTCAAAGAAATTGTCCAGGATTACAAACCCGCATCGGCGGTTCAGTGGTTGACAAATTATTTTGACCGTGTAAAAGTCATATATACGTTCCAATTACTGAATGCTGTTTTCGACTACAACAACTTTGAAATTATCAGCAGCATAAAGGCCACTATCTGGAATAAAACAGGAGGAATACTGCAAGCTGACAATGAAGGTTTTTCAAATGAAGATGGTTATCACATTCTTTGGCAATTTTCAGACAATGTTTCAGGTGATTGGCATTGTGCAGTAATCAATTCCGCCGGCACCTGGGACAATTTTGTAATGGACCTCGGTGACACAACGCAACGAGAAGAATTTCAAAACGGAAACATTCCTAAAAATGCAAAGCGCCTTTAATTGACTTAAATACACTCTTCCTTTCTTCCCGCCTTCCCGGCCTTATAAAACCAATGTTATCGGTATTTTTTCCTTGATATTTTTATTGAGCCGTCCATCCACCATCAATCGAAAATCCCGCCCCGGTTACAAAACTCGAAGCATTGCTCGCAAGATAAAGTGCAAGACCGCCGATCTCGTACGGCTCCGCCCATCTTCCCATTGGTATTTTTGATACAAAGGCTGCAAATTTTTCGGGATCATCCAGTATGGGCAAATTCATCTCCGTAGCAAACGGACCGGGTAATATCGCATTGACAGTAATGCCAAACGTTGCAAGTTCCAGAGCCAGTGACCGTGTAAGTTGCAACACAGCTCCTTTGCTCGTTGCATAAGCAGTACGATCCGCTAGTGCGATAAGAGACAACATCGACCCTACATTGATAATCTTACCATACCCGTTTTTTTTCATGTGCGGCACCACATGTTTACAGGCAAGCCATGCACCCGTCACATTTACCTGTTGCACCAAATTAAAATCGGCAGCAGTTAATGATTCGATACTACCTCTTACATTGATACCTGCTGAATTGATAAGGATATCAATCTTACCCAACATTTCAACAGTAAGGGCTATCGCTTTTTCAATATCCTTTTCTTTTGTTACATCGCAGGTGACGGGATTGCATTGTATGCGATATTCCAACCGGATCGTATCTGCGGCCTTCTCATTCATCATTGCATCACGTGCGGCGATCACGATATGCGCTCCTGCTTCTGCCAGTGCACGGGCCATGGCGAGACCGAGACCCCTGTTTCCGCCAACAATCAATGCTACTCTTCCTTTTAGTTTGAATTGTTCGAATATGCTTTGTACCATCACATCTGAATTTTTAAAATGGTTTATTTTTTTCAGCCCGGTTCGGCATGCTGAGTCCTGTTCCGGACAAAGAGTCAAAGTTTCTTTTACCGGTTACACAAACTAAAACACTTCTTACTAAATTAGCAAATACCTCTTGGCCCGCGATCGATCTTCTAAATTAAGTCAGGTGAGAAAGTGCCATATAACGCAAGCAACAATTTTATCAAGATTTTTCAGCCCTCGTTGTTATAGGATTTAAAAATAAGAACAACGTATTTATTGACCTGCTATAGAATTTTTTCTATCTACCAGTAGAACAACAATGCTTTAATATTCCCTGTTGTCACTATACTTTAGTACCGGGTTTAATATCGGCGATAAAATCAATTCATCTTATCCTCAAAATTTCTTGTAAGAATTTATCCATCCTGTCAAAGATCGAAGTCGAATCCAATTCGTATGGCAACCAGGCTACAGTGCGTCAGTAGCCGATATTCTATCCCCTGAATGAAAACCTGTGTCCGTTTTTAAACCAAAACAACTTTGTGAAATCTATTTACCCTCATGGAACAACAAGCCTGAAGCGATTTTCTTTCTTTTTGCTATTCCTTTTTTTTACACACTATGCAAAAAGCCAGACATTCACAAAAGAAGGAACCGTATATGAGGATTACAATGGGAACAGGGGTTTAAATCCCCTTGAACCTGCAACTAATGCAGGGGGCAACCTATCCGCTTACCTTTTAGATGATCAAAACCACAGAGTTTTACAGAGCCAGGTCGTGGGATCAAACGGAACGTTTAGCTTCTCATCACTTCCGAGTTTGCCGCGGGGTAATTACATTGTTGCTTTGGGTATCAATAATATACCCGTCGGTACAAAATTTGGAAGCAGCACCAACACCTACAACAGTTTTCTATCCATGCCTGCCGGTTGGAGTTTTGTTAATCCGGGAGATAGGCAATGGAAGCAAGTTGGCAATAACAATAACTCAACCGATAACAATTTTTTTATCCGCAAACTTCCGAAGAGCAATAATGTACAATCGGAACCAATATGTAATCCCGGTTCCGCTTGTACCACAATACCGGGTTTGTCAGGCACTGCAGCTATTGGAAATGCGCAATATGCTATAGATAAATTTAAAATCGTTACGCTCCCTTCCGGCGGAATATTGAAAAGAGGTACAACTAAGATTGATGTCGATGATGTAATCACTGCGGCACAGGCTGCGACGCTATGCTTTACAACCACCACAGCTACCGGCATTGTTAGCTTCAAATATATAGCGATCGATGATGCTGGTGATGACTACTTATCACCGGATACGGCTGTTTATAAAATAAGATTAACACTGGTAGATTTCAGGCGTGATGCCCCTTCTTCTATATCACTTGCTTTGAACAATCAACCCAATACGCTCTATGCTCCTTTTACTACAGACACTACCGGCCAAACATTTATCTATAGCTGGACAGGACCGAACGGTTTCACAAGCACGATAAAAAATCCTGTATTGCCGGCAAATACCGCGGTGGAAAATGGACTATATATTGTAAAGGCCACAAACCAGTACGGGTGTTCATCCAATGATACACTGGAAGCAAGGACGATGACATCATTTCAGTACTGTGATGCCGGAAATGCTTATATGATAAAAGGACCGGGTGGTACCAGCAATAACATACTGTTCAGGTATAATATCACTTCACGTGGCACAACCGCCGTGTCGTCCTCGCTTACTTCTGTGGATGCTGTTTGTTATAACGTACATAATAATTTGCTATACGCATGGTCAGAGGGAAATTCTACCGATAAGCATATGTATGCTATTGATGCTACCGGGAAACAGGTTGACATGGGCTTGTCAGCGGATGCTGATTCGTTTGAAGAAGCTTATTTTGCCGGCACCGCAGGTACTGACGGTAGATGGTATTTATCAAGAGGAAACTCAGACGGAAAAGGAGATGATCTGAAGACAATTAAAGTGATAGATATCGATCCCAAATCTCCCAAATACATGCAGCAGGTCAAGTCAATAACTGCCAACATAAACGTGGAGCCCTGGGATATTACCTGGAATGCATCGGACTCGATGATATACGGTGTTTTCAATGCAGTGCTTTACCAGATAAACCCACGGACCGACAGTATTAAGACATTCCCTACTAACGCACCCGATGCAACCTATGGCTCGCAGTTTATAGATTATCAATTTAACCATTATATTTCTGTAAGCGGCAGTGGAAATATTTACAGGGCCTCACTGGCTGGTGGTGTAAACGCTGATACTGTAAGGTTTACGCTGGTCTCGGGCGGGCCGGGTGGCTTTCAATATAATGACGGCGCCGTTAACCCTGCTCAACCTTTGGATTTTGGAGATGCTCCTCTCTCTTACGGACACGCCTATCATCGGTTCAACTGCGTAGGCGGCGTAGGCTCTGAAAAATTATCACTGGGTTCTGTTGTAGACTATGAAGGATCGAGTCTGAATTCCAATGATGCGCAAGGCGATGATATCGATGGATATGATGATGAAGATGGTGTTACAACTTTTCCTGTATTATATCCCTGTAATATCACCACTTCTTACTCCGTGACTCTGCGTACACGAAATATTACTGGCAGTGCCGCTACTTTAAGCGGCTGGATCGATTTTAATGGCAATGGTATCTTTGACACAAATGAACGTGCACAAGCAACTATAGCCAATGGTCAAACCAATGTCACCTTACAATGGCCAACCGTTAATACCGGGTCATTAATTCCCGGGTCAACTACCTATGCCCGGTTCCGTATTGCACGAACAGCGGCAGAAGTTGATAACCCAACAGGACTGGCCACAACAGAAGGAGAAATAGAAGACTACAAAATACCGGTAATGGGAAGAGATGAAGGCGATGCGCCGGCTGCTAAATACGGAAGCCCTGTTTCTTTCGTGTATGGTGATGACAACAATGATAATGTACCCGACAATCCTGCTGCCTTATGGTTGGGTACGCTCAGCAGCGCTAACGATGGTAGTTCACCATGTTCCACTATTTCCAATACGGACGCGAATGGGGATGACAACGATGGTATTGACGATGAAGATGGATTTGTGCCAACTGGTTATTTCGCGCCGGGTGTGCCCACCAATATTTCATTTGTTGTTAACGGGAATACACATGGTCAAACGGGATTCTACGGAGTATGGATCGATTGGGGCGGTAATGGCTTTGAAAATACAGTCAACAAAGAATTTTATTCGGGAACTTTCCGGGTTGGAAGCCCGGTAGTTATTACCATCCCGGTTACAGCACCTGCGGGGACAACATCTCCCGATGTTTATTTCAGGTTCCGGGTATCTCCGTTTGCATTTTCCTTTTCAAATTTTGATGATACCCTGGTAAACAGCGAAACAGAGGATTATTATTATCACAATATTGTTACGAACGCACTACCTGTCACTTTCACAAGTTTTACAGCATCTGAACACGGAGATGATGTATTGCTGCAATGGCAAACAGCCACGGAGAACAACAATTCCGGCTTCGAGATACAACACAGTACAAACGGATCAAGCTGGGATGTTATCAACTTTGTAAACGGAAGTGGGAATAGTAATGCGTTGCAGCATTATAACTATACTCACTTAAATCCAGGTAAGGGCCTTCATTATTACCGTATCCGCCAGATCGATGACGACGGCCACTCAACACTGACAGCTATACGGATCATCAATATAAAAGGTGACCCGGTAATACAAGTATATCCGAACCCGGCAAAAGACAAGTTGTTCATTACATCCACATTTGGAAAAAACATACAGGAGCTCCGCATATTCAATGCATCGGCTCAACAGGTATTGCAAAGAACCAATATATTGAATGGTAGCTCTATCAATGTATCGAATCTTTCACCCGGTCTTTATGTAATGAGAATCGTTTTTGAAAATGAATACCCGGTATTCAGAAAGATTTTGATAGAATAAGATAGACCTTAAATAAAGTTGCCAACTTTTTCCATAAAAAAAGTTGGCAACTTTCAATAAAACTTCGATCCCACCCTTATCTCTTACCAAACAATTTGTCAATATCTCTTTCCGTCCAATACGCATAACCATCACGGGTATAAAACATAACCGCACGGCCATCGATCAACCGGTAGTGCTGAACGCTGACACCGGTGTCTCCTAAATCAAAAGCACGGATATATTTTTTGTTCTTCTTATTCTCCGGTAGAAAAAAGCTTTTCAAAATTGTATAGAGTTTTTCATACGTGCCGTTTATGCCTTTGAACACAACACTAAAATATTTTTTGCGATCCTGCTCACCGGCGTCCTTTACCAGCAACATATAAGTGGTATCTGCTCCTGATAATGTGTATTGCATTTTGGCTTTGGTAATACCGCCAAATTGTAATTTGCCGATGACCTCCCACCCTGCAATTTCTTTTTCTTCCAATTGAGCAAGGCTTCCCAAAGAAATCATTAGTAGGTAAATTGCCGGAATTATTTTCTTCATCATCGATAAGGCTTTAATAACGAAACAAGAACCGCTAAACCTTAGTGATCTTATTCCAGGTACTCTTTAACGTTTTACTATTACCCGTAAGAAAGTAGCCGGTATGGAAGTGGTATTCTTATCGGTGCTTTTGTTTTGCGTCTCGAACAAAACTTCCAATTCATGTTGCAGATCAGCAGCCTTACCATTTTTTTCAGCTGCCTCAAAAGCATTCATGGTAGGTCCATAGTAATTTTTAAATGTGCTGACGAATGTTGAGGGTGGATACGGCGCATTAAATGTAAACGTCTCTTTACTGAATGATATGTTTTCTTCGGGAATACCGGCCTCACCAAAACGTTCTGTAACATGTTCCTCTATGCCCCACAACATGGGACTAACAAAACCATCCGGTGGTGGTGGTGTATACGTAGAGCTCAACTTTAGTATTTGTGCTACCAGTGTAGGATCACCGGGTATCCAGTTACCCATGACGATTCTTCCGCCGGGTTTTGTAACACGAACCATTTCCCTGGCTACATCAAATGGTTTTGGTGCAAACATGGCACCGAAGATGCTTACAACAAGATCAAAACTTGCATCTTCCAGTTCATTCAAATCGGTAGCATCACCTTCCTGGAACGTACAATTGGCCAACCCTTCCTTTTTTGCACGAATGTTTCCTGCTTCAACAAGATTTCTTGCTATATCCACACCTAATACATTGGCTCCTAGTTTTGCTTCGGGTATTGCAGTGGTACCGTCACCGCATCCCAGGTCAAGTACCTTAAGATCTTTGGTAACTCCCAGTTTGGCAACCAGTGCTGTACCGCTTTCCCGCATGGTTTCCGCCAGTTTGGTAAAATCTCCTTTTTCCCATAACGCTTTGTTTGGATTCATCGTGCTCATTTTTTTAGAATGGAAATTACGAATTATAACTAAACCTTATGGCCTGAATAGGATTTGAGTTCGCAGAAGTACGCTGGTTCTGAAATAAAGGTTGGAAAATTCTTTATAGGCCACGACAAAAGTTCACTGCGCTACTTCAGCTTGCTATATTTTTCCTCGAGGATAAAATCAAAAAGACCGGTATTCGGCAATGAGTGGGAGGGCTGATCAATTTTGGTTTTGAGATGCAGTACAGAATCATTGAGCACCAAAACAGGAAATTTATAAAAGCCGGTGCTGTGCTTTACATATAATGTATCACGCGACCATTCAATTTTGCAATCTGTGCAATCGATGCTGTTGGAAGAGTATGTTTTATCGCTATTTAGCTGCAGGAATTTTTTGTTGAATGTTGCTGCCGTTTCCGGAACCCATTCATTGGGCTTGTAATCAAATGTGCGAAGACTGGTGATCCTGATCCATTTTCCTGTAAGATTTGCAGGCAATGGATTGGTTGTAGAGGGAAACTCATCATTGTTCACAGGAGCCTTTAATTCCTCCTTACTGCTGCAGGCGGCCAATAGCAAGCTGGCCAACGCTATGTGGTAAAATCGTTTCACACTGAAAAAATAATGAAATTTTCCGGTTGTGAGAAATGCAGCTTGCGGGAAAAGGCCCTTTCACTAACTTAATACGCAACAGGCTCATCGGTTTGCAACATATTTATGAATTGCTGGAGATTTGCGTAAAAGTTATAAAAATGAAACTTCTTTCTGCAGCTTTTATACTTGTATCCGGGCTCACATTGTCTTTGGCCTATGGCGAAATTCCTTACAAAACATCTAATAAAACGATGCCTGCAGGCGCCGACTTTAATAAACTGATCCCATCAAAAGTCGGAAGCTTTGAACGTGTTGAATTCACGCCACCGGCCCCTGGCCTTGATGGTGAAGCCTTATACCGTTCCGGCAAAAAAGAGATCTTCATGCTCTTCAGCAAAGCAGGTACTAAGAAAGATCTGCAGGAAACGATGGAGACAATTAAAGACGAAGTGAAAGATAATAAAACAACGGATGCACGGACAATCTCGCTAAAGACAGATATTGCCTATATACATTTTCTTGGACCAAAGATTGCTTTTTTTGCGTGGACACGTGGGTTATATTGCTTCTCTGCAGATAGCAAAAATGGCGACAAGAAAACGCTGGAAGAATTTATGTCGGCATTTCCTTATTAAATATTGATACCAGGAAAAAAGATACATCATTGATTTAATACAGGCACAGGATTTTACTATCGTAATCACGAATACTATTGACAACTCAAAATTGTCAAATAAAGTAATAGCTTTTTTTGATGCGCTGTAAAACTAATGAACAACTCCCCTAACCTCCTCTATTGTTTTATTAACTTAAGCGTTTGCCATCCTTTATTTCCAATAATGAATTATCTTGAATCGCAAGACATCATTCTGAAAAATAAAAAACTAACGTATGAGAGAATTCATGCTGATCCTTCATTTCATTGGTCTTACTATGGGCTTGGGCACTGGTTTTGCGCACGCTTTTTTGGGTAGAGCGGTTGCAAAAATGACTGCCGATGAAGCCACCCGGTTCCGTTTACATTCACTTTCATTAAGCACCATGGGACATATAGGAATTTCTTTACTGGTTATTTCAGGCTTGTATTTAATTACACCGTATTGGAAAATTCTTCCGTCATCTCCGTTATTAATTCTCAAGCTATCATTAGTGCTTATACTTTTGGTATTGATAACGTTGATCAATATATCCGCAAAGAAAGCAAAACAGGGTGATGCGGACGTGCAATTGAAAAAAATGGCGCAGTTGGGCAAATTGACATTGATAACAGGTTTAGCTATCGTGATTGTTGCTGTTGCTATTTTTCATTAGGTCAGGAGAAGGTCTTCAAATAAGAGCGATAACAATTTTAAAACGGGAAAATGATTGTACTCGCGTCGATACTGTCTGTTATTTTTCTTGCTATATCGATCGTTCATTTTTATTGGGGATTGGGAGGAAAATGGAAAATAAACGAAGCAGCTCCCACCAATGAAAAAGGTAAGGAAGTATTGAAAACAGGGCCGCTTTCCTGCTTTGTCGTAGCGCTGGGACTACTTGGTTTTGCGATCATTGTTTTAGATAGCGCGAAGATTGTAAGAATTCCCTTACCGCACTGGTTATCTGTTAATGGACTGCGGATCATCGCCGCCATTTTTATCATAAGAGCGATAGGAGATTTTAGGTATGTTGGCTTCTTTAAAAAAATACAACACACAGTATTTGCAAAAAAGGATTCCCAAATCTATTCGCCTTTGTGTCTGGCAATCGGAATTTCTTGCGTTCTTATTGAGTTGTGGAGATAAAACCCGGCCAATGTTATTGAAGACAGGATAAATAAGTTACCAGTAAAATTGAACGGCTGCAGTTAGCTACCGTTGTTTACGATCAATGCTTAATGGGAAATTTCAATGCTGTCAACAGCCACTTCATTCCCGTCAGCTTTTAGATCGGTACTTGTAATTTTCGTTGGCCATGCATTGTGCAGTTCCCATTGCATGCTTACCTTCCCGGATTCATCGAGGAGTTTAATTGTTATGGTCCTTCGTTGAATGGTGTTCATCTTAACCTGATTGTACCAATCAAAAAAAGTATTATCATTTACAAAAACACCTTTTTTCATTGTTACATTTCCAAACTTTTTAATACCCGGCATTTGCGTAGTAGAAAAAAGAGCGCTATTCCCTTTCCGGTATTCAATGACCTCGTTCTCTGCATCCATTCCTGACACTTCCTGGAACTGTATACTTTTTAGCCCCGTTCCAAAATCTACTTCAAATCGAAATTTTGGTAATGGCCAGTTTGAGTGTGGATCAGTTTTACTACCTGGCATACATTTATTTTTTGATTTTACCTGGAATTGCCTGCTGCTTACATTCAGCTACTCTTAATCTATATGCAGCAAGCGAACATGGCCGCCGACTTAATATTTGAATGTTTTCATCCCTTCTGTTGTATCGTCATTACCTGAAAAACTATTGTGGGACTCTAATTTTACGACCACGGTTCCGTTTTGCTGTAATTGAAAAACGGCTTTCCGGGTGTTAGAACCAGTTGCACCACCATCAAAGGTATTATTACCGCTATACCTCAGTCCTTCCACAATCTGGCCATTTCGCTTCATAAATAACATGTCGCCATCTTTATAAAATTCAACCAGCGACTTATCATTCATTTCATAAATACCACTGACCTTTTTATATACTTCTATACCTGGTTTAAATTCTTTTTGCATCACTACATTAAACTCCACCATCTTCTCTCCTTTTCTATTCTCATTGACAGGTAATATGCGATTGATAGCTTCCTGCGACTTAGCAGAAGGATCTTTTTCGATATAAGGATCATCTTTAAAATAAATCTGTGTGATCAGGTCCTGCTGTCCCTCCCCGGAGATACGCATGTGAATATGAGCGGGCCTGTAAATATCCGAACCAGCGAAGAGCGGGTAAGGTAATGGAAGTGTAGTAACAAAATGATATTTACCATCTTTTCCAACACGCTGTGATCCCCGGTACCGGAAATCATCAGTTGTGTTATCATATACTTTATGTTCATCACATTGCCATATCTCAACAAGGCTATTGGCGAAAGCTGTTTTACCATCCGCTTTATAGATCGTGCCGGAAAGATGAAACGGTGAGCCCGTATAGCCAGCAGGATTTATATTTATCCGTACCGGTGCATTGGGACGATAGAATGGACCAAGTATATCCGTAGTAGTAGCAGTATCACCAATAAATTTATCGTTATCCCAACTGATGCTGCCAAATACACCCACACCAAAGGCTACTACCCCTGTTTGCTGAATAAATTTTCTTCGTTGCATAATGTTAGTTTTATGTAAAAGAATTATGCTTCAGCTGGTACCGGGATCTATTTCATAAGAATAACGGGAGAGAAATTTTCAGGAGTGTTGCAGGAAAAAAGCGTTATTGAAAATAATACAAAAAATCAACTCATTCGTCTTTATTTTGATTCGTTTTGCCTTTCCGGCCTGTACTTCATTACCACCATTCCGCAATCATAAGATGTAGCTTTTATTAAACGCATACTTCGCCGGTCATCAAGTTGGTTGAATATATTTATCCCGTTACCGATAGCTACCGGGTTAATGAATAACAAATACACGTCGATGAGATTTTCTTTGATCAAAGCAGATACGAAATTTGTTCCGCCATATACGATCATGTCCTTGCCTTTCTTTGCCTTCAAGCTATTGATTTCGTCAGCGAGGTCGCCTTTAGCGAGATCAATATTATCCCATTCTGACTTTTCCAATGTTTTACTAAAAACAACTTTATGCGTTTCGTTTATCTTACTTGCATAGGCGAAACGAGGGTCGTCCGGATCGTCAGCCGCCTGTTTCCAATGAGAAATGAAACCTTCTTTCGCCATTTTCCTGCTAAGCAAAATGCAGTCGACAGATTTCATGATGCCAGTGAAATACTTTTTCAATTTATCGTCCCAAGGCCAATCAGCACCCCAGTTCCATAGCTGCCAATCATTGTTTCCATTAATATCGGTATAATAACCATCGACGGTTATCTGCGCTTCAAGGATTAATTTTCTCATCATTATAATTTTTAGTGATAGATACTTTCAGTAAAAGTATAAGATGAGTTCAGGAGGAATGGGGTATCAATGCGACAGTTATAGGGTTGTTTGCGACATTTTAATTGCGCCAGGCGTTAAAGGAAAGTTGAGCAGTAAAGTATATTTTAACATACCGAAGTTGTAGTTGTCAACACTTTGTTGCTTGAAAAATTAAATCACGACATCCATAAATTACTTACGGAAATAGTAACTTATGTACACAATGTTATAGAAATCGATACCAATGGAAAAAACGCGTTGGGAAAACGACCGTCTTAATTCAAAAGCTTATTGATCCCGTCATTGAATTCATTCAGATCAAAAGGCTTTTCGAAAAACATATCAGCACCATTTTCCAACGCAGCTTCCCGGGCAAGACCAAAACCGGAGATCATAATGATCTTAAGTGAAGGATATCTTTGTTTGATGTAAACAATAAAGTCAAGTCCATATCCATCCGGCAGTTTATTGTCCAGTATTACTGCCAATGGTTGTTGTTTTTTCAGGTATTCATCAGCCGATAAAAGATCGTTGACATAATCCAGTTCAAACCGGCTTTCATGCAGGACCATATCCAGCACTAAACCCATCTGGCCGTCGTCATCAACAACAAGGATTGTATTATTAGTATTAATTGCAGGTTTTTGTTTCTTCGTTTTTGCCATAGCTTTCTGGATTAAAGATTAACGCACTTGAGTACTTTCCATCAAATACAGGACTGATACGGCTGCAAATTAATACGCTCTTTCTTCACATCCAAGCCTTATCCAAAGGTTTAACAGGTTTCGTTTCCCGTATGACATGTATTTGGCCGTCCTGGCAATCCGGATATTGATTACTATCGCTTGCCAAGCAACCGCCGGTGTACGAACAGGTTTAAAATAAAAGCGGTACTTTCTGCAGGGCCTGTGCAAATAAAAATGCTGTCAATAAAAAATAAGCGGCAGCGAATACCTGAACACTGCGATTGCTCTTGCCGATATAGTATCCAAACAAGGGAATTACCTGTAACGAATGTATACCAATGAAATGCGGCACCCGCAGATCACCGTACTGTGTACTCCAGTTTACAACAGGAAGCCCGGGTCCGCCATCCGGGGCACCGATTGTATGTGAAAGTCGAGAAGCCATCAGGCCACCTTCAAAAGAAAAGATGACAAATAAAATAATACCCAGCCGGATACCCCAGATATATGGCATCGGCACATTGAATTGTTTTTGTTTGAAGAAAAGATAACCAATGACACCTGTCCATACCGTCAGCGTGACAATGGCAATACCCATGATCGTAAAAAGCAGCCCATAAAAAGGAGTGGTAGTATTGAAATGAGACAATCGTCCATTCGCCGCTTGCCACGTAATTATAACCTGTTCGATAATCATCACAATAACAACAACCCAGGTATAGATCCGTACGCGACGTTTATATTGAAGATATTCAAGAAACCATCCCATCGTCCAGCAAAATATCCAGATGGACAAAAAGAATTTCATCGGCTTGATCCATGCATTGATACCTGACACCATCGTTTCGGATACCTGTGTCATGATGATGCATATAATGCCTCCAACAAAATAAATCCATCCAAAATAATAAAGGACAGCGTTTCGCTTTTTCAATTCATTCAGAAAATTCATTTGTTCTTTTTTATAGTTTCCAGGCTATCACATCTCTTAACCTGGAGAAAAACCAGGCATAAAAGTGAGAACATTTAGGAATGTAGCAGGTATCAGCAAAAATAGGGCCGCCACAGCATGCGCAAAACCGCATTTTTCTTCACAAACAGCAACTGGTAGGAATTTCCCCGCAGCAAGGGCATCATAACAATTGTTATCGTTTTGACTGATCAATCTTTAAAAAAGAACAAGGCACCATTATGGTGATAAAATAAATACGCCGGCGTTGTTATTTATGGAATATAAGGTCCCCCGGTTTCGCCCCATCCCCAATTGGGCATGGGTTCATCTTCTTTAACAGGATTTTCGGTTGTTGTTGAATTAATAATCGCTAAACGACTACCCCATTCCAAATAACCAACGAATGCTGATCTGAATTCAGGATCGTCCGCAAGGCCAATCGCATCTGCCGATTCCAGTAAAAGTTGTATCCATCGCTTACGCATATTTTCATTGAGCATTTTACCAACATGATGCTGCACCATCATAGCATGGCTACCGTGATCTTCTTCTGTATAGAACTTCTCACCACCAAATACTTCAGCAATAAAATGCGCAACATGACTGGAATGCTGCGGCGACATATTTTTAAATACTTCTGAAAGCAATTCATCTTTGGCTACTTTGGAATAAAAGAGTTGGGTTAACTTTTCCAGTGCATCTTTTCCTCCGGCCCATTCATATAGTGTAGGGATATTATTTTTCATGCGTCAAAATTATTCTCTTTTCCATTTAGTTGGTGTAAGATCATAATGTTTCATTTCTTTAATATCATTGTAGAAAGGTTTTACCAAATTAAAAAATGGCATAAAATGAAAACTATATAGCGTCTCAGTTTGTATATTTTTTGGTCACAGAGATTCACAGAGTTTTTGAGAGCCACGGAGTTTAGCTCTGTGTTCCCCCGTTTCTCTGAGGTTCTCTCCCGCATAGGCGGGACAAGCTGTGGACTTATCAAAAATGAGACAATACCCGATACTATACCGAAAATTAATTTTTCTTTTAAAAAGGCACTGACATAGGGTTGTCACTGGCCGATGTTTACTTTGTATTATCAAAAAATAATAAACTTAAAAACTATTCGCATTATGGAAAAAAATAGCGTTCTGGCAGAAGAGTCCATTCAACCGCAGGTATTAACCGCTGAGGCACTGCTTGACCATTGGCAAGGCCATCGCAAACTCACACGCCGGGTTATAGAAGCATTCCCGGAAAAAGAATTATTTGAACATTCTGTCGGAGGGATGCGTCCTTTTGCAGAGCTGGCAAAAGAAATGTTATACATGGCAGGCCCCGGTGTACAGGGTTTGGCTACCAATGAATGGAGACGATTTGAAGAATCAGATACTCCACCACCAACAACCAAAGCAGGCATTTTGCAACTTTGGGATGAAACAACAGAAAAAATTAATGATTACTGGCCGCAAATACCCGCTCATCGTTTCCAGGAAAAAATAAAAGCATTTGGTCAATGGGAAGGGTCGGGATATTGGATACTTTTCTATTTCATCGATAATGAAATTCATCATCGTGGGCAGGGATATGTTTACCTGCGTTCATTGGGAATTGAACCTCCGCCATTCTGGGACAGGCAATAAAAGATTTTGAAATTTACTATCCTACAAAAATTAACCGCAAAGAACGCTAAGTGTTTCGCAAAGTTCGCCAAGATACTTTGAAGCCTTTGTGTTCTCTGCGTGTTTTCCTTTGCGCTCTTTGTGGTTTAAAATATAATCGCAAAGAACGCAAAGTGTTTCGCAAATTTCGGCAAGAAGCTTTAAATGATCGTGCTTTATTGCAGCTTTAATTTCACAAGCAATTGATCCAGCAGCGTTGCCTGTGATGGATTTATTTTTTTCCTGGCTTCTTTCAAATCATACCATGCTGCTTTATCAACTTCCGGGAACTCCTGCATCTTTCCCGATTTGGGCGGCCACTCGATCCTGAAAAAATTACTTTTGATTGATTTCGCATCCACATTTTTTTCGAGCGCCCATGCTGATACGATTTTTCCGCCTTTCTGTTTTATAGGATCAAGGATGATAAATTGTCCATCGCATGCAATTCCTGTTTCTTCTTCAAACTCTCTTTTCGCTGCTTCCAATGGATCTTCATCATCCGTGTATTCGCCTTTAGGTATTGACCATGCACCATCATCTTTATTTTTCCAGAATGGCCCCCCGGGATGAACCAGGAAAACTTCCAATTCACCTGAATGAAAACGGTATACTAATATGCCTGCGCTTTTTTTCATAGTGATTAAAAAAACATTTAACCCGGTTGCACAAATCTCAACGTATTACCATCTGCATCGGTAACATAAAATTCGCGGTTGCCCCAACTTTGATCCAACGGACCCTGGTGAACAGGTGAATTTTCTTTACCGGATGTATCCAATCCTCTTTTTATATATTTCTCAAATAATATATCGATATCTCGTACAATAACGTTTGCAGCAATCCCTATCTTTTGATCGCCTTCCAATATGGTCAACATCAATTCTGCATCCTCATTTTTTAAAAGTACAACCCAATCATCTGGAGTAGCACCCGGTTCAGCCATCTCAAAATCAAGAATGCCGGTATAGAAAGCTATTGCCTCTTTCATATTCCGGCACCTGAAAATAGGAACCATTTTCATGTTGTACATTTTAATTGACCTGGTCATTAAATGTACACCAATTTTAATTTGATCTTCTTTACATCATTAATATATCATTTCGTTTCAACTATCTTGGTTTAGGTAATGTTATATCTTCATTCATTCCATCAGCTTTCAATTTTTGAATGATCACTCCGGCTACTTTTCTTCCCAACTCAAGACCTACTTCATTATCCGTACGAAAATGTATACCCGCCTGGAAGCGTGATTCCGCTGCATCTTTTGCTTTCTGCTGGAATATCGCTTTGTCTTCCGGGAAAAAATAGGAATACAATTCACCCATCACACCACTCACCACTGCATGACCGGAAGGATAACCGGGAAACGGAGGTGTGACCAGTAATGCCGGGCGAAAAGTAGTATCATACTGGTTCGGTCGTATTCCCCAATAGGTATACTTGGCATCCCAACAGGCAACAAATCCATCATACATTCCAATAGCGGTAATAGCGGCTAATCGTGCAGCACGTGGAGGATTCAAATGAAGATTTTTTTCAAATATTTTTTTGACCAAAGCATCCGTCCAGTAATTTGAACTGCCCCAAAAAAAAGCATTGCTCATCGACCGGAAATTTTGTTTGAATTTTTTTAATTCAGCCATATCCTTTGCAAAATCAGGAGGCGGACCCGGCCGAAACTGGCTACTGCTTTCTAACACCACTGTTTTATTAAGACCTGCAGTGGGATACATAGCAAATTTTCCGTTCCACAAACCGGGACCTTCCGGTATCTTTCTATCCCATACTGTTTTGGTAGTAAAATCTTTCGTGTATTCAATTTCTTTTTCGGCTATCCGTTTACCCAATTCAAAACCGGCACGGGTATCACTGGGAAAAACAACACCGGCCGCAATTCTTGATTCCATTGCTTGTTGTGCCATGCGATTAACCGAATCAGCAAGCGAAGGATAAAAATGACCGAGAATAGTAGCAGCTACACCCGCTGCTACCGAATATTCACAAGGATAAGAAGGACTATCGGGCTTCAGTACCAAAGCTTTTACCCGGTTGTCCGCTGCAAAAGGTCGCATACGTTTATAAGCGTACTTCGAATCCCATGCGGCAATGGTCGCATCATAAATAGCGACACTAAGTAACATACTCACCATAACACCGGTACCATTTTGACTGGTATCGGTCATATATAACTTACCCATCATTTCTTCCCAATGATATCCAGGTGAACCAGCGTTCCAGTATTGAATCTTTTGCCAACCAGCATCATCGATTTTTTGTTGACGGGATAAGACTTCCGCAATTTCCTGTTTGTACGACGAGGGTGCCGGTAAGCGATAATCTTTTCCGGATTTGATAAACCATGTTTTCCAACTACCGGCCCCAGGCTCTACCTGCGCTTTTAATTGAGCACACAGGATAAGTATAACTGTGGAAACGAGTAAAATCTTTTTCATACGCTATTTTTTTTACAAGAATAGCTGATAAAGGTTGGGTGATACATCGCGAGTCAACAAACGGCGAATTGTGGTAAACAAACGACGTGAAAGTGAATAGTGAATGGTCAATTGTCAATGAAAATACCTACAAGAGCGAACAATTCCGAATGATGAATACAATCAGGGTGCCCTATTCACCATTCACTATTCACTATTGCCCATTCACCCCATTGACGTTCGCCCGTCGTTCGTTGACCCAAATACCCGCTCTATAGACTATACTATCCAGCGGAAAAGATTTGCCGATATTTATCTTACTAAACAATGAGATGAAGTTATCATTTGACAAAAAGCAATTCACCTTTTACCTGTGGCTCGGCCTTGGCTATTTGTCATTGCGTCTGCTGATTGATGCATCGAGTAATCCGGAAACATTTTTCCCTGCCAGGTTGGTAAACAACATCTGGTATCTCGCTTATGTTACCGTGGTTAATTTTATTTTTTTTGAATATACAGTTCCGTTCGCGTTGCGGAAGAGACGCTATATTATTTATAATGTATTGCTTGGTATTCCATTGTTATGGATCCATGCAGTATTGTGGGCGTATGGCTTATATGGGTGGCGGCAATTGGGTATCTCATTAGGGTTTTTTACGCCATTGACCACGTTCGATTCATTCAACCACGCCGTAGAAACACAAATGGGATTCAGTGCCGGATCTATTTTCTTTTTTGGTATCATCCGGCATATCTATCAATACCGGAAACTAAAAATGGCAGCGCAACAGTTGCGTATTGAAAAGCAGGCAGCGGAGTTGAACTATTTGAAATCACAAACCAACCCGCATTTTTTATTCAATACATTAAATAATATTTATTCACTGGCAAGAGACAAATCGGACCTGGCACCGGAATCAATTTTACGGTTATCAAAAATATTGCGTTTTATGCTTTATGAAACAAGCGGGGCATATATAGCCATCGAACAGGAATTAAAGATCATCAGTGATTATATTGCGCTTGAAAAATTGCGATACGATGATTCGTTGCGTATCAATTTCAATTACGATATTGAAGATATGAAACAAGCCTTGCCTCCACTACTGCTGATTCCATTGGTTGAAAACGCTTTCAAGCATGGCGTCTCCGAAACAAGAACACAACCTTTTGTTGACATTCATCTTTCAGTACGACAGCGACAGTTGGTTTTTTCCGTAAAAAATTCTGCAGAAAAATTTCCGGGAGATCTGCAAGTGAAAGAAAATATCGGCCTTTCGAATTTAAGACGACAACTGGAATTATTGTATACAGACTTCAACCTATCGATACAACAGGGCGACGCCGTGTTCACTGCTATTTTAAAAATTAACCTGGCAAGTCATGTCTAAAATAAAATGTATCATTATAGAGGATGAGCCACTGGCTGTAAAAGTCCTGGCTGACTATATTTCGCAGGTACCCTTCCTTGAATTGAAAGGATCATTTAAAGATGCTATTCTTGCTACTGACTATTTGCGGGATAATACTACCGATCTGATTTTTTTAGATATCCATTTACCCAAATTAAAAGGGATGGCATTTTTAAAAACGCTTACACATCCCCCGGCGATAATCATTACAACTGCATATCATCAATATGCAGTCGAAGGTTTTAGCCTGAACGTAACTGACTACCTGTTAAAGCCATTTGAATTTGAACGTTTCTTAATCGCCGTCACCAAAGTGAAAGCAGTAGAAACAGAAAAAACAAAATCCAATGAAAGAACGGATGTAAAAGATCATTTGTTTCTGAATGTGCAAAAAAAGAAAGTGAAAATTTTATTCGCTGATATTATTTATATCGAAAGCCAGCGGGAGTATATCAGGATCATCACAACAAAAAAAGAATATCTCTCCAAAATGAGCACGCATGAGATAGAAGACCTTTTGCCTTCCCATCTTTTCAAACGGATTCACCGGTCGTTTATCATTTCAGTGAGCAAGATTGAATCTTATACGGCAGAAATGGTAGAGGTAAATGGAATATCTATTCCTATTGGAAGAGGATACCGTGACGTGATAGAAAACCTATAGTTTTATACCACATGCCGCTTTTTAAAAGCAGAAGGATTTTCTCCTGTCAACTTCTTGAACAACTTATTAAAATAGGAAAGGCTTTCAAAACCCACCTCATAACACGCCTCTGTAACACTTATTTCTTTTAAGAGTAAAGTCCTTGCCTGGGTAATCCTGTACTGATTAACAAAATCTGTAAATGTCATTTTGGTTTGCTTTTTAAAATAACGGCAAAAAGCAGGTGTACTTAAATGCACGCTTGCAGCAACGGCATTTACATCAGGGTTGTTGTTATAGTTTGCATGAATATATTTATAAACAGAACCGATGCGAATTTTATCATCCATGAATAATTTTATACTGGTGTCCTGCTCATTCAGCGTCGTTACTTCTTTTGAAGTCGCTAGTGTTTGAAAGACTTCCAGCAGATGTAATAGTTGATCAAAAACCGGCAATGTTTGCATGTGCCTTAATTTTTCCGCGACTACTCTTTTTGTTTCACCGCTAAATGATAAACCTAAATAGGCTTTTTCAAACAAAGCATTCATGTTGGAAAACTCAGGTGTTTCTTTGAAAGCATCTCCTAAAAAATTTTCTTTTAGTTGTACCACAATTTGCCGGTATTCTGTTTCTATTCCATAGTCAAAATTCAAGTGCGGTACATTACGTCCAATCAAAACGAGATCGCTTTCCATAAAACTTGATATATGCTGACCTACATGGCGAATGCCAGTAACAGCTTCCACATACACCAATTCATACTCCGGGTGATAGTGCCAGAAAAAGTAGTTTTTTAAACTCGGTTTAAACAATCTGAATGACTGGCCGGGGTTGGGCAACACCACCTCTTTTTGAATCTTCATATCCCGTTATTTTCCTGTAAAGCTCCAAAAACCCGGTGTAAAACGAAAATCAATGTCAATAGAGAGCAAATATTGGTCATTCTACAGATTGTTAAGCACAAGGTCTTGAAGGAATTTTGTGTTATTAAATCATTTAAAACCTGCGATATGAATCAACAGACCATGGCACCCACAATGGGTACTGCCAATGCCCACAAAGACATCCCGGGCAATCCTTCTACTGCGAAAAGCAGTAAAGTAAAACTTAATGATAGAAGTAATGGCGAACCACTTCGTATTCTTTCCGAAGAGGATTGGCAATTCTGGATGCACAATGGTTATATCGTTATAAAAAATGCAGTGCCGAAAGAACAGGTCAAACGTTTGGCAAATTTTCTTTGGGAGTTTGAAGAAAAAAATCAGGATGACCCACAAACATGGTATGCACCGCCACGTGCTGAAATGAAAATGAAAGAACTCACCAATACGGGTATGGTAGAAGTTTACAATCATCAATATTTATGGGAAAACCGGCAGATTCCTAAAGTACACCAGGGATTTGCGGATATATGGGGCACAGAAAAATTGTGGGTTACGATCGACAGGGCCAATTTAAATTTTCCCATTCGCCCGGGATATGAGTACAAAGGATTTATTCATTGGGACTATGACCCGGAAACAAAACCTCAAAATGTACAGGGTGTTTTAGCGTTGGCTGATCAAATGGATGAGAACATGGGCGGTTTTCAATGTATTCCTGAATTGTACAGGACCTATGAAACATGGAAGCAAACACAACCGGAAGACCGGGATCATTTTAAACCGGATACAACAGGCTTTGAAATCGTGAAAGTAAAAATGGAAGCAGGAGATCTTTTAATTTTCAACAGTACACAACCACATGGCATCAGGCCCAATACAAGCGGCGATAAGGTACGCATGGCTCAATATATCTCTATGATGCCGGCAGAAGAAGAGAATGAAGAGTTGCGTCAATGGCGTATCACTTCGTGGAAAGAAAGAAAAGCACCGGAAGGTTATGCTTTTCCTGGTGACCCGAGAAATTGGGAACAAACAAAATACAAAACGGCTGAACTGTCTCCATTAGGCAAAAAACTGTTGGGATTAGATAAGTGGTAAAAAAATTACTGAACAACTGTAACTATGATGTTGCAGTTGTTCTTACTAAAATAAATTTTAGTTTATGTGTTTGATGTTAAATACTGGTAATGAAAAAAACTGCTCTTGTAAATATGCGCATTTGTGCAAACGGAGCAATAAAATGAAAACAACGCAGGTAATGCTTCCGATACAGAAATTAAATAAACCCAGGATGATTAACGTCGTGCCAGTTCCATCGGACAAAAAATTATATAATAGCTAATAGCTGATCTGGCAATTACCGGCTTTCCTTTTTAGTTTGCCTTGTTTATATTATGTATAAGTTGAAAACCTTATCACCTTAGTAGCACATTATGAATGAAAATATCTTTGACCTTATTACCTTATTTTTCCCCCGATGCAATAAGGTAATAAGGTTTTTTACTTTTTTTACCCGGTTCTACTAAGGTATAGAGAGGAAAACTGAAGGTTTATATTGATACCATACGGAGAGTTTCTATCCTTTGACGTTTATACTTCTTAATTTTTTATTTTTTTGATGACTTTGCTCTTTTATTAAAGTCAAGACATAAGTTTATCCAAAACTCAAAATTCTTTTTTGTCTTAATACCGTCGGGACTTATATAACAATATCCTTTGTACACCCGATCTTTCATGATCATTTCCTGGAAACCATTTTTCTCCGATAGTTCATCTTGTAAAGCGGGATCAAAGCGGCACATTAAATTTTCACCGCTTACACTAACGCACATTTTCCCATTCATCATGAATGTCAAACCCCTGAACATTTTTTTCTCTTCGATTTTTATTTTGGGAATTGTCTTTAAATATTCCCGGATTCGGTCAGCAAGTTTTGTATCGTATGGCATTGTTTGTTCTTTGCTATTTAAGGTTTGGTCCCATTGTTATTCGGTTGGGTTGGGCTAAAGCCCAATGGGAATACATCTAAAATTTTTTTGCCCCGCCCTGAAGGACGGGGCAATGAAAGCTGCATTCAACATGAGCTTGGGTCTGATTATATTCCCGGCAATAACCGGAACTGAAAGCCAAATTTAACATGAGCTTTCTTCTAAAACAATTGCCCGGCCCTTAAGGGCCGGGCAATGAAAGATAAATTCGATATGGCTTTAGCCCAACATAATATACTTTAATCAAACAATGAGGGTTTAGTTCCATCACCCGTTTGACTCACTAATTAACCTCAATTTTTCAAGATAACATTATAGAAGGTTACACTCATTTGTGCTCTTCATTCTTAATAGCCTCGTTAATCAATTCTTCGTTTTTAACTAACCACGACGGGATGCCGACATCAACAATCCTCCAATCCTCATTTTGCTTTTCCATTTTCAGGAACAAACGGTTGCCGCGATCATCGTTGGTATCAATATCATACTGCGATTCTCCTCTTTTCCGAAAATTGAACTCGCTTAACCGGCCATTAATTTTTATCAGGGACGTAAAAGCAATATTTTTCTTAAAGTCCATTCTTGTTTTATTTATCACGGAGCAAAGTTACCTCATCATCGTCGTTATCAATGATCTATTTGTCCACTTTCGGATTTTTAACAGTATTGTCTCTTTCTACAGCCTGTCCCCATTGAGCGCCGTGTAGTTGAAAGGTTCCGTATTTATTTTAAAGCGCTTTCCAGCTCATCCTTAATAATTCTTACCAAATCTTTGTCAATCTTATCCACGTCTCCGGGTTTTTCAATAATCACCCGGTAATTCCTTTCTTCATCCGGTTCAAATATGACTTCAATTTCGTTCACCATCATATAAATTTTATGAGTGAAACCAAGTTGCCTTAACTCGCCTTCAATTATCTTCTTTTTCCCCTGGTAATTGATCTCCAGCGTAAAATGCTCTGCCATTGAACGAAAATTTTTGTCAAACGTAGTTTGGCATGTTTCTATATAAAATGATGCCGGATGAATACTTGCCATACTCATGCCACATAAAAATAATAGGCAGCCCTTCCTATGGCTGCCTATCTATTATTCTTTTCGGGAAATATTAAGCAATATCAAACCTGTCCAAATTCATCACCTTGTTCCATGCCGCAACAAAGTCTTTCACAAATTTTTCCCGGGCATCTCCGCTTGCATACACCTCGGCAATTGCTCTCAATTCTGAATTGGAGCCAAACACAAGATCGGCGCGGGTACCCGTCCATTTCGGCTGACCTGTTTTGCGGTCGCTGCCGATATAAAGTTCTTTGTCCTCACCCGTTGCTTTCCATGCGGTATTCATATCGAGCAGGTTTACAAAGAAGTCATTGCTGAGTTTACCCGGGCTTTGTGTAAGAACACCGTGTTTTGCACCATCAAAATTTGTATCCAATACACGCAGACCACCTACTAACACGGTTAACTCAGGTGCTGTCAGCGTGAGTAATTGCGCTTTATCAATAAGTAAGGCTTCGGTAGCAACCGGCGCTTTTGTTTTACGATAGTTGCGGAAACCATCAGCAAGCGGCTCCAGGTAAGCAACGGATTCAACATCTGTTTGCTCCTGCGCTGCATCCATACGTCCGGCTGTAAAAGGAACATTGATGGAATGTCCTCCATCCTTTGCTGCTTTTTCGATAGCAGCAACACCAGCAAGAACAATCAAATCGGCAATAGAAACTTTTTTACCACCTGCCTGGAATTCTTTTTGAATACCTGACAGCTTATCCAATACTTTCTGTAACTGTACCGGGTTGTTGACAGGCCATGATTTTTGTGGCGCCAACCGGATACGGGCGCCATTTGCTCCACCACGTTTATCAGAACCGCGGAAAGTAGATGCAGAAGCCCATGCTGTAGAAACCAGTTCTCCTATCTTCAACCCGGATGCCAATATTTTTGTTTTTAAAGTATTGATATCATTCTCATCGACCAATGCATGATCAACGGCGGGAATAGGATCTTGCCAAAGCAATTCTTCCTTCGGTACATCCGCGCCGAGATAACGTGCACGTGGTCCCATATCGCGATGCGTTAATTTAAACCAGGCCCTTGCAAATGCATCCGCGAACGCATCAGGATTTTCCAAAAAGCGACGGGAAATTTTTTCGTACACAGGATCTAATCGTAAAGAAAGATCGGTAGTAAGCATGGTCGGTAAATGCTTTTTCGAACCATCATATGCATCGGGGATAATGCTGTCCGCATTTTTTGCAACCCACTGGTGAGCTCCACCGGGGCTTTTCGTCAGTTCCCATTCAAAAGCAAAAAGGTTTTCAAAGAAATTATTGCTCCATTTCGTAGGAGTTTTTGTCCATATTACTTCGAGTCCGCTTGTGATCGTGTCAGCTCCTTTGCCGGCGCCATAACTGTTGTTCCAACCAAAACCTTGCGATTCTATACCGGCAGCTTCGGGTTCTTTCCCTACATGCGTAGATGGAGCCGCGCCATGTGTTTTACCAAAGCTGTGTCCTCCTGCTATCAGCGCCACTGTCTCTTCATCGTTCATCGCCATACGACCAAACGTATCACGAATATCTTTTGCCGCAGCGATAGGATCAGGGTTGCCATCAGGCCCTTCAGGATTTACATATATCAAACCCATTTGTACAGCTGCCAATGGTTTTTCAAGGTTACGTTCATGTATGTGTCCATCTGCATCGTCATCCGAAGAAACAACACCATGTTCTTTCGGTACGCCGGGTGATCCGTTTGAATAACGGATATCACCTCCCAACCACGTGTTTTCAGATCCCCAGTACACATCTTCCTGTGGTTCCCATACATCTTCGCGTCCACCCGCAAAACCAAATGTTTTAAAACCCATTGATTCCAATGCAATGTTACCCGTAAGGATCATCAGGTCCGCCCATGATAGTTTGTTGCCATATTTTTGTTTGATAGGCCAAAGTAATCTTCTCGCTTTATCGAGGCTCACGTTATCGGGCCAGCTATTCAAAGGGGCAAAACGTTGTTGTCCTGCACCCGCACCACCACGGCCATCACCCACCCGATAGGTACCGGCACTGTGCCACGCCATGCGAATGAACAAAGGACCATAGTGTCCAAAATCCGCTGGCCACCAATCCTGCGAATCGGTCATGAGTGCGTGAAGATCTTTTTTTACTGCTTCGAGGTCGAGGCTTTTAAATGCTTCGGCATAATTGAAATCTTCACCCATTGGATTTGATAAGGATGAGTGCTGGCGGAGAATGTTCACCTTTAACTGGTCGGGCCACCAATCGCGGTTGCGGGTACCGCCACCGCCAACATTTTGTTTCAAACTCCCATTATGAAACGGGCATTTACTGATGTCTTGTGATTCTTTTTCCATTTTAATTTTTTTGATTCAATAAAGGTTTTGATTCAATCAGCATTCTCCAATGAGCGACGAAATTATGATATCAACGAGATAGTTGCCATCAATAAATTCTATAAATCGATAGCTGGAATCTATAAGATGATTTATATCACAAATATGGTCTCAAAAATTAAATTGGCCTTTTCAATAAACTGTTGTTATTTCCATTTGGTGAATTGCTTACCGTCATTTTGCATGGACGGACTTAAACTTGTCGCAATACGAAAACCTAAATAACTATTGAATGCATAGCATATTACCTTTCTTGCTCGCCATGATCGCCGCTATTGTGCTGCTGGAAATGCTGGCCGACAAACTGAAGGTCGCTTACCCGATCATACTTGTGCTGGCCGGGCTTTCATTAAGTTTTATTCCCGGCTTGCCCAAAGTGAGTGTGAAACCGGATATGATCTTCTTTTTATTTCTTCCACCCTTGCTTTTTGAAGCGGCATGGGATATCTCTTTTAAAGAAATGAAAAAATGGTGGCGCATTATCGGCAGCTTCGCGTTCCTTGTTGTATTCTTTACCGCGTTATCGGTTGCGGTGGTGGCCAATTATTTTATTCCCGGTTTTTCCCTGGCTTTAGGTTTTTTATTGGGCGGTATTGTTTCTCCGCCTGATGCAGTTAGTACAGGCGCTATCATGAAGTTTGTAAAAATTCCAAAATCCACAGCCGCTATATTGAAAGGTGAAAGCCTGTTGAACGATGCATCGTCGCTGATCATTTTTCGATTTGCATTAGCGGCAGTAGCAACAGGCCAGTTTATCTGGCAGGATGCATCACTCAGTTTTTTATGGATGGTCGTTGGCGGCGCTGGCATAGGCTTGTTACTGGCATGGCTGTTTGTACAGGCGCACAAACTCCTCCCTACGGATGCACCGTCTGATATTGTTTTTACCATCATTGAACCTTACTGTATGTATTGGGTGGCTGAGCAATTTCATAGCTCGGGTGTATTGGCCGTGGTGAGTGGTGGCTTGCTGATGTCCAACAGGCGATTGACTTTTTTGAATAGTACCAGTCGTATCAGGGGCTATAGTGTTTGGGAAAGTTTTGTTTTTATTCTGAACGGCATTGTGTTTTTAATCATTGGACTTGAACTTCCGGAAATAGAAGAAGGCCTTCGTACAGAAGGCATGTCTTTGCGCAGCGCCATTGGCTATGGTTTATTGGTGACCGCAGTTTTAATTGTTGCAAGGATCATCAGTTCGTATGTCGCATTGATCGCGACGATGATTTTCCGTCCAGGTGTAGTACCTCGTACCAGTTCACCACGAAGACGTTTCCTGGTACCACTTTTATTGGGTTGGACGGGTATGCGGGGTGTGGTTTCATTGGCTGCAGCGTTAGCCATCCCTGTTTCGTTGGATGATGGTACTGCTTTTCCTCATCGCAACCTGATCCTGTTCATCACCTTCGTGGTTATCTTATTGACATTACTGGTACAGGGATTGACGCTCCCTGCCTTCATTACCCGCGGAAAATTGTTTGCAGGTTTTCCCGAAGAACCGGAAGAACAGGCAAAACAAAAATTGAGACAAGGCTTGCGTGAACATACTTACCAGTTTCTTAAAAATAAATATGATAACGAGTTGCAGGACCATGCAGGCATGCAGAAATTATTACAGCATTGGGAAGAAAAAACAAAAGCATCCAACGACGAATGGATGAATAAGAAAACAAAGATCATTTTTTTGGAGATGCTCGAAAGTCAACGAAAGTATTTAGTACAATTCAATAAAGATCCTGACGTGAATGAAGAAATTGTTCGCCAGCAACTGTACCTGATTGACCTGGAAGAAGAGCGGATTAAAATGTTATAGTAAAAGTTGTAGGAACATGTTAGAAATAACTCTATACCCTATTTTGTTGGGAAGCTAAACGGTTATTTTTACAATCAAAACAATAAAACCGAATGCGCTTCACGATCCTGCTATTATTTATTTTTCTTTCTGTTCAATCCGTTTTCGCACAAACTAACTCAATCAGCGAACCACCGGCGTGGGCGAAATCGGTGATCTGGTATGAATTGTTTGTCGAACGTTTTAACAACGGCGATCCTTTTAACGATCCCACTTCAGAGGATATCAATGTACCGGGGCAAGCCGAAACACCCGCTAACTGGGACATTACACCGTGGACAGCCGATTGGTACAAGCAAGACAATTGGGCGAAGGCAACCGGAAAACCGTATACGGAAACCATTTTTTTTCGCAGATACGGTGGCGACTTGCAGGGTGTGTTGGATAAATTGGATTACTTAAAGGAACTGGGTGTAACAGCGCTTTACTTTCGTCCACTCAATGATGCACCATCGCTTCATAAATATGATGCACGTTCTTATCATCATATCGATGTCAATTTTGGTCCGGATCCAAAAGGTGATCGAATTATCATTGCATCTGAAAATCCATACGATCCCTCTACCTGGAAATGGACAGCCGCCGATAAATTGTTTTTGAAAGTGATTGACGAAGCACACAAACGCAAGATGAAAGTAGTGCTTGATTATTCGTGGAATCATACCGGCATTTTATTCTGGGCCTTCCAGGAAATAGTGAAGCACCAACAGCAGGCAAAAACTAAAGATTGGTATGCGATCAAATCATTTGATGATCCCTCAACATCAACCAATGAATTCGCGTATGATGGTTGGGTTGGCATACAAAGTCTTCCTGAAATAAAAAAAGTGGATATCACAACTCCTCGTGTTATCGGTCATCCTTATGAAGGAGATATTCACCCGGACGTAAAGAAACATATATATGATGTCACACGCAGATGGCTGGCGCCGGATGGAAATGTTTCCAATGGCATAGACGGATACCGGTTGGATGTTGCTGATCATGTTGGATTGAAATTCTGGCTGGAGTTTCGTACTGTAGTAAGATCTATCAATCCGCAAGCCTATCTCGTTGGAGAGATCTGGTGGGAGAAATGGCCCGATCACTTGATGGACCCTGCTCCATATACAAAGGGAGATGTTTTCGATGCGGTGATGTTTTACCAGTTGTACCGGCCCGCACGATATTTTTTCGCAAAGACGGATTTTGAGATCAATGCCCGGCAATTTCGTGATAGCTTACTTTTTCAATGGAATCGCCTGTCGGAACCGACACGCTATGCGATGATGAATGTATCGAGCTCCGCGGATGCGCCGAGGTTATTATCTGATTTTTATAACACGCATAAATATAAAGTTGCCGCTAAGCCCGCCGATGATAAAAATTATAAAACAGGAAAACCAAATCCTGAATCGTACAAGCGATTGAAACTTTACCTCATGCATTTGTTTACCAATATTGGCGCGCCACATATTTACAATGGCGAAGAAATGGGTATGTGGGGAGGTGACGATCCTGAAGATCGGAAACCACTGTGGTGGAAAGAATTAAAATTTGAACCAGAAACACGTACCAACTTTCAACCCGTCGCGAAAAAGTATGACCCGGTAGGTTTTAACCAGGACCAGTTTAATTTTTATAAGCAACTCGCTGCGACCAGAAATAGTAACCCGGTTTTAAGTACAGGAAAGATTGAATTCTTAAAAGCCGAAGGAAAGATGCTTGCCTATAAACGCTATGATGAAACCGATGAGATTGTAGTACTGTTCAATCTCGAAAAAGACAAACGAAAATTTGCTTTACCTTCCAAAGGAAAATATACCGATCTACTGGATGGAAAAACGATTTCCGGTGGAAGTGTAACGCTGGAATCGATAAGCGGCAAGATTCTGAAGAAAAACGAGTAAGTCAAGTGTAGTTTTTGCACAATTCTGTCCGTTTCTGACAGTTTGTTGTCTACTGCATACTTTTGCATTACAAGATCTTTGTACCTGTAAACGATTTCACTTTTTAAACAACACGCAATGACAGAAACAATTTCAGGTATTGTTACAGCGGTTGTCATCATTATTCTTTCACGGGTGTTATCAAAATATTTCAGCACCAGGCTGATCGCGGCAACCATTCTCGTAGCGATAGGATTTATTTACGTAGGTTTTTCCTTGAAAGATAACCCACCCGGTTTGATCATACTGGAAGTGGCAATTGCAATGGGTCTTTACTTTCTTGCATTAATTGGCTATTCCCGGAATGGTGTAATAATCGCCTGCGGAATTATTTTTCATGGTGTTTGGGATATACTTCACCATAATGGTTTCGTTGTAAAAACGGATGTTCCACTTTACTGGCCAACGTTCTGCTTTATCATCGATATTATTGATGGATTTTATTTTCTTTTTATTTTCAGGAACGAAAAAAATACAACGCTGGCTCATTACAATTAAATTGCGAAGTATGGAAGAAAGCATTGCTGTTTTAATGGCCGACCTTTCAGGTTACACCGCTCTTACCGAAACACATGGTGCGGTATCGGCTGCAGACCTGATTGATAAGTATTTGTTGATTGTAGAAGATTGCCTGGTGGGTGATAGCCAATTGAAAGAACGCAACGGTGATGAAGTAATGATCATATCAGCATCTCCTGATCATTTATTGTCGACAGCGCTTAAGATCATTGAGAAAACATCCAATGAAGAAAATTTCCTGCAGGTGCATGGTGGCCTGCACTATGGAAAAGTGCTGCGGAGAAACGATAGTTATTTTGGTACAGCCATTAATCTTACCGCGAGGATAGCCGCAAAAGCGACGCCCGGTAGTTTTTGGTGCTCAAGAGAATTTATCGATGCTCTTGCTGATAGTTCCCCGTTCAGGCTTGACTCAAAAGGAAAGCACAACTTTAAAAATGTCAAAGAAGCAATGGAGATCGCGGAAGTATTGCACATACGTGAAAGTGTTTTAACTATTGACCCGGTTTGCAGGATGCAGATACTGGATAAATCGATAGCGATTCAGCACCCCGAACAAAAAGATCTTTTCTTTTGTTCCAGGTCTTGTCTTGAGATTTTCAATGAAAACCCGGCAGCTTATTCTTCCATTAATGGCTAGCATTATTTAAACTGAACTCACTTTTTTATGCCTGCAACTATTCTCTTTGTTAAAAATATGGTATGCCATCGTTGCCTGCTGGCCGTTCAAACCGTATTGGAAAAATTATCCATCCAATTTGATAAAGTAGTCGTTGGTGAAATTCATTTGCCTGAACAATTATCAGAAAAACAATCTGTATTACTAAGTGCCGGGCTTGCAGAGATAGGGCTTGAACTGATCGATAATAAAATGACCGGCATCATTGAAAAAATAAAACAGTTAGTGATAAAAAAAGCGAGGAACGAGGTGACTGAAGCAGAAAGCAGGATGAACCTCTCTTCCTATTTATCACAAAAGATGCATCATGAATACACGTATTTAAGCAGCCTCTTTTCCTCCGTAGAAAGCCGTACCATCGAAAATTACTTTATACATCAACGAATAGAAAAAGTAAAGGAACTGCTGGTGTATAATGAAATGACGCTGCAAGCTATTTCATATGAAATGGAATACAGCAGCGTGGCGCATCTTTCGGCCCAGTTCAAACAAGTCACCGGTCTCACACCTTCACACTTCCGGAAAATCGGTTCTGTCAAACGCAAAATGATCGACGAAGTATAAACCCAAGATTTTGTAACCTTTACCCAAAGTAATGTAACAACAAAGCTCCTGCTCGTATATACTTTTGTTTTATCAAATCATTCAAAAAAATAAAACAAAAAAGTATGAACCAAGCATTCAGCAAGAGCAACATTGCTCCTACAGACAAACAAAAATGTGATAACCCGAATTGTACTTGCGAAAACTGCAACTGCGGTAGCAATTGTACTTGTAAAAATTGTAAGTAAGTAAGTGTTCGGGAACTTAAAACATAAGCCATCCGCCGCGGCGGATGGCTTATTTAATCAATGTAGAAACAGCAATAATAATCATGAAAAAGATATTCATCTTCGTATTCGTACAACTGGCGGCTCTCGGTTTATTCGCGCAAACTGACACAACAAAAATTGAACAATATTGCCAGGTCATCGCAACCCCGAGATTGTTGAGCAATAAAGTAACTATCGATATTGATTTTGGCGAGGAGAAAAGTTTCTGGACCGATACAAGGTTGAGGGACTACGGTGGTAAATTGAAGAAGTTCAACACCATTATTGATGCACTCAATTTTATGGGAAAAGAAGGTTGGACATTTATCAATGCATACCCCGTGCGCATGGCAGACACTGAGATATATCACTTCGCATTTAAAAGGCAGTTCCCGCGATCAGAGTTTCAATAACCAATACAGGAATGTCTGTTTCTGACGTCTTGCCGTCCTTCGGAGGGCAACAGGGCAGGATACCTTTACATTATCAAACACATTTTCAACGACCATTAAACAACTACAATGAAAAATATTCTCCTGGTGATTGCACTGGCAATTTCCATAACAACAACAGCCCAGGTAACGAAAGTTTCTTTACAAGCGAGCGGCTTAACCTGCAGCATGTGCAGTAATGCAATTAATAAAGCTTTGAAAACACTTGATTTTATTGATAACATCGATGCAGATATCAAGAATTACACTTTTGAAATATCATTTAAGTCCAACAGCAAAGTAGATTTTGATAAGATTAAAAATAAAGTGGAAGGCGCCGGTTTTTTTGTTGCAGGTTTTGTAGCAAGCATCAATTTCGATCATTTGGAAATAAAAGAAAACCAACCGCTGGCCGTCGGTAATTATACATTGCTTTTTGTCAAACCCGGGGAGCAACTGTTAAACGGTATTAAACCGGTAAGAATCTTAGATAAGGGTTTTGTCGGCTCCAAAGAGTATAAAAGATATGCCTTTCCCGCATCGCAGACACAACAGGGTATTTATCATGTTACCTTATAACCTCACAATCATATAATGCTAACCTGCTAAAATGTATACAATGAGAATTCTGTTAACAATGTTTTGTTTTTTCCTGTCAGTAGCGACATGGGCACAGGAATTATTTGCTGTCACTGAACCTGCGAGCAACAGGGCGGCGGGAAGCATCGGCTTCAGGGTGGATCACTCAATCATGGATGAGATCAATACGTCCAAAATCAACTATCATTTAATTCCCGGGATCATGGTCGGTATCTCAAAAAAGTTGATGGTAAGTGGTGATGTTTTCTTTAGTAATCGCAGCGACGTATTCAGAGCAGAAGGAGGAAGTGTATATGCGAAGTACAGGTTTTTAAGTAATGATATAGTACAAAGACATTTCCGCATGGCCGGGTTTGGAAGAATAAGTTATAATAATAGTGATATTCACCAGGAGGAATTAAATATGTACGGCCACAATACTGGTATTGAATTGGGAGTTGTCGCTACGCAACTATTACGTAAATATGCTTTATCGTCGAGCGTCTCCTTTTTAAAAGCTACCGACAATGGAAATAACAACAAGTTTGTATATGGAGATAACAACAGTAAAGCTGTTAACTATACATTTTCCGTTGGAAGACTGATGCTGCCGGGAGAATACAAAACTTATAAACAAACCAACTTTAACGTAATGCTGGAATTTCTGAGCCAGTTCAACCTTGCCTCAGGAAAATACTATGCAGATATCGCTCCCTCTGTACAAATGATTTTCAATAGCCAAAGCCGTATAGATATTGGTTACCGGAAAGAGCTCAGCACTACTTTATTACGAACCGCTCCGAATGGATTTTTTATACGACTTGAATACAACGTCTTTAACGCATTCTAGTTTTCCGGCATTGATTCAAGAGGGTTAATAAAACATAAATTAGTAGAATGAAAAAAATAGCATTTATAATTCCTCCATTTGTTGAGATACTGGACCTCGCAGGACCGGCACAGGTATTTACCGAAGCTAAATTTTATGGCTTTGAGTTAACACTTGAATTCTTTTCCTACAAAGAAGAAGTCACCAGTACCTCGGGTCTTTCTTTTGGAACAGTGAAAAATTACAAAGAGGCTGAACTTAAAGAGGGTGATTATATTTTTATCCCGGGGATGGATTTTACATATGTGAACAGTATCGCTTTCAAAGCAGAGCGGGATTTTTTTAAATGGCTGAAAGATTGCGCGGATAAAAACATTTTCATTTGTTCAGTTTGCAATGGTGCGTTTGCATTGGGTCACGCCGGTTTATTGAAAGACACGGAATGCACCACGCATTGGAGAAGAGTTGAAGAATTGCAGCGCCAGTTTCCAACTGCCAAAGTAATTACAGATATCCTGTTTAAAAAAAGTAATAACGTGTATACCAGTGCAGGTATAAGCGCCGGTATTGATCTGGCTTTAGCAATATTGGAAGAATTAAAAGGCGCCTTATTCACACACAAAGTGGCAAGGGGTCTCGTAGTATACCATCGAAGAAGCCAGGACCATACGCAACAAAGCATCTATCTCGATTACAGAAATCATATCAACCCAAACATACATGCCGTGCAGGATCACCTGATAGATCATCTTTCAGAAGATAATTCCATTGATGATTTGGCAGCACTTGTAGCGATGAGTCCGAGAAACCTGAGCCGTGTGTTTAAAGACAAAACAGGTGTAACGGTGCTTGAGTATCTCACACTTTTACGACTGGAGTTTGCAAAAACGATGCTCAACAACCCGGAATTTACGATTGAATACATAGCGTCCAAATGTGGATTTAAAACGGCAAGACAACTACAAAGAATTTTAAAAGCAAATAAGAAAAATGAGAAATAAGAAAACGTTGACAGTGTTGCTGGTCATAGCGATATTTACACTACTGCTGTTTAATGCATGCGCCCCGCTAAGAGAATTTGGAAAATCACCCGCTTACGAAGGCGATAACAATTTTACCTATCAACTTCCGGCTTATGACAAGTCAAAAAAGACAGTTGTTATCGTTGCCAACCACGATGGAACTGAGCTATTTGATATGATCGCCCCGTATTATCTTTTTAGTGCCACTGAAAAAACCAATGTCTACATTGCAGCGCAAAACAAATTCCCGGTTGTCGTTAAAAAAGGAATATTCCTTCTTCCTCAAATTACGTTTGCTGAAATTGATTCACTAAAGATAAACCCCGACGTTATTGTCATACCTTATTTATCGGCAGCAGATTCATTGCAACAGAACCCTGTCATTGTCAATTGGATACAAAAACATTATTCCGATGATACGCATATCCTGGCAATATGCGATGGGGCGGCAACAGCAGCCGCAACAGGTATTTTTGATTCAAAACCCATCACAGCACATGCTTCCGACTATAATGGTATCAAATCTCATTTCAGTAAACCGCTTTGGATACAGAACACCAGTGTGGCCAATGAAGGAAACCTGTACAGTACAGCGGGTGTGTCCAATGCAGCAGAAGGAAGTTTGAGTGTAATAAATAAATTATTCGGGCCGGAGGTAATGAAAAAGGTGATTGAAGATATTGATTACCCGTTCCAGTCACCAAAGATGCAACATCAAAGCAACACATTTCATTTCAGCGACAAAACAGCGGTAGGCAAAAAGATCATCTTCAGGAAAAATAAAAAGATCGGTATGTTGTTACAGGAAGGCATCAATGAATTTCAACTGGCCGCGATTATGGATACATACAATCGCACTTTCCCCAAGTCCATCGAAAGTTTTTCCATTGATAATGCGGCCATACATACAAAATATGGTTTGACGATTATTCCTACGGGCAATATCAATACTACAAGATTGGATGAATTGCATGTCATTGACCACGCCTCTTTTTCAAAACCTGTTCAACCGGGTCTTAAACATTCTAAGATCATTACCTACAACGACAGTCAAAAGCAATACATCATTGATATGTGTCTTCAACGCATCAGGTCAGAATATGGTGGCAAATTTGAAAACGTGGTGAAACTAATGCTGGATTATAATTAGCATGATGAAGATCGGGAGTTAAAGATTTATTCAATCCGTAAAAGACCTGATCTTATCATAAGAGCAGGGCTTCTTCGCGAACTCTGCGCAACACTTTGCGTTCTTGGCGGTTAAGTTTTTACCACAAAGAACACTAAGCAGGCACAAAGAGCACAAAGAGTTAACTACTGTAGTTAACTGTTTGTATGCTTTGTACTACTTTATTCAGACCAACCAATTATTCAATTTCTCCTATTTCAATTATGGCTTTAATTCCTTTAACAAATTCCCGTAACTTCCATTGATTATTTATTACCTCATGGATTCGTTTTTCTATGGTGTACGGGCGGCCGGTTATTTAATATCCTTCATCGGGAATGGCATAACGGCAATACGCAATCTTTTTATGCAGGGCCGGGTGGCTTTTTTTCCCCAACACATCTTCGTTAATTCACCACTTTACCAATACGTTTGTCAAAAAATAGTTAACAGCACCGGGACAGAACGGGCCATTGATATTAAATCCCGGTTTGGTATAATAATAGTACAGCATAGATGCTTTTTCAGCCATAAAATGCAACAATGAAGTTTACAGAAAATACAGAGCTCCTTCAAACGGTATTTGACTCTGCCTCAAATGGCATTGCCGTGATGCAACCTGTTTACAACGGGAAAGGCCGTGTGGAAGATTTTTCAATACTGCTGTTCAATAAGTATACACTCAACTGGATCGGCGATATCGATTATAAAGGCAAGCGGTATGGCGATGTTTTCCCGATGGTGAAGGAAACCGGTATCCTGGAAAAATTTATTGAAGTAGCCGAAGCGGGTGTGACCGCCAACTTTGAACGCTGGTATGATGGCGAAGGAATGAATCATTGGTTTTGTTTTACGGCAGTGAGGCAAGGTGAGTTGCTGGTAGTAACCACGGAAGATATAACCGAACGGAAACAAACAGAAATAGCGCTGAACAAAACATTGCATGATGCAGAAAAACAAAAACGTCTTTATGATTCTATAACCAACAATACACCTGACCTGGTATATGTATTTGACCCGGCCTATCATTTTACTTATGCTAACAAAGCTTTGCTTGCTATGTGGGGCAAAACAGCGGAAGAAGCTATCGGCAAAGGTTTACGGGAAAATGGCTACGAGGAGTGGCATGCGCAGATGCATGAAAGGGAAATAGATGAAATAGTGGCCACCAAAAAATCTATCCGGGGAACAGTATCCTTTCCGCATGCTGAATTGGGCAGCCGGGTTTATGACTACATTCTTGTTCCCGTTATAAATGAAAAAGGCGAAGTGGAGGCTATTGCCGGAACAACCCGTGATATTACCGAGATAAAACTGGCGGAGAAAAAATTGCAGCAAAGTGAGATCCGACTCAAAACAATGATTGATCAAACACCTGCACCTACGTTGGTATTGATGGGCGATGATCTTGTGGTTGAACAGATCAATACCTCCATGCTTCAAATGATTGGCCGCGGAGAAGAAGTCATCGGTCTCCCATTGATTACGTCCATGCCGGAACTCGAAGGACAATATGTATGGGACCAGGTTTTACAGGTGTATAGGGAAGGCAAAAGTTTTGACGAATGGGAGGTGCCTGTTTCTCACAAACGACATGGGGTGATGCAAGATTATTTTTACAACATAGCCTACCGGCCGCTGAAAGAAGATGGAAGAATTACAGGAATGATACAGGTCGCGATTGACGTTACAGAGCAGGTTGTAGCACGAAAAAAACTGGAAGAAAGCGAGGCCCGTTTCCGCGGTCTTCTCCAGGAAGCTCCTATGGCGGCCACCTTATTCCGGGGACCGGAGTTGGTCATCGAAATTGCCAATGAGCTTACACTAAAATATTGGGGAAAAAACAAATCGATCATTGGTAAACCTGTCGCCGAAGCTGCACCAGAACTGGAAGACCAGCAACTGATAGCCTTATTAAAAGACGTGTATCAAAAAGGTGGTACAGTTAGTTTTTCCGAAACGCCTATTACGTTTATAGAAGATGGGGTATTGAAACATGGCTATTATAGTTTTTCGGTAAAGGCCCTGCACGACAGCAATGGAAATGTTGAAAGGATTCTTAGCGTGGGTGTAGATGTTACCGAGCAGGTGGCGGCACGAAAAAAACTGGAAGAAAGTGAAAGTCGTTTCCGGGCGTTTGTGAATGCTTCATCAGATGTGGTGTATAGTATGAATGCAGACTGGACCGTGATGCGTCATCTTGAAGGACGTGGTTTTCTTTCTGATACCGGTGAACCAATTCCTGATTGGATAAAAAAATATATTCACCCCGCCGATCAGCAACCCGTTAAAAAAGCCATTGCTGCCGCTATTGCGGGAAAGACCATTTTTCAAATGGAACACCGTGTGCTGAATGCAGACGGTGCACTTGGCTGGACCTATTCAAGAGCCATACCTATACTGGATGACGAGGACAACATCATGGAATGGTTTGGCGCAGCAACCGATATTACTTCTCAAAAACAGGTGCAGGAGATCATTAAAGCAAGTGAAGAGGATCTGCGAAACCTGGTATTGCAATCTCCTACCGGCATTTGTGTAATCGATGCCAACACGTTGATCAACGAAATTGTCAATGACAAATTTGTTGAAATAGCCGGTAAGCCTTATGAAGCCATTATGGGGAAACAACATTGGGATACTTTTTCCGAAGCTGCCCCGTATTATGAAGCTGCCCTGCAAGGTGTCATTAATACCGGTAGGGCCTATTATGCAAACGAAGTGGAACTGATGCTGATACGGCATGGAAAAGAAGAGATCGTTTATGTAACGTTTGTGTATGAACCCATGAAAGATCCTGGCGGTGCTGTAAAAAAAGTAGTGGTATGGGTAGTGGAAAATACCGTGCAGGTACAGGCGAGGCAAAAAGTAGAGGAAAGTGAGAACCGTTACAGGATATTGTCTGAAACGCTGGAACAGCAGGTCAACGAACGCACCAAAGAACTCCAGCGTTCCAATGAGGACCTGCAACAGTTTGCTCATGTTGCCTCCCATGACCTGAGAGAACCGATACGAAAAATAAAAACCTTTACTACCCGCCTGGAAGAACAACTCGATGGCAAACTGGATGAACCTGCAACAAGATTTTTTAAAAAGATACAGGGCGCTACAGACCGTATGTTCACGATGATCGATGGTGTGTTGACATACTCTACAACGAATGCCGCGCTGCAAACGCCGCAACCCGTCGATCTCAATGACGTAATGAAAAACATAGAAACGGACCTGGAAATGATCATTCAAAAAACCGGTACCGACATTCAATATGCACCATTGCCCGTGATAGAAGGTGCACCCGTTCTTATCTATCAACTGTTTTACAATCTCGTTAATAACTCTATCAAGTTTGCAAAAACAGGTGTGCCGCCACGAATCACTATTACATCCGAACTGGTACCGGATCACAACAAGCCAATGATAAAGCTTGTTCTCTCCGATAATGGAATTGGATTTGAGAAGGAACATGCCGGGCCAATTTTTGACACCTTTATCCGTCTTAATTCAAAAGATAAATATGAAGGCACGGGGCTTGGTCTCGCACTTTGTAAAAAGATCGTGGAGCGACACGGTGGCAGCATTTCTGCTACCGGTGCTACAGGTGTGGGGGCCACGTTTACGATATTGCTTCCCGTAAAACAGAATGATAAGAATATTTGACCATGGACAAAAAGATATTTTTATTGGCCGACGATGATCGTGATGATACCGAAATGTTTATGGAGGCCATTGCAGGAATAAATAACAGTATCATCTGCCACTGTACGGCCGATGGCCGAGAGGCATTGCAAAAACTGGATGAACTGACAGAGAAACCGCATCTTATTTTTTTGGATGTGAATATGCCCGTGATGAATGGCTGGCAATGCCTGAAAGTTTTGAAAGCAGATGAACGGTATAAACACATACCGGTTATTATTATCTCTACTTCTTCCCACCAGCGTGATATCAATACAGCAGCGGAATTGGGCACGCTTTGTTATTTCATTAAGCCGAATGACTTTAATGAACTAACGCAAATTTTACAGGTCATTGTAGCAAGCATTGGAGTGGGATTAGTGGATGCGCTTCGACATGCGCCGGGGAATGTGGCAAAATATATTCATGCGTGTAGTGATAGCAGTAAGCAAAAATAATTTGATGAGCCGGGAAGGCGGTAAGACGGAAAGGATCTTACGTTGATTTACTTCACAGGTTGTTATTGAGCTAAAGCCACTTGCATTTACATTGTATTGCTACGCCTTCGAATGCTTTTATTCGTGTCAATTCGTGTAATTCGTGGCCAACAATCTTTTCCTGTTCTACTTCTTCCAGGCTGGGACACTACTCATCTGTGGCTAAAAATCTCTTCGTTACTTTTAATTGGCCGCCAATTACACGAATCAACACGAAGGCTTGTTCCTTGTTTTGCGGCACAAAAAATTAGAGCGATACCGAACCAGAACGCTCTCAGAACGGACTCACAACGCTCTATCATCGGACTCGGAACGCACCCGGAACGAAGTAAGACCGGAGTCTGGAACGCAGATGACGCGGATTATTAAGATAAATTAAGATTAGTGGTTGAAAATATTCGCAGTTCTGATGTAGACGGATTTTGTTGTGTTGCGCAGCATGGGAGGCTGGTAATGGGTGACAAAAGCGACAAATGCGACAAATACGACAGGCACTCTTCGGAATATCAGGCAAGCGTATTAATCTTGTTTTGAAATTTCACAAATGCAATCGAATGTGAGGCTTGAAGAGAATGTGCCTATGAAACATCCTCATTTTTTAATTTTAAAATTTAATACGATGGCTCAACAGTCAGGTATAATACCTCTAAAAGGTAGCATCGGGAACATCACTTTTTTTAAATCGGGTGGTGTTTACCATGCAAGAGAAAAAAGCGGGATCGATAAAACCCGCTTCGCAACGGACCCGGCCTTTAAAAAAACCCGGGAAAACGCGGCCGAGTTTGGCAGAGGAGCCAAAGCGGCAAAAGTGCTCCGCGCTTCGATGAAACAGCTTCTCAAAAACGCGGTGGATCGGAAAACATCGATCCGCCTGAGCAAAGAAATGAAAAGGATCATGAAGACCGATCCTGTAAACAAACGTGGTGCACGAAAAGTAACGAAGGGTGACCTGGCGCTACTGAAAGGTTATGATTTTAATGCTTTCAGTAAATTATCGTCTGTGTTGTATGCATCTTTCAGTGCTACGATTGCCCGGGCGACGGGTAAACTGAGTGTACACATTCCCGCTTTTGTGCCGGAGCATTTGATGACGGCACCGGAAGGTAGCACGCATTTCAGGATTGTATCGGCCGGTGCGGAGATTGATTTTGAAAATGAAAAATCTGAAAAGGCAATCAGCCAGAGCAACATTTTCCCGATCAATGAAACACCAACGGTTGACATGACGCTGGAAAACACGTTGAAGCCGAACAGTACAATGCCGCTGTTCCTGGCGCTGGGCCTCCAGTTTTTCGAGGAAGTAAACGGCGTGATGGATCCGCTGAGTAGCGCATCGAATGTGCTGGCGATTGTAGAGGTGAGCCAGGCTTAATGCGTGTGTTATTACATTGCTGAAAAAGCAAGAACATTGAAACCGGGGTAACAAAGGACCCCGGTTTCTTTTTGGAAGGCACTACATACAAGGCACAAGGTACAAGGGACAAGGCACAAGAGAGTCCTATGAGGGAATAGAATTTTTATACAGGGACCTTCGACGTTCATTGTTAATTGAACCCCGAAGGGGTATTATAATTGTAGACGATAAGAAGCGGAGCGGTTTGAACCCCGAAGGGGTGACAGAATATTTAATTCGATTGATGGTGTTTCCATCGGCACGAAAGTAATTGTCTGAACGGGGATTTGGGGGGATTGATATGATTTTTAGGATTTATTGCCCCGTTTCGTTGTGTATGTATACAGGAATGGCTAAGCGGCGATAAAATAAATTAATCCAAAATGATTTTTTTTAGTTCTTCTTCTTTGAAACCGGTGGCGCGGCAAAATTCTTCGATAGTGACATACTGGTCATTTGTTTTACCCACCAGCTTCCTGGTCTTTTGTAATAGTCGTTGGGCAGTACGTTCGCTTCGCCCGGTAAGCGTCACAATATCTTTGGCATAAACAACAACACGTGTGGGCCACGTTTTCATAAGGCAAAAAATTAATGACTATAAAAATAGTAGAAACTAAAAGGAGGAGGAACGAATTAATTCTAAAGAGTAGTAGAAGTAATTCTATTGTTGATAGAAGTTTGTCTGAACTGGGATCCCGGATCAAGCCCGGGACAAGTTTGTAGGATGGATGGGATTTTTGAGATAGGGTCGTTTATAGTTACACTGACCCATAGAAGCACGTCGTCGCTGTGTGTTAGTGTGCAGGCGAAGCAGCATAGCTTAAACACCCGCGACATCGACGTTGAGAAACCCTAAGATTCTTTCATTCGTTTGTTGTTGTTTTCCATCGGCAAGTCATTGTCTGAACGGGGATCCCGTATCAGGCACGGGACAAGTTTTGGGGGGATTGATATGATTTTGGGGATAGGGTCGCTTGCATACACTGACACCGTGAAGGAAAAAGGCACAAGGGGCAAGCAACCGTCAACAAATCATAAGAATAATTCTTCCGGACTTTCCCGTCTTTCCGACTTCCGGTCTTCACTAACAATTTGTAGTGACATCACTTTTATAAGGTAATATATCTCCATGCTCAGCTCTGCGAGGGCCGTTGACGATTCCGCAATATTGATATGCTGCACTTTTTTACTCAGTTGCAGGTACAGCGCAAACACCTCATCACGATAGGGATCATTGCTGAATCCCATCAATTGCAGTATGGTATCACTCAAATGAAGATGATAATCGGAAGCATTGAGACCGGCAGCTGATAAGCTGTTGACGAGTTTACTATTCACCAGGTCATCTTTGACCAGGGAAATGATCAATTCGGCGGGGGGTTGGAACGGCATCGTTTTCGTTAGTTTTGGATTGTATCATTTTAAAAATACCACTACCGTTTTGTATCCGTTAATCGGGATTGACTATCTTAGTCAGCAGTATGTATTTTTTAATCGCTTACTCAAATCTTTATCATTCCGCATGAAGTCTCCCGTGGTGGGCGATGTGTGTCGGCAGGGACTTCGTGCAATTTGAAGTAAGACTCACGGAAGTAACAAAACTCTATCTTTGTTTATATGGAAAAGAAAATTCACCACGGAAAAAACATTGCCCGCGTTAGGCAGATGCTGGGCATGAAACAGGATTTGCTGGCCTCTATCATGGGTGATGACTGGAGCCAGATAAAAGTATCGCGGCTGGAAGCGAAGGAAGAAATTGAAGAGGGAATTTTGGAGGATGTTGCAAGGGCATTGAAAGTTCCGGCGGAGGCGATAAAGAATTTTGATCAAGAGTCTGCCATAAGTATTGTTGCTAATACCATAACTGGCTTTAAAGATCAGGCAAGTGTTTTACAATGGAATCATCAACCAACTTTTAATCCAATCGATAAGATTGTTGAAATACTAGAACGATCTAATAAGGAAAAGGATGGAGAGATTAAGGCGTTGAAGAAGGAGATTGAGAAATTGAGGAAGGGGAAAAAGTAGTTTAAGTGGATAAAACAATACTATTGTCCAACATCTCACGCCCTCTACTATGATTTTGGCTACTTGCAAATTTCAAGAAAAGTATATCTTTTCTGGTCTTAGAGTTCCCATAAAAACAGACAACTCTAATGAAAATTGCCCCAAATCCAAATTATAAGGTTAATCGTTGAGTTTCGGACAATCTTACCTCCTAAATAATTCCTACATCTTTGGCAATATCTCTTTTCAATTTGATTAATGATGAATTCCTATACTCATTATCAAATAATTCTTCTCCAAAAATATCTTTTTTTACTTGGTCAATGCTTGAATGGGTGACGTCAGCAATTTCCTTAAGTTGGGAAACGCTATATTTTTTTCTTCTTCGAATAAGTTTCAAAATTTCTTGTTTATGAAAAATATATCGTGGCCGTAGCTTTAATGCACGAATATACTCTTCATAGGCTTCTGCTCCTTTATCAACTTCAAAATTTAAGACGAAATCTCCAGGCTTCTTTATATCAAAAAAAGTAAGCGTCGAGTTAAGAGGAAAATAAATCTTAAAGCGAACACTTCCAGAAAAAGAATAATTTTCAGACGTAGGGCTTATAAACTCATCTGCGATAGAGGCAATCAATTCAACACCCTTCTTGAACTTGGAATTGCAGCTATAACAACTGGGAACAAAATTATAAAGGGAAAGAGCAGCAATGGGATGACGGGCTTTGCCGAGCATATGGTCAAGCGTGAAATGATTTTTCTTTGTCTTGAACTGTAGGTTTTTTAGATTATTTTTTTTATTGATATCAAGAGGCAGCGCTGATAATGCAATATTGCTATTACGACCATTTATTATTGTGTCGGCATTTGCTGGTCCTATTCCTTTAATCGCCATAAGATCTTTCTTAGTAGCACGGCGATAAAAATCTTCACTGTTTTGGTAATCATCAACGTTATCAAAAGAGTAAATATGATCAACGTTGCAAAAATAACAAGTGGAAATGTCTACTGATTTATTCTCCATGAAAAATTGCGCAATGACTGGCTGATGTTTAGGTGTAATATTTTCGTTGTCGTAATTAAAAATGAGCTTTAGCTCATCACTTTGAGCATTTGTCATCTCCTCATTTAAAGAAATCGAAAGATCAATTAGCTCTCCCACGGGAAGTAATAATATACTGCGAGCTGTCCAAGTAGTAAATTGGTTAAGGTTCGCATGACGAGTAAAAAAAATAGCCAAGTCGCTGTTTAAAGTTGCGATATCAAACATATCAATATATAATTGATGAAACGCTTCAAGGTCTTTTGATTTAAAGGGATATTCGATTTTAATCATTGAGTTTATTTTTCAGTTTCGCTATTTCTTTTTCAAAGAAATGAATCTTAGTATTTAGAAAACTGTTATCATTTACCTTTTCTTCTATTTTTTCAAGGTGATTTTCCAGAATCTTTTTTATATACTCTTCTCCCAGGTTTTCAACGATAAACCTGAATTCACTCTTGATTTTATCATATTCGGTCTTTAAATTATCAACTTTCTCGTCTTCTATTACGGAAACCATTTTGTGAAAACTAATAATCTCATTAATCTTTTTAAGCGCATAATCCCCTATGGTATTTCGCATGAAAAACCCGTTGATGAGCAGCTCGTGAATATTAGCCCCAAAAGTCTTGAGGGTATCATCAGGTTCCAGATCATCCTTGCTTTTCAAAAATAAAATGTTGAAATCAGGGATATCAGAGAGAATGAAAGGGGAATGTGTTACCACCGAAATATTTATACCGGAAATCCTTTGCAAGTCAATTTTTTTTATAGAATTAAGAAGGTCCGAGATAAAAGTTCTTTGTAGTTCGGGATGGAAATAAAGTTCAATTTCATCCAGTATAATATTTACACGTGGATAACAAATTAGGTTGTCATTTTCAGAGACCGAATTTATATTCCGAAGATGATATAAAATTGATTGGATCCCGTATATCTTTTGTTTCTCACCGGAACTAAGCGAATGAAACGGAACTCTTTTGGTTAAAGTCAGTTCGTAACTCAAAAATGAGGGAGGTATAAGCTCAATGGTCAGAAAGTTTTGCTTTTCATTCATCGCTATAATTTCTTCGATATTTGAAGACAAGCCTTCTAAAGTATAATCTGTATTAATTTTAATGGATCGAAATTTGATAAAATTGACAGCTTGCCACAGTTTATAAGTAATGTGGCTTCTATTTTGCTCAAGTTTGTCAATAAATCGATCAACATTATTCAAGCGAATATTTCTTTCATCAAAAAACTCTTTGTAGTGGAGATAATTTCTAGAAATACTCACCAGCTTTTTAAGGATATATAACTTGGCATGAGATAAAACAGAGTTACGGTTTGCAGTAGAGGTGGACACTCCTTTTATGTTAAACTTATTAAAAACAATCTCCAGGCATTTTTCCTTATCTTTCAGACGGTCAAATCCCATCAATTTTTTGTCTTTAATTTTGTATAGATATGCTGTTTTCCTTGTATTGATAAAAAATTTCAATTTTTCTGCTCGTAATTGTGGGGTAAGCTGACGAAATGAATTTTCATCTCCCTCTTGCTCTCGTTCAAGGAGATTGCTCAATAGCCTAGATGCAAGTAATTCTTCCTGAACGTTAACATCGATGTTGCCTGCTTCCCTGAAGGGTTCTAACACAACCGGTGTTTGATAAGCATCGTTTTTATGAAATAGGGAGCGAATCCAGGAACCCAAATGATTTTCATTAAGCGCAAACTGTGAATGATTGACGCAGATGGAATAAAAAAAGTCTTCCAGGTGAAAATCTCTTACCTTTTTAGGATTTAAATACAGCAAATCAGAATGCGCATCATACTTATAAAAATCAATGTTATTGCCATTAATCACAACTTTATAAATGCCGTTTGACTTAAAATATAATTCCAACAATACGCCAGGTTCGTAGACAAAATTATTGGTGTACTTTTTATTAAGGTATTTAATAACGATATTGTTTAGTGAAACAGTTAGTAGTTCAATCAGCGAGCTTTTCCCGCTACCGTTTTTTCCAGCAATGGCAGATACATTAACTTTAATATCTTTAATGTTGTAAATACTTGTATATTTTGCTGGAAGGTATTCTATCCGATCATCCCAAATAGTATAATCCTCATAAAAATAGTAGTATTGCCCCGGCGTTAAGATTTTTCTGTATTTGGCACTGCAACCTCTCAAAGGTCTAATCGAAATTATCTTAAAATCATTTCTTGACTCAGCGAGATTTCTATTTGAATCCGTCAGCTTTATTCCAAAATAACGTTCTATTTCATCGCGTTCAGACGTGATCAACCTATTGACATGATCTGTATCTATTGCCATCAGTGTAATATTCCTATATAGACTTGAATTTTCAAGTTCAAGTAATGCTAAGTAGTCATTTTCGTTTTTTACAGGAGAGGATGTTTTTCCATAAATCTCTAGCAGGCTAGTGACATTTCTGTCGAGTGGCAAAAAGCTTGAAGAATTTGTCCAAAATAGGAATGTGGTAAAAGAAGCTAAATCAACCCCGTACCAAGAAACGGCACTTCTAAAAGTACCTTTTTGAATCGCGTTTTTCTTCAGTGCCTGTAGCTTTTCAAAGAATTTCCAAATCTGGTCAACATGCTCCAACTTCCTCGAACTAACAAGATCAACGATCGGTGGAGTAGGACAACCTGTGAAATCAATGGTATCAAAATCTTCGGCTGTTTGTAACAAACCAAAATATTTCTTTATTAAAGAAGTCCGGCTCTCATCGTTGAATTTATCATTATTGATACTTGCAAAAATCTGGATAGGGTCAAGATATCTTTTTTTAAATTTATTCAGCTTTCTTATCCATAGATTGGTTCTTCGAAACTCACTGTCATTGTAAAAAAGTTGAAATAATTCACGTTCGGTATTATCAGGATAATTTTTCCGGAACTGTAGGAGGGCATCCGTAAGTATATCGTATGCCTGAAACCAGGCTAAACGTTTTAGTTGTGATGAGGGCTTGACTGTTGCCATCTTGAAATCGGTTATTTCTTATAATATTTTTTTACTGGCAATTTTTAGAGTGAAGAAAACTGGTCATATAAAACCGCTAATACTTTGTTTCAGAAATTAATAAATTATCGAAAGATAAACATTCCAGCGATGTTGCAGCATAGTATGAAGCAGAAATCATACTGACACAATGTTATCTAAAAATGCGAACTCTAAGATAGACGCCTATGACACAAAATAGTAAATGTTTATGGAATTTGATTCTATTTCTAAATAATAAGCCGCTCGACGGGCCTCAACTCACGGTGAGTCCATAAGATTTTTATTCTTTACCTTCATCAATATTGAAGTGGTAAACTTCCAAAAAGCATATTTTTACCGCATCAAGTATATACTAATAGTGGGTAATAAATTTTTAAAAGGTAATACTCATGGACAGCAGTTTACAAATTAAAGGGTTTGACGTCAAAAAATTAATTTTTGATCCGGAAAATCCAAGATTACCCTCTAAACTTCGAGGGTATAACAAAGAAAAAGAAATCTTAGAATGGATGCTTTTGCATGAGAATGTTATTGAATTGATGGGTTCGATTGGCGAAAAAGGCTATTTTCTTGCAGAGCCTTTACTCATCGTCAAAAGTACAAAAAAGAAAGGGTTCTATGAAGTTGTCGAAGGAAATCGAAGGTTGGCTGCAATCAAATTATTAAATGATCCTTCCCTGGCAATAATCAAAAAGGCTTCTGTTGCAGAAGTCGCTAATGACGCAAAAAAAACTACTACAGAAGTTCCCTCTATCGAATTTACTCATAAGGATGAAATCCAAATTTATCTTGGATACAGGCATATCACAGGCATTAAAGAATGGGATGCCTTAGCAAAGGCGAAGTACTTAGATATACTTCGACGCAAACTAAATATCAAAGACAAAAAAGAAGAATTTAAAACTCTGGCAAAAATTATCGGTAGCAGTCCTGCATATGTTAAGAATATTCTTTCAGGATTGAAAATATATAGTGTCATTGAAGAACATAATTTCTTTAACATAGATGGTCTGGATGAAATTACGGTGGAATTCGGTGTTTTATATAACGCGGTGGGGAGAAAAAATATCGCCACATTTATTGGGATTGACGTGGACGCAAATGATCCTTCTAAAAATATTAATGTCAGGCATTTAAAAGAACTGACTTCGTGGATGTTTGCCAAAGATGATAACAATAATACTAGACTGATTGAATCAAGGTATCTCAAAGACTTAGATGCTGTTTTATCCAACGCTCAAGCCATTAAAGCATTCCGTGTCGGACGTCCGTTGCACGAAGCGGTTTTGTATACGGGTAAACCTATAGTTATTTTTAACAAAAGCATCAATAAAGCAATTGATAGTTTAAAGATTGCAAGGGATCAAATGTCTAATATAGATGCGGATGAAACGCTTCTTAACGGCGTCGAGGATATCGTAAAAATTAGTACTGATTTAAAATTACTGATTAAAGCTAAAATCCGTGGCTAAAAAACCTACAGTCAACAACTCCATACTAAATAAGCTCAACGAGACACCATCGAAGGATGATTTTATTCTTCATCATTGGGCAGATTACATAGAAATCAAATGCTTTTATAGCCCAGATGGTGTTTTTACAAAGGAAGATTTTCTTACTTGTATCAAGGAAAATAAAGACTTTACAGCTAAAAACAATGGCTTGGACTTGTATGATGATATAGAGGGGGAATACGAAGAAGATAATCCTGCTTTTAATGATAAAGCCTATAAGAATGACAAGGAAGAACGGTTTGCCGATGACTGCTTCAAAGTATTAGAATCAAGAATACGAATATTTAAACAATTCTACCCATTTACACAATCAAAAGAGAAAAATGCGATTTTTAGAGAAAAAATATTCAGTTGGAGAAACCGCTGTTACACTTTTCTATTATTCAGTGCATCTCTTAAATATGCAGGCGATCAACAAGCAATTTTAGAAGCAAGTTTTGACTCCTTTAGCTTACATGTATTAAAAGCATTACTACCAGCAAGAGCGGAAGCGCATATCTTCGGCGCTTCCGCATCGCTACTAAAAAAGCAAAAATATAATGGGTCAACATGGAAAAAACTAAATCAGCTTAAAACTGATTTGAAAGAAGAACTAATTATTGCAAAACGGAAGGATTTTTCTGGGAAGGCCGATAATGAAGGCACTGGTTTCCATTTCATAGCTTGGATTCCTACGGGCGATAATCAAAGTCATCTAATATCTTTCACGGGTCAGGCAAATTGCACAAACTTATGGTCTGATAAAAAGTATATGGATAGTGCTGCTTCTCTTCGTTCGCTGATTCCCGTTGCTGTTCCCTCTACCAGCCTTATGTTTATTCCTTACAGTGTTAGAAATATCGATGGCTCTTGGTACAATCCTGAAGAAATTGGAGAATGTGTCTTATTTGATAGACAACGATTATTAAGTCAGTTTGATGATAATGAACAAGCATACCTTTCGTTGCCTTGCGATAAGGTTATTGTGAAACTTTTAAAGGTGAAAGAAACAATCTATAATTAATTTCTTCTTTTATTAATTCAAAAGAATAATTTTGCAGAACATTTATGGATTACGTACATGAGCTAAATAAATTACTTCGACCTAAAAAAAAGTACCCGATTAAGATATTAGATTTATTTTCCGGATGTGGCGGGCTATCCTTAGGGTTTGAGTCATTTGGATTTGAAACTATCGGGTACGAAATGAATCATGACGCAGCGACAACATATAACACTAATTTGAAAGGTAGTTGTAAGATTGCTCAATTGTCTGAAAATTTTAAATTCCCCAAAGCTGATATTATTATAGGCGGCCCTCCTTGTCAGCCCTTTAGTATTTCTGGAAGCCAGCAAGGTAAAAAAGATATCCGGAATGGATTTCCTGCCTTCATTGAAGCTGTGGCACAAATAAAGCCTAAACTTTTTCTGTTAGAGAATGTAACAGGGCTTGCTTGGTCAAACCGAGCCTACCTTGAGTTGTTGATACAACAATTTCAAAATCTAGGCTACCTTGTGGAATATCGTATTATTAATGCTGTAAATTATGGTGTGCCACAAAATAGAGAAAGACTTATAATTGTCGGGCATAAGTCAAAATTTAATTTTCCTGTGTCAGCACTTAAAAAAGTAACCGTCATCGAAGCAATTGGTGATATTATGTATAAGGTTACTAAAGAAAGTAAATTCGTCACCAAATCAATGGATAAATATATTGCTAGATATGAAGCCGCGTCTGCCTGCACGACACCACGAGATTTGCACCCAATGAAACCTTCGAGAACATTAACGTGCAAGAATCTTGCAGGAGCTACGGGAGATATGCATAGAGTACTATTAAAGGATGGAAGAAGGAAAAGGCTTTCGGTAAAGGAAGCTGCAAGGTTACAGTCATTCCCTGATTGGTTTACTTTTCAAGGATCTGAAGCCTCCCAATTTCGGCAGATAGGAAACGCAGTTCCTCCACTACTTGCCCGCAAAATAGCAGAGGAAATAAACAACACTTTTAATACAAGGTGTAAGTCTGCAAAAGCAATTCTTAAAATTAATGCTAATTACAAAACTTTACAACCATTGAAACGGGCGGTTTCCTGACGCGGGCTTACTTAATCTAACGATCCCATCAAAATCCCTACTTGTCCGTTTCATTTTCGTATAACGACGCAGATAAATATTTATACTCTTTGGGTAGTTTGCAAAAGCCTGCCTTTAGCGAGTTCCTATGAATTTGAGTTGTACGCAGTTTTAACCGCAAAAATCACCATCCAGGATTTCAAGAAATGTACCCTCCGTTTCATCGAAGACGAACTCAATGTAACTCCCCATATAAAACTCTCCTTCAGGGCCACCATCCAGGCAAAGAACATAATACTGGTAACTGACATAATGCTTGTTTGTTACTCCGCTATAAAATCGGGAAGTAAATACTGGTTTGCCTAATGCGGCGAACAGCATTTCTTTTGACACCTTATCAATTGCTGAATTTCTTAACCGTTTAAAAACTTTATGCCGATAGCCGTTTTTTCCTAGTGAATCTGTCTTCCACTCTTTTGAAATCTTTGCTATTATTTGGGAAGTCGGTTCACTCCTAACCGTAATTTGTTGTTGAGAAAAACCAGTGGAGCAAGTGACACTAAAGAGAAACAAACAGATCAACTTCATTTTGTAAGAACGGAATCCCGCGACCGAAAATTGCGCATCCGCAAAGCTGCCTTCATGCAACACTATTACCCTTTAAGGTGTCAAATAAAAAAAAGTAATGCGGACGGTAAGCCTGCTTTTCCTGTCGATTTTACTCCACCACTCAGCCAATGCACAAAAAAAGAAAGCTATTGAGCTTTCCATTATTGGCAGATATGACCGGCATGCAAACTATATTACCAATTTTGCCAACAGGGCCTATAACGACACCACTAAAATCTATGGAACAAGTTATGGCGCGAACATTATTTACCGGCACCCCATTACCAACACCGTCTCTGCTTATATAGGCGTGGGCTATTACAAATTGAGCATCGACAAAATAAAAGGCTCTATGCCTTTTAATATTCCGGGGATAAGAACTGGCCGGAATATCGACTACAACGACGGAGTGAGCAGGTTTTTATATTCCACGTCTAAATATCATTACAATAATATCGCGGGAACCCTGGGCGTAAGCAAAACTTTTCTTTTACGAAAAAGCCTTTTGCTTGATTTGGGTGTTGAAGGAATTGGCTATTATACCATCTCTCAACAATATGAACTTTTGGATGGGAGAAAACAGTATTCAACAAGGAATTCAAAACCTTTGGAATGGGGTGTTAATATGACATGGGGTATTGTAAAAGAATATAAAAAATTCTATATCAGGCCGGCGATACTTTTGCCTGTTTATCAAAACCTGAAAGGCGACCGGGTGTTTTATGAGGAGAGGAAAATGAATATTAGAAAATGGGGCAATGGGATTGGGGGGGTGGTGAAGATTGGGAGATATATTTGAAAATGTGGAAGTGTGGAAATGTGAAAATGTGGAAATGTGAAAATCCACGCATGGGCGGGACAAGTTGTGGAAGTGTGAAAATGGTTTGTCATCGGGTTGATGGGTTGAATGTGTAATTGTAACGTTACTTTCCGTCTTGCTGTCTTGGCGGCAAATATTTAAAATGATCTTTGAGAGTTATTTCTTTTTTGGCCACAGAGGGCCGCGGAGTTTAGGAGAGCCGCTGAGTTTACCTTCCTCTTAATCCTGATAATCCACCCAAATCCCCGTTCAGATAGTTTACCGGTCAATCACATTGCCCTTCTTATCGGACGTGATTACCCATCGGAAAGCAGCGATGATCATTTTATTTTGCGTGGCGTCGGTGAGTATATGTGGTCCGTGGCCCATATTCAAATAGATCATGCGGTAGTTGGTATTGGTCCACACCACGGGCATATCGCCTTCGGTGATGATATGCTTGATGCCCATAGGGAAATTTTCAGGCGACAGGCTTACCAGTACTTTGACACGCGGATCATTTCTCGGGCTGGGCTTCCATTGGTACCACTCACCTACCGGTGAAATAAATGTTGGCGGTAATCCTTTCGTGATGAGGTGCGCTGTATCATCAATGATCAATTTGGCGGGCAATGGCGGCCAGTTGTTTTTATAAAACACCGATCCGCCGAGAAAACTAACAAACCATGGCCATTTGGTGGTTTTATCATTGTAGGCGGCTACATGAAATCCCATCCATCCGCCACCATTCTCCATGTATTTTTCAAATGCTTCCCGCTGCGGCTGATTATGCGGAAAATCATTGATCATCATGAGCAACTGGTAGTCTTTGATCTTTGCTTCATTGAGGTCCTCCATATTACTGGTGGTATCAAATGCAAAGCCATTGCCTACTGTCAACTCTTTGAAGAATTGGATGGCGGCATCTGCAAAGTCGATATGTGCTTTTTCGACGGTGTGGCTGTAAAATGCGAGCACTTTGAAACGGGGGAATTGTGCTGTAGCGTTTTGATAGGTCAGCAAGGTAGAGAGACAGGTGATGAAAAGGAATTTACGCATAGTTGTTTTTTTTGCGGGGAAGACGGTAAGGAAATGTGGAAATATGAAAATGTGGAAATGTGAAAATGATTCATCAGCGAGTTGGTGGATTCAATGGGTAATTATAAAATCACTTTAACTTAATCTCTTCTTCCCGACTTACCGCCTTACCGGCTACTCTTTATTGTATTTGCCGGGAAGACGGAAAGCAATTTCATAATTACGTATTGGTTTCGCCAACTGAATGATAAACCATTTTCACAACTTGCCCCGCCAAAGGCGTGGATTTCCACATTCATCACATTTCCACATTTTTCACACTTCCACATTTCTTTCGGCTACTGCGCCGCGTCTCTGTTGCGACTCTGCCTTCTGCACTAGTTGCTTCATATACTGTAAACCTCTGCGTGTTGCCATGTCGATTTCATCGATGCCACATAGTTTGTGATCACGCAATACCGGGAGGCAATATTCCGAAGCAAGATATCCATCATAACCCTGTTGGGCCAATGCATTGATAAACGTTTCGTAATTGATCTTTCCTCCATGTCCGGGTGCAGGATCGAGGACGATGTCACCATTTTCTGTTTCACTGAAGTTCCATGCTCCATAATGCGTATAGCGGATATAGTCTTTACATTTTTCCACGGCTTCCTGCACATAATCCGTACGCTGCCGGTCGAAAAACATCGGTACATCCAAACATATTTTCAGGTTGGGCCGGTCCACTTCTTTTGTCATAGAGAGTACATCTTCATAACCGGGCGTAAGAACGGGTCCGTGATTTTGCAATACGAGTGTGATACCAAGATCAGCCGCCCAATCGGCGGTTTCGCGAATACCTTTCACTGCCCTGTCCCACAATTTAAGATCGGGAGCAAACAGGGGTTTAAAATAATTGCCGCGGTCATACGCACCGTACATTGCGGGCAGTTCGTCATCGATAATGCCGGGCCATGCAGCAAACACTTTGACCATGTTTACACCCAGGTCATGTGATAGCTCAAGGATATAGCGCATCATGGCCAGGTTATTCTCCCGCTCCTCCATGAGGTTGCCGCAAAAGTTGCTCAGGCTTTCTACTGCTACCAACTCGATGCCTTCATCAGCAGCCAATGATTTGATCCTTGCGCGGTCAGCTTTTGAAAGATCCAATGGTGATGCGACGGGTCGCTTCGCTTCGATAGATAAACCTTAAAACCCTAGCTCCTTTGCTTTATGAACCTGTTCATCAAGGCTGAGTGCTTTTCCGTCGTAAAATAAGCCGGCATAGGTGACGGTTAGGAGTGCAAATTTCATGTTGGCAGTAATTGTGTTTTAGGAGTGAGGACTAAGATAGGGATATTGTCTGAACTGGGATTGATGGGATGGGGGTTGTCTGAACGGGGATCCCGTATCAAGCACGGGACAAGTTTTGGGGGGATTTGTGAGATTTATGGGATTGGGGATTGCCTTCGGCAATGACTCGAATAAATTTCAAGCTCTGCGGGGCTTATAGCCTCGCAGCCTTATTATATTGCTTTTAGCAATAGCATATCATTTTTACTTTCGCTTTTGTATGGGTGGGAATCGGCATAGCCGATAAAGTAGGGCTTCGAAACTATAAGTTTCGAAGAGCGTGAGGGATTGATGAGATTTTTGGATTAGGGATTGCCTTCGGCAATGACTCGAATAAATTTCTGTGGTCTGATACATCGGAGAGTGTATTTCCTCTTAATCCTAATAATCCTCCCAAATCATGGTTCAGACAATGTATTAATTATCTGAACTGGGATCTCGGATCAAGCACGGGACAAGTTTGTAGGATGGGGGTTGTCTGAACGGGGATCCCGTATCAGGTACGGGACAAGTTTTGGGGGATTGATGAGATTTATGGGATTGGGGATTGCCTTCGGCAATGATTCGAAGTCTTCGACTTATGGAACAGCTTGTGTATATTGGTCCAACAAGATTAACAAGAATCACTACCACTGCGGTAAACTGTACACATTGAATGAAAAGTATGACAAGAATCTTTATCCTTTTTTTGATTTTGCTGTTGACTAAATGTGATGCCCCGCTTTCGAGAAAGGAAAGTAAGTTGGCAAAAGAATTAAGCACTTTTTTGATGCCGGGTAAATATGATGTGCAGGTAACAGATTATAACAATGACTCTACATTATCCAATTCAAAAAAGGAACAGCTAACGCTTACTAAGAATCTCTGGCAAATAGAGTTTGAGGGGGTTGGCTCGTTTAATGATTTAGACTCGATTAAAATTAACTTGAAGGACTCTACACTTTTTCGACAATTTTCAATAAATCATTTTATAGACACATTTTCAGTTTCGGCAGATAAAAAAGGATTCAATGAAGATTACTTTGGTTATGCATTTGGAGAAAATGATTCAGGGGGAATTGCTGACATCCCAGAGTTCAGACATTTTTTTAATAAAGAAAACATGTCGAAAAAGGAATCGCTTTTTATAATTGGAAGAACAAAAGAGAATAAAAGCATAGTGATAAGGCAAATTGAAAGAATAATTTCATCAGGGCGAACATTACTGGATGTAAATAAAACTTTCATATTAACGCATAATTAGTTCAACCAACAGTGAGTTCGACAAAATGCCAGCTTCAGAATTAATCTCAGCCACGGCCATTAGAGATTGCCTTCGGCAATGATCTGCAACAATGAATCGAAGTCTTCGACTTCTGGCATAGGAACTCCAAAGTCGGAGACTTCGGAGAGCGTCAGAACGTCAATGTATTCTCAGCGTACCCTGCGCCCTCTGCGTGAAAAATAAAGAAAGAAGGCCTCGCCCGCATCGACATGCCGCGATTTACCTTCTTATGCAAACTTGCTTACATCTAACAATGCTTAGCTAACAAAATTGTAGTTTAACCTCCGTGGGGGATTTTAAGCATTTGACAAATTAGTTTGGTTGATTGTGCATCTCTGTACACCGACAACTCCTTACCTGCTTTATCAAACAACGCGATAAAGGGAAACTTTGTGATTTGATAGTGTCGCCGGATCTTGTACGTCATTCCTTCTGTTCCTACTTTAATGTTTTTATATTTTGAAAGGTGATAGGTTGTTTCAAACTTTTTTAATTCGGGTATGGGGTGATCGGAGATCATGACGATCTGAACTTCTTTGAAATGGTTATAATCTTGAATGACCTGTTTAAAGAAATCATGGCAATGGTCGCAATCGGGAGAAAAGTAGACGAGCATTACTTTCCAGCACAGTGGGATCCGAAGCTTGGAATTCACGTGACTTGAAGTCGCGGCCGCACTGACCCTATAGTGAGTCGTATTAATTTAAATCATACCAACATGGTCAAATAAAACGAAAGGCTCAGTCGAAAGACTGGGCCTTTCGTTTTAATCTGATCGGCACGTAAGAGGTTCCAACTTTCACCATAATGAAATAAGATCACTACCGGGCGTATTTTTTGAGTTATCGAGATTTTCAGGAGCTAAGGAAGCTAAAATGGAGAAAAAAATCACTGGATATACCACCGTTGATATATCCCAATGGCATCGTAAAGAACATTTTGAGGCATTTCAGTCAGTTGCTCAATGTACCTATAACCAGACCGTTCAGCTGGATATTACGGCCTTTTTAAAGACCGTAAAGAAAAATAAGCACAAGTTTTATCCGGCCTTTATTCACATTCTTGCCCGCCTGATGAATGCTCATCCGGAATTTCGTATGGCAATGAAAGACGGTGAGCTGGTGATATGGGATAGTGTTCACCCTTGTTACACCGTTTTCCATGAGCAAACTGAAACGTTTTCATCGCTCTGGAGTGAATACCACGACGATTTCCGGCAGTTTCTACACATATATTCGCAAGATGTGGCGTGTTACGGTGAAAACCTGGCCTATTTCCCTAAAGGGTTTATTGAGAATATGTTTTTCGTCTCAGCCAATCCCTGGGTGAGTTTCACCAGTTTTGATTTAAACGTGGCCAATATGGACAACTTCTTCGCCCCCGTTTTCACCATGGGCAAATATTATACGCAAGGCGACAAGGTGCTGATGCCGCTGGCGATTCAGGTTCATCATGCCGTTTGTGATGGCTTCCATGTCGGCAGAATGCTTAATGAATTACAACAGTACTGCGATGAGTGGCAGGGCGGGGCGTAACCTAGGTGACAGAAGTTAAAAGCCTCCGGTCGGAGGCTTTTGACTTTCTGCTAGATCGGCCGCATCGAATATAACTTCGTATAATGTATGCTATACGAAGTTATTAGCGATGAGCTCGGACTTCCATTGTTCATTCCACGGACAAAAACAGAGGGGAAAG